>Ga0102938_10001079_pt1 | contig 20778 bp, 16 predicted proteins | sample SalPonR2_B_D2_MG_FD_84516 | JGI IMG/M metagenome (GOLD analysis project Ga0102938, IMG submission 84516) | Salt pond soil microbial communities from South San Francisco under conditions of wetland restoration - Salt Pond MetaG R2_B_D2_MG | ecosystem: Environmental > Aquatic > Marine >... | reverse complement strand
GCGGCAACAGAAATGGTCGACATTTATCTCCACGCTATCGACGCTGGTCCTGCACTCGACGCCGAGGCCGAAGCCCGAGCTCTGCGCTGAGTGTGTTTTCTGGAAAACGAGTTGCTACGTGCGCCACTTTGTTCCGCGTAGGCCCGCCTTGGCACAGCCATTCGGAGCTCGTTCATTTCGGTGCGAATTACATGTGATTGATCGGTCGATTGATGACCTACTTGCAAAACCTAAAGGGTATTGACCCGAGGGGTGGTCTACGATGTCGCACGCGAAGTCACCGGCGCAACGCAGCGCACTGCTTGCAGTCACGCTTTCGGGCCACAGGCTCAGTTCGGCAAAGGTCTGAATAGCGAAACTCGAAACCACGACGAAAATGACGATGACCGATGATACCATCGCTCTGCCGAGAGTGAAGGCTCACCGCGACGGAACGTTCAGCGAAAAAGGTTACCGTGACCGGGGATGGGATACGCGTGCTGCCCAGATCCCTCTGGAGATTCCTGAACTGCGTAAAGGCAGCCAATCTCCCGACCTTCTTCGACCCCCGGCTGACGGGCGAGAAGCCGCTCCTCGCGGCGATCAAAGATACATACGTTCGGCGCGCTTTTACTTACCCTGTGGCCAATCTGATGAAGCTCATCTCTTCTGAGATGGCTAGCGACAAGTGGCATCACACGTCGGCGTTGCTGATGCGGCGAGATGATCTGGTTGTGCGGAAAAGGTGTCGATCTGGCCGCTCACACCACCTTCTGCATCTTCGCGCGTCAACCAGAGCCCTTTACGCAGTCCTCATGTGACTAATTGATGCTTCATTTCCTCTCGACACATGCAGCAGCTTGAATTTAACTGCAACTCAAGAACAATGTGATCGATGAAGTCAGGAGATACCATGAGAAAAATCATTGCAGCACTGGTCATCGCGAGCTTCCCCATATCACAAGTTTATGCAGAAGAGCTCGACGTCAAGATCAACGCCGAGATCGGAAGCGTCACCGTGGAAACGGCGGATGGCCCGATCGAAATCATGCGCAATCAGGATAAGGATGCGACGATCGACCCGAAATATGCGAAGACCTCGCGCCAATGCCCACCGTTCTGCGTCCAGCCGATGCAGGTCGCACCCGGCGTGACCACTGTCGGCGAGATCGAGGTTCTGACATTCGCCGAAAGAGGAGGCAAGCTCATCGATGGCAGAACCCTGGACTGGCATCTAGACGGTACGATTCCGGGCGCGATCAACATGCCCTACACGGAAATGGCAAGCCGCCTCGACGAGATTGGGTGTAGCGGCAGCGAAGGCGAATGGGATTGCACGAATGCCGAAGAGGTATTGTTGTTTTGCAACGGCCCGTGGTGTGGGCAGTCTCCTATGGCAATTAAGGCGATGCTGCGAGAAGGGTATCCGCCCGAAAAGATCTTCTATTATCGCGGCGGAATGCAAGCTTGGAATAGCCTCGGTCTAACGGTCGTTGAAGGCCAGATGTGAGCCAACTCGGGTCCGGGCGAATGTCGCTCGGACCCAATCACGATTACGCGGTCTGATAAGAATTGAACCGATCAAGCCGTTTGGTCGTCCAACCTTGCATCGGGCGCATTGGATCTGACCGCCGCGATGCCATTCTCCCGCGCAACTTCGCTGCTGTAGGTCTCGCTGGTCCCGACGACCTGTCCATTGGATGCTTTCAGATTGAACATTGGCTTGCCGGTTGATGTTTCTTTACGCTCGAACCGTTCGTCCAAATGGGCATTGTTCCGCACGGATTCGATGCCATTCTCTGCGCTTGCCTTTTGCTTGTACCCCTCGCTGGCAAGAATGATTTCACCATTGCCTGCCTTGAGCCTGAAACGGTATTCGCCCGCCTTGTCCTGGTAGAGTTCGAACTTTCCGGCCATCGTGAATTTCCTTTTAAATTAACTTAGCGTGAGGCTCATTTCAGGCGAAATAGCGCCGTTTGGCAAGACTGCTGTCGGTTGTCCGATGTTGAGCGGGGGTTCTAACATTCGAACCTTCTCCCTCTCACAGCCTTATCGCATATGATCATCACAGTGCCGGCTCGTTCTAGCCATCCCGGAAAGGCAAAATCAAAGGCAATCATCTTTTGGATGGTTCGCCAAATTTCATCCGGATACAAATCCTACACCCGCTCCTTCCCCCCGCATGCAAGGGAAGGCCCGTCATCTAATTTGCCGTATCCACGTGCTGCCCGATATCGGAGGCCAACCGCTTCCCCGCAGAGTTCTCATCTGCCCCTTCCCCTCGACGTCCGCCATGCGATTTGACGGATCAGGGGTAAGGTTCCCGGTCTGATTCCAAGATCGAAGACTAAATATAGTCTGTTTATGAATTTGGAACATGCCGGTGGGTTTCGTTGGCACGTTTCTGTTCTCACCTAGACGGAGCCGGTTGAGAACGGGTCGGGTGAAGTCCCCGGCAAAGAGTCACCTTTGGAGACCGGCAGGTGACGAACCGTGGCGGTAGCCTCTTTCGTCGTCTAGCTGCCAAAGCAATGGCAACATCACGACAGGCAAAGGATCCGGATAAACCTTGATCTCCAAAATACACAATCTTACATCTCCCGCAATATGGGGTGAATAGTTTTTAAGCCAAATTAACTTGCCTGTCCTGGGATGCCCCTATTGAGGGGTCTCGTTTGTCGAGGCACCGCAGAAACTTGATGCTGGCCAAATTTCCAAGATGGCGCATGAGCGATGTGAAACATGCCGGATCCTGCCAGGCTTGACGCCGCGCAGCTACAGATCGACTCCGAGCCCGAATGGAGAGCCAAGCTCAACTCACAGAAGTAAACCGCACCGGCTTTTCCGGAGCGGTTCACTCGTGCTTGAACGCATTGTCACCTAAAGGTTTACGAGTGAACTAGAGTGAATAGTCACTTGGATTGATCCAAGCGCATTATAATATCCTTCAGAGTTTAGGGTAACCTTAGGCGAAAAAATTCAAGAACTAGGGTTTAGGATGGCCGCCCCTGTGAGCATGATGACACCCAGGATGAAAATCTGGATGGCCAGCGAGAATGCTGTGCTCATGATGCTCACGAGGAGAGCCAGGATCAGGCAGACATAGCCTGCAGAGCTGACCAGGCGCAGCATCAGCTGGCCTCGGGTTCAGCGGGCTCTTCGGGTCCGTCAGGGGTCGGAGTGTTCTCGCCATCCCCTGCATCGGTGGTCTCTGCGACAGGCTCGTCAGGAACTGCTGTCACCCCGATAGGATTGGGGTTTGCAACAGGATCGGTCTGCTCAAGCTCGATGATCTTGGCGCAGTCCATGAGCTGGTTCCCCAGGTTGGGGTTGATCGCATTCACGGTCTGACGAGCTTTGATGAGAGTATCGTGGATGACGTCAGCCTGTGCAGCAGACAACGTGATTTCAGTTTTAGCCATGGGCTATCTCCTCGCACGCGGCAACTGCTCAGGTTTAGGGTTTAGGTGTCATATAGAAGATGCCCGGATCTTGCGACACCTTTGACCCATAGGGTTAGTAACAAAGCATCCAATCCAATTGAGGGCATTAAAAGCAATAAGATTATACCACCACAGCTTTTTCACGCGCTCAGCGACCCTATGAGGGCCCTATGAACCGATAGTCAATTGAGAGTCATTAACTCAAATGAAGAAGTTCTGACCTTCAAACCGAGCTGTGATGTTCACGAAGATCTGCGAAAGTCATGCGAAAGCGCTACCCTACACGCCCACCCCCCAAGTCGTCTACTTTTGCGCCGTCCCGTGGTAGGTTTTTACTCCGCCGCTGACATAGAAGGATCCCGGCTGGCGGCCGGGGTCTCATTTTGAGCGCAGGCCGCAGATGAAGAAAACCTTCAGCGCGTTGGAGAGCGTCGTGTTCCTAAGATGACTCAGCCTCACGCTGATCACCACTGGGATTGCGGTATCGTTGACGTTCCAGGCTTGCTGTTCTTCTTGTTACCGGTACACTGAGCAAAAAACTTCAAGTGGCGACGGGTCAGTGATCAAAGATCTGGGGGGCACCATGATATACAAGATTCTGTTTGCGGCGACGGCTGTTGCGCTGCCGATTGGCGAACTCCACGCATCGACCATTACAGTCGAAATGCAGGAATTCCAGAATGTTTCTCTGAGCGGTGTCTCGTCTCAACTGCTCACCTACGATGAATTTAACCCTGACAAGGGTACACTGACGCGTGTGGATGTCGATTTCATGTACTCGCTTCAGTTTAATGTGGCGACCGCTGTACAGTTTTCCAATCCGAGCCTTTCTTCGTATTCGGGAACGCTACTTGCCGAAACTAGCTTTCAAAGTGTCAGCCGCGGCTTCTTCTCAAGCGTGTCCAGCTTCCAGCCGGTTTCGGTTTTTGCGAGCGGCGCCGGAGAGGTTGCCAAGCCCTTTTCGTTTCTGTCGTATGGATTTTCCTTTGAACCGACGGATCCCATTTTGCCGGAGATTCCTCAGGTGGTCGATCCGGACGGGACGGGAGGCGCGTCAGCATTCGTCGTAGAGGGATCCGCGGACGACTTTCTTCCAATAAATAACTATGTTCAGGGTGCGCCGATATACACCTTGATGGACGTATCAGTTCAAAGCTTGGATCCTAGGCTGGTGCCCTTGACCACGAGCATCAACGGGTCGATGCGCGTGACCTATACCTATCTCAAGGAATTGAACATTCCGGATCAGGACGATCCTGAAACACCGCCGGGATATGAGCCACCCGTCGACCTACCACCGGCTGTCGTCCCCCTTCCCGCCGGTGCGCCTCTGCTTCTGACAGGGCTCGGCGGACTGGCGTGGCTGCGTCGCCGTAAGGCCAAGCAAGCATAAGCGTTCCACCAATTTCCTGACATCGGGCGGGCTTTGTGCTCGCCCTTTTCATTTACGCTCCCCTGCAACATCGCCGTACCCCGACTTACCCCGCGAACCACCTCCCGCGACGCCTCGACTGAGCCAGCGCGCGACGATGGAGCGTAATGATCAGTTGTCGACTATGAAACGTGGTCCGGGCATTCTGATGCGGGTTGTTCATCCTTCGAGGTCCTCGGCTGCAGTTTGGCGATTACAGCCCAACTCTGAACCAGATGAACAAACTACTGAGAGTTCACAGCTAGCGGGCGCATTTCGGTTGGATTTTTTTTAGCAAACTAATCTTTAGCACCTAAAATCGTCCACGGTATACTAATTGCTATAAAAGGTCAGTCGCGCAGTGCGTGGAGCCTAGAACCGGATGTTCATTCTAAGGACCCGTCCTGTTGGTGGTATTGCGCAATTCCCTGTCCAGAGCTTCTGCGGAAGATGCCCGCGGCTGTGTCAGGCCACTCACCAGCGCATATGCGGCCGGCGTCAGGAAAAGCGTGAAGAGCGCCGCCATGCCCAGCCCACCGACAATCACCCAGCCAATTGCGGCGCGCGCTTCCGCGCCCGGACCGGAGCCGAGGATCAGCGGCAGACCGGACATGACCGTGCAGATCAACGTCATCGCGATCGGGCGCAGGCGGGCAAGCGCGGCCTCATAGGCCGCGTCTGTGACCGCGCGGCCTTCGTCGCGAAGCTGATTGGCGAATTCCACCAGCAGAATGCCGTTCTTGGCCATCACCCCGATCAACATCAGAACGCCTATCTGACTGAAAATATTGATAGTTGTTCCGGTCAGAAGTAGGGCATAGATCGCTGCACAAATGCCGAACGGGACCGTCGTCATCACCACAAGCGCGCTTGTCAGACTTTCGAACTGAGCCAGAAGCACCAGGAACACCACAAGAAGGGCAATCACATAGGTCACGGTGAGTGCCGAGGATGTCTCGCCCAATGATGCCGCCTCACCCAGGAAGACGAGCCCGATCCCAGCGGGCAGCCGCTCCTGCCCGAGTGCGCGGACGTCGTCGATCACCTCGCGCAGCGTCACTTCGGGAGCGACGGAGGCGTCTATCTCGATTGCGCGGCGTTGCTCGTGGCGATCAAGCTCCGCAGCGACACCGCTCTCGTTGAAGCTGACAATCTGGCTTAATGGCACAAGGCTGCCCGCGTCCGACCGGATATTGAGGTTCATCAGGTCCACCGGGTCTCGAACCGCGCCTTGCGCTGATTGCAGAAAGATCGGCACCGCCTCATCGTCGATGGTCAACTCCGCGACTTCGTCTTCGTCGACGAGCGCGCGCAGTGTGCCCGAAAGTGTCGCCATCGGCACCCTCAGGTCTGAGGCGCGCTGCCGGTCCACCCCGATGCTGAGCTGCGGCTGCGTGGCCTGATACTGCACCCGGATGCCCGAGAGCCCCGCGATACCCGCAAGGTCTTGCGCAAAGGCGTCGGCGGCCTTGGCGATCTCGGGATAGTTCGGGCCGGTCAGAGCGACGCTCAGCCCACCCCCCGATCCGCCGCGCAGCCCGAGGCTGTTGCCGCTGCGGATGCGCGGGCGCGCGCCCGGCAGCGCTTCCAGTTCATCCCGGATCTCGGCCTCGATATCGGCCTGCGACAGGACCCGGTCCTGCCACGGGACAAGCCGCACGCCGATGCTGCCGCGGTTGAGGTCATAGCGCCCGGTGATCGAGTAGAGGCTCTGCGCGACACCCTGTTCGACGTAAGGCGCCAGCATCTTCTCGACCTGCACCACCTGCCGGTCCGTGTAGTCAAGGCCAGTGCCGTCCGGCCCCTGCACCCAGACCGACACCTCGCCGCGATCTTCTGCCGGGACCAGTTCCTCGCCAAGGCGATCATAGACAAGAACCGCCCCTGCACCGATCAGCGTGGCGACAACCAGCGTCACCAGAGGCGCGCGGATCATCGGACGGATGAGCGCGCCATAAAGCGTCGCCAGTCGCTGGCCCGGTCCCTCGAAGATCCCGCCACCGCGCCCCAGCCCCTCGGACAGCGAGGCCAGCATCGGGCACATGGTCAGCGCGACAAAGGACGAGATCGCCACCGTCACCGCCAGCACGAAACCGAATTCGGTGAAGAGCCTCCCCGCATCGCTTGGCAGAAAGGAGATCGGCACGAAGACCGCAATTAGCGTCACCGTGGTGGCGATCACCGCAAAGAACACCTGCCCCGATCCCAGCACGGCGGCGGCGCGACGGCTAATCCCTTCCTGTCTGCGGCGCTGAATGTTCTCGGTCACGACGATGGCATCGTCCACCACCAACCCGGTGGCCAGAACCAGCGCCAAAAGCGTGATCAGGTTGATCGAGAATCCCAGCAGGTAAATACCCGCAACCGATCCCACCAGTGCGATCGGGATGGCCACGGCGGGGATGAGCGTCGCCCCGAGGCGACCAAAGAACACCCAGATCACCGCGATCACGATCAAGAGCGCGGCACCGAGTGTCTTGAGCACTTCGAAGATCGCCCCCTTGATGAACACGGCGTCATCATTCGTGATGGCAAAGCCAAGGTCGGGAAAGCGCTGCTTCAAGCGGTCTATCGCGCCGCCCACCTCGTCGGAAATGCGCACGGTATTGGATTGAGCCTGTCGCACGATCCCGAGGCTCAACACCAACCGCCCGTTCAGTCGCGCCACACTTTCGGGTGTCGCAAGACCGAAATAGACATTTGCCACATCACCCAGCCGCACCCGATCGCGCAGCAGCAACTCCTTGATGCGCCTCGGTTCGGCCACGGTGGCATCGGCACGCACCAGAACGTTCAGCGGTCCCGACGAAAAACTGCCTACCGGCACGTCGAACTGCGCGGCGCGCAGCACCTCAGCCACCTCGCCAATGGAAAGACCAAACGCGGTGAGCCGATCAGGGCGAACTTCGACCCGCATCACCCGCTGCCGGTCGCCGAAGAGCACCACTTCGGCCACGCCATCGACTGCGGTGAACTCGGTGGCGATGGCGTCCTCGACCAGCCGTGTGAGTTCGCCCATCGAACGTTCATCGCTCCATACGGCGACATCTACAATCGGATCGGCATCCTCTTCGGATTTCACAACGAACAAATCCTCGACCCCGTCGGGCAACCGAGTCTCGACTCGGCTTACGGCCTCGCGCACGTCATTCGCGGCGTTGGCGAGATCGCGATCCGAGCTGAATTCTACGCGCATTCGGAAATTGCCTTCCTCCGAGGAGGTGCGCACGGCCTCGACCCCTGCCACCCGCGCAACCGCCCCCTCCACGAGCGCAGCGACCTCTGCATCAACGGTGGTGGGCGAGGCGCCGGGAAAGTTGGCGCGCACCGACACGATCGGTCGGTCCACATCAGGCAATTCGCGCACCTCGATTCCGAACAGCGCACCGAGGCCGGCGATCACGATCAAGAGGCTCATCACCGCAGCCAGATAGGGCCGCCGCACGCTGAGATCGGAAATACCGCGTCCGCCAATGTTCATGAGCGGGCTTCGTCGGATACGTTGAGCACATTGACTACGATGCCCGGGCGCAGCCGCTGCGTACCTTCGACAATGATCTCGTCGCCTTCCGCCAGGGGGCCGTCCACGATCACGAGGCCATCGCGGCGGCGCACCAGTTTCACCCTCACCAGATCTGCTGCGTTTTCGGCGACGCGCCAGACCTGCAATTCCCCGCGGGAAAATTGCAGCGCCAGTTCCGGCACCGCCGGATAGCTGGTGCCGGGCAGATCAAGCTGGATCGAAAACGACGCCCCTGGCCGCAACAGATCACCCGCATTGTCGACCGCTGCGCGCACGCGCGCGGTGCGCGTGGCGACTTCGACGCGGCTGTCGATAGCCACCACCTCGCCGTCAAAACTGCGCCCTTCCACCGCCGGGGTCTGCGCGCTGACTTGCAGACCCGTCTGGACTCGACTCAACAGCGCCTCGGGCAGGTCGAACTCCACAAGGATGCTGCTGCGATCATCATAGCTGGAGATCGGGTCGTCAACGACGATCCGGTCGCCCTCCTCGACGCTTGCCAGACCCGAAACCCCGTCGAAGGAGGCGCGCAATGCGCGATCGTCCAGTTCGGCGCGGGCCTGCTCGAATGCGATGCGAGCAACCTTGTAGCCGGTTTCTGCCTCTTCGAACCGCGCTGTCGCCGCTGCCCCGGTGTCCTGCAACGCGCGGTAGCGATCCCGCTCCGACGTGGCCCTCTCCAGTCGCGCATCGGCCAACGAAAGCGCAAGACGTTCATCCGTGTCGCGCAACTGCATCAGTACATCACCTGCCTCAAACCGTCGGCCAGGTGCGATAGCGAGATCGGTGATCTCGCCACTCGCCGGAGCGCGCAAAGTGACCGATCGCAGGGCAAAGCCGGTACCGATGGCAGAAAAGGTCAGATCGTCCTGCACGGTTTGCACTTCGGCTGTGATCACTGGAACGCCTGATGCCTGTGTCGCCTCGGAATCCGACTGCGTCGGCTCGGCGTTACCCAACCCAACCACGGCTTGCACTTCGGCCCGGTACTGCCATAGCAGCACTGCCCCGAAAATCAGCGCAGCGGACAGCGCAACCTGCTTGATGATGCTTGTTTTTTGCAACTGCGTTCATCCATCCAAAGCCAGATACAGAAGATAGGGCGCAAGTTCACCCTGTCACGGAGAGGGACCGATTCCGTATTGTCTGAAACCCCTCTCGGCTCTGACTCTGATTTCTGGCAGTGCTTCTGTCCCTGATCACAGCCCCATCTAGACCGGCGATGATCCTTGTTCCTCCCATATTACCATCTGCCGGTCGATGAGCTCGTGCAGCCGCTCGCGGCCAAAGCTGGGAGCATGTCCTGCATGAACCACTTTGACTGTCAGTTTCCGCAATCGCCTAAGCGTCTGAATGTAATGTTCCCGATCGGAATGATGAAGATTATCGATCAAGTCCCCATCATAGATCGCATCCCCTGAGAAAAGGGTTCCCGTCTTGGCCTCCCAAAGGGCAAGCCCGCCAGGGGAATGGCCAGGCAGATGTAGCACTTCGAAAGCCCGGTGGCCGAGATCGAGAACATCCCCTTCTTCGATACAAGAGACGTTCCGAGCTGACTTCAATTCATATGAGGTCAAATCAAACCCTTCGTGGGGTAAGGCGCTCACCATGGGGCCGGATAGCGCGGGGTCATGGATCGTCGGTAAATACAGCGTCGCCATGTCAGAAGGGTCGAAACGATTGTCCACCAGGGTCAGTTCCTTACCCGGACTGCGCAAGCCTTCAGCTTCGAAAGGATGTACCAGGCATTCGTCAAACTCATGATGGCAACCAACATGATCCATGTGTACATGCGTGGCGACGGCGGAAACCCGTTGGCCCAGAATATCTCTTGCGAAAGTGGCAAGGCTATCAAGACCGGTTCCTGTGTCTATCATCAGGTCCCTGTCGCGACCACGAACATGCCAGATATTGCATCTCAGGAACGGGACGACATGAGGTTCGTAGATCAGCGTGACGTTATCGTCGATCCTGATTTTCTCGAACCAGCTATCCGCAATCGGAAAGGGCAATACGTGTTCCTTCTTGTAGCTTAACGCGCGAATGCTGACGGGTGAATCTCATCTGCCACATTGAACTCAAACAACATTCAATCGACATGAATCAGAACGCAAACGGTCATTGCACTATCGTGTGAAAAGGGCTTTTTTAAAATGTATGTGTTCCGGCAAATCGGTTAGAGTAGAACGATCAGTGTCGACAACGGCAACCAATCTGTGTCTCGCGACTTCGACCTCGACGCCCAAGCCGATGACGTCACGCCGTACGTCTCGCAGTTCGAAAGGCACCTAGAAAATAGGGGGCGTTTCCACTCACAGTCCCGCCCCCGAGGCTCATTGGAAATACGCTTAGCATTATGCATGCTACGTTGAGTTGCAATGATACAGATCAGATAGCTTGTAAACTTCAAATATATGCCGGAAAAAGCAGCGATAAATCCACCCCATGCAGGCTGGCCACCTTGCCACAGGTGCGAAAAAGAAGAATCTAGCGCTCTGAAGCACTAAACGTTTGTCCTTTTGGCAAATCTTGGACGTGAATTGCGTGGGTGGACGAGGTACAGCTCCCGGGGCAACCTTAAGTTGGATATCGCGCGCAGGAGTGACAGAATGGATGCCTTTTCTTTGGGCCTATGGCTGGATCTTCTAGGAACGTTCGTTTTTGGACTCAGTGGCGCAATGCTCGCGGTTAGGCGCAGCCTTGATGTGTTTGGGGTCGTTGTTCTAGCAGGAACCGCTGCCTTGTTTGGCGGAGTAATCCGAGATTTGCTACTCGGGGCCACGCCGCCATCGGCACTTCAAGACACACGCTATCTCGCCGCGGCTCTCGGAGCCGCGCTTTGTGGCTTCTTTGGCCATGGCGTAGTCGCTCGGTTGAGCAAACCAGTAATGGTGCTAGACGCTTTGGGTTTGGGTTTGTTCGCAGTGAGCGGCTGCCGAAAAGCCCTTCTATTTGGCCTTGATCCCGCACCTGCTATCCTGCTTGGGATTGTAACGGCGGTGGGTGGTGGTGCCCTCCGTGACCTCTTGGTGGCTGAGGTGCCACGCGTCCTTCGGGAGGAGATCTATGCCCTCGCTGCGTTACTAGGCGCAGCCGTGGTGGTGCTTGGTGACCTGTTGAACTTGCAAGAAGAGTGGACAATTCTTGTCGGCGTTACTGTGGCGGCCGTGTTCAGGATCATCAGTGTCTGGCGAGGCTGGCACGCACCGCGGTCACCGGGCACGTAGGCGCTTCGCACAGCCTGTATAGAAGTGTATGCTCTGGAGCATTGCCAAGCTAATGATACCACGTTTTTGGAGATGATGCCGCGCCGCAGATAGAATGAATTCTGCTTCAAGCTTCACAGCGACTCTTCAATTTGAGAACTCGATAGAAAGATTACTAATCGTTGCTCGTAAGCGCCTTTGGAGCGGCTTCGCTTACTTAGTTGCCAAGATCAACAACCTGCGCCACAGCGTCCGTTTTGAATTCGCCCGTGACACGATTTTGCGATGACATCCGCGCTTCTCCTTGGCTTCCCAAATTACCAATTACAGCCTCTGCAAATCTAGGAGCACCACAGATAAAGCTTCTGCTCACAGCCTGTCGCGCATTGCCAAGAGCCTTCGCTCCCAGCTTAACCGCGTTCATTCGACTCGCAGCAATCGTCATTCAGTCGTCAAGCGCTTCTCGCAGAGCCCTAGCCATATCGGCTAGACGATAGGGCTTGCTCAATAATTGAAGGCCATCCTCCAGCTTTCCATTTCGCACCATCGCGTGACGGGAGTACCCGGACGTAAACAAGACCCGTAAGCCCGGACAACGCTGTTGCGCCTCTTCTGCTAGCTCCCTGCCGTTAAATCGTCCAGGCATCACGACATCCGTGAACATTAAATCGATGCAGGGAGTGGCGTCCAGGACTCCAAGTGCCTCATCCGCATCAGCGGCTGCCCTGACAAGATACCCAAGGCCTTCAAGCCGAGTTGTTACGTTTGCTCGAAGGCTGTCATCATCCTCGACCACGAGGATCTGCTCACCGTTTCCCTTCAAGTCGATAGGTTCTGGCTCGCTTGCCTCCAGCGTATCACCGTCGACCACCACGGGCAGATAGAGGCGAACCGTTGTGCCCGCGCCCGGCTCGGAGTAGATTCGTGAATGACCACCAGACTGCTTGACGAAACCATAGACGGAACTCAGGCCGAGACCAGTGCCTTCGCCTGGCGCACGCGTGGTGAAGAAAGGCTCGAAAGCCTTTTCAACAACTTTAGGGGACATGCCACTTCCATCGTCGGTAACAGAAATACTGATGTAGTGACCTGGAGCTATCCCCGCATGCTGGCTGGCGTAAGCGCGATCCAGAAATGCGTCTTCCGTTTGGATCGTGATGCCTCCCCTTTCGCCGACTGCATACCTGCTGTTAATCACAAGGTTCAGGATTGCAGATTGCAGTCGACTCGAGTCGACATTGACAACAGCGGACATAGCCGCCAAGTCGAAGGTGATATCAACCCCTTCTTCAACGCTTTTCTGAAGCAGCGTAATAGATTCTTTGATCAGTTTATTTACGTTAGTCGTCTCTGGCTTAAGCGGCTGTCGCCGGGCGAAAGTCAGAAGGTTGTCAGTGAGATGAGCGCCGCGCTCGGCTGCATCTAGTGTGATTTCGGCGAGATTCCGGATGGTTTCATCCCGGGATTGCTCCAGGATCATGTCCGCGTTGCCAAGGATAATCGTCAGCAAGTTATTGAAGTCATGTGCCACTCCGCCGGTCAATTGGCCGATACTCTCAAGCTTCTGAGCTTCATGAAGCTGCTGATCGAGCTTGCGGATTTCAGTGACGTCGGTCATACCCGCGACCATCCGCACCGCCTTGCCATCGGCATCGCGGATGATGAAGGCACGGTCCTCGACGATCTTGTACTCTTCAGTTCCCGTGGAAACCCGATACTCGGCTTGCCAGGAGGTTCCCCGGCCCCGAACCGCCTCGACAAGACTCTCGCGTATCCGTGATTGATCTTCGGGGTGTATACGAGCGATCGAGGCATCGAAGGTCTGAGGTTCTGCTTCAATGGTCTTCTTGAAAACCTCCTCGTAATTCTCGCTCAACCAAAAATCACCGGTTTGTAAGTTCCAATCCCAGATAACGTCGCTACTTGCGCGACTGATCAAGCGAAACCTCTCCTCGCTCTGAGCAAGCTTCTCAGCATTCTGTTTTCGCTCTGTAATGTCACGGAGGATTACGACCCAATGTTGTACCTCCTCATTCTTCCCGCTCACAGGCGTCGATGTAAGTTCCAGCCAAGTCAGCGTGCCATCCTTGCGACGTGCCAGTATTTCCTCGCGGCTAGCTTCGCCTGCCTGATGCGCATCAATGATATTACTTATGGTTGCCTGAGCAGTTTCATGCTCTGCGAGAAACCATGGAGCTTGACCTTGCAGTTCTTCACGCTGAAAGCCGAGCCCGGCTTCGAACGAACTGTTTACATAAAGTATCTCCGCTCCGTCCGATGTTTCTCTGCCGATCATAACCATATCGTTGAGATGCTTTACGGCCTGCTCGAGTAATTCGAGCCAGTCCTGTGTCACGCGCTGGTCAGTAATGTCAGAAAAATAGACTGCAATCCCGAAAGGGGTGGGATGAACGTGTACCTCGAACCATTTGCCGACCGCCTCAGCATAGTCGACAAATCTGCGACTCTCACCGGTGTCGATCGCCTTGCAGACCTTGGCCTCGAAGATTGCGCCTCGCGCTCTCGGGAACACGTCCCAGAATATCTTGCCTTCCAGATCTTCGCGGTTCAGATGCAAAAGATCCAGCGCGTATCGGTTGATGAACGTGCAGCGCCATGTCTTGTCCAGCGTGAAGAACCCGTCCCCAATCGACGCGACTACGCTCTGAAGTTCGGCGTTTTGACTCGCGACTTCCTCCCGCGCTTCGAATAGCTCAGTGACATCCTGTATTGCACCTTGTGCTGCAACGATCTGACCGCTCTCATCGAACTCGGCCTCGCCGATCGTGCGAACGCGCCGCTGTTTGCCCTTGGCTGTTTTTAGCTGGAAGACATCATCAAACGGCTTGCCGTGAGTGAGACAATCTTCCAGGTAATTCGCTATACGCCGTTGGTCCTCTGCCACATAGTAGCTCATGGCCTCGGCCACGGAAACTTCTGTGCCTTCAGGAAGTTCACGGATAGCCGATGCGCCTTCAGACCAAATTTCAAAATCAGCACCGAGCTCGTAACGCCACCCACCGAAGCTTGCTTTTTCGGCCGCCATACGAATGAGTTTTTGTTGCCAGACCGCTTCCTGTTGCGCGCTATTGTAGGCAAATTGTGCGGACTTCAGCTTCGTAACGTCAATAATGCTTCCGGTTACCATTCGGCGATTTCCGTCTGCCGCATCGTCGAATTCGGCCACTTCCTCGAGCCACCTAACGTCACCACCTGCTGTCACAATACGGTATTCGCTCTCGAAGTGCCCACCCCTCTCACGCCAAGCTTTTCGTTCAGCAAGAACATGACTACGGTCGTCGGGATGTAATGACTGTGCGAGCAAATCCTCTATCCCACAGGCATCGCTCACCTCGCCACCCAGGATGGTGGTGAGCGTGGGACTGATGATTTCCTCCCCTGTCAGCGTGTCCCGCTGCCAACTGCCCAAGCGCCCCAGAGCCTCGGCGCGCTGCAGCATGCTCTGGACACGGATATTGTGACGTTCGGTGCGTCGCAGGGCATTGTTCATTCGGTCCGAAACAAGCTTCAGAAACAGCGAAGAGATAAATACGAACAAGATTCCTTTCGTCGTCTGAAGCGATACTGAGGGTGGTAAGTTCTCTCCGACCAGAAAGTCTCCAATAAGGATCCATGGGATGCCAAACAGGAGAAAAAAGAAAGCAAGCTTCGTTCCAAAACTTAAGCGTAGAAAGTCTCTCAAGGTCGTGGCCTCATTATTCTCAGACGAACGATCGGATCATCCGTTCGGGCAGCAAACACTCTAAAAAACCTCAAAACTTGAAGCGATTACGTCCGGTCGGTCGCTTCTTCTGATCATTTCGTCCCGGCTACGGCCTTCTTGACAAGTTCCAGCAATTCTGCGGGGCGGAACGGCTTGCGCAATGCATAGTTGGCGCCAAAGAGACAAGCGCTCTCGAGATTATCATCTGCAAAACCCCGCTTATCGCTAGAATAATCACCGCCACCGCTCATCGCGATGATCGGCATACCAGGATTGGAATTGCGGATCTCCAGAATCGTCTCGATGCCCTCTTTCTCAGGCATCAGAATATCGCAGATTACAACGTCCGGCTTGCTCTTCTTCAAAAAGCCAAGACCCGCCGCGCCGTCCTTGGCATATTCCACGTTATGGCCGGCGAAGGACAAGCTTCGAGCTAACGTCTCACGGACGTCCTTGTCATCATCTATCAGTAAAATTAGTGCCATCTTTCTCTCGCTGCGTCAGAGGTTTTGGGTTTTTCAGCGCGCGAAAGATTCCCAACCGCTGCTCTGGCTTTGAAATTGCTTTTCGGCTCCTTAGTCCTTGCTCACCATCATGTAGCCTAAGCCCCTTATGGTTTTGATCTTGTTCGGACCTGAACCGTCCGGGAAAAGCTTCGAGCGCAGCCGACTAATCAACCCATCGACTGCACGGTCGGTGGCGGCCGGAGCCCGCCCACTGACTTGTTGAATGATCTGGTCGCGGGAGCGCACCCGGTTCAAATTTGAAGCTAAGACACTGAGAACGTCGAATTCGAGCGTAGTCAGGTTTACAGCTTCCCCATTCTGCCGCCGGACATCCCGAGTAGCTCTGAAAAGTTCCAACCCGTGGAAGACCTGGCAACTGCTCGCGCTATAGTCTGTTTCTGTGCCGATCTCGCTGCGCCGGGAAACTCTGCGATACACAGCCTTCGCTCGTGCACGAAGTTCCCGGATTCGGAAGGGTTTCACGATAAAGTCGTCGGCCCCAAGCTCAAAGCCGACCACTTGGTCAATCTCGTCGCCGCGGCCTGTCAGGAAAATGATGCCGGCGGAGGTCTTGCTCTTTATGTCTTTTACAACATCCATGCCATTCCCGTCTGGCAATGAGATGTCTACAAACAAGAGGTCGAAATCCTTACAGGCCAGTTCATCCTTGAACTCCTGAACAGTCTGACAGCAAACAACATCGAAGCCATCATCGCTCAAACCTGTGGATACGATGTTCGCGATCTCGGGATCGTCTTCGAGGACAGCTGCAAGCGCGTTCATGGATTAGCATTTCACATCAGATTACCTGATTGTCAAATTCATCTTTTTTGGTAGGCAGCGCTCCGCTGCAGTATGTGACAGACGGGAGATCGAGCGAAGCCATGAACCTGCAGGTGCCCACTTACTTCAGCTTTTCTGCCGAAATTTGCTCTGGTTCTAACCTGAAGTTCTCCGCAAAGGTCACGAATGGCTGCGATAGGCCGTTCGCAACCTCAAGTGGCCGCACTCTGTTTACGAAGTCTGGTGAGGGCATCGGCCGCGATCTCAAATGAGCGTATTCGCGCCGAATGGTCATGGATCATGCCGGTGACCATCAGCTCATCGGGCCGGAACCTGTCGATCAGCGTGCGGAGCTGCTTGTGTACGGTAGCGGAGGAACCAGTGGCCGAGCATGACAGGGCCTGCTGCACTTGAGCGATGACCGGCGTCGGGATGTCGCGATCGACATCGTGGGTCGGGAGCGGCAGTTTGCCCGGGCGGCCGGTTCTGAGCCGCGCAAATGCGAGGACCTGCGAAGAGCGAAGGAACTCCGCCTCGGCGTCGCTATCGGCCGCACAGACGCCTGCCGCCATCATCACATGTGGTTTTTCCAAATGCTCAGACGGCCGGAAGGTGCCGCGGTAGACCTTGAGCGCCTGCTCAAGCATGGCCGGTGCGAAATGCGAGGCAAAAGCATAGGGCAACCCTAGATAGGCGGCAAGCTGAGCGCCATAAAGGCTGGACCCAAGTATCCAGACCGGGACATGAGTACCGCTTCCGGGGATGGCGCGCACTTGGGAATCGCCGGCATTTTCGCCCAGATAGCCGATTAGTTCCTGCACGTCCTGGGGAAAGCTGTCGTCTGGGGCCATATGGCGGCGCAGCGCGCGGGCGGTGGCCATATCGGTGCCGGGCGCACGGCCAAGGCCGAGGTCGATCCGGTCCGGGTAGAGCGTTGCCAGGGTGCCGAACTGCTCAGCTACGACAAGCGGTGCGTGATTGGGCAGCATGATGCCACCTGCACCGATCCGCATGGTCGAGGTCGCACCGGCCACATGGCCGATCACCACGGCAGTTGCCGCGCTGGCGATTCCTGGCATGTTGTGATGCTCGGCCAGCCAGTAGCGGTGATATCCGAACCCCTCGGCGGCACGGGCGAGATCGACCGTCCTTGCCAGCGCATCGCCAACCGTTTTCCCCTCAGGGACCGGGGACAGATCGAGAAGTGAGAAATTCTGCATAGGAGCCTCCCTTCGAAAGAGCTAATCATCGCGCGCGGTCAAACCAAGGTCATTCGGCTGCTTCCGGTCCCATGTTGGTGTTCGACAGTCCTACTTTCTAAGGCTCACCAATACACGGGAGGGTCGCGCATTTGGATAAACGTGGCCGTGGCGGCTGCATCTGGGTCGCTTTGATTTCTAATCGTCGCTTATTCGACCACCTCCGCAATCTGCAGAAGACTCATTGGCCGCTAAAGCCTTCCTCTCGCATTCAGTGCGGAGGCCCACCTGCATTTCATCTGTCCGGAAAATGGCTGTCAGTTCATTCGCAAGATGCTCGCGCTTGAGGTGACTTTCCCGGACCAGAGCAGTCAACGTGGCCAGAATTGACGTCTAACTCTACGTCTGAAGGACAACTTTGTCCCATACAGCCGCCACTCGCGCCTTAAGAATGCTGCGGGATGAACAGGTGGCTGATCCGGTGAAGCTGCGCTGCGGCAGTACGTGATCCGGTCAAAGTCTCTTTTGGACCGTGAATTCCGATGACACAACTGCTTGGCAAGAGGGAAGCCGCGCAGCCCCGAGGTCGGCACTGAGCCCGATTTGCCCAATGTCGTTCCTTACAGATTGGCAGCTATGCCCACCAGCGACGCAAGGGCCGCCAGCGAGGTGAAGTAAACACCGAAGCAACCGTATATTCATTGCGTGGAAAAGGCTAAGATATGCGTGAACGCGCGGCACAAAGGGGTTAACGTATCCAGCCGCCATATGTCCGGAAAGGTCAACCAATGATCAGTGACCCTGCTCTCGACGATAGACGGACGATGATGGCTGTCGTGACAAAAGGCAACGGCGGATATGAAAAGCTCGTGTATCGCGCAGTGCCGATCCCGGTCCCCGGACCGGGCGAGGTCCTCATCCGGGTCCTGGCGGCTGGTGTGAACAATACTGATATCAACACCCGTCTTGGCTGGTATTCGTCCAGCGTCACAATGGACACGAGCACAGCATCGCAGCAGCAGGAGACCACTGCCGATCAAAAGGCTGATGGCGGTTGGAGCAAGACCACGCCATTTCCTCTGATCCAGGGCACTGATTGTTGCGGTGAGGTCGCGCAGGCTTATGACGAGACTGGCGCTGCGCTCATCGGCAAGCGGGTGCTGGTGCGTTCCTGTATGCGGCCCAATGGTTTCAAAGATATGGAAAACGTCTGGATGGCATCGGATTTTGACGGTGCCTTCGCGCAATACGTGAAAGTTCCCGCCAGCGAGGCCTTCACCGTGGACTGCAATTGGTCCGATGCAGAACTGGCGACGATCCCCTGCGCCTATGGTACCGCCGAGAACATGCTGCATCGCGCGAATCTACAATCTGATGAGCTTGTACTGGTTGCGGGAGCATCGGGGGGCGTAGGATCCGCAACCGTCCAATTGGCCAAGCGCCGGGGTGCGCGTGTGGCCGCGATTACGAGCCCTGCCAAAGCCGAGCTGCTGAGAGATATTGGCGCGGATGTTATCGTTGAACGGGGCGCTGACCTGGTTGGCGAGCTGGGCGATTCCTCGATCGATGTGGTAGTCGACAACGTGGCGGGGGAAGGATTTCCGCAAATGCTGAAGGTTCTACGACGCGGCGGTCGGCTTGTTTCGTCCGGTGCGATTGCTGGTCCGATCGTCAGCCTCGACATGCGGGACATGTACCTCAAGGACATCACCCTGATCGGATGCACGGCTTGGGATGAGCCGGTTTTTCCCAATCTAATTGCCTACATCGAACGGAGTGAGATTCGCCCGATGCTTGCCAAGGTCTTTCCGCTCGATCAGATCGCCGACGCACAAAAGACCTTTCTGAGAAAGACCCACGTCGGGAATTTCGTTCTAGTGCCGCCGAAGGCAGAGCAGGCGCATGGCTGACACTTGACGCTGTCCCACAGCTGCGGATCGGCTGCGAATGGAAATCTAAGGCCAAGGGCAGCAGTGGTCGTCAAGAGTATAGGGGTCCGGAAGTCCGCACTCCGGTGCTCCATCTATAAAAATGCTACGTGATCCACGATGGCCGCAAAGTGAAAGGTCCGGGCGGCTTTGCAGCGACCGCCAAGCGGCAGCTTTGGGCCGATCATATGAAAGAAGCTTCGGGCCTTGGGGGCAGTGAAAAATACTTCACTGGACGAACATCGGTCGCACGATGTTATCGGTGTCAAGGTTGGTTAACCAAAACTCAGCCGTGATGTGACGTCCGAGGCGCAGGGAAATCAACAGTAAATGCGAAACCTCGAGCGGGGGAAGCTCATATTCATTGATCAGCTTTTTGTAGCGGAACATCGCCTTTGCGCTTTTTCCGGCCAGTCGAAATGCTCGACGGCCCAAGGGAAGAAGACGCGCTTCCTTGCAACACCACCTTCATAGTGCATCCCGCATCCGCTAGGCTGTCATCGGGAGAAAGACGGAGCGGGAGGCAAGGCAATGGCTAGGATCGTGGAATACAAGGTTTTATCAGCGCTCTATGCGGAGACAGATGCAAATGAAACGCATGACAGGCGGTCCAAGCAGGTAAACGATCTTATCAAGACCGGATGGCAGCCCTTTGGACAACTGGGTTCGTCTACGCTCGCCGGAACGCTCATACTCACTCAACCGATGGTCAGGTATCAGGAACCGTGACAGGTAACCCAGCTTCCGGTTTTCCCTGTTGGTTCGTCCGCCCAATGCTGTCGACTTGCCTTCCAGAGGATTTCTTTGACGACCTTCCTCGCCGACTCTTTATGCTTTTCCGAATTTCTGGACGCGCGCAAGCCGTTTACATTCTTCGTGTAACTACATGATTTCCTTAACCTGGATTTTGAAACCGTTTACAGAATTTGTCTTTGGTTTCAGTTAATCTCGATGGATTGCAAATCCGTGTACACCGGTTCGATTCCGGTACTCGCCTCCATTTTCTTGCGACCTCTTTGCGCTCGTTCTAGCGCTCATTCACCGTAGTTATCGGTGATCTGTACAGTATCATGACG
>Ga0102938_10001074_pt1 | contig 20853 bp, 15 predicted proteins | sample SalPonR2_B_D2_MG_FD_84516 | JGI IMG/M metagenome (GOLD analysis project Ga0102938, IMG submission 84516) | Salt pond soil microbial communities from South San Francisco under conditions of wetland restoration - Salt Pond MetaG R2_B_D2_MG | ecosystem: Environmental > Aquatic > Marine >... | reverse complement strand
AGGGGCCCATGTTGAAGTTTAGGTTGGTTGACTTTCCGGCAACCAGGTCGGCGTACAGGACGCCGCCGTAGGAGAGTACGGGGCCGTTGTAGGTGCCGCCGAGGGTATCCAGTTGGGCTTCAACCTCAAAGCGCACATTATTAGCCTCGGGCAGGGAAATGACGATACTGTCCTCATCTTGAGAGAAGGTCAACTGCTGGTCAATGCGGGGCCCGGTAATATCGAGCTTTATGCTACCGAGCACATCTCCAAAGCCCCTCGAGGCAGTGTTGAAGCTAAGGTGGGGAGTAACCGTGGCACCAGCCTGGGGTTCTATGTTACACGAAGCTATACTTAGCAGCAGGAACATACCAAGCAGCGCGCCAAGGTGTAGTGCGGCGGGACGTGTATGAGCTCCCCGTCCAAAATTGAAATTCTGATTACTCATTGCAATCCTCCAAAATCCCAATACAGATTAAGAATTATGGTTGCATATTCAGGAAACTCTTGTTCCAAAAATTCCACAACCGCATCCTCATCCAACACACCGGGGTCAAGATCAAAAACAGAAGATATCGCGTCCTCCACGTGTGAGGGCACGGAATAGCCGTCGGTACTGCTCTGCTCTCCGCTGCCCACCGAACGTACCTGCCCGAGGTTGTTGCTCAGGGACACCCGCCCTTGTTCCACACTTAAAGTGTACCCGTCGTAGACAAAAACCGTACCGCGCACCGCTGCGGTAGATTGGGCGCTGCGCAGCTTAAAGTTGTTCTGAAGCCCTGCGGAGGAACGCACGTTTGCCTTTATCTTGCCAACTTTAAGGTTGAGCCCGGTGTCGATGGTTCCCTCTTTCTCTATTAACTCCTCTAATTCCATGCGGGTGAGGGGTTTTACCTCCAGTATGGTGTTACCGATAGCAATTTGCGCATTGGCATTAAAACCTGTTGAAACGGTGGTTCCAAGGCCAACCTCCATTCCTGCTTCCGCTTTCCGCCAGCTGCCCCCGATGGCTTTGAGCTCTACTTTGCCCTTTGTTTCCTCAATTACTGCATTCACCGAGTAGGCTGGTGCGGCGAACAGCAGAAACATACCGATAAGCAGCAGAATAGTTAGTATCGTTTTATAATTTTTCATATTCATCCTCACTTAAAACCTGAAAGAAGCATCAAGGCGGATCACCGACTGAATGTTGTCGTAGGCTTCCATGAAAACTCTCTCGTTTGGAAGGAATAAGCCTCCGGCAAGGGTTATTCCCACATCGGAAAGGGGTCTGAATTGCAGGGACAGGTCAATTTCGCTTCCCAGATATGACTCGTCGGAAGTAAGGTCGATTCCTGCTTCTGAAATAGCTCCACCGGTGTTTCTAAAGAAGGTAAGCGCCGCCAAGGTTGTTTGGAATTTTTCAAGGATACGGCTATTCGTCTTGGAGAAAGGCCTCATAGAAAATGATATCTCACCAAACGACATATTTCCAATTTGTGGGGAAAAAACAATTCCAAATAGAGGAGAGGCGGATAGTGTAACAAAGTGGCTTGAAATGCCACTGCCACCATACCCGCCGTAAAAGAAATTGAGGTCGTTATCTCCGGAGGAATAGAGCCCCCTTATTTGAACTCTGGTAAAAAGGAAGTCCTGATTGTAATAGCTAAGGCCGCCGCCGAACAGCAATGCCGCGGTAGCGTATTTGCCGTGGCCGCGGTTCAGGTAAAGAAACAGGTTCTGGTACAGCGACGGTACAAGCCCGCCCCGTAATCCGAACCCGATGTGTTCACTGTGTATGCGGTCATCCGGGTTTGTAAAGTTTTCTTCCGGCTGCAAATCCTGCTGAAGCACAACGTTAAGAATCAGCTCCTGCTGTAGGGCGATTGCGGGAATAGTCATCTTCAGGGTTTCAATGAGCTTTGGAGGGCTAAGTTCATACCCGTGCTCAGCAACATTTTCCTGCAGGTCGTAATCGCTCTGGGTAACCAATATGGATGAACTCGGCACAAAGGTAAGGCCGGTGTAACCGGCGGAGGCCTCTAAAGAGAGGGCCGGCAGTTGAAAGTTCAACTGAAACCCATCCAGATTGTGGTTTAGCACGTAGCCGGTAAACTCGGAGAAACGGAATCTGCCTAGGGAGTAGCGCAGAAGATATTCTTCTCCCTCTGTGCCGAGCAGTGAGCTCCCACGGGCAAACAGGTTCTCGATATCTGCAAAATAGGGACGCTCCTCATTGTAAATGTAGAATCCACGGGCGTAGAGACCGAAGTTATCAGAGAAATCAGTATTCAGCCAAAGCCCTGTTTGCACAGCCTGATCAAATTCGTATTCCGGTTGAATAGTCACCTTGCTGGTGCTCTGCAAAAAGCCCCCCCAGTCGACTACAGTTTCAGAAAACAGCGGAGGGGCAAAAAAGAAGAACAGCAGAATTAGACCGAAAAGGGCATGGGGGCTGTATATGCGTAAAAAACGGGCTTTCATGAACGCTCCTCCTTCCATTCTAAAACGCGACCGAGGATTTGTATCGCATCGGTACCGCTTATAGACCGTCCGGGAGCGGCCTTACCGGGAATACACTGCAGGTACTTCAGTTCCCGGGCGGCATACCGGGGACCGGGAAACAGCGTGTACATAAGACCGCCGCGTATGTCGAAGACCTTCATCAGCAAGGAGGAATACTCTCCCAAGTTGATGAGATCGTCACTTGCCGACAGTTTGTCACTCCATCCCATCCGGCTTACCGCCGCAGCCGCCTCCTCCGGGGAAGCCTCTTCCGGCAGTTTGCCTGCTGCAGTCAGAACCATATAGGCAGAATATCCGTAAACAGCCTGTTCCTGCTCTAGAAAGCGGTCGAGGGTTTCGTTCGACTGAGCACAAAGAAGAGAAACGGAGAGTAAAAATAAAGCACCGGCTAAAAGAAGCAGAAAACATTTTTTTCTCATAGAACCTCCTGTTTTAAGGTGGCTATTAAGTGCAGGCATTAAGGTTTGCGGTGAGCCACACATTTTTAGATGTTTATTCACCATAAAATATGTACAATTGGATATACCCCAATTATACTACCCTTATCAGCAAAAGCAACATAAACTTTGCTGCTATGCCAGGGGGGACGGATGCGCGGTAAAACTTTATATATTTTTTTTATTCCTGTACTGATCACTTTTCTGTTTTCGCTTATGAGCTTTCTTCCGATGTACCAGACCTTCGAAAACAGGCTGTACGACCTCTTTTTGGCCATCCGACCGGGAATTGAGCAGGATGAGCGACTACTGTTGCTTGATGTGGACGATTTAGCTATTTCCGAGGTAGGGGTGTGGCCCTGGAGCAGAGATATTATGGCCAGGGGACTGCTGCTTTTGCGGGAGTTTGAGGCCGGACATATAGTCTTTGATATCGAGTATACCGAGGAAAGTCCTCTAGGGGTCAACTCACAGGTTCTGCGCCGGGAGATTCCCGAGCTGTTTCAACAGGAGTTTCGGGAAGTTCAAAATAACATCGACGCACTTTTCAATGCTCTCTCTGCCGGGCAGATTCCCCTGGATGAGGCTGAAAGCTATATTGATGAATTGCAGCAGCTTACCGAAAATTCCCGGAACACCCTGCTTACAAAGGTCCGGGAGATAGAACGGGATAACGATGCCTATTTCGGTCAAATGGCTCATTTGAACGGGAGGAGTTTTTTTACTACCTCAACCCTTTCCGAGGAAGATACCTCGGTGAATGAATCCCTTATAGAATACGCTAAGGAGAATGTTGCCCTCTCACAAGTAGCGGGAGAAAATCCCGGATTGCGAACAGCAGACGGGCTGCGGCCTGCGATCTACCCTATTCTGAGCCGGGCCCGGGGCGCGGGCTTTCCTAATGTAAGGGTCGATCCGGACGGGGTGCGGCGGCGGATAGACCTGCTTATAGAATACGAAGGCAAGTATTTTCCGCAACTGGCATTTGCACCTCTGTTGCAGTGGCTGGGGAATCCGGAGGTAGAGTTGGATAGGCATGCTATTACTCTGAGGGATGCTGAGCATCCGGATAAAGGAACGAAGGATATACAGATTCCCCTCACTGAGACACAGCACGTGCTGATCAATTGGCCGCAGAACAGCTATGAAGAGAGTTTTCGCCATCTTAGCTACTATGAACTGGTATATAACCACGAGCTTGAGCAGCGTTTAATTGAGAACTTAAAAATTATGGAAGAGGCCGGCTATCTTGCCTACCACGATGGCGATTTTCCCCTCATGGATGCCTATAATTATGCAGAAGATATCAAGCAGGAAGTAATGGAGGGGGGAGACCCGGAATTGATGGAGGAATACGTAGAGGTGCGTCGCAGTTTCTTTTCCGGGGTAGATGCCTTCTTGAATGGTCCGGCGGAGACTTCCATCGATTCTGAGATAGAAAGAATCCTCTCAACCGGTCAATTAGATGATCAGACGGCGGAGGCATACCGAGAAATAAGGAACGAGATTCCTGAAGTTTTTTCTGCCGGCAGAGATGTGCAAGAAAATCTTGCCTCATCACGGGCCCGACTGGCCGAGGCTATTCCCGATTCTTTCATTATTATCGGCTTTGTGGGGACCTCTACCACAGATATCGGGGTCACCCCCTTCGACGAAGAGTACATGAACGTTGGTACCCATGCCTCCCTTGCAAATACTATTCTTCAAGAAAACTTTCTTGATGAACTTCCCGAATGGTATTCGATGGTTATAGGACTTTTTGCCGCACTGTTGGTTACGCTGGTTATCAGACGGATGGTGCCAGTTCATTCCCTGCTCTTTGGTATTCTGTTTTTATTGGTGATTGTTGCTGCGGACCTGGGGGCATTTGTAACAACCGGGGTATATCTGCCGCCGCTGATACCGATGTCTTCTGTGTTTTTTACCTTTTTAGTTCTGACGGCGATACAGTTTCTTCAGACTTCAAAGGACCGCTTGTATATTAAAAACGCCTTCAGTCACTATTTATCAACTGATGTTATCAACGAGTTACTCTCTGATCCGGACAAGCTGTCCCTTGGGGGGGATAAAAAGCATATGACCGCCCTGTTTACCGACGTAAAGGGATTTTCGACTATTTCAGAGCAGCTTGATCCATCTGAGCTGGTAAGTTTACTGAACCAGTACTTATCAGAGATGAGTGATGTAATTTTAGAGCAGCGAGGGACCATCGATAAATATGAGGGAGATGCAATTATCTCCTTTTTTGGGGCTCCCCTTGAGTACGACGATCACGCGGCGCGGGCTTGCAGGTCGGCAATCCGGATGAAAAAAGCCGAGGTGGAGCTGAACAGTCGCTTTCTTTCCGAAAAGTTGTCTCCGGCACCGGTTTTCACCCGAATAGGTATAAATACCGGTCAAATGGTGGTGGGAAATATGGGGACGGTACGTAAAATGGATTATACCATTATGGGAAATTCTGTAAATCTGGCTGCCCGATTGGAGGGAGTGAATAAGCAGTATGGAACGTGGATTCTGGCAAGCGAGCCTACTTTTCTTGAAGCCGGTGGAGAGTTTATAGGCAGAAAATTGGACAGAGTACGGGTTGTCGGCATAAAGGAGGCGGTGCGCCTGTACGAGTTGATAGATGAGAGGAGTGAACTTGACCCGGATGTTGGAGAAGCTCTGGAAATTTTTGAAGAAGGTCTTGAAGCCTTTGAGCAACGTGATTTTGACACGGCACAGGGGCTTTTTAAGCAGGTGCTAATGATCAAACCGGAAGACGGACCTTCACAGTTTTACCTGAGCCGATGCAGCAAGTTCAAGAAAAAAGCACCCCCTGAAAGCTGGGACGGCGTGTTCAACTTAACCTTGAAATAGAATTCATTGTTGAATTACTGAATTCTTCTGTTACTCTTTGACTGTTTACAAAAATGTGATAAAATATGTTAAAAATTTGGAACAAAGAGTACAGGAGTTGTTGTGACGAATAAAGAAAACGTCCCGGCTTTTACCCAGGCAGATAGGGAATTGATAGCGGGTGTCGGGGTAATTGCCCAGGGTATTGCCCGCCAATTCGGAGAATATTGCGAAGTGGTGGTGCATACTCTAGAAAATTATGAGAACTCAATAGTCGCTCTCGAGAATGGTCAGGTGACCGGGCGTTCAGTTGGTGGGCCGATGACCGATTTTGCCCTAAATGTGCTTGAACGTTGCGATCAGGAAGAGCAAGGTGTCTACGGCGTGTACTATACCGGTACGGAAACCGGAAAAAAGCTTAAATCTACGACTATTGTAATCCGGAATTTAGAAGGGCGGCCGATTGGCCTGTTGTGTATAAATTTCGAAATATCTGCCCCCTTTGCAAAACTGATGGAAAGCCTACTGCCACAGGTTACGGGCACACAAACTATATCAGAGCATTTTCCCCTCACCCCAAATGATCTTGTGGAGACATCTTTTAACGAGGTGCTAGAGGAAGTAAACCGGAAAGTAGGTATTTCACCAATTCAAAAGAACAAATTGATTGTAGAAGAGCTCTATAAGCGCGGTATTTTCAACATTAAAAACGGAATCGATATTGTTTCAGAGAAACTGGGTGTATCCCGTTACACGGTATACAACTACATACGGGAAATAAAGGCCGGGCATGGAGAAAACAACAGAGAAAAGCTGTATACCTAAGCACACCGGAAGCCTGGGATACAGAAAATATATTTTTGTAGGAGGAGTATATGGAACGGAAAGTAATTTACACAGATAAGGCACCGGCGGCAGTTGGTCCTTATTCGCAGGCGGTCGCCTGGGGGAATACAGTCTATGTATCGGGTCAACTGCCTCTTGATCCGGCACAAGGAAAGATTGTAGCCGAGACAATTGAAGATCAAACCCGACAAGCGATGGAAAACCTTAAATCCATCTTGGAAGAAGCCGGAAGCTCTCTTGACCGTCTACTGAAGGTGACTATTTTTCTGCAGGATATGGGCGACTTTAAGCGGGTAAACGAAGCCTACGGCAGTTTTTTCTCAGGTGATTATCCTGCCCGTTGTGCCTACCAGGTTGCAAAACTGCCTCTGGGCGCAGATATCGAAATTGACGGCATTGCAGCTATTTAAGGAGCAGACACTATGAAATCGATGAATGAACTGGGAGTGCCGGTCCCTGCACATAAATCCCATGTGGTTCGTAATATCAAAGACGTCACTCTCGAGCAGCGTGAGCGTGCTCTGCGGGAGACTGAATACAATATGTTCTCTTTTCCCGCAGATCTGTTGGTGTTGGATTACCTGTCCGACAGCGGCAGTACCGCCATGAGTGAGCTCCAATGGGCGGCTTTGTTTCACGGTGATGAATCTTACGGTAGAAACAAAGGCTATTTTGTACTGTTGGACAGCATCCGTGACACCTTTGAACGGGGTGATTCTCCCCGGGAAGCATTTAAGATGATTCTGTCCGGTGAGAAGAATGTAGAGAAACTGATGGACGAGTTGTATCTGACTAAGGAGGAGGGGGGCTTTGTCAACGCCGGGGCGAACCAACTGAGCCGACCGAATGCCTTTATTACCCCTCAAGGTCGAGCAGCCGAACACCTGCTGTTCAGCACTATTCGCGAGGTGCTGGACGAAATGAATGGTCCAGGCAAAGCCTACTGGATTCCTAACAATGGCCATTTTGATACCACCGGCGCAAATATCGCCGCAAATGGAATTGAACCGGTGAACATGTTTCAGTCGGGGGTATTGGAAGATTTCCCATGGGAAAAAATGGACAGCGAAAATCCCTTTAAAGGGGATATGGACCTTGAGCGGCTGGAGGCCTTTCTGAAGGAGAAGGGGCGTGAGAATATTCCGGTGATTTATCTGACAATCACCAATAACACGGTTGCCGGGCAGCCGGTGAGCCTTGAAAACATAAAAGCGGTACACAAGCTGGCTAAAAAGTACGATATTCCACTGTTCTTTGATGCCTGCCGGTTTGCGGAGAATGCCGCTTTTATCAAACAGTTTGAGAAGGGATATGAGAAGCGGTCTATCCGCAGCATCGTGCAAGAGATGTTTTCTCTGGCCGACGGCTTCAGCATCAGCCTAAAGAAGGACGGGCTTTCAAATATCGGTGGAGGTTTGTTTCTCCGCGATAAAGGGGAGTTTGTACAACGGTTTTCTACTGCCAAAGAGGATGTAGGAGTACGGCTGAAGGAGAAGCAGATAGTCTGGTTCGGCAACGACTCCTATGGCGCTTTAAGCGGACGGGATATAATGGCCCTGGCTGTAGGGTTGAATGAGGTAATCGACCAGTCGTATCTCTATGATCGTATTGGCCAGACCCGTCTGTTAGCGGCAAAATTAGCAGAACAGGGAGTACCGGTCGTGCTTCCGGCGGGGGGGCACGCGATTTATCTTGACATGGACCGATTTTTTGAAGGCTCCGACATGAAAATTGACGATTTCGGGGGAGTAGGGTTTACCATTGAGCTGCTGCGAAATTACGGTATCCGGGCCTGTGAATTAGGACCCTTTGCCTTTGAGTGGGACCAAAAGAATGAAGAGCAGCGAAAGGGGATTCTGAACCTGGTACGCTTTGCCATTCCCAGGAATGCCTACAGCCGTGAGCATATCGATTATACGGTGGCGGCGGTGAGCGAACTGTACCGGAACCGAGATAAGATACCGAAGGTTGAAATTACACGGGGAGCTGAGCTGCGGCTTCGGCACTTTCAAACCGGTCTGAAACCGGTGTATTAAAGCTTTTACGGGCTGTCTAAATGTATGTCCACTCTACTGCATGGGCATATAGGGACAGCCTTTTTTTGGTAACTTTAGCCGGTGGACCGGTGGATTACGGAGGTATCGACAATTTGATGGGCAGCCTCGCTGCGTGAGTCCTGGATGCTGTCGATTAACACTCGAGTAGCCTGGTAACCTAGTTGTTCCGGGTGGATGTCCACACTTGCTAGGGAGGGGTGTTGATAGCGCCCCCGAATACTGTTGTTGAAGCCGTACACTGGAATGTTTTGAATGTCTGCTTCGCTCAAGGCGCGGAGTGCACCAAAGGCCAGAAAGTCGTCGGTTGCAACTACGGCATCAGGTTGCTCGGCCCGGAGAATCTCATCTGTGTACAAATATCCCAGTTCCTCGGAAGATTGTGATTTATCAGCCTCTCCGGCCTCCGTTCGGGGCGAGCATAGTTGCTTCTGTATCTCTATGCCCCGGCTGCGAAGAGCCTGGAGGTAGCCCTCATACCGATCGAGAGTGTAGCGTCGGCTCCACTTGGTCCCGATAAAGGCAATAGAACGGCATCCCCGGTCGATAAGGTCGCTGACCAATGTATATATTGCTTGAAAATTGTCATTATCAACCCACAGAGTCTCCGAGGGCTTGTCCGGACGGCCAATGACAGAGAAGGGAAACTCTTTTCCCCGAAGGTACTCGATTGAAGGATCCTGCTGTTCCACTGAAAACAGAACCACTCCGTCGGTCCAGTTTGCGCTTACCAATTCCTCTAAATAGTTGTACTGTTCACCCTCGCTTTCGCAAAAGGAGACCATCACATGGAAGTGACGCTCCCTGGCGCAGGCATTGGCCCCTTTCATTGCCATTATAAAAAAAGGGTTTTCAAAGATATTTGCCTCGTGCTCAGTAATTACAAGGGTAACCATTCTGCTGGGCCGGCTGCCGACGCCTCCGGAGAAATGGCGGGGGTGATATCCCTGTTCCCGCATGATCTGCAGGACATGGTTGCGAGTTTTTTCAGCAATTCCCGCCGAGTTATTTACAATCCGGGATACTGTTGAAATTGACACCCCGGCAGCTAGTGCAATATCTGTAAGTGAAACCTTTTTCATCTTTTACTCCCAATTCATGGTACAGTGCTTTTCCCTATTATGCAATAATATATCACTTTTTAGAAATTTTGCAATATATTTATGAAAAATTTTCATTAAACACCCAAAAAATCGGTAAAATGTAATAAATTATGGGTAAATATGAAAAAATTTGCAGAAAAATATATTTAAAAATAAATAACTTGACAGGATTGTCATAAAAGGGTGATAATAAGTTTACAAAATTCTCATGGTATTTCTTTAAGGAGGAAAAGATGAATTCTAAAAAGAGTATAGCTTTGCTGGTAGCACTTATAGTAATGTGCATTCCCGCATTATGGGCCGGCGGTGCACAGGAAGCCGAAGAGGCCGGTACAGACGAAAAGGTGAAGGTTGATATCTTTCAGTTCAAGGTGGAATTTAAAGATCAGTTTACCGAGTTAGCGAATGAGTACATGCAGGAAAATCCCAATGTTGATCTGTCAATCAAAACAGTCGGCGGTGGCGATGATTATGGTGCGGCTCTCCGGTCTAGATTTGCTTCGGGGGAGGAGCCGGCTATTTTTAATGTGGGAGGTCCTCAGGATGTAGCCGATTGGCTTCAATTTTTGGCACCATTGAACGAGCTTGAGGTGACCGAGAAGGCCTTTGACGGAGTTCTTGGGGGAGTTACCATGGACGGAAATGTATATGGATTACCCTATAATCAGGAAGGTTATGGTCTAATTTACAATAAAGAAATGCTCTCCCAGGCGGGGATCGATCCGGCGGGAATTACCTCTTTTGCAAAACTGGAAGGGGCAGTTAAAAAGCTCGATTCAATGAAAGATGAGCTTGGTCTGGAAGCGGTTATTGCTTTTCCTGCGAAAGAGACCTGGGTAACCGGCTTGCATCTGTCCAATGCGGTTCTGTCACAGGAATTTGATAACGTGAACGAGGCTTTTAATGCGGATTCAGTCGAATACAAATACAGCCGGGGCTTTCAGAAGCTGGTAGATCTGCAGAATGACTACTCAGTACAGCCGACCCTGTCCCTTGATTACAGCCAGCAGGTCGAACAGCTGTTTGCTGGTGAAAAGGTTGCACTTATTCAGCAGGGTAACTGGGCCTATGGTTCGATAGCCGGAGTGAATAGTGACTTAGCCGGTAAAATCGGCTTTATCCCGCTTTCAGTTGAAGGCGGAGTTGGAGACAGTATCCCGGTTGGAGTACCGATGTACTGGGGAGTAAACAAACAGTTGGAAGAAGATGTTGTAGCGGAGGCCAAAAAGTTTCTAAATTGGATGTACACTTCAGAGACTGGTAAGCGCTATGTGTTGGAAGAGTTTAAGTTTATTCCCGCTTACGAAGGCTATGATGTGTCCAAGGTATCCGATCCTCTGGCCCGTGATATACTTGATTTTTCAGCCCGCGGAAAAACACTCCCTTGGGTCTTTATGGGATATCCCACAGGTTGGGGACAAAATGTACTTGGAATTGATATCCAAAAGTATGTTGCAGATAAAATGAGCTGGGAAGAGCTGATTGCACACACCACAGAAGAGTGGGAAAGCGCACGGCAATAATTTAAATATCATGTTGACTTGATATATGCCGGAGGGCTCCCTTTAAAAAGAAAGCTCTCCGGCCCTGTTTTGAGGAGTATCTATGGCGGGAAAAATGAAGCGGCATCTTTTGTTTTGGGCGTTCGTTGGGCCGCTGGTATTTGCCTTTTTTGTGGTAGTGGTGATGCCGTTTTTGTGGGGTATTTACTATTCGTTCACCGAATGGAATGGAATTGTAAGGTCCCAGGTTGAGTGGGTAGGGCTGCGAAATTACATTGATCTCTTTGATGACGAGCAGTTTATTTATTCATTCTGGTTTACCGCCCGCTTTGCGGTGGTCTCAGTGATTTTGATAAATGGAATCGGTTTTGCCCTAGCCCTTATGGTCACACAACCACTTCGTTCATCAAATGCACTGCGGACCGTGTTTTTCATGCCGAATTTAATCGGCGGGCTTATTCTAGGCTTTGTGTGGCAGTTTATATTTATCCAGGTGTTTGCTGCCCTGGCGGAATTCCTGCATCTTGAGTTTTTGAATGGATGGCTCTCTACTCCGGAAACGGGGTTTTGGGGGCTTGTTATTCTCATGACCTGGCAGATGGCCGGCTATACAATGGTTATCTACATAGCTGCGCTGCAGAGCATTCCGGGAGAGCTGTTAGAAGCGGCCGAAATTGACGGGTCTACCCTATGGTCTAAAACCCGTCATATCATCATTCCCTTGGTGGCCCCGGCATTTACTATCAATATGTTTCTGATGCTTTCCAACGCTTTTAAGCTCTACGATCAAAACCTTTCTTTAACAAACGGTGGGCCCTTTAATTCGACCCAGATGCTGGCGATGAATATTTACAATACGGCGTTTCAGTTTGACAAGATGGGCTACGCCCAGGCTAAGGCGGTGATCTTTTTTATGGTAGTAGCCACAGTCTCAATTATACAGGTGCGAATGAACAAGCGCCGAGAAGTAGAGTACTAAAGGAGCGTGGTATGACAGGGAAAAAACGTTTTATTTTGTTTTTGGAAGTAATTGGTATCACTGTTGGAATAGTGTTTTTCTTTCCCTTTTATATAATGCTGATTAATTCGTTTAAAACAAAGCCGCAAATTTTTCAAAATACCCTTAACCTTCCGGGGGGGCTAGAGTGGAGCAACTATGCAGAGGCTTTTGAACGCCTGGATTTTATGCAGGCCTTCGCAAACAGCTTGTTTATCACCGTAGGTTCGATAGTTCTGCTTATTTTATTTGCTTCAATGGCCGGTTGGAAGTTGGTGAGAACTAAAACCCCTCTGAGCAGTTTAATTTTCTTTATGTTTGTTAGTGCAATTCTGATTCCGTTTCAGTCTGTGATGCTACCACTGATTACCATTATGGGTAAAATCGGATTTCTCAATCGACTGGGGCTCATCTTTATGTATCTCGGCTTTGGATCCAGCCTTTCCCTTTTTCTCTATCATGGCTTTGTAAAGAGCGTGCCGAAAGAGCTGGATGAAGCGGCTATCATTGACGGCTGCAGCGAGTTTCAGTTGTTTAGAAAGGTTATATTTCCTATTCTCAATCCGATCACCCTCACCGTAATTATTCTTTTGACAATTTGGATATGGAACGACTACCTATTGCCGTCTTTGGTAATAAATAAAGAGGGGATGCAGACAATCCCGCTGCAGATGTTTTTCTTTTTCGGAGAGTATACCAAGCAGTGGCATCTGGCCCTGGCAGGCTTAACCTTGGCCATCATTCCGGTCATCATTTTCTATTTTTCCGCCCAAAAATATATCATCCGGGGAGTTACCCAGGGAGCAATAAAGTAGGGGGCCTTTCAGCACTCAGGTTTGCTACTGTAATTTTGCTACATCAGATGGAGGAACTACGTGAGTAATGACAAGAGAGAAGAGGGGGGTAAGCACATAGATCTTGCCCATACGGAGAATCCCTCCCGCAGAATAAAGCCGCCCCAGCGCAGTTTTTCTATCTTACACGTGAGCGGAGAGCCGGAGGCTGTGCTCATTCGGCCGGTGAAAGATCCTAAGGTACTGCACGGCTGGAAACTTAATTTAGCTTCAATGCAGATGTCTGTTACAGCCCATACTTCCGGGCTGACACGCATCAGATTATGGAACAACGACATGTCCTCAGCATGGCCCGAATCCTGGGCGGTAAGCTGCGAACCCCAGGCAGCGGAGTGGCCGCCTCAAGGGGTAGTTGAAACTTCACTGTATGTGGAAGCCGGCCCCTCACCGGCAGTGCAGGTAGGCCCCATTACCCTCGGCAGCTGGCAGCAGCATCCGGAGGCTCTGCGTTTTAGCCTGGATTGTGGGCAGCAGATGCCGCGGATTTACGGGCTGGGAGAGAAAATGGGGCGCCTTGAGCGCAGCGGCCGAGTGTGGGATATGTGGAACACCGATGAGCCGGAGCATACTCCTACCCGCGACCCCCTATATGTGTCGATCCCCTTTGCAATGATCTCGGTAGGTGAGCAGTGGTTCGGATTGTTTGTAGACAATCCCGCCAGACAGTATTGGGATGCAGGTGCAGGCAGTCCAAATTCCTTGACAATTGATGTGGAAGACGAATATCTGGATATTTACCTCATGCAGGGAGGCTCTCCGCGAGAGGTGTTGGGTCAGTACAACTCTTTAACCGGCAGCACCCCGCTTCCGCCGATGTGGGCGCTGGGGTATCATCAAAGTCGCTACAGTTATGCTCCCCAGTCGGAGGTCCGACGAATTGCCCGGGAGTTTCGAACTAAAGAGCTTCCTGCTGATGTAATTCAATTTGATATTGATTACATGAATGGCTACCGCATATTTACCTGGGATAAAACCGGTTTCCCCGATCCCTCCGGATTGATCGCTGAGCTGAAACAGTCAGGTTTTAAGGTTATCAGCATTGTAGACCCCGGAATTAAGGTTGACCCGAAATATTCGATCTATGCCCAGGGAGTTGAAAAGGACTATTTTTGCAAACTCCCAGACGGAACCCGCTATCAGGGGGCGGTGTGGCCTGGGAAGGCTGTGTATCCCGATTTTTCGCGACAGGAGGTACGGAGCTGGTGGGGAGAGCAGCATCGGGAGCTTTTCAAGCACGGAGTTGCCGGAATTTGGAATGATATGAATGAGCCGGCTGATTTTACCGGCGATGCCGAGTACCGGCCGGACTATACCGTTCCTAATGAGTTGCAGGTAGCAACCGATACGGGCGCTCCAGTGAGTTTCGCCCGGTTTCATAATCTGTATGCTGCAGGAATGAATAGCGCTACCCGGGAGGGGTTTGCAAAACATGCCCCGGATAAGCGGGGGTTTGTGATAACTCGCAGCGGCTATGCCGGGTTGCAACGAACCGCGGGGGTGTGGACCGGCGACAACTGCAGCTGGTGGGAGCATCTTGAGGCGGCGGTGCCGATGCTGCTGGGCTTGAGTATTTCCGGTGTTTCAATGGTAGGCTCCGACACTGGAGGTTTTCAGGAGGATGCATCGCCCCAGTTATATGCGCGGTGGTTCAGTTTTTCCGCCTTCACCCCCTATTTTCGCAGTCACACGGCCAACGATACCCGGGCCCACGAGCCATGGAGCTTTGGTACAAATGTATTGAACATCTCGCGTCATTACCTGCAACTGCGATATGCACTGCTTCCTTATCTGTATACCGCCTTTTATCGAGCTGAAACCGAAGCTGAACCGGTCATGAAGCCGATGTTCTTTGAATGGCCCGAAGACCAGCGCCTGCAGGAGCTAAATAATGAATATCTGTTTGGCGGACAGTTTCTGGTGGCGCCGGTTACCTCTGCCGATACTATGTGGCGGCATGTGTATCTTCCGGCGGGGCTGTGGTATGACTTCTGGGACGACCATCTGTACCGCGGGGAGAGTGATCAGTTAATTCATGCTCCGATTGGAAAACTGCCCTTGTGTGTTCGCGGGGGAAGTGTTATTCCCCATGAAAGTCCACGGTTACATACCGATGCCGAGCGGAAGGGGGACCTACTGCTGGATGTGTATCCGGATGCCGAGGGGCAGGCTCAGGGAGAGCTCTATTGTGATGCAGAGGAGGGCTGGGGTTACCGCAGTGGTGAGTACAGCCTGATTGCTTTCACCTATCATAAAGGAAATTTTCAGATTACGTTTGAAAACAGTGGCTATTCTCCTGCTTGGAGACATGCGAGGGTGAGAGTTCACCGAGGTTCCCGCGCGGGGCAGCAACAATCAGCCGGTGCTGAGTTATCTGGGGAGCAGACAGCCGATCCACTGCGTCTGTCCAAGGCGGCCCTGCCAGAACCCTTTGCCCTCCGGGGAGCGGAGCATTCGGATGCGAGAGTGCCCTTGCAGAGCGGCAGATGGGAGGTTTGAGATCAATGCATAAACCTGCCTATAAGGATGCTATAAAAAGCGATCCGGTTGACATGAAGGCAGACAAGAACCTATAGTCTTTAGTTATGAAAAAGAGACGACTGATAACTTCGGCCCTTCCTTATGTAAATAATATTCCGCATCTGGGTAACCTTATCCAGGTGTTGTCGGCAGATGTCTTTGCGCGGTATTGCCGCAGCAACGGGTATGAAACCCTTTACGTTTGTGGTACCGATGAGTATGGTACCGCTACAGAGACCAAGGCCCTTGAAGAGGGCATAAGCCCCAAAGAGCTGTGCGACCGCTATTTTGTGGTGCACGACGATATTTATAAGTGGTTTCATATTAATTTTGATCATTTCGGCCGCACATCGCGTCCGGAACAGACTGAAATTGTACAGGATATTTTTAGGAAGGTGGATGCCAACGGGTATATCAGCGAAGCGACTATCGAGCAGCTGTATTGTGACAGCTGCCGGCGCTTTTTGGCCGATCGCTTTGTACGGGGCACCTGTCCGCACTGCGGCTACGAAGATGCCCGGGGTGATCAGTGTGAGCATTGCGGGAAACTGCTTGATCCAACCGATCTAATCGAACCGCGCTGCGGAACCTGCGGGGCCGCTCCAGTTTTGAAGGAAACAAAGCATCTGTATCTGAACTTGCCGGAAATCCTACCAAAGCTGCAAGCCTGGATGGACACGGCCTCGGTGGAAGGATTTTGGGCACGAAATGCAATTCAGATGACGAAGAGCTGGATTCGGGACGGGCTGAAACAGAGGGCGATTACCCGTGACTTGAAATGGGGAATCCCGGTGCCGAAAGAGGGTTTTGAAGACAAGGTTTTTTACGTATGGTTTGATGCTCCTATTGGGTATATCTCAATTACCAAGGATTTGACCGATAAGTGGGAGAGCTGGTGGAAGAGTCCCGAGGATGTCGAGCTGTATCAGTTTATCGGCAAGGATAACATACCCTTCCATACGGTTATTTTCCCCTCTTCCCTGCTGGCTACCGGTGAGAATTGGACTATGTTGCATCATATGTCTTCCACCGAATACCTGAACTATGAAAGCGGGAAGTTTTCTAAAAGTAAGGGAGTCGGAGTGTTCGGAAATGACGCCAAGGATACGGGTATTCCAGCGGACGTGTGGCGTTTTTACATCTTTTATAACCGGCCGGAGAGCTCGGATGCTGTTTTCACCTGGGATGACTTTCAGGAGAAAGTGAACGGTGAGCTGATCGGAAACCTGGCGAATCTGGTAAATAGAACCTTGTCTTTTATCGGCCGATTTAAAGAGGGCGAGGTTCCCCAGGTTGAACCGGATGAGGAGTTTGTAAAGGAAGTAAAAGCCCGCGAAGCTGAAATTACCGCGGCAATGGAACGTGCTGAGCTGCGGCAGAGTTTTCGTAAAATATTTGCCCTAGCCTCCTACGGGAACCGCCGTTTTCAAGCCGGCGAACCTTGGAAGACTCGGAAAACCGAGCCGGAGGCGGCCGACCGTCTGTTGATGGAACTGGCCTATGTGGTTCGTGATTTAGCGGTGATGATAGAGCCGTATATTCCCCACACCTCCGACCGAATATTGCGTTTTCTTGGCCAGGAAGGGGCTACATGGGAGGTTCTTGGAGATTTTTCGGGTCTTAAAAAGATAAGTTCACCGGAAATACTCTTTGAAAGGCTGGAGGATGACCTCATTAAGGGACTGCGTGAGCGCTTTGCCGGTAGTCAGGCGGACCGGGCTGAGAAAGAGAAGGAGAGGAAGGCAATGGAAGAGACAGAAAAAGCGAACACAGATGAACAGGCTGAAAAGAGTCTTGAAGAACGGTTTACCGAAGCGGTGGATCTGCGAATCGCAAAAATAACCGCCGTAGAACGGCATCCGGAAGCGGATAAGCTATATATTGAAACCATCGATGCGGGTGAAGAAGAGGAACGACAGATTGTAAGCGGTCTTGTACCTTTTTACGAAGAAGAAGAACTGCTGAATAAAAATATTATTCTGGTCTACAATCTTAAGCCGGCTAAGCTGCGGGGTGTAAAAAGCCAGGGAATGTTGTTAGCAGCTGAGAAGGCCGATGACGAGGAACGCAGTAGTATTGAAGTGTTGTTTGTCGATGATGCAGCTCCGGGAATGCGTGCGGTCCTGGAGGGGTATTCTTTGCCGGAAACTACGCCGAAGAAGCTCAAAATAGACGACTTCTTTAAGATTCCCATTAGCGTAAAGGATAATACTGTTATGATTGGCTCTGCTGCTCTGACAGTCAACGGGAAACCGGTTACGACCAGAACTGTGATACAGGGAAAAGTCGGTTAATACGATTTAATGGGAGTTATTCAGCCGGTTGAATCAAAGGATCTGCCAAAGGACTCCAATTTTCTTCAATCCGCCCTGTGGGGGGCCTTCAAGACGCGTTTTGGTTGGCAGGAGCTTGCCTTTTCCGTCCAAGGAGAGCCACTGCTGGTACTAGTGCGCAGGTTGCCCGGCGGAGTTTCTCTAGCCTATGTGCCCCATCCCCTCTCAGCATTAACTCCAGAACGCCGATCTCTACTTGGAGAACTGGCGGACGACCTGCCGAAGTATCTTCCCGCCGGTACCCTGGCTGTCCGTTACGACCTCGCCTGGGAGCTTCCGATGCAGTTAAAGGAGTGGGGGATACCCAGGGCCCGGAAGGCTGCTATGGATATTCAGCCGCCCAGCACTGTGATTCTTTCGCTTGAAGCTGAAGAGGAACAGCTGCTGCAGGCTATGAAGCGCAAAACCCGCTACAATATTCGGCTGGCCGCACGGAAAGGGGTGGAGACCACGCTGGAGCCGGATAGTTTTCTGCAGGAGTGGTACGAATTGTACCGCGAGACGGCCGAACGGGACCAGATTGAAATTCACAGCTACGACTACTACCGCAGCTTATTAGAGTTGTCCCGAGCACAAGGTGCTGATGGACCGCAGCTGCACTTGGTCAGCGCCCGACACGAGGGGGATTTGCTGGCCGGAATAATTGTAGGTATCTACGGCCGGAGGGCTACTTATATGTATGGAGCCTCCTCTAATCGTAAGCGCAATTTGATGGCCTCTTACGCGGTGCAATGGGAAGCGATCAGATTGGCCAAAAACTCCGGCTGTGTAGAATACGATCTGTTTGGAATACCCCCCGCCGATGATCCTGAGCATCCCATGCACGGACTGTACCGGTTTAAGATCGGTTTTGGCGGCAGGGTAGTTCACCGTCCGGGAACCTACGATGTGCCGATATCGCCGATCAGGTACGCCCTGTTTAGGCAGGTTGAAAAAGCCCGGAATTTTTACTTTAAGAAACTGAAAAAGGGAAGAAACTAAAAAGGTGGAGGCCGAAGCCACCGGGCTATGCAGGGATTACCCCACCTGTTAACCTATCGATCAAGTTTACTTTGAGTCTGGTTACCCTTTAACTCCTCAACCAGGGCCTTGAAAACTCGTCCACGGTCGAACTCATTTAAGAACATTCCAAAGGATGTGCTTCCGGGCGAGAAGAGCACTGAGTCGCCAGGGGCTGCTGCGGTGAGGGCGGAAAGAACCGCATCCCGAAGATTGTCAAAGGGGCCAGAGAAGGGGATTTGTTGTTGGGCCAATGCTTTTTGCATATGATCGCTTGCACTTCCCGTTAAAAGGTGGATTGATGCAGCGAGGTTCCAGGTTTCATTCAGCGGGGAGAAGTCGAGCTTTTTATCGGTTCCCCCGGCAATTAGATGAATTTTCCCACCTAAACTTTGCAGCCCGGCTGCAGTGGCATCCGGTATGGTGGCTGCACTGTCGTTGTACCAACGTACCCCGTTTATTACTGCAACCAGTTCCATACGATGCTCGATTCCAGTAAAAGCGGCTCCTTCACGGTGGATAATCTCTGTCGGGACTCCATGAAGAGTCGCAATTAAAGCTGCCACCAGCAGGTTTAAACGGTTATGTACACCGGCAATATTCACATGCGCCGGGATTATCTCATGGAGTGTATTATCAACCCTGTAATATCCCCTTCCTGCATCTATGAAAGCCCCGTCTCCAATTTCTGGCGGCAGGGGTTCTGCAGAATAAAATATCGGCTGTCCGGGCGTGTTCTCTGCAAACCACGGACCATAGGTATCATCAAAAAAACAGATACTAGAGGATTGTTCGTTCTGACCGGCAAAGATTCGGGCTTTATCCTCGGCGTACTCCTGCATATTCTCGTAACTATTCTGATGGTCGGCTAAAATATTAGTTATTACGGCAATGCGGGGTTGCAGCAGGGAAATGGGCCGGATGTCGGCCAATTGCCACGAGGAGAGTTCAAGGATAACCGGGCTGGTTGAGGGGGAGAGACACTCCTCGAGAAAGGTAAGCGGCGAGACGGTAATATTACCGCCCAGAAGTACTCGAGGATCGGCTGCTTTCATTATTTGATGCAAGGCCGAGACGGTGGTAGATTTTCCCTTGCTTCCGGTGACAGCAATGATAGGCCGTTTGTTTAATCGTAAGAAAACGGATATATCCGTTTCTACCCGACGGGCGAACTGCAGATACTTGGATTTACGCGGCACAGCGGGGTTTTTTATAACTAGGTCGGCTGTTGTAAAGTCCCTCTCTTCATGCCTGCCCAAGACATATCTTATAGGTAAAGATGCAAGTTCTTTTAGGCTGGGTGAGAGGGTTTGTTCATCCCGCAGATCTGTTACCGTAACATGAGCCCCATGTGTTGCAAAAAAACGGGCGGAGGCAATCCCTCCGCCGTGCAGGCCAAGGCCCATAATGGTTATTTTTAAGCCGTGAATATCACTCAGAGTGGAAATCAATCTGAAACTCCTTCATATCTTGTTCATTCAAATAGGTGTTGATTTCGAGGGGGGACCAGACTTCTTTCCAGCGATTCGAAATTTTCTGTTTGAGCCTTCGAAACAGGGGCAGATCCTCGGAAAAATCATTGTGTGTAAGGGTCTTCTGAATCTCCTCGAAATGGGGCTGCAGAAAAGCACGCGCCTGGTAGAGCAGTTTTAGGTGTCTAGTTCGTCCTTCCGGTGAAAAGTCGAGTACAGAATGGCATATAGTTTGGTATTTGCAGGGAAAGGGATAATAGGGATAGGTTCGTTTGTGTTCAGGGAGGAAGAGTTTAGAAAAAAACTTTGTAAGTTCCCTGTCGATCCAAATGCCTTGAACGAAATAGCCTTTTCCGTATTCACCAATCCAAGTGTCCGAGAGGTGCTGTTCAATAAAGAACGAGTGTACCCGATGTT
>Ga0102938_10001070_pt1 | contig 20868 bp, 15 predicted proteins | sample SalPonR2_B_D2_MG_FD_84516 | JGI IMG/M metagenome (GOLD analysis project Ga0102938, IMG submission 84516) | Salt pond soil microbial communities from South San Francisco under conditions of wetland restoration - Salt Pond MetaG R2_B_D2_MG | ecosystem: Environmental > Aquatic > Marine >... | reverse complement strand
GTTCTCCAGCTTGCACATCAAGCCTACGAATTGAGCCAACACCATCAATCGTCCGATGCCCATTGGTTTCGGGTCGCCGCCTACCGCTTGGCCCACCTCCTGCTGCGTACCGAACCAAATTCTAGGGAAGTCCTTCATCGAGCAGACGAATTGCTTGGCGAAGCGATGGAAGAAGGGGTTGGCGATTCGATTGGCGCATTGCCCGCTATTTATCGCGTTGCTGTGCTGGTTCGCTTGAGACAACTCGAACCTAGTGCCGACATCGATGAGACAATTGGCAAACTGTTTAGGCTAGCGACGCAGCAACTTAGTTTCGCTAGGCGATCGACTTCGGGACCGGAACTGCAGACCGAGACATTTAACATGCTCGAACTGTGTGCCTACGCTGCCGGAATTCCCTACGATGCATTGCGGGGTCTTGGCGGGGCGACAAAAGAAATCTCCGACGGATACTCCGGCGAGTGGCGAGTCGTCAGTAATCTTCCAGACAAACGTTCCACCAGTTTTTCCGAATCCTTTGCAAGACGTGAACTTGAATCAGCGCTCGCCCAACACCCGACAGCGTTCGTGTTTTGGGTCACTGCCCCGGGGATCGGTGGGCAGTTCCGTCTTCCTGGCCACCAATGGCAAACATGGAACCAGGAGAAAACACTGCATTACTTGGCGGTCAAGCTTTACCGACCTGAAATCGCTCCCCAAATGCTTAGCGAGCAACTGCAGATTCCTTCCAGCGAAGCTACACGAACAGTGAAAAAACGATTAGGCGAAAAATTAGGAGAGATTCTCGGACGCCCCTTTAAAGTGGACGACCACCTGACGGAAGCTTCCGGTGTACCGATTTTTGGAATCATTCGAAAACCGTTGTTGCCAAGATGAAGTCGATGCTTGTCGAAAAATCGAATTTCCAAAAGAAAACCTTTTTTCGCTTGTGAGTGTCACGGGGCTGTCACGCTTCTCCTGCGATGATCCAAGGGTTGGCTGGCCGCTCGCGCCAGACGCTTTCCCTGCTTTTTGGAACAGATCTCATGACAACAATCCTTTATTTCGCCTACGGCTCGAACCTCAACACCACCGATCTAGCTCGCTACTGCAAAGCGGAAGACTTGGATGCGAGTTGCATGAAGCCGGTCGGCAACGCATTGCTGCCCGATTACGAGCTCAGCTTTTCGCATTATTCGGTAAAACGCCAAGGAGGTGCTCTAAACTTGGTGCCGAGGTCAGGAAACGCGGTGGAAGGCCACCTTTTTGAGATCTCGGAGATTGGCTGGCAGGCGCTCGACCACAAAGAAGGTGCCCATTGCGGGCGTTACGAGCGACAAACCGTCCATGTGCTAACCGACAACGGGGAGCTCATCGAAGCCCAAACCTACATCAAGCAGGTGGGGGCAAATCCGCCCCACTTTCCGCCAACGGAGATCTACGTCGATGCCGTAAAAGCTGGCCTGAGGCACTTCGATCTGGAGACCAAGATGCTGGAACAGGCCACTACAAACGAGCCTTTGCAGATGTTTTGCGACGCGGTGTTTGTTTACGGACCGCTGATGCGCGGCCAACCGCAGTTTTCCATCTTGGACGAGTTCGGTATCACCTGCTGCCTGCTGGCGGAAATTCCGGCCAGATTGTTCGATGGCGGCAGCCAACCCGAGATGCTGATCGAACAGGATAAGCGTCCGAAAACTCCATTCGACGGCTACGGCTTCCAGAGAAAAGCGGACATGCAAGAGAAAGGAGACGGCAGCCAACAGGTTGTTCGCGGCGAATTCGTTCGGATGCGGAACTTTGTCGCGGCAATCGAACACCTCGATTCAGTGCATCGATTTACAGGGTTTTCCGCCGATTCGAGACTTAAACGACGATTGGTGCGCGCCGATGCCGGCGATGGCAGAGAGCGTTTGGCCTGGACGTATCTATTGGCGGCTCCGCAAGACTGTCCGCCAATCGCATCGGGCTGTTGGCGTACGCATTGCGGGGAAACTCTCTACTTCCAACGCTTAGTCGAAGCCCATCTAGTGGATACTCCCTTAGAGGATTTGGTCAATCGACTTCGCCTTCGCTTACCCTTTGAGGCAGAATCCCCAGATTTTCCCGAGACCGTTGAACAACTAGCTCAAGCACTCGCCACCGGTTGGCTCTCCGAACGGATTCTCGCCAAAGTCTCCAATCAGTGGGTGGCAAAGTTCTAACAGGTGTTGTTAACCAGGTTTCCAGCCGAGTGATTCGCACCACACCAGGTTGATTAAGTTGAGTTGGTAGTTTTCGCGGCTGGGAAAACGGTCCTACAACGAGGAGAGATTGCCGGGTCGCGTCGAGCACTTACCCTAAGCAGGCAGGCAGGAGTCATCGGGTAAATGAGCCGCCTTGGCGCTAGCCGCGGTTCCTCAAAATAACCGGGGCTATCGCCCAAACGGCTAAGCAGAGTCCTGCGGAAGCTGCCAGTCATTCGCGGCAAGAACTTTACGTTATTCTTATGGTAACCCGAACTTGGCGCAGTCCAGCTAGGGCCATTGCCGACTGACAATGAACGCTCGCTTTGTTTCGCGATGCCGACTTTCCTCGTTGGCAATGAACGTACCGCAACTGACCATCAATGGTCGGTGCGAAGTCGCGAAGTGGTTGCGGACTCGTTGCTGAAAGGCTTTCACGTGAAGCCATTCCTCTCGACGGGCGAAACGATTGCCGGGCGACAGCCAGTGCGGCTTTGCCAAGATCCGAAACGCAACCGAGTTGGTGCTATCGATTAACGCGGGCAACTGGTCGCTGTAAACCCAAGCTCCCTGCAGATGTCTTGAATTCAAACGTTCCGGCAAGCTTTGCGGTGGCGACTGACTGGGATGGTAAAAAATCTGTCCCTTCACCAATGCGTGTCGCTCGATGGGCTGATCATAAACTTGCTTGCTGAGCGGCAGTTGGTGCTCAAACAAGCGTTTCACTTTTTTGGGAAAGGAATCGTTTGCGTTTGGCCCAAGCCACTGATCGACGCCGTCTTCGACGAAGTGCAGGTAGAACTTCACGGCGGTTTCGAGATGCATCAACGCTCCCGTCCCGTCCCGAAAAACAAAATCGAGCTCCCCAATTGTGCGGCCCTCACAGACGACTTGCTGACGATCGGCAATCATCTCGACACGGGCTTCCCAGCGCAGCCAATACTGGATCAATTGTTCGAAATAGACACCGACGCGCGTCGACAATGGTTGGTCGATTCGCTGTCGCAAAGCCTCTGCGCTACGAGGCAGATCGACCGAGGCCGTACTGGTGATCAGATGCGTCAAACACGCATCGACGATCAGCGGTTCACTAAACAACGCCCACGTTAGATCGCTATCGATGAGGTCGGTGTTCATGCTTTGCCGTGTGACCGAGTGATCATCTGCTCAAATCGATACAGACGAATTGGCGGTTATCGCGCAAGAAGACTTTTCCATCCGCCAGGGCGGGGGCTTGGCGGGTTCCGTCAATCACTTGGGCTCGCGCGAGTTCTTGGTAGCCTGCTGGAGAGAGTTTTCCGAGGATCAATTCGCCTTTCATATTTGCGGCGATCATCTTGCCATCTGCGAAGATCGCGTTGCCTTTGCCGAAGCGGGTTTTCTTCCAAGCCAGCTCGCCAGTCTTCGCAGCCACACAGCTCAGATGCGTCACAGCGCCAGCACTGCCGACGTTGTCAAAACCGTAGATGTAACCATCAATCTGCAACGGCGTCTGCCATTCGCTCCGCAACACACTTTGTCCGCCGAGCGATTCCCAAACTTCGGAGACGGTCGTTTTGCCATCCACTTCCGTGACGCGCAAACGCACCGATCCGTGATTCTCCCCGGCCGATACCAAGACATCGCCAGCGACTTCGATCGGTGACGCGGAGTTGCAGTCATAGTCGGTCACAAACGGATAACTCCACAGTATCTCGCCCGAGGTGGGCTGGACCGCAAGGACCTGTTTTCCCGCCACGGCCACGATCTGTTCCTGTCCAGCAATTTTCAACAGTGCGGGCGTCGAATATCCGGCGGTGCTGGTACCTGTGTTCCACAACCGTTTCCCTGTTTCCCGCTGAAACGCGGCCAGAGTCGCAACCGGTGCGCCGACCGTCACGACGACGGCATCTCCCACCACCAGCGGCGAGCAAGCCATGCCATATTCCGCCGGTTTGATGTTCAACGACTCGGGTAGGTTTTGACTCCAACGGACCTTACCTGTCTTCCAATCGGCCGAGACAAGAATTCCCTCGCCCGTGTAGGCAAAGACTTCCTTACCACTGACTGTCGGCGTAGCCCGCGGGCCGTGGCCACCCATCGAGTTTTCGTAGTTTGGCCCCACCACGGTTTGCCAAAGGGTTTCGCCTGTCTTGGCGTTTAATGCGACCAACACCTGCTGCTTTCCGGCCAACATCATCGTCAGGCAATGATCTTCGACGATTGCGAATCCCGATTGCCCCGCCCCCCCTTCGACTCGCCAAACTTCCTTGGGACCAGCCGGCGGAAAAGCATCGACCAGTTTCCCTGTATCCCTAACAATTCCGTTGGCGGTTGGTCCAAGAAAGCGAGGCCAGTCGGCAGCGACAACTTGGCAGCTCACAGCCAGTGAGCTGATCGCAAACAGCTGGCTGCAGAAAATTCCAAACCGATGAACCGACCGGGGCGTGCCGAGCATGAGAGGTAACCGTTAGCAAGAGGAGAAAACAACGCTCATAGAATAACAGCGCGCATCGGCATGAGGGGCACGCGGCCAGCTCTCCGCATCTTCCCCCCGATCGTCTTGCCATTTACTCAAAGCGGCAAACTATAATGAAGCCGCCCGGCAGGATCCGAGCCTCGGAAGCACCGCGACTAAGCAGGCAGGCAGGCAGCCAGGAGTCATCCGGTTAAATGAGCCGCCTTGGCGATAGCCGCGGTTCCTGGATTTAACCGTGGCCATCGCCAAAACGGCTAACCAGAGTTCCGCGGAATCATTCCTACTAACCTGCTTAGCACCAGCCACCCCGCATAGCCGCCCGCTTGGCACCACTCCTCCTTTTTCCCACAGCGACAACATGTATTCTTCGAACCGACGACAATTTGTTTCGTTTCTTTCGGCGACCGCGGCGGCAGCCAGCCTTGGCCCGCTGGCGACTACGCGGCAAGCTTCCGCTGCGGATACCGCGGCACAACCGCAGCCCCCCTTTCGATCGCGTTACTTGGTTCAACCGGCCATTGCCGCTTATTCGCTGCGCAAGCACTTTCGTTGGTCGCGTGGCAAAGAGCAATCTCCCGCAGCCCCTTCGATCGACATGCAAGGGTTCATCGATTTTTGTGCTCAGCAACAAGCTGCCGCGGAACTGACCTCCTATTTCTTTCCCCCCGATATTTCTGACGAAGACTTGCTGAAGTTGAAACGCTATGCCTTTCGCAGCGGTGTCACGATTTGTGGAACGGCGATCGGCAATCGATTTGATGAACGTGAAGGGGATGCCTTGGAAGCGGACATTGTCGATGCCGAGCTGTGGATTGATCGCGCGGCGATGCTTGGCGCACCGCATATTCGATTGTTCGCCGGCAAGGCCGCCACGCTCGCACAACTGAAACGCTTCGAGACCAGTGTCGCTGCGGTCAAACGTTGTGCGGAACGCGCGGCCGCGCGCGGCGTGATGATCGGAATTGAGAATCACGGCGGCATCACCGCGGAAACCCTGCTACGTTTTCTCGACGCGGTCGACAGTGAGTGGGTCGGCATCAATCTCGACACCGGAAACTTTCCCACGCGTCCTTATCAGCAACTGCGGGCCTGCGTCGACCGCGCGGTCCATGTGCAATGGAAAGTCGCCATCCGGAACGAGCAGGGAACCAAAGAACCTGCCAACTTTGACCGCTTCGCCAGCATCCTCAAAGAAGGCAATTACTCAGGTTTTGTCGCGATGGAATACGAAGAGGCAGGAGACGCCTTCGCCGAAACCGCAGCCAACTTGGCTCGCATGCGTGCCGTGTTGGCGTGAGTCAAAGGTGCTGCTGCAACCTGCATCGCGGTCGCAACTTAAGAGTCGTGACCGGCTGGTTTGGTCGCCTGCGGTTCCTTTTGCAAAGTTGCCAAGTAGGCAACCAAGTCCCGTAGTTCTCGCAGACTGAGGAACTTGATCAAGTCGGCCGGCATGGCGGATTTGCCCGGCTTACGAGCCACAATCTCATCGAGCAACAGTTCGACCTTTTTACCGTCGGCTTTGATCAATTCGATGGTCGAATCGGTTTCCTTCAGCACGATACCGGTGTGGGTGACTCCCAAATCATCGGCCAGCACGACCGTTTCGAAACCTTTGGCAATCGCAGCGTCGGGCATCACAATCGATTCCAGCAAATAGCGACGGTCACGCAGTTTGCCGACGCCGCTCAAGTCGGGCCCGACTTCGCCTCCCTTGCCATCGATTTTGTGACAACGTACGCACGACAACTCGGTTTTTCCGATAAACAGTTGCTTACCTTTTGCGGGATCACCCCCTTCCAGGCTGGCCAACCATTTGCCCAGCGGCGTTGCTTTTTCTTGCTCCGCCTGTTTCGCGTCTAAACTCGCCTGCAGCGTTTTCTTAAGTTTGCCGTTGGCCGCTTCTAAAAGATTCAGCGAAGTATCGGCGCGAATTTTATCGGCTAAGTAATCTCGAATGCCGGCCGCGATCAGCTCGTTGGCTGCCGGACTGTCGATCTTTGCCAACAGATCCCACGCTCGTTGACGTTCGTCAGGCGCCTGGCTGGCGATCGCTTTACCGAGGGCCGCGATTGTGTCACCGGAAGGTTGAAGAGCCAACACGTTCAGCGCCGCAATACGCAGCGCCGTTTGGTTGCTACTCAGCGACTGCCGTGCCACCACGAGCGCCTGTTTTTCATCCAACATTGCGAGCGACTCCAGCGCCGAAGCTCGTGCTTGAGGCGGCAAATCCTTGGCCACAATCCGTTTTGTCAAAATGGGAATGACATCTCCCAGCCCCATGCTTGCAGCGAGCGCCACCGCCTGGGTCTTGATCGCTTCGGGAGCTCTCAACAGGCCTGGCATCACTGCTTCAAGCGCTAGCTTTGCGTCGTTGCTTGGTCGCGGATCAAGCGGTCGCCAATCGTTGATCACTCGGTCGCGCGGATCGGGTTGCCCCCAATTCTGAAGCATTGACAAGGCTTCCAAACGCATGGCTTCCGATGCACCGGGACGCTGAGCAAATTTCGCCAACGCCATCGCGGCCTCTGCGGTTCCCAGACGATAGTTGGCGTTCAAGACACGTCGCGTCAGTGAATCGCTGGTCGATCGGACCTCGATTAAACGCGCTAGAGGTTCGAGCGCCACACCGATCGGTTCGTCATGAATCCCGCGTGCGGCCTCAAGCACCACGAGCGGAGACTCGTCGTCCAAAAATTGCCTGATCATGGCATGCCGCAAGCGTCGCAGCGCAACGACCGCTGCACGGCGTACCGAAACGCTGGGATGCGTATTCAAGGCAGCGATCTGTTGTGGTTTGGCGACGCCTACCAGGGCCATCACACCAGCGTGCCGCAATGCGGGATCGGCGTTGTCGTTCTCCGCCAACAGTTGCACAACCGATCCTAGAGCCGAATTTTCGGCCAGCTTTCCGACCGCCATGGCGGCAAAGTATCGAACGCGAGAATCGCTGTGACTCAAGAGCTCGCCGAGCCGCTTGGAAACCCCTGGTGCAACCGCACCGGGTGCCGCATTTTCACCGACAAATTTGACGGCCGCGGCAAGCACGAACGGATCTTGATCGCTCAGCAAACCAGCAACTTGCTGCAGTGATTGCGAATCGGTTTTCTCCGCGCGTCGCACGATTTGATCCGCCCCCCAAATCGCATGCAACCGCGGCAGGCGTTCTTGCGAAGTCTCGAGCGCGACCTCCAACAGCGTGGCTAATTCTTTTCGCTCCGCCAATTGCCATTGGGCTTCCAATCGAATCCGGCGATCGACGTGCCCCAGCCAAACTTGCAGATCGGTCGTTTTAGCAGCCGACCAATCGCTAGCGAGCAACTGCTGGACTTCACGCACCTTTTCCTGCTCCGCAGCGTCCTGATCGAACACCCGGTAGATGCGTCCTTTACCTTCGCCATTCCAACCGTTGACCCAATCCGAAATCCAGATGGCACCATCGGGACCAAACAGCACGTCGGTCGCCAAGACGCTCCAAATCAGCTTGTCATCTTCGGCCAATTTATAGAACGCACCATCCGGCTCCAGACGAAACGATCGCACGCCGCTATTGGCAGGTGTGCCACGAAAGTCGGCCAGCAGAAAGGTGTCCTTTAAACGATCTCCAAAACCGGTACCGGGGTAGTAGGCCAAACCCGACGGGCCGTCCGCGAAATTCGTGATCGGAGGCACCAGATAAGCAGGTTGCTCGTCGTGGAACGGTTCCCAGATACGCTCCCGGTTGAAAGGCCCACGGTCGGGAAGGTACTGGTAGTACATTCTCCATCCGGTGTCACCACCTTCTAAGATATGAATCAAGCGGGCCTGGTCGCCACTGTCACTGTTGTTGTCGCCACTAAACAGATCGCCAACATCATTAAAAGCCAACTCCTGCGGATTGCGCATGCCGTTAGCAAAGACTTCCAAATGGCTGCCGTCCAGTTCACAGCGAAAGACCGCTCCGGTCGCGGGATGCGACAGCAGCTTGCCTGCGGGAGTTGTCACGTGATAGCCGCGATCGCCGATGCTGTAGTACAACCGCCCGTCGGGACCGATGGTTAAACCATGCAGGTCATGACCGCGAAATGCGACGCGCACCCCATAGCCATCGGACATCACGATCGATTCATCGACCTGCCCGTCATCATCGGCATCGATCAGCTTCCACAGTTTGGGAATGCAAGTCAGATAGACATTTTTCCCTCGCACCAAAATCCCCGCCGCGGTCCCTTCCTCTAAACGGTTGAAGCCTTCCGCATACGTAGTCGCATCGTCCGCGACGCCATCGCCATCACGATCGATCAGCATTCGCACCCGATCGATTTCTGTTGTGTAGGACTTGCCGCCATCCTCCAACAAGCGTTTGTGATAAGCGATGCGATCTTGCACCGTCTTGGCAGCCAAGTCGGCCTTCAACCACTCTTCATCATGACCGCGATTGTCGGTCACGCCTTTGTTTTGGCGGAAGGATTCGGCGGTGAAAACTCGGCCACGGTGATCGACATCCAGTGCCACGATATTGGCCGTCAGCGGTTCGGCGGCAAACAACTGGGCGCGCCAATTCTCTGGCAAGCGAATCCGCTCGAGCGACTGCTGTGGTTCGTCAGAAGCTTCCGCAATCGAAGGCGCGTTGGGGGGATCGACGGCAGAGGCGGTTTCCAGCAGGCTTCCACAACCGAGCAACAGCGAAACGGTTAATGAAACAAAAGGACGATTTAAAAAAACCGATCGGCACATAGAAGAAGGCTCACGGTTGAAGAGACGGGGAAGGGCAAGCTTCATTGTAAGCCAATCCGCAACCACGTCAGGGGCGCGTCAGCGAGTCGCAGGCTCACAAAAAAGCAGCCTTAGCGAACCAACAGAATCAACCGTCCCTGAATATCCGTTTCTTGACTGGCCGAACCGACGGCATCCCAACCTTCTCGTTTCAAAGGCAACAAAGGGCGGGCGTCTGAATGGACACGGAAGTCGGCTTCGCGTCCTTCCCCACTGACCAACTGCCAAGCTGCCGAGTCATCCGCGGCATGCCGGACTTCGGTTTCCGTGAAGCGATGCAATTGCTTGACCGCTGCTAACAGCGGCGGGTCCATCGCCATGTTCCAACGAATTTGACCAATGTGATCGGTGTCGGTAAACATGGAAACCATGAACCGATCAAGCGCCTTGCCGGAGGCTTCGATATACACGATCGCTGCCCGTTCGGAGTCGTCCTGATTGCCGACGATCTTGGCCTGCTGCAGAAAGCCCACGACCTTCTGGTCCACCGGTTGCCGCGCACGAACATCAATACCCGCGGCCCGCAAAGCTTCCATCACCGCGCCGTTGGACTTGCCTAATTCGGTCCGAGTCACTTCAAAGACCATTACCACGTTCAGCGGCATCCGCGGATCCTGACCAGGCACCGCGACTTGATCTGGGCCGCTGGCCGAACCGTTATCCACTGCCACATCGAGATTCATCGCCGGCATCGCTGCGACTTGCGGATCAAGCTCCTCGACAACCGGCAAAGCATCGGCGACCTGCGGAGTAGCGGTATCACTGGGCGAAGCCACCGTGTCGGCATTCGCCACTTCCATCGTGTCAGGAGCTGCATTCTGATCTGATCGCTGCGAACCTTGCACAACAGCCGGCGTTCGCTCTGGGGTCTTTTCTTGCTGGCGTTCTGCGGGAGTCTCCTCACGCTGCGCAACTTCCGTTGCCTTCGGACGGGGAAACAAAGTCACTGCCAGCAAGAAGGCAGCAGCCAAGCCCACGGCAATCACCACGCCACGCTGCCAGCGAACCGGTCGGTCACGTTCGGCCAGTGCGATACGCTCCGTCGGATCTTGTGATTTTCTGGAGACAGAGGGAGCCGACTCATTCGCTACGGCCTGCTCTCGAGCGATCGCCTGCAGCACACGCTCGGAGAAGCCAGCCCCAAGCCGCACGTGTTCGAAGCGAGGGTCGGTTTGCATCGCCGCAAGCCGTTCCGCACGCTCGCGACGCAAGGCATCGAGCCGCTCGGATGCTTCGGCGTCCTCCGCCAACGCTTGCTGCACAAATGCTAAGTCGGCACCTTGCAGAGCATCATCCAGATACTCATTCAGGAGCCATTCGATCTTTTCGGAAGGCAATGACATGCCACATCCGCCTATAAAGCGTTTGATTTATTAACAGACCGGCGACAGTTCCCTTCGCGGTCTCGGGTGCCGAGCGACCCACAATGACCACTCGTTTCTCGATGTGTAGGATGCACAAGGTCCCCGACAAGTTCCGTCAATAGGACAATCGCGTGAAATTTAGAAATATTTTCGTCTGTTTTTTTGAGTACACCGACGCACCACCCCTGCGGAAATCGTGTCAAACGGGCAAAACAGGAAGGCAAACCGCCGCCCCACCAAGCTTAACAGGGGAATCGGCCCCCTAAACCGCATCGAGAACCACTTGCCCCCAAGCAGCCCGATCAGCTCGCTTTTTCTATAACACCGGGCCGACCGCCCACGGGATAAATTCGTTATCGCCAATCCCCAGCAATTCGCTTTTCGTTTGCTTTCCGCTGGCGACCTGCAGGGCGAATTCGAAAATCTCCTCGCCGATTTCGTCGACGCTCTGGCCCGTCAAGACGCGTCCGGCGTCGAGGTCCATATCGTCAGCGAGTCGCTCGAATAGGGACGTATTGCTGGTAATTTTAATCGACGGCGTCGGCTTGAATCCAAAGCAACTGCCGCGCCCGGTGGTGAACAGAATCAGGTTGGCTCCACCGGCCACCTTTCCCGTCACGCTGGACGGATCGAACCCCGGCGTATCCATCACCGACAGGCCCCGCTGCGTGATCGGTTGTGCATATTCGTAAACCGCTTCGAGTGCCGTTTGGCCACTTTTGGAGACCGCGCCGAGCGACTTTTCGGTGATCGTTGTTAGCCCTCCGGCCTTGTTTCCCACCGAAGGATTATTGTCCAGACGCTGCCCGAACATGGCGGCATACTGCTTCCACCATTCGATGCGTTCGATCAATTTTTCCGCCACCGCAACACTGCGGGCACGACGCACCAACAAGTGCTCGGCACCGTAGATTTCGCTGGTTTCCGACAGCACAGCGGAGCCACCGCAGGCGACAAATCGATCGGCTGCGGCCCCGACGGCGGGATTGGCGGTGATTCCCGAATAGCCATCCGACCCGCCGCATTCCAAACCGACGCAAAGGTGGGATGCGTCGACCGTTTGCCTGCGGTACGTGTTGGCTTGGTCCAGCAACTGCTCGACCAATGTTTCGGCCCGGGCAATCGTTTGCCGCGTTCCCCCTTCATCTTGCATCATCAGGACAGGCGTCGCGTCGTCTCCCAACTGACTTCCATCGGGCCCCATCAACGGCACCAAATCATACCGACCGGCCATATAGCCGACCGTGTTTTGCTCGCATCCCAGACCGATCATCAAGCAGGCCCCGACGTTGGGATGGTGAACCATGCCTGCCAAGGTGCGGCTGAGCATTTGATGCTTCAAACCGTCAAAGGCCATCGCACAGCCCGCATCATGCACGATCGCTAAGACGCCATCGACATGCGGCCACCGCTGCAGACGTTCCGCATCGAATTTCGCGGCCACCATTCGCGAAACCGAAGCCGAGCAGTTCACCGTGGAGACAATCAAAACAAAGTTCCGCGTTCCCGCTCGACCATCGCTGCGAGGAAACCCTTCGAAGGTTCGCTTTAGAGCAGGCAACGCGGCTGGTGGTTCGGTTTCACGAATCTCCGTCACCAGATGGTGCTCATCCGCCAAATTCCGCGAATGCACGTGGTCGCCGGGAGCAATCGCCTGAGTCGCCAAACCAATTGGCGAGCCGTATTTCCGCACCGCCTGGCCGACGGCAATCGGTTGGCAAGCCACCTTATGGCCGGCAGGGATCTCGCTGGCGATTACAAACGGGTTTTCGCCGCCAGCCAGATCGACTGCAGTGCCGGCTGACAATGCCTCGGCAGCGACAACAACATTATCGGTGGGATGCAGCCGGATCAGAGTCGAAGCATTCATTCAGTCTTTTCTTTCTCGTGTTTTTCGGCAAGCCGTTTTTCCCGTTCACGACGCTCACGATCTTGGCCGCGAACAAAAGCAATCCAGGCGATGCTGCCACCGGTCAGCACTAACAGCAAGACACCTATCGCCAAAACTTCAGCAATCTTCATCAGGCTTCAGGATCCTTGCACTTCAGAAACCGCGATCTTCAGCGAGGAAAACGACACAGGGGTGGTGGCATGGGATGGACTCAAACTAACAGATTCCGATTTGCTCGCTATCGGCCAGCCCGTCCTTCCGGCTGATTTGATAGGGTTCTATACTCTGCAGCAAGGATGTCTTCAGGACCACGCCAAGAAAAGTATCTTCGATGAAAATCCACGAGTTTCAAGCCAAGCAACTGTTCCGTGAGGCCGGTGTGCCGGTCCTCGAAGGTGTGGTTGCCCGCACTCCGGCCGAAGCCAAAGCGGCCTTTGAAAAGTTGGGACTACCGCTGGCGGTTGTCAAAGCTCAGATCCATGCCGGTGGCCGCGGTAAAGGGCACATCGCGGACAACCCCGAGCAAAAAGGGGTGGTCCTCGTCCGCAGTGCGGAAGAGGCCGAAGCGGCCGCCGCCGGATTGCTGGGCAAAACGCTGATCACGATCCAGACCGGTCCAGATGGCCAGAAGGTCAACCAAATCTTCATCGAGCAGGGCTGTAATATCGCTCGAGAGTTATACATGGGCATTGTGCTCGATCGTGCGGTCGCTCGACCGGTGCTAATGGTCAGTACCGAAGGGGGCGTGGAGATCGAAAAAGTTGCGGAGGAAACGCCCGAGCTGATTCTCAAAGAACACTTTGATCCGGCTATCGGCATCGAACCGTTCCAAGTCCGCAAGCTCTGTAAGCAGTTGGGCATCAGTGGCCCGGCGGCCCGTAGCGCGGGCAAGTTTATCGCCGCCCTCTGTCGATTCTATGTCGATAAAGACTGCGCGATGGCGGAGATCAATCCGCTGGTAATCGATGCGGAAGGGCAAATGATCGCCTTGGATGCCAAGATCACCTTCGATGACAATGCTCTGTTCCGGCATCCTGAACTGAAGGAACTGCGAGATTTGGCCGAAGAGGATCCCGCCGAGGTTCGGGCGGCCGATTCGGGACTGAGCTACGTAACGCTCGATGGCAACATCGGCTGCTTGGTCAACGGTGCCGGGCTGGCGATGAGCACGATGGATATCATCAAGTATCACGGTGGCGAACCGTCAAACTTCTTGGACGTCGGTGGTGGAGCCAACACGGAACAGGTGACCGAAGCTTTCCGGATCTTGCTGTCCGACCCGAATTGCAAAGCCGTTTTGGTGAATATCTTCGGCGGCATCGCTCGCTGCACGACGATCGCGACGGCCATCATCGAGGCCAGCAAACAGGTTGGCTTTAATGTTCCGTTGGTGGTTCGCTTGGAAGGCACCGAAGTCGAAGAGGGCCGCAAAATGCTGGCCGAGAGCGATGTCGATGTCATCACCGCCATTGACTTGACCGACGCGGCGAAAAAAGTCGTCGCCGCGATCAGCTAGTCCGTATCTTTCAAAACACCGACACTCCATTCTTGAAACGTTCCCCATGAGCATTCTTGTTGACAGCCAAACGCGCGTCATCTGCCAAGGAATTACCGGCAGCGCAGGCGGTTTCCACACTCGCGGTTGCAAAGAGTACGGCACGCAGATGGTCGGCGGAGTCACCCCCGGCAAAGGCGGGCAAACGGCCGAAGGCTTGCCGGTCTTTGACACCGTCTCCGAAGCGGTCAAGGAAACGGGCGCCGATGCCACGATGATCTTCGTCCCTCCACCGTTCGCTGCCGATGCGATCCTGGAAGCACTCGATGCGGGCATCAAAATTATCGCGGCGATCACCGAAGGGGTGCCGGTACTCGATATGGTCCGAGTGTACGAAAAGGTTCGTGCCAGCGACTCCGTTTTAATCGGCCCGAACTGCCCCGGCTTGATCACGCCGGGCCAATGTAAAATCGGCATCATGCCTGGCTACATCCACATGCCGGGAAAAGTCGGCGTGATGAGCCGCAGTGGAACGCTGACTTACGAAGCGGTCTGGCAAACCAGTGGCTTGGGCCTCGGCCAAAGTACCTGCGTTGGTTTGGGTGGCGACCCGATTGTCGGCACGAACTACATCGACCTGTTCAAACTGTACGAAGCGGACCCGCAAACCGAAGCGATCCTGATGATCGGCGAAATCGGTGGTAGCGCCGAAGAAGAAGCCGCCGCCTACGTGAAAGAACACGTCACCAAGCCGGTTGCTGCCTTTATCGCCGGACGAACCGCTCCTCCGGGAAAACGAATGGGACACGCCGGGGCCATCATCAGCGGAGGTAAGGGAACGGCAACCGAGAAAGTGGCCGCTCTCGAAGATGCCGGAATCGTTGTCGCCCCCACGCCGGCTGATATGGGCACGGCGGTCAAAGAAGCGATCGATCGCAGCCGCTAAACCAAGCCAGTCGATCGCAAACACGGATCGCAAAAACCACGGCTAGCCGGCGGACGCTTTAGTAAGCTTCGGGTTGTCGCCAGGCGACCCATAAGGTCTTGAACAAGATCTTGATGTCCAGCCACAGCGACCAGCGACGGATGTATTGGTGGTCGAGATCGATCCGCTTCTGCATCTTGTCCAGCGTATCGGTCTCGCCGCGACTGCCCGAGACTTGGGCGAGTCCGGTGATGCCGGGTTTTACTTTGTGACGCAACATGTAACCGCGAATCAGACCGCGATACTGTTCATTGTGAGCCGTTGCATGGGGCCGCGGTCCAACCAGGGACATCGATCCTTCCAGGACATTAAACAACTGCGGCAACTCGTCGAGGCTGCTCTTGCGCAGGAAGGCACCCACTTTGGTGATCCGCGGATCCGATTTGGTCGCCTGCTGAACGACCGGACCATCGTCGGTCGTTTTCATCGAGCGAAACTTCCAGACGCGGATCTCTTGACCGTCCAGCCCATAGCGACGCTGGCGGAAAAAGATCGGACCGGGCGAACTCCATTTGACGGCGATGGCGACCAACAACATTGGGATGGCCGCGACGACGACACCGACGCTCGCCAACGCGATATCGGCACAGCGCTTGGTAATTCCGTCAACACCATACAGCGGATTCTCAAAGACACTGACCGCCGGCAAGCCTCCCATCTGAGTCCAACGGGCGTGTAACAATTCGAACACGAAAAAGTCCGGCACAATGTAGACCGAGACCGTGGAGTTACTCAGTTGATCAAGGATGTAGCGAATGCGATCTTCGGCACGCATCGGCAGCGTGATCAAGATGCTGTCGATCTCGCCGGCCTGGGCTTTCTTCACCAATTGTCGCAGGTCGCCTTCCAGCGCCGCGCTATCGGGCACGCGTTCGGGCAAGCGATCCCGCTCACGGTCGTCGTAAAATCCAACCAGTCGTAATCCTAAACCGGGATCGCTATGGATGTTTTCGGCCGTTTGCACCCCTAGTTCATTCAATCCCGCAATCGCAACGGTACGTGTCCCCACGCCACGATGGAGCAGTCCGCGTTGCAAAATCCGCGCTGCCATCCGGACCATCGCGATCGCGCAAGGAGCGGTCACGATCCAGACGGCCAAGATCGAACGGGCAAACAATTCGTTGTAGCGCGTGGCCACTCCCAAAACGGCCAAAGCCACGACCGTCAGAATCCAGGTACCGGCCACCAAGAGAATTTCACGGTCGGCCGCTTCCCCGCCAAAGCGGCTCATCAAACCGGTCAACTGCGAGGTCAACAAAAAGGCCACCACGGCGACCAACCCCATGGCCAGACCCGCATCATCAACGTGACCGCGAGCGGCGAGCTTGACCGCAAACAGAGTCGCGACGATGCAGCAGGCGTCTAAAGCGGGTTGCAGGAAATCCCAAATCGAACGATGCGAGCGGATCGAATGTGCAGCGGACATAGCGCATTTTGGTTAGCGATGCCGATTCGCTTTCGAAAGAAAGACGAACGGTGAAGTGGATTCGACGGCGCAAGCCGACCGACCCCATCGCCAGCACCAGTCGACGGCGCAGCGGGGACGGTCTTGCTTGCCAGATTGTCCAACCCTAGCTCGCCTTTTCGTGCTTCCAGTCCAGCCCGAGGTCTAACCAGACCGCTTGATGCGTCAGCGCGCCGCTGCTGATGCGGTCTACACCGGTTAAGGCGATTTCGCGGATCGCATCGATCGTCACTCCGCCACTCGCTTCCAGTTCGATGTTCGGCGCCCGCTCGTTCCGCACCGCGACGGCGGCGCGCAGTTGCGACAAAGTGAAATTGTCGAGCAACACAATGTCGGGCCCAGCCGGCAACACATCCTCAAACTGCTCCAACGAGTCGACTTCGATTTCGACAATCTCCGGTGCACCGGTCATCTCGGCGCGACCTTCCGCCCACTGCCGAGCCGTCTCCGCGGCCTGCCGTGCCGCGAGCGGCTGGTCAGCACCTTCGCCACCGAGGGCCAAGTGGTTGTCTTTAACCAGAAAGCCATCGAACAAACCGGTGCGATGATTGCGTCCGCCGCCACAGTGCACGGCATACTTCTCCAGCCGCCGCCAACCAGGGGTCGTCTTCCGCGTGTCATACAACCTGGCTTGGCAACCTTCCATCGCCGCAACGTACTGTGCCGTTAGCGTGGCGATTCCAGACAGCTTGCAGAGCACATTCAAAATCAGACGTTCGCAGGTCAACAGGTCACGCGCATTGCCAGCGAGGCGCAAGACCGGCTGACCCGGCGTCAGTGCCGCCCCGTCGGTTGCCAGCACCTCCGCCGACAAATCGGCGTCCATTTCGTCGATGATCCAAGGCACCGTCACCAAACCGGCACAGATCCCTGCTTGCCGAGGCACCACCTCGCAAACGCCTCGCTTATCGGTGGCGATCAAGGCCACGGTGGTCCAGTCGAGCGAGCGTTCGAGATCCTCACGGACCGCCAATCGGACCAACTGACGGCAGTCGTCTTCCATCGCCGCATCGGGGCGCACGGTGGCGTAATCACGTTTCATCGGCATCACTTCAGCAAGCAGGGTTAAGGACGGAAAACCTGGGCGTGCAGTCTACCGGCCGGGTTGATCGAGACAATGCGGATCGAGACCATCGATCGGTCTCTGATCACAAGGCCAATCTCCGTGGATCCTCGCGACCTCGACGAAGCACAGCGGACGCTTATCGTAGTAGAATTATCGACTGAGGTTAACGCAAAGGAGGCTCAAACATCGACGTCGAGAACCCCATCGCCACCGCTGAGGATGACGCGCGACCGGCCGATCCGCCACCGCACGATACCGCGGGGGGCCTGCAGCGCGAACCATCCGGACTGCGCGATGCGCCGGCGAGCAAAGCACCGATTGGGTTGGTCGATCGCCGCCGGAGTCAGTGGTTGATCATGAGCTTTGGCTGCAGCCTAGCCCTGACAGGCATGTGGTCGCTGGCCACGCTGCCACCCGACCGTGCCCCTCAAAACCAGCCGGTATTGCTGAGCGTTGACATTAATTCGGCGGCCGCGACCGAATTGGCGTTATTGCCGGGGATCGGTCCGGTATCCGCGAGAAATATCGTCGACAACCGAACGTTGCACGGGCCCTTCGATTCGGTGCAAGATCTCGCTCGCGTAGCCGGCATTGGTCCCAAAACGATTGCCGCTTGTGAACCCTTTGCGACCGCTTCGGTTCGACCAGCCGCCGCAGCGCAAAGCCTCCCGACGATTCCCGAGGCATCCGTTCCATAACACGTCGCAGCTTGTCAGCGGCGGCAACAGACTTTGTATTTTTTCCCACTGCCACAGGGGCAAGGTGCATTGCGTGGATAGCGTTTGCGTCGCCCCCGCGGCTGGCCGGCCAAGAGCCTCTTGGTGTCCTGACGATACATCTCTTGCAGCATCGCGTAGATCTGCGGACTGCGCTGCTGTAGCAGTGCGGGAGACTCGAAGAAATACTCGGTCAACACCGCAAAGTATTCCGCCTCGTTGGTATAGGCGTAATCGTCGATGTGATGGCCGCGTTGGATCTCGCCTCCCAACTCCTGCCCGATCCAATCGATCCAGCGGCCCACCGTGTCGGCGGGAATGCCTGGCGGTAAACCATCGATATCGCCATCCGCTTGATCGACCAGATGAGCAAATTCGTGGATACCGACATTGCGTTTATCGCGTGCATTCTGGAACCCCGCGATCAAAGCGGGCTTGGAGAGAATCATCACCCCGGTCAAATGCCCCGCACCCACCATCCCCAAGATCGAGCGTTCGGATAAGTCGTCGGTCGCGTACGCCTCGTCGAACGAATTGGGATAGATCAGCACTTCGCCCAGTCGCTTGTATTCCCAGTGCCGAAAACCAAAAATCGGAATCACCGCACTCGCGGCGACCAAAGCTCGGCAGCGCGGATCGACATCGGTTCGGATACCGGTAATGGGAACTTCGTCAAGAAAGACTTTTACCAACTGCCGAAAGCGCTCCTGCTGTTCGGGAGTGAGGGCACGAAAGAAACTGACGTCGGATTGCAACGCGGCTTCCCACTCGGGATCAAACGGTTGCTGTAGGACTCGCATCCGCCGCACCGTGCGTCTGCGCAGCCACCAATAAACCAGCGGCATCAGCAGCAGCGCGGCCCAGCCCCACGGCCCCAGCAGCAGCCTGCTCAACCCCGCCAGACCGATCGTCAGCAGCAGACTGGTCAGCAAGGCAAAGCGTTGATGACGCCGATTGAGTTCGGGAGTGACCAGCATGTTTTCTCCCGAAGAAGTGAAGTGACGGGACGCGTCTGCAACCTTCCAGCACTAGGCAAGGCTAGGCGATGCAAGGGCAGGCTAGGCGCGAATGATACGCCCGACAATCCAGTCAGACAGCCAATCAGGCGCCCACTTGGCGACCTGCAGACTGAAGTGCGCGTCGATGCCCACATTATAGCGAGCTCGCGGCCAACGCACCGTCAGCGCGCGATTCACCGCATAGGCAACTCGGCGGGGATGACAGCGGGCGCCCGACGATCGATGCAGCAAGCTTTGAAATCGCCTTAGCACCGGCTCGTAGCGTTCGCGATTTTCGGCCGACAAATGTTCAAAGCGATCCAGCGCGTCGGCTTCGGCACGATCAAAAATGTCGGTCGCCATGCGGCCTGGGCGGATCAGGATCACGCGGGTTCCGAACGGACGCAGTTCGCGTCGCATGGCATCGGAGATCGCTTCCATGGCAAACTTCGACGCCGCATACGGGCCGACGAAGGGCAAGGCAAACGAACCGCTGGCCGAACCGATATGCACCACCCGCCCGGCGCCCTGTCGCAGCAATGGCAACAACGCCTGCGTCGTCCGGATGGCGCCCACAACGTTCACTTCGAATTGCTGTTCGATATCGGCCGGCGGCATCGCTTCCAAAGGTCCGGCGATCGCGATCCCCGCGTTGTTGACCAGTCCGCTCAGCCCCTTCGGGGCTTGTTCAGCAACCCACTGTGCGGCTTGAGCAACCGAATCGGGCAACGCGATATCGATTCGCACGGGCGTCGCATTTTCGCCAAGCGACTTGGCGATCCGCGGTGCATCGGCATCCTTGCGATAGCCGGCCAAAACACGGGTCCCTTGCTGACACAGATGCAACGCGATCGCGTGCCCCAACCCCGAGGTTGCACCGGTCACCAGCACGGGATGCGTTAACCGACTCATGACGCGGGTGTCCGAACGGCGGCGGCCTGATGCTGCAATCGCTCGCGTTGACCAGCGATGCGCGTCGTCAACCGGCGCAGCTCGGCATCCAACCGCCGTGAGGCAACTTCGGAGATCGCTGGCAGGGGCCCCGCCGACCGCAATTTGCGATCGTCACTCGTCGGCAGCGTGCCGGAGCTACCCAGCGAATCACGAATCAACAGGTCGCGCAGCGAAGCGCGTGAGGCCCGCACCCCGATCGCCAAACCGACCTGTTCGGAACAGGTGATCCGTGCCGTCGGCAGGTGCGCATTCAGTTGGATTTCGAGGCTTGCGATCCGTTGCCGCGACTGTGGTTGGTCGGCATCTATCAGCACGATCCAGCGTCGCACGTCGGCACGATAGGCGAGTTCATAAATCCCCATGCTGTCTTGTAAACGTCGGTCGAGCTTTGTCGCGACATCGGTTGGCACCGCACTGCCTAACCTTAGACTGACCGCGACGGCCAGTCCGGGCGATCGTGGTGGCGGACCTTCGTGGCGGAGCACGATCATCTCCGCTGCCGAACCGGCAGCGGCAAGCC
>Ga0102938_10001069_pt1 | contig 20868 bp, 22 predicted proteins | sample SalPonR2_B_D2_MG_FD_84516 | JGI IMG/M metagenome (GOLD analysis project Ga0102938, IMG submission 84516) | Salt pond soil microbial communities from South San Francisco under conditions of wetland restoration - Salt Pond MetaG R2_B_D2_MG | ecosystem: Environmental > Aquatic > Marine >... | reverse complement strand
TTCGGTCGTCGCGTGCGTTGGTTGATCGTCGGCCATGTCGATCACTTGAAGGCCGGTCACGGCCAGCACCAGCGAAGCAGCCAGGGCGACAGGCAGGTAGCGACGTACACGCGAGCGCGGCGGATCGTCGAGCGCCGCTGCAATCGATGGCCAGAGGTCTTCCGGCGGTGCCGGGTTGGGCAGGCTGCGAAGGTTCAGCGGGTCATTTTGCATTGCCGACTTTCCTCAGGCTCGAATTCATTTCCTTGCTCAGCGCTTCGCGAACCCTCGCGCGGGTGCGGCTCAGGCGCGTTTTGGACCAAGATACGGTCTTGCCGACCAGTGAAGCGATTTCCTCGTGGGTCATGCCTTCGGCATCGTGCAGCCAGAGCACCATGCGACCGTGCGCATCCAGCCCGGCGATCGCCGTTTCAAGATCAAGCCACGCCGGGTCAGGCGCGTCGGAACCCGTTTCGCGTGGCACTTCCGTGCTCTCGCGGCTGCGCATGCGATGGATGTCCATCGCCTGATTGACGATGATTCGTCGCAGCCAGAAGCCGAATGCGCTGCCGTCGTGCAGCTGCCCAGCCTGCCGGAACGCGCGCAAGAAACTTTCCTGTACTGCATCCCAGGCGCCCGCCTCGCAGCCCGTCAGTCGCACGGCCAGCGTCCAGGCGGCTTCGACGAACAGCCGGTAGACCTGCTCCTGCGTGCGGCGGCACTGCTTCCGGAGCCGTTTCAGGCAAAGCGCGTCCAGCGGCTGGTTGAAGGCGTTGTTGCTCATCTCGGTACATAGACGTCGGAGGGCGCAAAAAGGTCGCACCTGGTTTCATGCCACGTGTTAGAACACGCCCATGACCCGATGGCGTCCTCCACAACCGAAATCCAGCCCGTATATCACCATCCAGGGGCTGGCACGGCTTAAAACCGAGCTCAAGCAGCTATGGGTGGACCGGCGTGAGGTCGTTTCGGCGCTGACCGCAGCGGCGGCCGAAGGCGATCGATCGGAGAACGCCGAATATATTTACCGCAAGAAGCAGCTGCGGGAAATGGACCGACGGATCCGGTATCTCGGCAAGCGGGTTGACGAGGTCAAGCCCGTGGGTGGCCAGCCCTCTGATCCCGGCAAGGTGTTTTTTGGCGCGCGCGTGACGGTTGAAGATGCCGATGGAAGCGAAAACAGCTACCGGATCGTCGGCGCCGACGAGATCGACCCGGAGCGAAACTGGATATCCGTGGATTCGCCGCTGGCGCGGGGTCTGCTGGGAAAATCCATGGACGACGAAGCCGAGATCGATACGCCGGGCGGCACCAGGCGTCTCACGGTGGTGGAGATCGATTACAGTGCCGGCGACGTCGACGCCTGAATCGCCCCGTCGCGGCGGACGATTCGATCGAATTCGGCCGGATAGTCTCGCGGGCCCGCGATCGCCCGGCGCAGCGCTTTCGTCGATCCGCTATCGTCGAACAGCAGACTCGAACGGAGCCGAAGGATTCCCAGCTTTTCCAGCGCATCGTCGTACTGCGGCTCGGCCAGGCCGTTGATGGTCCGCAGATATTCCTGCCGCCAGATTTCGGCAATGCTGACCTTGCCGAGTGCTTCGACCAGCTGACGTGCGTTCCAGCGTCGCCGGGTTTCCATGCAGCAGTTGTGAAACGCGGCCAACGCACTGTCCAGGGAATGCCCGCCCCCGGTTTCGGTTCGAAGGCGTATATCGATTCTTAGAAAGAATGCGGCACCGGTCCAGTACACGCGCTTCTGCGCGCGTTCATGCCACATTTTCGGGCTCAGGCTGCGCAATGTCCTGCCGCGTCCGCTGCGGTCGGTTTCTCCGCGCCTGAAACCGTCGAGCAGTTCCTCCCACGCCCGGCGCTCGGAAATGACGCCGGTCCGGGATTGAAGCAGGTACTGGTAATAGGAGGCAAGGCCTTCGGTGAACCAGATATCTTCGTTGCCCGGGAAGGGGATCAGCAGGTGCGCGAATTCGTGGTACCCCCGCCAGTCGCCATTCAGTCCTTCGAGGCTGGCGTCGGGCGAGACGTAGAAACGGAGCTGCGGCGGCTGACTGCGACGTACCTGACCGAACGCGATCGGGCTCGAAGAACGCGATGTGGAGCGAAGCTTTATCCGGACGCCATCGCGCGGGAACGACCCGGTCACGGTACTGGTCGCCCGGAGCGTATTGGCCAGCCAATCGGTCCAGGGGCCGCCGTCTTCGGCGGCCTGGATCCCACCGTCCATCTCCACTACCAGCTCGACGCCCCCCACGTTCAATTCATGAGTGTCGGCCGCGCGAACGCCGGCGACGCAGGCCAGCAACAGGGCGCATGGCAATCCGGCGCGAATCGATTTCATCAGGCCCTTGTGTCCACGAGGATTTCAGCGGTGGTCCGAATCCGAAAGCGCTTTTATAGTGACAGATTGCAGGTGAACATTTTGCAAGCGCCGCCGGTCAGGCGTCGCGACGCATCAGGGTGCGATGCGGATCGGGAATTTTGGCAATCTCAGGGGTTGTAGATGCGCGCGCCCTTGCGCCGGTAGTCGGCAAGCACCTCGGCGGCCCGGGGCTGCAGGATTTCGGTCTGCACGTCGATGCCGCGTCGGTTCAGCACGCCGATCCAGTCGCTGGTGCGCTCGCCCTCATCGAAGCCCGTGACTTCGGCATCCCGCTTGGTGGCACCGCAGATGACACGCTGGACGCCCGACCACGGAATCGCGCCCAGGCACATCGCGCAGGGTTCGCAGGATGTCGCCAGTTCGATCGGCGCGGCATCCGCTTCGGCCAGATTCCAGCTGGACACGCTCGCCTGGGCCAGGCTCAGCGCCACGATTTCGGCGTGCGCGCTGGAACAGGTTGCCGGTTCCACCAGGTTGACCCCGATGGCGATCAAGCGGCCGTCGGCGATTGAACTGACCACAGCGCCGAACGGGCCGCCGGTGCCAGCCTCGACGTTGCGGCGCGAAAGATCGATGGCCAGTCGCATCCGGTCGTTGGATTCCGGCAGCCGGTCGGGCAAATCATCGGCCAGCTTGCGGCACCAGTCCGGCAGTTCGATGGCGAACGCGTGCGAGGCTTTCATGCCGGGCGCTTCAAGCGCTTTCACGCTGACGGATGGCCTCGAACAGCGCAATGCCGGTAGCGACCGACACGTTGAGGCTCTCGGTGCCGCCGCGCATGGGGATTCTAGCAAGCGCGTCGCAGCGCTTGCGCGTGAGCTGGCGCAACCCCTGTTCCTCGCCGCCCATGATCAGCGCCAGAGGGCCCTTGAGGTCGGTCGAGTACAGGCTCCTCTCGGCTTCGCCCGCCAATCCGACACACCACACGCCGGATTTCTGCAGGCGCTCCATGGCTCGTGCAAGGTTCGGTACTTCGACCAGCGGCACAATGTCGGCGGCACCGGCGGCGGCTCGCCGGACGGCCGGTGTCATGCCGGCCGCCCGATCGCGCGGGATGACTACCGCATCGGCACCGGCGGCCGCAGCCGAGCGCAGACAGGCGCCCAGGTTATGCGGATCCTGCACCTGGTCGAGCAACAGCAGCAGCGTGTCGGATCCGGCTTTATCGGCAAGATCGACGAGATCGGCTTCCTGTAGAGGTTCTACAGGCGTGAATTCCGCGACTATGCCTTGATGCGTCTCGCCTTCGGCAAGCTTGTCGAGCGCCGCCGGCTGGGCCTGCTGGACGGGAATGCCGTGTCTGGCGGCGCGTTCCAGCAGCGCCTGAATACGCGGCCCGCTGCCGGCAGCCCAGATCTGGATGACGCGCTCGGGCTGGTGGCCGAGCAGGGCGTCGATGGCGTTGATGCCGCAGGCGCGTTCACGCTTCAAGATTTGCTTCCTTTCTTGCCGCCCTTGTGTCGTCGCTTGCCGCGTCCGGATTTCTTCGAAGGCTGGCGTCGGCCGCCAGCTCGATCATCGGCGTCGTCGCCGCCGGCATCGCCGGCGATACGGAAATCGATCTTGCGTTCGTCGACGCTGACCGACATGACCTCGACAGTCACCGGGTCGGCCAGCCGGTAGCGCAGCCCGCGGCGTTCGCCGGTCAGCACCCGCCGGACCGGGTCGAAGTGGTAATAGTCGTTGGGCAGGGATGTCACGTGCACCAGCCCGCTCACGCCCATTTCGATGATTTCGACGAATGCGCCGAAGCCGGTAACCCCGGTGATCACACCTTCAAGCTGATCGCCGATATGGCGCTGCATGTACTGGCACTTGAGCCGTTCGTCCACGTCGCGGCTGGCGTCTTCGGCGCGCCGCTCCAGCCATGAACATTCGCGGCCGAACTCGGTCATCCGCTTGGCCGAATAGGGGTATTCGTTCTTCGACAGCTTGCGCAGGTGATGCTTGAGGGCGCGGTGCAGCAGCAGGTCGGGATAGCGCCGGATGGGCGAGGTGAAGTGCGCGTAGGCATCCAGCGCGAGGCCGAAGTGACCCTTGTTCTCCGGCTGGTAGACGGCCAGCGCGAGGCTGCGCAGTAGCACAGCATCCACAAGCGGGGCGATCGGTGTTCCGCGAGCCTTCTTCTGAATCCGGGTCAGATCGGCCGGCTCGGGATCCTCCTTCCAGTCGATCTTCAGCCCGTGCGCCGACAGAAACGCCTCGAGATCGGCCAGCTTGTCCGGCGGCGGAACGTCATGCACCCGGAACAGCGTGGGCAGACCGTTCTTCTCGGCCGTTCTGGCCGCCTGGACGTTGGCGGCGATCATGCACTCCTCGATCAGCCTGTGCGCGTCGTGCCGCGTTCGACGCTGCAGCTGCTCGACCCGACCTTCGGTATCGAACACGAAGCTGACTTCATTGGAGTCGAAATCGATGGCGCCGCGTTTGGACCTGCGCCTGGCCAGCAGGCGATAGACCTCGAACAGATTGTCCAGGTTGTCCCGGACGTGGCCGAAGCGGTCGTTGAGCTGCTCATCGCCGCGTTCCACCATCTGGCGCACCTGGTCGTAGGTCATGCGTGCGGCCGAATTCATCACCGCTTCGAAGAATCGGCTGTCGGTGACCCGACCCGAGTCGTCGATCTTCATTTCGCACGCCAGCACCAGGCGATCGACCTTCGGGTTGAGCGAGCAAAGACCATTCGAAAGCGCCTCGGGCAGCATCGGCACGACCTGGTCGGGAAAATAAGTCGAGGTGCCGCGTTTGATGGCCTCGTCGTCCAGCGGCGAGCCGGGCTTTACGTATTCACTGACATCGGCGATCGCGACGGTGAGTTTGTAGCCGTCACCCGCCTTCTCGGCGTGCACGGCATCGTCGAAATCGCGCGCGTCCGCGCCGTCGATGGTGATCAGCTTAATGCCGCGCAGGTCGGTGCGCCGGCTCGCGATGGCCTGGTCGATGTCGGATCCGTAATTTTCGGCCTGGCGTTCTACTTCGGCCGGAAACTCGGCCGGCAGCTGGTGGTTGAAGATGGCGATCTGGGTGGCCATGCCGGGTTCGTCGGCGTGGCCGAGTACCGCGACGATCTCTCCGACCGGGCCGCGTTCGAGGGTCGGCGGACTGGTAATCCGGGCAACGACGATCTTGCCGGGCTTGGCGTCGGAGCGCGAGGCATCGGGAATCAGCACGTCGTGGGTCAGCTTGGGGTCGTCCGGAACCACCTGGGCCACGCCGCTCTCGGCAACAAATCGCCCGACGATCTGCTGATGAGCGCGCTCGATGACCTCGACAATCTGGCCCTCCTTGCGGCCCCTGCGGTCCACGCCGCTGACCGCTGCCAACACCCGATCGCCGTTGAATACCTGGCGCATCTGACGAGGGGCCAGGAACAGATCTTCGCCGTCTTCGTCCGGAATCACGAAGCCGAAGCCGTCGGCATGCGCGCTGATGCGGCCTCGCACCAGGTTCATGTTGCGGGCCAGACCGTACGCAGCGCGTCGGTTGCGGACCACCTTGCCCTGACGGATCAGTTCCAGCAACAGGGGTTTGATGATCCGGTCGGACTCGGCATGGTCCAGGCCGAAGTCGTCGGAAAGTTCCCTGCGGGTGATAGGGCGACCGGCTTCTTCCAGTCGAGCGAGAATTGTTTCGAGATCGGGTTGCAAGATAATCGGCTACTTGTCTGAAAAGTCCGTGGTATTGTACCGCCTGCGCCGCCCGGCTCCGGTGGTCCAATGAGACCTGATTCCGGGTAGTCGAGTACCGGACTTTGGTTCTTGCCGAACCAACTGCTGTCCGGCCGTGTCGTAATCAGGAACGCAACTGACAGCTTCAATGATGCTACGGATGGTCGATGCCCGAAAGTAAACTTCATGCAACAGCCTGCGCCGCAGCGATACTGCTTGCCGCCGGTGGCTGCGCGGTCAATCAGAAGCAATCCGAACCGGTCGCGCAGGTTCAGCCGCGTGCCCAGCAGGCATTGGAACCTTCGCCCTCCGATCCCTTTGCCGCGGTCGACCGGGCATTCGAACGACTGGCCATGGATCGATCCGCACCTTCGTCGGACAATATCGGCGCCACGCCGCTGATCTGGCCCCGACTGATCGATCGCTTTTCCATTTCAAGCTGTCCCGACGGCAGCACTGCGGCACGCTGGGCCAACTGGTATGCCGACAACTCGGACTACATGCAGCGCGTACTGGTCCGGGCGCAGCCATGGATGCACCTGATCGTGGGTGAAATCGAGCGGCGCGACCTGCCGGGTGAACTGGCCTTGCTGCCGGTCGTCGAAAGCGCGTTCGACCCGTTCGCGTATTCGCACGGCCGTGCGGCTGGCCCCTGGCAGTTTCTCAGCGGCACGGCGCGCGATTTCGGCATCACCATCAACGAGTGGTACGACGGCCGGCGCGATTTCGTCGCCGCAACCGGAGCGGCGCTGGATTACCTGAAATACCTCAGCGATCTGTTCGACGGCGACTGGGCGCTCGCTCTGGCCGCCTATAATGCCGGCCAGGGCCGGGTGGGCAGAGCGATCAGGCGCAATGCCGCACGCGGTCTGGGCACCGAGTGGCACGAATTGCCGCTGCCGCGTGAAACACTGGGTTATGTGCCCAAGTTGCAGGGTCTCGGCTGCCTTTTCCGCGATCCGGTCCGTTACGCGTTTGTTTTGCCCTCCGTGCTCGATGCGCCGCAGGTGGCGACCGTTGACCTGGAGGGCCCGGTCGACGTGGTGGCGCTTGCAATGCGGACCGGGCTGGATCTGACCGAGTTGATCACCCTTAACGCCGGCCTCAACCGTCATATGACCCCACCGACCGGTCCCGCCTACCTGGTCGTGCCGGTCGCCGAGGCAGATCGTGTTACCGCTGCGCTACGGGATTTGCCCGAGCCGCCGCCGCTGCAGTATCAGCAGATTCGTATCCAGCGAGGCGATTCGCTGTCCGTACTGGCGCGCCGCCACGGCACTACGATCGATGCGCTCAAGCAGGCCAACAACCTTTCGGGCAACCGGCTGATAGCCGGCCAGGCCCTCAGGCTGCCGGGCAAGGTCGTGGAAACCGCGCCTGGCGGTGATGCGGACTATCAGCGGGTTTATCGCGAGATGGCCGCGCTCCAGCAGCAGTTACTGCCCACGGACCGGTTCATCCACAGGGTTCGCTCCGGCGAGAGCCTGTGGGTGATTGCGCGGCGCTATGGCATCAGCGTTGGAGATCTTCAGCGCATGAACGGCCTGGGCCCGCGCACGCTGATCCGGCCGGGACAGCGATTGGTGATCGAAACCGATCGCGCGGTGCGCTCTCCGGCCGTCAGCAACCAGCGCTACGTGGTCAGGCAGGGCGACTCGCTGTGGCTGATCTCACGTCGCCAGCGCGTGGGTTTGAATGAATTGATGCGCTGGAACGACCTGGATCCAGACAGCGTGCTCCGGCCCGGCCAGGAACTGATTATCCGTCGAGGTGGCGATGCCTGACTATTTTGCAAGACTGATTGCGACACTGTCGCTTTGCTTTGTTACTTCGCTGTCGGCCGATGGCGACCGGTTGATCGACCTCCAGGGCCAGGCGGTGCAGGGCGGGTTGATCATCGGCCAGGCGCCGGCCGGTTCCGAGATCGAGCTGGACGGCGAGCCGCTGCAGCATGCTGCCGATGGCTACTTTCTGATCGGTTTCGGTCGCGACGAAACCGCACCGCGCCGGTTGGTCGTGCGCGGTCAGGATGGTTCGGCCGAGATCCGGGAATTGAAGCCCGAACCGCGCCAGTTCGATATACAGCGCATCGACGGTCTGCCGCCCAGTCAGGTCACGCCGGACCCGGAGTCGCTTGAACGCATTCGCCGCGAGGCCGGTCTGGTCAGGAAAGCGCGCAAGCGGCTGGATGCCCGAACCGACTTTGCCGAAGGCTTCGTCTGGCCGGTTCACGGCCCTGTCACCGGCGTCTACGGTTCGCAGCGAATCCTCAACGGGGAGCCACGCAGCCCGCATTGGGGCGTGGACCTGGCAGCGCCGACGGGTACACCGGTCATCGCTCCAGCGGCCGGCGTCGTCACGCTGGCGCATCCGGACATGTATTTCTCGGGCGGCACGCTGATGCTGGATCACGGGCTTGGGTTGAGTTCCGCATTTCTACATCTAGACGAAATCCTGGTCGAACCGGGCCAGCGCGTGGAGCAGGGTGACCTGATCGCCCGAGTCGGGGCAACCGGTCGCGTCACCGGCGCGCACCTGGACTGGCGCATGAACCTGGGCGAGACCCGGGTCGATCCTGAGCTGCTGATGGACGCGCCACCGCGGACGAATCCTTGAACCCATGCGCTCCTCGGACCGCGACTTCTGCCGAACGCTGTTTCTGACTGCCCTGGTCGTCTCGCTTGCCGGATGCGCGGTGCCGGCCGAGCGGAATGTGTCGGAATCCGGTCTCGGTTCGGCCGAACGCGTGGCCCGGATGCTTGCCGGAAGCTACGCGGGCCGCTCGTCGACGCCCGCGGCCAATGTGAATTTTGCCGAACTCGTCAGGCTGGACGCTCGAGTCCAGCGGATTGCGAGCGGCGGCGTGGAAACGTCCATGTCGCAGCGCCAGGGCGACGGTGCCGAGCGCAATTTCATCCTGATCTTTCGGCCGACGGCCGTCGCCACCCGTCTTGAAGGCACGTTTGCACCGCTGGATGCCGGAGGCCATCCTGCCGGCTCCTGTCCAATCGAAGTCACTGTGCGTAGCAATGGTTTTGTTGCCCGCACCAACGCTGCAACCTGTCGCTTCGGCGCTGGAAGTGCGGAGGTCGCGCTCATCAAGGAAATTGCGCACGATGGCCAGACACTGATCATCGGCGATCGGGTCGTGGATCCGGAGAGCGGCCAAAACCGGATGTCGGATCAGATTCTGCAGCTGGAGCGGGTGCGAGGTTATTCCGGCTGGGTCGGGGTGCGCGATGCTGGCGTGCATGATTCCGGAAGCGCCTGGCGGATGGCCGATGAAATATCGATTCAGTCGGATGGTCTGGGGCTGGACCCCGAAGATGCGGCGGGCATGGCGCTGGGTGTAACGCTGGATCTGGCGCCGTACCATGTGCATGCGGGCGAATCGCCGGTTCTGAGGCTGCGCGTGTTCGACAGCGCAAGCGGCGAGCTGCTGGGCCAGTCGTGGGCCGATCCGCTGGCTACTCGAATCGGCCTGGCACTGCCGGTCGTTCAGGTCGGCCTGCGCCTCGCGGATCAGCGCTAGGTGCGCAGTTCTTCTCCGTCAGGGGTTCCCCTGCCGGCCTTACTGTTGCTATAATTAACGGCTACCTGCGATCTGCAGGTCTTGCTCCACGGTGAGCACGGCATGGAAGTCCACGCCGCATTCATCCGGGGGCTTTTCCGGTCCGGGATTTCCGGCCGGTTAATCCACAAGGAGAACATGAAGTTGAGACACTACGAGATCGTGTTTCTGGTCCACCCTGACCAGAGCGAGCAGGTTCCGGGAATGCTCGAGCGCTACAAGTCCCTGGTCGAATCCAAGGGCGGCGCCGTGCACCGTTCCGAGGACTGGGGTCGCCTGCAGCTGGCTTACACCATCGTCAAGCTGCACAAGGCGCACTACCTGCTGCTGAATATCGAATGCGACGCCGAGACGCTCGAAGAACTGGAAAGCATTTTCCGTTTCAATGACGCGATACTGCGCCACCTGACCATTCGCCGCAGCGAAGCCGTGACCGAACCTTCCATCATGCTCAAGCGCAAGGAAGAAAAGGACGAGCGCGAATCCCGCCGCAGCCGACCGCACGACGATACCGACAGCAGCAGTAGCCGCAGCGACAGCGAAAGCAGCGACGATGGTGACAATAACGATTCGGATTCAGACGATACAGAATCCGATAAAGAATCCGAGGAGGCTTGAGAGCAATGGCCAAGTTTTTCAGACGCCGCAAGTACTGCCGTTTTACCGTCGAAGGCATTTCTGAAGTCGACTACAAGGATGTCGACCTGCTGAAGGATTTCGTCGGCGAAACCGGCAAGATCATCCCGAGCCGCATTACCGGCACCAAGGCAAAATATCAGCGCCAGCTTTCGACCGCGGTCAAGCGTGCTCGCTACCTGGCATTGTTGCCGTACACCGATAACCACTGAGGCCCGTCATGGAACTGATTCTTTTGGAAAAGGTGCATAACCTGGGCGATCTCGGCGACACCGTCAACGTCAAGCCCGGCTACGGTCGCAACTTTCTGCTGCCTCGCGGCAAGGCCGTACCGGCCACGCGCGAGAACAAGGAAAAGTTCGAGGCCGAGCGCGGCGAACTGCAGCGCCAGGCCGGCGAGAAGCTCGCCAGCGCCGAGGCGCGCCGCGAGGCGATCGACGAACTCGACTCGGTTGTTTTTCATGTCAACGTGTCGCCCGAGGGCCGTCTATACGGTTCGATCAGCGCGCGCGAGATTGCAGACAAGCTCACCGAAATGGGGTACCCGGTCGAGAAGGTCGAGGTCGACCAGCCGGAAGGCCCGATCCGCGAAACCGGCGAATACACCGTCGGGCTGATCCTGCACGCCGACGTGATTACCGAAGTCAAGGTCGAAGTGGTCGGCGAAGAGGCCTGATTCGACCCTGCCGGGCGGCCCGGACACCGGGCCGCCTTGATCCCCCTCATTCACCAAGCGGTCTTCGGCTGGCTCGGTCGCGAAATCCCGCAGCCACAGGCCTGAAGACGTCTCGCGACGAACGGGTGGCGAACAAGGCGGGATGAAGTAGACTATCCCGACGCGTCGAAGCGAAGCCGCGGCTTGCGGCACCCCGCCCGACGTCGATTTTCCAGTCACGGAACATCCAGCAACGGGAAGCGCCCCTTGGCAGAACCTCGCATTACACAACTGACGCCGGTCCGACAGCCGCCCAATTCGATGGAGGCCGAGCAGAGCCTGCTGGGCGCGCTCATGCTCTCCGAGCATGCCTGGGACAAGGTGGCCGACCGTCTTTCCGAGGGCGACTTCTATCGCGAAACCCATCGCCTGATGTTTCGGGCCATCGGCGAGTTGCAACAGGCCCATCAACCGAGCGACGCGGTCACCGTCGCCGACTGGTTCGCGCGTAACAACCTGCTGGACCGGGTCGAGGGCGGTGCTTACGTCACCATGCTGGCCAACGAAACGCCGGGTACGGCCAATATTCTCGGTTATGCCGAGATCGTCCGCGAGAAATCGATCCTGCGCCAGCTTATCGAGATTGGAACGGAAGTCTCCGACTCGGCGCTGAATCCGTCGGGCATCTCGAGCAAGGAACTGCTGGAAGCAGCAGAGCAGAAGATGTATGCGATCGCCGAGCAGGGCATGCGCGCCGGTAACAGCTACCAGCATGTCAAGGACGTGATGTCGCGTGCCCTGGATCGCCTGAACGAACTGCAGGACAACGCCGGCGATATCACCGGGGTGCCTTCGGGCTTCGTCGAGCTGGACAACCGTACTGCCGGTCTGCAACCTACCGATCTCATCATCGTCGCCGGCCGGCCGGCGATGGGCAAGACCAGTTTTGCGATGAACATGGCGGCCAGCGCGGCGATCAAGGCCAAGGTGCCGGTCGCAGTTTTCTCGATGGAGATGTCGGACCTGCAGCTGGTGCTTCGCCTGTTTTCGTCCTGGGGCCGAATCAACCAGAACAAGCTAAGGACCGGCAAGCTGGAAGCGGCCGACTACGCCAATCTGCAGTCGGCGATGAACGTGCTCAAGAAGGCGGACATCTACATTGACGAGACCCCGGCGCTTTCGCCCACTGAATTGCGCGCCCGGGCTCGCCGGATGAAGCGCGAGCACGACATCGGCATGATCGTGATCGACTACCTCCAGCTGATGCAGGTGCCCGGCAACAAGGAAAACCGTGCTACCCAGATCGGGGAGATCTCGCGCGGTCTCAAGGCGCTGGCCAAGGAACTCAAGGTGCCGGTCATCGCGCTTTCCCAGCTCAACCGCGCGCTGGAGCAGCGGCCCAACAAGCGACCTGTAATGGCTGATCTGCGCGAATCGGGGTCTATCGAGCAGGATGCCGACATGATCCTTTTCATCTATCGCGACGAGGTTTACAACGACGATTCCCCGGACAAGGGCAAGGCCGAAATCATCATCGGCAAGCACCGCAACGGCGCAACCGGTGATTTCATGCTCCACTTCGAAGGCGAATACCTGCGTTTCCGCGATTACGTCGAGGACCGCTACGGTATCGACGACCACGCGTGACATTCGCCAGGCCCGGGCTTGGCGAAACGACCAAATGACGAACCGACAAAGCGACGAACGCCAATGAAAACCAGAACCGAATCCGACAGCATGGGCGAGCTGGAAGTGCCCGCCGAAGCACTGTGGGGCGCCCAGACCCAACGAGCGGTGAACAACTTCCCGATCTCCGGTCGGCCCATGCCCGAGGCTTTCATACGGTCTTTGGGCCGGGTGAAACTGGCCTGCGCGCGCGCCAACCACTCGCTGGGGCTGATGGACGCCGAGCACGCAAACGCGATCATCGATGCGGCCGAGAAGGTGATTGCGGGCGAAGTCGGCGACCATTTTCCGATCGACGTCTACCAGACCGGATCGGGTACCAGCACCAACATGAACGCCAACGAGGTGATCGCGCACCTGGCGGCCAGGGGCGGCCACGACAAGATCCATCCGAACGATCACGTCAACATGTCGCAGAGTTCCAACGACGTGATCCCGACCACCATCCAGGTCTCGGGCTGTCTGGGCGTGCAGGACGACCTGCTGCCGGCGCTTGAATATCTCGAGAAGTCCATCCGCGAAAAGGGTGAAGAGCTCAACGAGACCGTCAAGACCGGCCGCACCCATTTGATGGACGCGATGCCGGTGACCTTCGGCCAGGAGCTGGGCGCCTGGGCCAGCCAGATCGCCTCGTGCCGCGCGCGCTTGTCTTCTGCCCTTGAACGGCTGAAGAAGCTGCCGCAGGGCGGCACCGCGGTCGGCACGGGCATCAACGCGCCGGCCGAGTTCGGCGCCGAAGTGGTGCGGCATCTTTCGGCATTGACCGGATTTTCGTTCGAATCCGTCGACGACAAGTTCGAGGGCATCGCGGCGCAGGATGGCGCGGTTGAGCTTTCCGGCCAGATGAAGACCCTGGCGGCGGTGTTGATGAAGATCGCCAACGACCTTCGCTGGATGAACTCAGGCCCCTTGGCGGGCCTGGGCGAAATCGAGCTCGAAGCGCTTCAGCCCGGCAGTTCCATCATGCCCGGCAAGGTCAACCCCGTGATTCCCGAGGCCACCTGCATGGTTGCCGCGCGGGTGATCGGCAACGATGCGACGATCACTATCGGTGGACAGTCGGGCAACTTCCAGCTCAACGTCATGCTGCCGCTCATCGGTGCGACCATGCTCGAGAGCATTCAGTTGCTGACCAACATCAGCCGCCTGCTCGCCGACAAGGCGATTGCAACCTTCACCGTCCGCGAAGACAACATCAAGTCTGCCCTGGATCGCAATCCGATCCTGGTCACCGCGCTCAACCGGGTGATCGGATACGAGAAGGGCGCGGCGACGGCCAAGCAGGCCTACAAGGAAGGCCGTCCGATCATCGACGTTGCAATGGAGACCACCGGCATGAGCCGCGACGAACTGGAAAAACTGCTGGACCCGCTGGCGCTGGCGCGCGGCGGCGTCCAGGATTAGTCGACATGACGATTGTGCTTCCCGCGGGCAAGGGACTGCAGGAGACGTTTGCGCCGCGCAACGCGTGCTTCGGCTGCGGTCCGGCCAACGAAAAAGGTCTTCGTATCCGTTCCATTCCCGAAGGTGACCACGTGGTCTGCCACTGGACCCCGGAGCCGCACCACGAAGCGTTTCCCGGCGTGCTCAACGGCGGCATCATCGGTGCCATTCTCGATTGCCACTGCAACTGGACCGCCGCCTGGCACCTGATGACCACGCGCGGAATGGACACGCCGCCGTGCACGGTAACGATGGAATTCACCGTCAAGCTCCGTCGCCCGACGCCGTCGGACACCGAGCTCAAGCTGATTGCCCGGCCGCTGCAAGTCGACGGCGAGGTCGTCACGGTCGAGTCCGAACTATATGCAAATGACAAGCTGTGCGACCTGTGTACCGGCAGGTTCGTCGCGGTCAAGCCGGGTCATCCCGCTTACCACCGCTGGTAGGCATGAATCAGTCGCGATCGAATGACTGGCGCCGGCTTATCGACACTCAGATTGCCGAGCTGACTGAGCTGAGCGAACAATCCCGCGAATCCCAGGCCCCGGTTGAACTGGACCAGACGCGGCAGGGCCGGCTCTCGCGCATGGACGCCATGCAGGGACAGGCCATGGCGCGGGCCACCGAGGCAAGACGCCGCCGCCAGATCGGCGCGCTCAAGGCGGCCCTGGCACGGATCGAGAACGACGAATTCGGCGAATGTCTCGAATGTGGCGAGCCCATCCCCGAGGCGCGGCTGAAATCGAATCCCGCCATTACGATGTGCATCGATTGTGCCAGCGAGCGGGAACGCCGCTAGGTTCCTTGGGGTAGGATGGGGCGCGCAGTAAGGAGATCAAAATGAATTTCTTGAGGTTGCTTCCAGTCATTGTCAGCTTCGTGCTGCTCACAGCACACTTTTACCGCGCCGAGTTGCCAGTGCTGGCTGCTGTTTGCGCATTCTTTCCGCTGGTGCTTTTCCTGCAAAAGCCCTGGGTGCCGCAGTTGTTCCAGGGGGTTCTCATTGTCGGCGCACTGGAATGGCTGCGTACGCTCTACATGCTGGCCGCGATGCGGATTGGATTCGACCAGCCCTGGGGGCGGCTCGCACTCATTATCGGCGCGGTGGCGCTGCTCACCGCGCTGTCCGGGCTGGTCTTCAACAGCCGATCCTTGCGGGTGCGCTATCGGCGGCTCCGAATCGGCGGATCCGGTCAGCCCGAGCGGCCATGAGATGGTGCGTTCCTGATCAGTCGCTTTCTCGCGGAACCAGGTATTTCATGTAGGTATCGGGATCGGGACGGAGGCGATAGTTACTGGCGCATTCGATGAACCGGATGATGCCCGTCTCGTCGACCACGATAACCGTCGGCAACGCGGCATCGGCGGGATAACCCAGCGCCTCGAGCCCGGCGGGTGTCGCGCCGGGAGCGTAGATGCCCAGCTGTTTGGCCACCCGGTTGTCCGGGTCGCGCAGGAACTTCGCCGGAATAGAGAATTTTTGCGCAATCTCGCGCGTGTGCTTCTGCGACTGGCTGCTGATAAACCATACCCTGGCGTTGTACCGTGCCACCTTGCGCCAGGCCGCGGCCAGTTCCTGGATCTGCGCCGTGCACAGCGGGCACCAGTTGCCCCGGTAGAACAGGAGCACTGCGTTGTGGTCGCGCAGCGAAATCGTGGAAACTTCCTCGCCATCTGCGTCAACGAGAGAGAAGCCGGGCAATGGCTCACCCGGCACCGGCGCGCCGACCGGCACCGGCTGGCGCGAATACCAGGTGACGTAGGCCAGCCAGCCGGCCAGGGCCACTACTGCGCCGATGAGCCAGGGCTGGAGGTCGTCGCCATATCTATAGACCGCCATCATCGTCACTACCGCGCCCAGGCCGGACAACACCGAGACGATGACCGGGTGCGCTTCCGTGCGGGCGGGGCGCGCACCGGCAAGCCACGTGAAGAATGTCAACGGCGCGATGGCGGCAAGCAACATGCCGGCGGGCGCCGTCCATGGCATCGGTCGGGTCAGGCCGTACAGCGCCGTCACGACGAGCGCTGCCAGAACCACGAGATAAAGAGATATGAACCAGCGTTTCATGTCGATTCCTCTGTGCCGGCTTGTTACGCCAGGATTGTTTGAATATTGTCGCTGACGCCGGCTACGACCTGGTGCGGGTGATTCGATCGGCGATTCAATTAGCGATTCAATTGGACAGCCGCCGTTGTGCCTTGCCGAGGCCCTGAGCGTGTCGCGCGATATCGGCCCACGGATCTTTGCGCTGCGCAAGTCGCCGGAAGATATTGCCGATTCGATATTTTTGGGGTGTCAGACTACTTTCGCCCACCTCGTCCCATTCCAGCGGCGTGGCGATCGGCGCGCCCGCCCGTGCCCGAACCGCGTACGGCGCGACAGACGTCTGACCGTAGGCATTGCGAAGATCGTCGAGAAATACCCGGTTCCCGCGCTTGGCCTTGCGTTGCTCGACGGTCATCAGGTCGGGATGCTGTTCGCCCAGAGTGCGACAGACGCGGTGGCTGAATTTCCGGACCTCGTCGAAATCGGCTTCGCGGTTCAGCGGCACCACGACGTGCAGCCCGCGGGAGCCGGTGGTCTGAACGAAAGAGGTCAGCTTCAGATCATCCAGCAGTTTCCGAAGATGCCGCGCGGTGTTCCGGACCTTGTCGAAATCGTCGTCCGACGGGTCCAGGTCGAAGATCATGCGGTCCGGATGCTCGGGTCGGTCGACGCGGGAAAGCGCAAGGTGCGGCGTGATGCACGCCTGGTTGGCGAGATAGACCAGGGTTGCGGCGTTGTTGGCTACCACGTGCGTCACTTCGCCGTCCTTCTTGGGCAACGTTTCGCGGTCGATCCAGTCCGGAAAGTAATCGGAGATGTTTTTCTGAAAGAAGTCGCCCTCGTCGATACCGTCCGGGTACCGGTGCATGCTCAGCGCGCGGTCGCGATAGTGGCGCAGCGCCACCGCGGAAATCTTGCGGTAGTAATCGGCCATGTCGAGCTTGGTGATGCCGTCATCGGGGAACAGGACCTTGTCGGGATGGCTTATCTCGACTTCGCGACCATCGGCCTCGATCGTTCGCTTTTCGTCTCGTTCAGCCACCGTCGGACTCCCCGCCGGATTCGCGAACCACGTCGTGGGGATCCTTGTCCCGACGAAGGCCCAGGAATCGCGGATGGCGAAGCTTGCCGTCGTCGGTCCATTCCGTAAATCCGAACTCGCCGACGAAGTGCGGTTCGACCCACGTCACGCCCTTGTCGCCGGGCTCGTCGACGAACGGACACTCGTCGACGGCGTGTTCGTCGAGTCGGGAGCGGAATTCGACGAGAAACTCGTCGTCGTAGCCGGTGCCGACTTTACCGGCGTAGCGCAACCCGCCGTCGTCTTCGCGCTTGTCATCGTAATAACCGACCAGGAGGGCGCCGAACCCCTTGCGCTCGCCTTCCGGCTCGGTGTAGCCGGCGATGACCAGTTCCTGACCGTGCTCGCATTTGAACTTCAGCCAGTCGCGTGATCGACTGTGGTGGTAAGGCGAGTCGGCCCGTTTGGCGATGACGCCCTCCCAGCCCTTGGTGCAGGCCTCTTCAAAATACGCTTCGCCGTCTTCGTTTCTGTGCGGCGTGAAGTGCAGCGGCTTGTCGAAGTCGATGATCCGCCGGAGCAGTCGCTTGCGCGTTCTGAGCGGCAGGGCGTCGATATCGTGGCCGTCTGCATGCAGCAGATCGAAGACATAGAAGTGAATCGCGACATCGGATTCGCGGGCCTCGTCCGGGTCGGTGATCTTCATCCGCTGCTGCAAGCGCGAGAAGCTGCTGATGCCGTCCTTGAACGCGACCGTTTCGCCGTCGACGACGAAGTCCGTGCACGATTGACGGCGGCAGGCCTCTACCAGCTCCGGGTAGGTGTCGTTGGCCTGCTTGCGGTTGCGGGTCAGCAGTCGAACCTCATCGCCATTGCGAAACAACAGCAACCGCTCGCCGTCGAGCTTGCGCTCGTAGATCCAGTCAGGATCGGAGAAGCGCTTGTCGGTCAGCGTGGCCAGCATCGGTGACATCCATTCCGGGTGATCGCTCTCCTTCAGGGCGTCGCGTTCCTCGCTTGTCAATGCATCTCGCCAGTCGCTCATCCGTCTTTCCCGCCTTCCTCGTCGGCGATCTGTTTCATGGTGCGGTCGCTTTCGACTGATTTCTTTTCCGTGGAGACCGGATTTCGTCGCGCATCGGCGTGTTCATCATCCATCTTTATCAGTAGCCAGCGCGCATCGTCGCCGGAGCCGGTGCGGTGCAGCGCATATCCACCCTGCAGCTTTTCACCGTCCAGCTCGATCAGTGCATGGCCGGCTTCTATCGCCTTTTCGATCGGCTGGACTTCATCGTCCTTTTCGGTGATGTTTTCATAGGTGCCGCGGTCCCAGATCATCACGGTGCCGCCGCCGTACTCGTCTTCGGGAATCACGCCTTCGAAATCCGCGTATTCCAGCGGGTGGTCCTCGGTGGGGATAGCCAGGCGTTTTTCGCCGGGGTCGGTGGATGGGCCCTTCGGCACGGCCCAGGACTTGAGAACGCCGCCGACCTCGATCCGGAAGTCGTAGTGCAGGGTCGAAGCATCGTGCTTCTGTATCACGAAGCATGGCGGTTTCGAGGACTTGTGGTTGGACGAGCCGCGTGGCTCCCCGGTCTTGTCGAAGTTTCTCTTCGAACGATAGTCTTTGGTCGACATGGATCACCGCGTCTGCAATGTTCCTGACTTCAGCTTACCAGAGCCCGGCAAGATAAGGAGGCTTGCATATTCGATCGCTGTCGATTAGCCGGGAGGCGCCACGCCACTTCGGCGAACTCCGGAAGAGTTTCCGGACGCGATTCAGGGTGTGGCGGCCGATCCCGCAGGTTCATGCCACTCCAGCGGATCGACGCGGAAGCATTTCTTCATCTCGGCGTAGAGCTCGGGGTGGCGTTTCTTGAGCTGACGGGGCTTTTCGTAGAAGGTCTCGACGAGCACGGCAAAGAACTCCTCAGGGGCGCTGGCGCCGTAGTGGTCCATGACCGTGCGCGCCCGCCGCCCCGCCTGGGCCTGCAGCTGCTTGTATTCACGCCGCATCACGCGCGCCCAGCTGGTGTACTGCGAGCGTTGTTCCAGAATGGGTGCGCCGTCGACCCGGCCGTCGGCGTCGTCGAGCTTGTGCGCGAACTCGTGCAGCACCACATTGTGACCGTCCTTGATATCGCGCGTGCCGTGCAGCACAGCATCCCAGGCGAGTACCAGCGGGCCGCGGTGCCAGGATTCGCCCAGCCGGGCCTGCCGGCCGATGCTTTGGACCACGCCGTCGTAGGTGGTGTGCTGTGCCACGAAGGTACTGGGGTACAGGTAGATCGAGGTGAAGTTGGAATAATGGTCGTTGGAGCGGTTGAGCAGCAGCACGCAGGCGTTGCCGGCTACCGTAAGGCGCATCTCGTCGTCGACTTCCAGTCCGTCGAAGCCGTAGAAGCGCTTGTCGTGCAGGAACAGTTGTACATGCCCATGCAATTCCTGTTTCAGCGCATCGGGCAGGCGAGCGTAAAGCGGCACGTTGCGCACCAGGATCTCGCGCCATTCATCCGGCAGGGAGCGGGCCGAAATCGCCCGGCGCCGACGCCGGCGAAACAGGCGATAGCCGAACCAGGCCAGCGGGATCAGGGCAAACAACGCAAGCAATTCCATCGACACAGGTTAACCCGGAAGCCGGGAAGCCGGGAAGTCGGAAGTCGGAAGTCGGAAGGTTAAAAGACGGGTTCCGGTTTCGGGTTTCCGGTTTCCGGAAAGGCAAGGGCGGAGACAAAGTCGAACGCCGGAAATTGGAAAGGAAGACCGGAGATTGTCCTGTTTTTTGACTACCGACCACCGTCCACCGTCCACCGTCCACCGTTTTACCGGAACCCCGAACCCGGAAACCCGAAACCGTCGCCCTTCACCCTTCACCCTTCACCCTTCACCCGAACAACCCATGCACGAACCAGCCCTCGCGCGGCTTGTATTCGCGGAACACCCAGAGCCGATTGCCGTGGCGGTCGTGGGCGGTCCAGTAGTCGCGGCGGCAGTCCTGGCCGTCCCACCATCCAGCCTCGATGCGTTCCGGACCGTCGATCAGGCGCAGCTCGTCGGCCCGGCAGGGTCGTGGTTCCGGTAGCAGCCAGTTGGGCCTGGGCGGAGTGTCGGCGCTGGTGTCGGTGGTGCCCGGCGCGGTCCATTTCCAGGCCTTTTCCGGACGGTGATCGGGGCAGGGCGCGATGCCGCACAGGCCGTCCTCGCCGGTGCGCGCGACCAGCCGGTCGATCAGCGCCGGCCACGCGTCGTTGACGTTGGTGCCGGTCCAGAGATCAGCCTGCGGCGGTCGCTGTTCGATGGTGCTGTCGGCGCGCACGCGCAACGACTCTATGGCCGAGCCCAGTCGGATCGATTCCAGCTTCAGCCTCAGGATTTCCAGCAGCCGGTCGCGCTGGAAGCCGGGCTGGCCGAGTCCGGCGGAGAGCTCGATCTTCGGTCCCCGGTCTTCCGGCAACAATTCGATCGCGATTCCGGACAGGGCGCGGTCGCGTACCCGAAGCCACTGGTGAAGGTGCTCCAGTATCCGGTTGAGCGCAAACAGCAGCGCTTCGCTGCGGATGGTGGGCACGGGCAGTTCGAGTAGCTGGCAGAAAGTTTCCGGTGGCTGCCAGTAAACCAGTGGCGTCTGCTCGCGGCCGTGAATCTGGTCCAGGTAGCGGTTCAGCGTGCGGCCGAGCCGGCGCTCGCGCTCGAAACGAGGCAGCGCCAGCACGTCACGCACCGATTTCAGACCCAGTCCGTCGAGTTTCTGGCGCTCGGAG
>Ga0102938_10001067_pt1 | contig 20875 bp, 20 predicted proteins | sample SalPonR2_B_D2_MG_FD_84516 | JGI IMG/M metagenome (GOLD analysis project Ga0102938, IMG submission 84516) | Salt pond soil microbial communities from South San Francisco under conditions of wetland restoration - Salt Pond MetaG R2_B_D2_MG | ecosystem: Environmental > Aquatic > Marine >... | reverse complement strand
TGTAATTCGCATACAATCACTCCTATCTAATCATAGCCATTAGGCTATCAAGCATTTCATCATTTTTAGTGATTAATTTGGCTGCTGCATTATAGGCTTGCTGGTATTTGATCATATTTGCCATTTCTTCATCTAGTGAAACTCCTGAAACACTCTGCTTAATATTTTCTAACTGCCTAACTAAATCTCCCTGGCTTTCTTTCATTTGATCAGCTCTTTGCGCATTTACTCCAATTGTTGAAATTAATGCTCTATAGTTATTAGTTACTGAGGTTCCATTTAAAACTTCATCCTGGTTGATTGTTTTTGACAAGGAGGCAGCATTATTTCCATTACCTTGATTTGTATTTAAGTTTATAATAGTCTCACCGGACCCATTGATCGTAAATTCAAAGCCACGTGAGCTAAAATCAATTGGATTATCAGCTGCATCCTCTATATTTATATCACCAGTAGTAATTGGAGAACCGAAAGAAGAATCTCCTCCATTTTTTTCAAATACCTGGTAATAATACTTATCATCATCTTTTGATACTTCAACTTTATAATATTGATCTTTATTAATATTACTTGTGTCAACTATATTAACTTCTGCAATGTCTGGATTCTCACTATAATTACCAGCTGCAATTTTATTAATCCCACCTTCAGCTTTTATGCTGGCATGAACCTGGATTGCCCGGGATGCTCTTGAGTAATTGCTGTTTAATTCAAAGAATTTATTGCCTGTTTCTCCGTTTAGGTCAAAACCATTACTGTGTTTTTCATTAAATTCTTTGGCAAAGCTTTCCGCAATATTGTCAAGATTATCTAAATAAGTAGGGATTTCATTATCTCTTACTTCCATTAGACCCCTTACTTCTCCGGTTTCAGGTTTAACCTCAACATTATTACCATTAATATCTAAAATTAATTTATCTGCATAAGGATGATCATCACTTTCTTCTACCTTAAGTTTATTTGTATCAAACTTACTTACCAATTTTTTGCCATCTATAGTAATATTTAAATTACCAACTTTATCAGTTTTTCCTTTTACAGTCGCTAATTCATTTAGGTCATTAAATAATGCTTCTCTTTTATCTAGTAAGTCATTCGGTGTTTTATTACTAGCTAAGGCAGTTGTAATCTGTTTATTATAGCGGCTGATACGGTCGGCAATTGAATTTATTTCACTTACTTTTTTTCCAAAATCATTATTTAAAGATCTTTTATAATCCATCATCTGTTCGTTGATAGTCCTAAAGGCTTTTGAAAGTACCATCCCCTGATTTTTTACGGCAGCTCTGGTAGCTGTATCATTAGGATAGGTATTTAAATCCTGTAAAGAGTTCCAAAATTTATCAAAGGCACTTTGTAGTCCCGAATCAGAAGGTTCATTAAAGATATATTCAATTCTTTCCATACCCTGCTGGATTTGATTCCAGTAACCTGATTCTTGAGACTCTTCTCTAACCTGTTGATTGATAAATTCATCTCTAATTCTTTGTATATCTGCTACTTTAACTCCGGTCCCCTGCATAAAATTACTGCCGGCTAGAAGATTGGGCTCTTTAGCGGTTTGAATAGCTCTCTGCCTGGAATAATCTTCATTATTAGCATTGGCAATATTATGACCGGTTGTTTCTATTGATTTTTTTTGGGTCTGTAAGGCACTTAAGCCTATATGAATTCCATCGAACATGTGACGGCCTACCTCCTGTATTTAACCTTTTTTATCTAACAGTCTCGGTGAACTTTGATTTTTATCATGGTAAGTATACTGATTATTATTTAAGTTATCAACTATTAAATCTATAGAAAACTTATTGAACTTAACGGCTTCTTCGATTAATTTCTTGTTTTCTTCATTAATTACGTGAAACTCTTCAAGAGTTTCTAATAATTCTTCGCGAACAGGATTTAACTTATCCGCCCATTTGTCCGGCAGTTGACCAACAAATTCTAGATAAGAAAGTTCATCACTGTTAATTGCATAATCTTTTTCAATCTCTTTTATAATCTCTAATCTTTTATCTTCTAGTTTAGAAACTTCTTCTATATATTCTTGATCACTTTCAATATGATCAAATAGGGAATCAATTTCATTATTAATTAAGTTTTGCTTTTTATTTTCAGCTACTTCTAGAAGATCTTCATATATTCTATTTTCTTCTTTTAGTATTTCTACTAATTCAGATAAGAGTACCTCTGACATTTTTACACCTCTACTCTATATTTGAAATAATCTTTTCTGCTATTTTCTGTGGGTTAACTTGATAAGTTCCATTACTTACCTGATTTTTAATTTTTGCCACTTTTTCCTGCCTTATTTCGGGTTTACTCTGGAGAGTTTCCTGCATTTTTTGAATATCCTTAGCTTGTTTTGAAATATTTACTTCATCAGAAGATCTTTTACTCTGTTCTACATTTTGTTGATTTTGCTTATTTAAATTCTGATAAGCCTGCATTATTTTGTTCATTTGAATATCATCATTATTTATCTTCATGAAAATCACTCCTTTTGTGCAGGTTTTTAATCTTTCTCACTTCTCAATTAATTTATCGGAAATATATTATATATATTAAATTATTCCATTTTCAATTAAAGCAGATTAGATAATATATGCTTTTAAATAATCTGTTTTTCTCTATTTTTTGGGTTATTTCGTATTTTTTCAGTTATTTTGTAGTCTATCTCTTACATGCATATTCTCTCTTTTTTTCCGTTGGTTTTTATCATCATTTTCTTTTTTACTACTAATTTCATCAATCTCTTTTTTCATATCAGCAATACACTTTTCACAGTACTTACCATGTTTAATTTCTCGACCACATCTTTCACATTTTAGGGTAACTTCTAATTCAATATCTCCTGCTATCAGGCGTTCATCTTTAATAAATTCAAGGATAATTTTTTTCTCTACCCCGGTTTCTTCACTAACTTTTTTAATACTGGAATTGGGATTATTCCTTAAGAACTCTTTTACTTTTTCAAAATCTTCCTCTTCTTTGCGCCTACATTCTAAACAAATTTTATGAGTCCCATCATATTGATATATCTTACCACACTTTTTACAGTTACGAATTTCCATTAAATTAACCCCCTTTTTTAGTTACATATTGTCAAAAGTTTTTATTTTAAAATCTTTTTATAAAAAGATAGATTTTCTTTTTTAAGATCAAACTTTTCACTACCAAAGATAAATTCCGTACTACCTATAAAGAAGTATCTATTTTCTTTTAGCACATCGGTAAACTTATCAATCATTAAATTCTTATATTCCTTAGTCAAATAGATAAAGAAATTACGACTGACAATTAAGTCCCAATCATCTTTTCTAAACTTACCGTTAATTAAGTCTTTTTTTTCAAATTTAACCATATTTTTGATCTCAGAAGAAAGTTGAAATCTTTTGAACTGTCCGTCTAAAGATTTAAAATACTTATCAAAAATTTTATCCGGCACATTTTTTACATTGCTGAGAGTGTAAAGACCTTTTTTGGCAGCTGAAAGTATTTCCGGGTCTAAATCAGAACCTAAGATATGGAACTGACTCGACCTTACTCCCATCTCATTTAAGATAATAGCTATTGTGTAAGGTTCGGCTCCATTTGAACAGGGAGCACTCCAAATATTAATCTTACTATTTTTTTCTAGTAGTTCAGGTAGAATCTTTTCTTCTAAATAATCATAGTTTTTAGGATTACGAAAAAACTCTGAGGTATTTATAGTAAAGTGGTTTAGATAGGCTTCCCTAAACTGTAAGTCTTTTTCTAATCTGGTTGAACATTCTTTGAAATTATCAATATCATATCTTTTCATTAAACTTTTAGTTCTACGTTCAATCCTCTTTTCTTTATATCCAGATAAATCTAAGTTCAATATCTCTGAGGCTTGTTTTTTAAAGGCTTGAAATTCACTCATTTTTAGAATTTCCTTTCTATAGTATCCATCACTTTAATTGACACTTCACTTAATGGTGCTACTTCATGTACTGCATTTTGATTAATTGCGGACTGAGGCATCCCATAGACTAAAGCTGATTCTTTATCCTGGATTATACAGTAGCCTCCGTTATCTTTGATTGCTCTCATTCCTAGACCACCGTCATAGCCCATTCCAGTTAAGATAACCCCGATTACTCTTGATTGATAGTAATCGGCTACTGTCTCCATCATATAGTCTACACAGGGCCTAACTCCCCATTTCTTTTCTTTTTGGTTTAAACTAACTTTCCCATCTATTATTTCCAGATGATAATTACCGGGTGCTACAAGTGCTTTCCCCCTTTTTATCTGGTCACCTTCTTGGGCTTCTTTGATCTCTATATTAGATATTTTATTTAACCTATCAGCCAGGGTTTTGGTAAAACCAGCCGGCATATGTTGAACAACAACCAAACCGCCGGGAAAATCTTCGGGAAAAACGGTCAGTACTTCTTTTAAGGCATTTGGCCCCCCAGAAGAAGAACCAATTGCTACTATGGGATATTCTTTAATCTTTTTCTGCTTTGTTTTTTTAATAACCGGTTTACTCTTTTTAGTTCTAACCCTTTTTTTATTACTATTATAGGCTGCTTCTACTTTTTTGACCAGATCATCAGTAATCTCTTCGATATCCATTGATATCTTATTAGAAGGTTTTGGCAAAAAGTCAAAAGCTCCTAAATCTAGGGCATCGATTACATTTGATTTATGGTCTAAAGCACTTACCATGATAATAGGAATATTAAAGTCTTTTTTATCCATTAATACTTTTAAGGTCTCCATACCATCCATTTCGGGCATTTCAATATCAAGTGTAATTACATCCGGTCGATATCTTTTTAACTTTTTTAAGGCATCTTTACCATCTCTAGCTACTGCTACTACTTTCATGTTGGCTTCTTTTTCTATATTTTTTTTAAAAATCTGCCGCATGAAGGCTGAGTCATCGACAATCAGTACATTAATCATAGCCTTATCCCCCTAATTTAAATGTTTCTATATTATATCATACATTTGTATAATTATACCATATAATATTGCAAATATTAATTAAATACTTTCTGCATAGCTTCTTTTATTCTGCTTCTTTCAAAGGGTTTTACGATAAAATCCTTTGCACCAGCTTCTATAGCCTCGATCACAAGGCTCTGTTGACCCATGGCTGAACAGACTAATACATTTGCCTCATTATCAAAACTTGTAATGTTTCTGGTGGCTTCAATTCCATCCATTTCTGGCATGGTAATATCCATGGTTACTAAATCTGGGCTATGTTCCTGATACTTATCGACCGCCTGTTTGCCGTTTTCAGCCTCAGCAATTATTTCATATCCCATCTCTTCTATAATATTTTTAAGGTTTAATCTCATAAATGCAGCATCATCTACTATCATTATTTTCTTCACTTTCTTTCCTCCTCGGGCTTGTGCTGTTTTCTAGGACAACTTTTATTTGACATCTTTTATTTTCTTAATTTCTTCTTCAGAAAAGATATTGTTGACATCAAGGATAATAAATAGTTGATCATTATGGTTAGCTACACCCTTGATATAGTGTTTATTATATTTTTTTGTTATAGATGGTGCTTCTTTGATCGTTTCTTTTTCAATTTCGATAATCTCATCCACCTTATTTACTTCTAAACCGATTAAAGTTCCATCAACTTTAATAATTATAATCTTTTTCTCTTTTACTTCTTGTTTAATCTCTTTAATATTAAATAATTCTTCTAAATTAACAATAGGTACGATTTCTTCTCTTAAGTCAATTACACCTTTTACAAAATTAGGAGAGTCGGGAATACTGGTTATACCCTCTTCTCTAACAATCTCGCGGCTGCTTAACACATCGATTCCAAAGGCCTGTTTACCGGTCTGAAACTTAATATATTGGCCTGTCACATTATTTTTTACATCTTGCTCCATATTGGTATATGCTTCCATTTTTTACGCCCCTTTCTCTTCTTTTTCACTGAAAAGTAAGTTATCGATGTCAAGTACGATGATAAGTGCGTCTTCAAATGAAGAAACACCCTGGATAAACTCTTCTCTAATTCCCTGTCTATTATCTGATACACCTTCTATTTCATCTACAGGTAGATTGATAACTTCATTGACACCATCTACATAAAGACCAATTAACATATCCTTAATATTTATGACAACAATCTTTTTAGTCTTTTCTTCGTTATCTTCAGCTGCAAATTCAGCTTTTAAGCCTAATTTATTCTTTAAATTAATAACTGGAATAACCTGGCCTCTTAGATTAATTACACCTAAGATATATTCTTCGGTATTAGGCACATTTGTTACTTTAGGAGGTTTAATTATTTCTTTTGCTTGTTCTAGTTTAAGCCCATATATTTCACTACCAACATTAAAAGTTAGATACTGTTCTTTAAGTCCTGTATTATCTTGTTCTAAAATATTCGCTTTTTTTGGATTAGCCATTTTCTACACCTTACCTTTCTATTATGCTATATCCCTTACATCTAAGATCAGGGCTACTTCTCCATCACCAATTATAGTGGCACCACTTATATTTTTAACATTATCTAAGTAATTACTCAAGGATTTAATTACTATCTCTTGTTGATAAAGTAGCTCTTCTACGATAAGTCCGATCTCTTTACCACTTGATTTAACAATTACAACCGGCATTTCGGATTTTTTTATATAGGAATCGTCACCAATTTCTATATTTAAACTTTCCCGGCTGTCAATAAGTGGGATTGTTTTATCTCTAAGAACTATTACATCATAACCCTTAACCTGTTTAATCTCTTCTGATTGAATCATTAAGGTTTCACTAATTGCACTTAATGGAATAGCAAATATTTCTCCATCAATCTTGACCATTAAAGCATCCTGGATAGCCAGGGTCAGTGGTAGTGAGATTACAAACTTGGTCCCTTCATTTTCTTGTGACCTAATATAGATCTCACCATCAAGGCTCTCTATGGTCCTTTTAACTACATCCATCCCCACACCACGGCCCGATACATTTGAAACTTTTTCATTTGTACTTAAGCCCGGTTCAAAGATAAGCTGTAGTTTCTTATCTCTTTCCATCTCTTCAATCTCTTTTTGGGTTATGACATCTTTATCTATGGCTTTTTCAACTACTTTATCTACATTAATGCCGTCTCCATCATCTTCAACTTCTATAATTATTTCGCTGCCTTTTTGATAGGCTCTTAAGTTAACGGTACCGGTCTTATCTTTGCCTTTTTTAACTCTTTTGGCTGGTTTTTCGATACCATGATCAACTGCATTTCTTAAAAGATGTGTTAAAGGATCTCCTAACTCATCAATGATTGACCTATCAAGTTCAGTCTGCTTACCTTCCATGATAAAGTCAATTTCTTTTTCACTGCTTTTAGAAAGATCTCTAATCATTCTAGGGAAACGGTTAAACATTACTCCAATTGGTTCCATTCTAATCTGCATTACAGTATGGTGTAGTTCCATGGTCACTCTATCAAGCTGAGGTAGGACATCTTTAAAACCCTCTGAATCGATATTTAAGGCTTCTAATCTTGTTTTATTAATAAGCAGTTCACCAATCATATTCATCAGTTTGTCTAATTTACCGATATCTACCCTAACAGAGGAAGATACTTCAAATGAAGAAGATGAGGAAGAAGAACTGCTTTTTTTGCTCTTCTTAGTTTTATCTTGTTTTTTATTATCTTTTACTTCTGTCTTTAATTTCTTGATTTTAATCTCTGATACATCGGTAATACCTTCAAACTCATCTACAATATTTTCTTTATCCTGATTGGAAATCATTAATATCTTTACTTTATCGTCTTCTAATTCAGCCTCTTCTACTTCGGCTGCTTTCGGCACTGATTTAAATACATGGCCTAACTCTCCCGCTGCTTTTAGAATCATAGAAGCCCTAACCTGTTTGAACTGGGTATCTGAATCAAGATATACATTAACGGCAAAGAGACTGTCTAGTTCTTTTTTGTTTTCATTTATGGTCTGCAGGTCATCTTCGGAAACTGAGAGATAATCTCCCCCGGCTGCCACTTCTACTTCTTCTTTTTCAGCTGTTATTACTTCTTCGGTACTATCTTCATTAATCTTCTTTTCTAACTGCTGTAAGTAATCACTAAAGTCAATTTCATCACTACCATCATCTTTGATTTGTTTTACGGTTTCTTCTATAAAGTCAATACCGGCAAATAATAAGTCAATTATTTCGGTATTTACCTTCATCTTATGGTTTCTAATCTGATCTAACATGTTCTCCATCTTATGGGTTAGTTCAGTTAGATTATTAAAACGCATGGTAGCGGCCATACCTTTTAAAGAATGAGCAGCTCTAAACAAGGAGTTTAAGACCTCCATATTCTCCGGATCATTCTCTAATTTCAGTATGTTATCATTTAAGATCATTAAGTATTCTTCTGATTCTGCAAAAAACATCTCTAAATATTCATTATTGTCACTCAATGTGGTTCCTCCTTAAAGTATATTCTTTAATATATATTAAAATTTAAAATTATCTACTGTTTCAGATAGTTTTTCAGCCATCTGGGCTAAGTTTTCAGCGGCTGTGACAATTTCTTGAGTAGAAGCACTCTGTTCTTCACTGGTGGCAGCAACTTCTTCGGCATTACTGGATGCTTCCTGACTGACAGCCGAGATTTCTTCTATTGAAGCACTTACATCATTGGTATTAGAGGCCATCCTTTCAGCTGATTGAGTAATATTTTCAATTAAACGTCTTAAATTCTGAGCAGCTTCATTGATTTCTTCAAAGGAATCTTCGGTAGTTTCAATTGCTCCCACACTATTGTCAACTGCATCTTCAGCTTTATTCATCTGATCAACTGTTTGATTTACATTGGACTGAATATCATTGATTAAGCCCGCAATCTTTTCAGTTGCCTGTGAGGATTCTTCGGCTAATTCTCTAATCTCATCGGCAACTACACTAAAGCCACGGCCCGCTTCTCCCGCTCTAGCTGCTTCAATAGCCGCATTTAAAGCAAGTAAGTTAGTCTGGGCTGAAATATCATTGATTAATTCTACGATATTGCCAATCTCTTGTGATAATTGGCCTAACTCATTGATTTTAGATGAAACAGCACTGGACTGTACTTTAACTTCTTTTACCTGTTCAATAGAATCATCAATCGCCTCATTACCTTCATTAATGTTATTCATCACATTATCAGCTTGGCCGTCCATATCATCTGATTTTTCTTTTACATTTTCTACCTGGTCAACTAGGCCTTCTACATTTTTACTGGTTTCATCAATTTGAGCAGACTGTTCTTCAGCCCCTGATGCTACTTCTTCAATGGCTGAACCAACTTCTTCGGCTGAAGCAGAAATCTCTTCACTGGAAGCAGATAACTGCTGGCTGGAAGAGGATAGATTATTTGAGATATTAGAAATCTCATTTACTACATCTCTTAAGTTATCGGTCATTTTATTAACCGCTTTGGCCAGACTACCTAGTTCATCTTTTCTATTAACATATTTATTAGCAACTTTTTGAGTTAAGTCTCCTTTTGCTACCTGACTGGTATGTTTTTCAACAGCCATAATTGGAGCGGTAATATAGTTACCTAAAAAGTAGGCAGCAGCGATTCCAATTAAGATCATAATAGCTATGATGATTATAGTTCTCCAGATAGTGCTGCTAACTTGACTTAAGGCTTCCGCAGAGGTTAACTGCACTACTACTCCCCAACCCGTCTTATCTACCGGTGCATAGGAAGAGAGTTTCTCTTCTCCATCATCTATATAAAGGGCATTACCTTTATTACCATTCATCACATTACTGACCGGTTTTAAGTTTGATACATCTTTATTTTCCATAACTACTTCTTGGTCAGGGTGGGCGATTGTTTTACCGCTTTTATCTACAACAAATCCGTAACCAGTTTCACCCGGTTTACTTTGAGCAGCCAGTTCACTTAAAATACCCAGGTCAATACTGGCCCCTAACACACCGACAACCTCTCCCTCACTTTCAATAGGAGCTGCATATACTACAATTGGTACTCCCCTACTTCTTGAAATAATTACATCAGAAAAAGCAGATTTTCCTTTAATTGCAGATTGAAAGTATCCTCTATCAGATCTACTACCTAATTCTCCGGTTGTTTTATAGACCTGCATACCGGTTTCATTCATTACATAGGCATTTGCTATATATTCACTCTCATTAACAAGCCGGTCTACTATTTTTTGCATATTTCCCACATGTAAATTACTTACACTTTGGGCTCCAGCTGTGGTATTAATCATACTTTCACTACTATCTAAAATATAGTCTACTTCTGTAGCCAGTCCCTCTGCCATAGCAAGATTTTCTTGATAAGTATTTTTCCTTATCATATCAGTATTGTTGTTAATCGAAATTAATCCAAATACGACTAATGGTACTGCCATTAAGGCTACTAAAATCAAAATCAGTTTCACCTTAAAGTTATTGAGTATCTTCATTAATAAATCCCCCTGCTTATCTTACTTTTTTAAAAATTACTATTGATAGTCTTCTCTATCTTTTTACTAAGCTTAATCTCAATATCTTATAGTTTATTACTATTTAGTTTGAAATTGTTCAACAGTATCTGATAGGTTTTCAGCCATTTTTGCTAAATCTTCTGCAGCGGTGACAATCTCTTGAGTAGAAGCACTCTGTTCTTCACTGGTAGCAGCAACTTCTTCTGCATTACTAGAGGCTTCTTGACTGACAGCTGATATTTCTTCAATAGATGCACTTACATTATTTGTATTATCGGCCATATTTTCAGCTGATCGCGTAATTTTTCCAATTAATTCTCTTAAGTTTTCAGCTGCTTGATTAATTTGTTCAAAGGAGTTTTCAGTTGTTTCAATTGCCTCTACACTATGGTCTACAGCTGATTCAGCTTTACCCATCTGATCTATTGTCTCCTTTACATTTGATTGAATATCATTAATCAAATCAGCTATCCTTTCGGTTGCCTGGGAAGACTCTTCGGCTAACTCTCTAATTTCATCGGCAACTACACTAAAACCCCGGCCCGCTTCTCCGGCCCGAGCAGCCTCAATAGCTGCATTTAAAGCAAGTAAGTTAGTCTGAGCTGAAATATCATTAATTAATTCTACGATATTACCAATTTCTTGGGATAAACTACCTAATTCATCAATTTTATTAGATACAGCACTGGACTGTTCTTTAACTTCTTTGACTTGTTCAATCGAATCATCGATTGATTGATTGCCTTCGTTAATATTACCCATTACATTATCAGCCTGGTCATCCATGTTGTCGGACATATTTTTGACATCTTCTACCTGGTTGACCAGTCCTTCTACATTATTACTGGTCTGTTCAATCTGAGCAGACTGTTCTTCTGCCCCAGAAGCCACTTCTTCGATGGCTGAACCAACTTCTTCGGCTGAAGCAGAAATCTCTTCACTGGAAGCAGATAACTGCTGGCTAGAAGAAGAAAGCCTGGTTGCAATCGTGGCAATCTCATTAATTATTTCACTTAAATTTTCTGCCATACCATTTATAGATTTTGTTAAGGTACCAACTTCATCTTTTCTATTTTGATATTTGGTTGGTAGTCTTGCACTTAAATCTCCCTGGGCAATACTTTCAGTAATATCGGCTGCTTTGGTAATTGGTTTTGCGATCTTGCCCCCTAGATAATACATGGTTCCTACAGCAATCAAAGTAGCAATTAAAGCTATGATAATCAAATAGTTTCTGGTTTGATTTACACTGGACATCACCTCTTGATTAGGAGCAGCTACCCCCATTACCCAGCCGTTTGATAATTTATAGAAACCGTTATTTAATTGTTGTTCATTATTTGTAATCTGAAAAGAACCACTTTGCTTATTAGTAATGTTGTTTACTACACCCTGATATCCTAATGTTTGTAAGGATTGATTAGTATCATACTTAGGATGGACTAAAAAGTTAGAGTTCTCATCCATAATATAGGCATATCCGGTATCATACGGATTAATTTGATTAATCTGATTTTTGATCTCATCAAAGGTTAAGTCAATACCGACCGTTCCAATAAATTTACCATTAATTACAATCGCACTGGTATGTGAAACCATATTGGCCGATAGGTCACCGGCTTCATATAAGAAAGGATCAGTCCAGACCGGTTCACCGGTTTTATAGGGCTGATAAAACCACTGCATGGCAGAGTCATCTTCATTATAGCCATCAGCCGTTAACTGAGGTTGTCTGGTTAAGTTTCCTTCTTTATCTTTGGTAAAGTAAATATCATGGGCACCTGCTACTACATCTGGATTGAAAAATATATAGGCCCCTAAAATACCATCCGTTGTTTTAGTAATTTCCTTGATAGTAGGAGTTATATATGACATATAAGAATCCATGTATCTAGGACTTTCCATCTGTTCTATATTAATCGTACTATTAATATAGGCTTCAACTGCCCTTACTTTACTATCTATACGTTCTAAATCCTGACTGAAATCATTAGCATACTGGCCTGCCATAAAGACTAATTTTTGATTTGCTTCATTTTTAATATTGTTACCTGACATAAACAAACTAAATGAAACAAATACAATAGACATAATAACTATAATTACTGCTACAGGTAAAATAATCTTATAGCTTAGTTTTTTCAAATTACTCAACCCTTTCTATTTTAATATATATTTTCAAAAATAAAGTTGGATTTTTTTATAAATATTGACTAGATAATCAGCTGCTTTTATAATTTTAGTTCATTTTAATCTAGTATAAACTGTTTATATTATTAAACTAATGATTCTAAACTTAAACCAACTTCAATAATTTCACCATCATGATCTTTGACCATCGCAAATTTATATAACTTATTATCCTCTATCCGGCGGTGAATAGGGGTTAATACTTGTTGAACATTTTCTTCTACAAAGCGCCTCGCCCATTCATTGATTTCAAAGAGATTTTCTCCTAAAATACTTTTAATTGTACTTTTTACAAACTCACCTTCTTCACTAACTATATAGATTTCATCGATATCTGATTCATTCTTTATTTCAAGGAGAGTCTGGTTAGTAATCCCGTCAGCTCTTTTTCTTTCCATGATTTTGTCACATAAGTTTAACATGGTTTCATCCATCGCTTTGGCTGCAAAGAAGTTTCTTAAATCAACTGAATTTTCATCGACAATTTTAACCTTCTCTTCTATTTCAGATAACATATTCTGTTGATTTTCAATAGAAGCAGTTACTTCCTGACTATTAGCAGCTGTTTGTTGTGAAATTGAAAGAATCGTACCAAATGACTTTTGGGTTTCATCAATTATCTCGGTAACTTCCTGGGTATCTTCTTTTAGATTATCAATCATCTGATAGTTATCAGAAACAATATCATGTAGTTGTGAGATTTTTTCACCTAATTTTTCTGTTCTCTCATCCTGTTCATGGATGATTTCAACATTTTCATCCATCCAGTTAACAGTGGTATTAATCTGGTTATTTACACTATCCATAACTTCATTAATATTATCTACTAATTTATCGACATCCATGGAAAAATCTCTTATTTCACGGGCTAATACTCCAAAACCACGGCCAGCATCTCCAGCTCTGGCAGCCTCAATAGATGCATTTAGGGCCAGTAAAGCGGTTTGATTTGAAACCTTTTCAATTGAACCAACTATTTCTGTCATCTCTTCAAAGTTATCCTGCAGTGTATTCATCTCTTCTTTAGTCTGCTGGATAATATTCTTATTTTTATTAGACTTATCTATTAGTTCATTAATAGATTGATTACCGGTTTCTGCTATATCGGCTGCTTTTCCAGAACTTTTAGCAACCTCTTTTGTGTTTTCAAATGTTTTGTTTACAAAGATTAATATTTTTTCTATCTCTTCATTGGTATCTTCTAAGTTAATAGACTGCTCTTCGGCCCCATTGGCCACTTCAGTTACTGCTGAATTAATCTCTTCTGTGGTCTGGTAAACTTCTTTTACTTTATCATCAAGATCCTCTACATCTTCTGAAATTTCAACTGAAGTCTGGATTGAATCTTTAAAAAGGCGCCTGATATCGGTCAAAATCTTATTAAAAAAGTCAGCAATATCAGCATACCGGCTGTTTGCAGATAAATCTATTCTTTGTCTGAAGTCTCCTTCAGATATTAATTTTAATTTTTCTAAAAGTTGCTGTTTACTCTTTCCCCCCTTAAAGCTGTTTGAGATAATATAAACGGCTATTAATACTATACTTAAAATCACCTCAATAAAAAGATAACTGAATCCTAAATAGTTTCCTATATAGCGTGATATAATTGGATTTAAAACCAGTAGAATAAATAGTATGATGTTTTTTGGTTGCAGCAACGACATCAATAATCTCCCCTTTGATTAAATTTTTAAAAAATATAAATATATTATAACTGCTGACTTTACAGCAGTAATCTTAAATTTACCTAATAATCCCGTTCTTATACTTTAATTCGTATTATTTAAATTATTATTAAGTATCCATTAACTTTATTAAGTTAAATTAACTCCCAAATGATAGTTATTTTTAGCTTATACACCGGTAAATAATAATTTCTATTTTTCCGTACATATAATTAAGATTTTTAATATAAGTTCTTTAAACAAAAAGTAACTTTTGTAAACAAAATACAATTTTAAATATAAAAAAAGGAACATTTTAATATTTAAAGAATTATTTACTACGGAGGGTAAACATGAGAAAACAATCACCTACTAATCGCAAACAATTTTTTGTTATTTTAGCTTTAATAATATTTTGCTCAATTTTGAGTTTTCAACACTTTGAGCTGTTCCACCTTTTAGTTGCAATCTATAGTATTATTATAGGTTCTATAATATTTATTATTGTACTAAATACAAACCAGTTAGTATCCAATAACTACTATATTTTTTTAGGAATAGCTTTTGGCTTTATAGCGATATATGAATTTATCCATACAATTTATTTACCGGGTGTAAATATATCTTATTTTGATTCAAGGGAGATCGCCGCCCAAATCTGGTATATAAGTCGTTTTAGCCAGTCTTTAGCTATTTTACTATCCTTTATATTTGTTAATAAGGTAGTAAAAATTAAATATTTGATAGCTACTTTTTTAATATACAGTATTTTAATACTATCTCCGATCCTCTATTTTAAAATAAATATCTTCAACTACTTACCGGTCCTGAAACTTTCTGGTTATCAATTTCAATATAGTTATCTAATTTTAATTATCCTGATTATCTCACTTTTTGTTTTAAATAAGCGCAAAATTACATTTAGTGAGTTTCATTATCATAATATGACCACCGCTATTATCTTTTTTATTATATCCGAACTGTTTTTTATATTACCAGCTAATTTTACGTCTTCTGCTAATACATTTGGCCATCTTACCAGACTATTATCCTTTTATTTTATCTATCGTTCTATTGTGGTCAGTGGACTAAAAGAACCCTACAATACTATTTTTTATAAACTCACTAAATCCAATAAAAAATTAAGTGACCTCAATCAGATCTTAAATGTTGTTAAAAATATTCATGAGACAATAAATGAAGACTTTGAACTTAATAACCTTTTCGATAAGGTTGTAAATATCTTAATTAAAAAAGAAGACTATCAAATGGCTTTTATCGGTGAATATATTAAAGATAATAAGGAATTGAAAATAGTATCTTCTGTAGGAGTTTCTAGTGATTTTCTCAAAAAAGAAACCCTGGATATAAATAAAGATAATAGTGCTGTGACCCAGGCTATTAAGAAAAGAAAAATAATAAGAGATTATAATCCCCAGGCAATCTTAAATATTTTTGAAAAAATTGATGAAAACGTTCATAACTCACTGATTTCACTACCCATTATTTATGATGGCAGTGTTTACGGGGTGTTAGTAATCTCCTCTTATCGGGAAGAGGCTTTTAATGATCAAGTTTTAGAACATTTAAGTAAAGTTACTCAAAATTTAGGAGTAGCCATCACAAGATATTTCACCCAACAAAAGATCCGATATATGTCTTTTCACGATCAGCTCACAGGATTATATAATAAAAATTTCTTTAATGAAGAGATTAACCGGCTTGATACTAGCCGTAAACTACCGATTAGTATTATTGTAACTGATTTTAATGACCTTAAACAAATCAATGACAGTTATGGTCACAAAACGGGTGATAAGTTTTTAAAAACTTATGCAAATATTTTAAAGAAAAATTCCCGGCAGGAGGATATTATTGCCCGTTGGGGTGGAGATGAATTTGTAATTCTCTTACCCAATACTAATTCAGAAACTACTGAAAAACTTCTGGATCGTTTAAAACAGACAGTACAAAAAGTAGAAATTAAAGGGGAAAAGATGCAGATAGCTTTCGGTTATGCAGTTAAGGAAAAACCTACTCAAAATATTGATGAAATCTTTCGGCAGGCAGATCAAAACATGTACCACAATAAAAAGGTAATGAAAAATAATTATAGGGAAAATCAAGTGTAAACCACCTGATTTTCCCTCTTTTTATCAATATATATGATTTTTTTATTTTAAACTTATTTGAATTTCTTTTGACTTTTCTAAGATATCAGGATAAAGCTTATAAATCGGTTTATCGGTGTGTTTATAAAGACTTAATAATTCGTCATAAAAGGCTGGAAACTTAATAAAGCCCCGTGCTTTCATAGTATCATTCGTATTTTTTAAGAACTTATTATATACTTCTCTATTATAATTGTCATGCACATATAAGCAGGCCGTAGCCCAGGTCATATACTCATTAAAGGTTAACGCACTATTACCATAACCACTTTGTTGGTTCCATTTCTTTAAATTTCCAAAAACAGCCATAACCTGCCGCATATTTTCCGCTTGGTCAGTAGTGGGATTAACATAGTTATGATCTATTTCGGTAAATACCATTCTTTCTGTTAAAGCAGCCGTTAACTTTTCATTTGCAAAATTATGCCTGGTAAATAATTCAGCTGAAGATACAAACATAATAATTTCTTTGAAGCCTTTTTGAGTATCACTAAAACTGGTAGTATTATGAGAAGCAAATACCAATGGTGATAAGACCACCTTATATGAATCATATCTATTAGGGTAGTTTTCTTCTAACCAGACCCAAATCTCCTTTAAGTCAGTATACTTGTTAAATTCTTTGATTTTTGCCTCGTAATAGTTCTGATGTTGGCTATAAAAATTGTTGAAGTTACTCTTTTGAGCAAAGTCTTCTAATAGTTTGCTATAATTATTAAGATCTTTATTACTGTAGTTATATATTTCATTTTTTATTATTTCGTTATTATCATTGAATTTATAGGCAAATATTTTTCTTAAACCGGAATAACTATATTCTGCTCTTAAGTTAACATATTCTTGGACAGCAGGATGGTCATCATACGGTTTGAAATATTTTATAACCTCTTGATAATAATCACTATTATAGTTAAGATTATACTGTCCCGTCTGGCCTGGTTCGGTGAGCGCGATTACTACGTGTAATAATTCATAAACTCGCGGAATTTCGGTCTGGATTTGCTTTAAATTTTCTTCTATATATTCTGGAGGAAAATCAGTTTCGATCATCCCAAAAGAAGTATTTAGCAAAGCCTTGTTTTGCTTGGCTTGCTTTTGATCCTGCCGCAGATTAAAAGCAGCAATAGTAAGTAAAGCTAATATGATTATTAAAATTAAAAGTAACCTTTTTTTGTCGTACTTTAAATGCAATGTTCAAATCGCTCCTTTATTCATAGTTTTTATATAAGTATCCCTTCCAGTTACTAAAAAAGGCCTCTTTAGATAAGCCAAAGATCCCTTTATAGTTATTGGGGGATTTAATCAATCTAATCAACTTATCATAACTATACATATCAACTATATACTCCACAATGGTACCTGAAACTGTATAACCAAAGTTTTCATAAAAGTTACTTTCTAAATCTTTTATAGTTGGCACCTTTTCAGCTCTGATAATCTGTTTGATATGATTTGGATTAACCTGTTCTGCTTCATAAAGGGAAATTCCTTCATTTAACCAAATGGGAATATTTCTATTTATTTTATTGGTAGAAATATGCACAAATTCATGAACTGCTATCTTTAAGATACTTTCATAGTTGTGCACTTTACCCGGATTTAAGGGAGATACAAAAGCAATTTTATAGCTGCTTATTGCTTTACCCACGATACCGGGTGATTTATTAGTTACTTTAGCTCCTTTATGAAAACTATTAACATCGGGATAAATAGTAATCTTAACTTGTCTGTTTAATTTAACATTATACTTATTTAATATTTTATTATAATACTTCTCTAATCTGTTATTAATCTCATTGATTGGTTCATCTTTTTGATAATAGGTATAAGTGAAATGCTGCATCTCTTTTGAATATTCTTGACCTTGCTCAGCCTGTATAGCCAATGTTAAAAGAGCTGTCAACAAAATGGTCAATAACAACACTAATGGCGTCTTTTTATTCATTTTACACTTTCCTTTCTTTATTCTTTTTTGTTAAATTAATTTTCAATTTTTAATTTATAGATATGGTCATCACCAGTTCTGGGATTTCCGCGCCCATCTCTATTACTAGTTAGTAGATAAAGGTCTGCATCTGGTCCTTTGGTTACTTCTCTAAACCTACCATAAACACCGCTGTAATTGCCTTCCGCAAACCAGCGTTCTATTTTCTCTACTTTATATTGATAACCTCCCTGATGAGTTAATTCAATATTAATCAAGGCACTACTACCTAAAGTTGCTACAAAAAGTTCATTATCAAAAAATTCCAGGCCAGAAGGTGGAGTAGCCTGTGGCCACATAATCAAAGGATTTTCATATTGACTGTCTTCTAGATAGCCTATTTTGGCCGGCCATCCGTAGTTACCACCTGGTTTAATTACTTTTATTCGGTCTCTACCATGTAAGCCCTCTTCTCCAGAAGGACCGTGATCAGATATAAAGAGGTGACCGGTTTCCGGATGCCAGGCTAAACCCTGAGGATTACGGTGACCTAAACTGTATATATAAGAATTGTCGTAGGGATTATCTTCAGGTATAGAACCATCGGGATTCATTCTTAAGATCTTACCACCTAAGTTATCCATACTCTGTGCAATTGTGCGATTCCAGGTATCACCAGTTGTAACATATAATTTATTATCAGGCCCAAAAGCAATCCGCCCTCCATTGTGGACCCGGCTGGCTGGTATTTGATCAATGATTACTTCTTCGTTTTCTCCATAATTACCGCGGTCTGTTAAACGAGTAACCCGGTTATAGAGCGTACCCGCTTGATTGCGATAGGTATACATTATATAAATATAGGGTTGCTCGTTAAATTTAGGATGGTGAGCAATACCCATCAGTCCACCTTCTCCAATAGCAGCAACTTCGGGTTCATAATAAGGTTCTTCCCTTAAATTACCATCTCTTATTAATCTAATGGTACCAGTTCTCTCAGTTACTAAGGCTCTCTTGCTATCTGGTAAAAAGCTAAGGTGCCAGGGGATATTCAAACCCGTAATCCAGCTATCTACTTTTACACCATCTACTTCTTTTTTAAATACGTCCTCAACAGTCTGTGGAGCTGTACCGACTTCTATATCTGCTTTACTTAAAGGACTGAAAGTTAGAATTAATATTAATGAAATCATCAATACAGTTAACTTTTTCACCTTATCCACCTCACTTTCTTTTTATCTATTTGAACATATAAAAATATAATCCTTTTTTTAATTTATCATATTTTTTTATGTTCAAATTATTTTAGTTTTTCTTTTTAAAAATGTCATATTTTTTCTTTATTTACATTAAAAAAGCCCCTTCTATCTTTACTATTAGGAAGGGACTTAAAAATCATTTTCTGTTTTTGATTTTTTAACATAAGGATTATCTTTGCCGATCATTTATTATCTCACCACCTTATTAGTATATGTATAATTTAATCCTTATATTCTTTAATTTTTAGTACCTTTTTTAAATTTAATCATTTCTTTTTCCTCCTGTCCTTATTTTTTATAGTCCTGTTACTTTATATGAAGCTAACTTAGTATTAAATCTTCTTTTACTTTTATACTGTTGGTTATAACTTGCATCCTCTAATCTTAAAAATTGTTTTAGATTACTCATCTTTTTACCTCCTTATAATTTTTTTGTTTTTCCTACATTAATTCACTTCTGTACTCTTCAATTTGAATATTGTCTTTTAATCTCTGCTTTCTGTTTTTTCTAAAGTTTTTATCTTCAATTGAAAAGAAATCATTTAATTTTTTATTAAACATTTTGTCACCTCCTTAAATCATTATGTAAGTCTTTGGCTTAAAAGTATTGGTTAATGTATTCGTCTGCAACTCTATTTTGCTTTTTATTTAGTTTTATTTCTTTACGCCAGTTTCTGTCTTCGATCAATCTAAACTTATTATTTTTAAACATTTTGTTCCCTCCTTTTTTGTTTATTTCTTTATTCTACTTACATTATAATAACTAATTTAATGTTTGTCAAGTAAAATATTAATATTTTTAATTATTTTTTCAATATATTTAATTATTTTATTAATTTTTGTTAATTTTAGGCTTTTTTAACCGCTTTATATTAATAATATCATATAAATAGGCCTAATATATTAATATTTATTATTAATTTATTAAGATTTTATTAAATATATTAATTTTTTTAATTAAAATATTAATGTTTAAGTCAATAGATAAATGTACAAAAAGGTAATCTAAAAATGTACAGGTAGCCAAAATCCCAATTTAAAATTAATCTAATCCATTTTTGATTTTAACATAGAATTTTTAAGCCGATAACTCTGTCCCTGGAAAACTAATATCTGAGCATGATGGATTAAACGATCAACCATTGCTGTAGTTAATCTGTTATCACCAAGAACCGTATTCCAGCGTCCAAATTCTAAATTAGTAGTA
>Ga0102938_10001066_pt1 | contig 20876 bp, 22 predicted proteins | sample SalPonR2_B_D2_MG_FD_84516 | JGI IMG/M metagenome (GOLD analysis project Ga0102938, IMG submission 84516) | Salt pond soil microbial communities from South San Francisco under conditions of wetland restoration - Salt Pond MetaG R2_B_D2_MG | ecosystem: Environmental > Aquatic > Marine >... | reverse complement strand
TTCTCGGCGGTGTCTTGATGTTCTGGGCCGACCACGAGCCGGATCAGTTCGACGTCATCGCTGTGGCCGAAGCCCGCGCGGCAGCCAACAACCACGAGATCCGGAACGGTTATGTCACCACCTCGACCCTGATCGAGGTCATGGATACCCTGCTGACCAAACGCGGCGGCTACCTCTACAACGATGTCCTGCCGCCGTTTGTTTTCATGGATAACATCCCGGCCTGGGAAGTCGGCGTGATCTTCCAGGCGCGCGACCTGGCCCGCTCGCTTCGAAACGATTTCAGTCGCTCCCAGACCCAGTCGGCCGAGGACGCCGACCTCGCCAGGGCCGATCCTCAATTCAGCTTCGACTACGGTTCTTGGATCCTGCCGAGCACCGAGGGCGAATACCGCAAGGGCATCGAGGCGCTGGAAAACTATCTCGATCGGCTAGGCAACCAGGACCCGACCGATGCCCGTTTCTTCGACCGCGCCGACAACCTGCGTGAATATCTCTCTCTGGTCGAGAAACGCCTCGGCAATATCGGTCAGCAGCTCTCGGCCAGCGTCGGCGAACGCCGACTGAACACCGACCTGGCCGGTGACCCCGTGGCAAATCAAAGCGGTGATCTCGGGCGCGAGGTCAGCGTCAAGACGCCCTGGCTGGAGATCGACGATCTGTTCTACGAGGCCCGCGGCACGACCTGGGCGCTGATCCATTTCCTGCAGGCCATCGAACACGATTTCGGATCTGTACTGGAAAACAAGAACGCCCAGACCAGCTTCGGCCAGATCATCCGCGAACTCGAAGCCAGCCAGCGACCGATCCGCAGTCCGATCATCCTCAACGGCGGCGGCTTCGGCTTCACCGCCAACCATTCACTCGTGATGGCCAACTACATCGCCCGGGCGAATGCCGCGGTGATCGATCTGAGGCGACTGCTGGAGCAAGGGTGATTCGATACTCCAGTCCATCTGGAGGCTTGGCCATCTGAGTGACTCCGCCAAAGGTCGCCGATGGTGCTTGGAGCGTCCGATCAGGTAAGGCACTCGGCCACTTCCTCCGAAGGAAGTTGATTCTGTTCGACCGGCACGCGATCTGCGGCGACTTCCCGACAGGTCAAACGGCGTCAATGAATTCGGTCAGGTTTTTCCGGCCCCAGACGTCTACCGATGTATATGCCCGCAGCAATCCATCGGAGACCCTCATGCCAACGTCCATTCACTCGACCACCTCATCAACTGACAGCTCGCCTGATCATTCTGCCCTGCAGGGCTTCCCCCTGTTCACAAGCTGGCTGAAAAGTGGCTGGCAGCTTTTTCGTCGCGCCCCAATTCGCCTGTTTGGCTTGTTGATCCTGGTCTTCGCCGTTGAAGCCCTGCTTCAGTGGTTCGTACCGACCGTCGGCATTCCAGTTTCGAAATGGGTCGTTGGCGGGCTGACGAGTCTCTTCTGGTTGGTTCTCGTCGAGCTCAACGAGTCCGGTCGGCTCGAACCGGCCCGGGCATTGCGAGGTGTTGGCGACAAGCTCCCAGCGCTCGCGGGTCTGGCTGTAGTCGTGCTTCTGGCCTATGCAATGCAGGTGGCCTGCGCGACGCTGCTACTGGGCCCCCAGGCTATTGATCTGTTGGTATTCGCGGATTTGACTGAAGCCCCATCGCTCAGCAGTGCCCAGCTGGGTCTGATCCTCGCATCCGGCATTCCCCTGGCGACACTTTTCATGTTCGCCGCACCGCTCCTGCTGATCGACCGGCTACCCTTGAAAGACGCGTTGATTTCCAGCGTGCGCCTGGTGCTTCGACACGCGTTCGCGATGACGCTGCTGGCATTGCTGATGATCGCCTTGATTGCCCTGGGGCCATTCACCTTTTTTCTGAGCGTGCTGCTCACCGGACCCTGGCTCCTGTGTGTCGGCTTTGCCGCATACCAATCGATGAAGGCCGGCTCCGAGACTGCGATGTGACCCAGAGCGATTCTGAATCGAGACTCAAGCAGGTGCTCGCCGAGTTCGGACCCATGCTCTCCCGGTTGAGCACCAGCTATGAAGCCGACCCGGCGCTGCGCGAGGACCTGCTCCAGGACATCGCATTTTCGATCTGGAAAGCCCTGCCGTCATTCCGGCGCACCGCGAGCCTGAAGACCTTCGTCGCGCGCGTCGCCCACAACCGCGCCGTTGATCATGTCATCAAGCGCCAGCGGATTGCCGACCGACACAGCTCGCCCGAAGATCCTTCAGCGCTCACGACGGCGTCAGGCACACCGCACTCGGCACACCTCGACTTGACGACGGCCATACGGAGCCTCCCGCTCCCCTACCGTCAGTGCATGGAATTGATGCTCGAAGGTTTCAATCACGCAGAAATTGGCGACATTCTGGGCCTGGAAGAAAACGCGATCGCTCAACGCCTGAGCCGGGGCCGAAAGCGCCTCAAAGCACTGCTCACAGGAGAAAACGGATGAACGACATCGACGAACTGACTCGCTGGTGCCAACAGTGGCAGGCGATGCAAACCGATGGCCTGGACTTCGAAAACCTGGCCCAACAGGCTCGACGCCGCAATCGTCGCGAACAGCTCAAGACGCTGCTCGAGATTGTCTTCGGACTGGTGACGATCGGGTTCTGCGTCAGCACTGCAACCGGAGCACAAGCGCATCCAATCGAGCGCGGAGTCTTCATGGCCATGGCGATCTTCGTCGGTGCATTTCTCATCTGGGTCATGCGTCAGCGCCGACTCAATTGGCAGCATCGGCAAATGACTGCGAGTTCGTTGATCGCGCTGGAGCGCCAGCGTCTTGATGGAAAACTCAAGTACTGGCGCATCAGCTTCTGGTGTGTCTTCGCCCTCCTGGCTTCATGCCTGATCATGTTCGCCATCACGCTTGTCTCTGAACTTTCGACGGCAAGAGCCTGGCTGTTGGCTTCAGCAGCCAATTTTCCAGTGGTACTGGCAACCGGCCTGTGGTCACAGGTGGTCAAGGCTGAAGTTAAAAAACACCATCGGCGTTTGGACGAACTTGTCGGCCCGCACCCTGGCCCACCTTGAAGCGGGCAATCCCGGTATGATCGGGGCTGGATCCTTTTTCAGAGGCTAGTTTGGATCAGGACACCCGCCCAACGATCTGCGTGTTGACAGGCGACATCGTGCGCTCCTCACGGCTTGATGAGGCGCGGCTGAATCAGCTGATGGATTCGCTCGAGTCCTGCTCGAAAAAGGTCATTGGCTGGACTCGGACACCCTCACCGCCGATGGAGCGATATCGAGGCGATGGTTGGCAACTGGCACTGACCGATCCCATGCTGGCCCTGCGTGCCGGCTTGCTGCTCCGAGCCAGCCTTCGATGCCTTGATCGCGTGGCCGACAGTCGCATCAGCTTTGGCATCGGCCCGGGTAAGGTCGGGCGGTCGCTGGCGGCATCGAGCGGCCCGGCCTTCGAACGCTCCGGCACTCTGCTCGAGGCAATGCGCGGCCCGGATCGCTGGGCTTTCGACAATCTCGAGCTTGATCCGCCGGTTCAGCGCTTGATGAGCGGCCTGTTCATTGCCTGCGAAGCCGTTTCGTCTCACTGGACCCGCCGTCAGGCCGAAGTATTCAGTCTGATGGCCACACCTGATGAGCCCACACATGCCGAGGTGGCCTCGCGTCTGGGCGTCCGGGCTCAGACCGTGCAGGATCACTTTGCCAAGGCCGGCGGGCGGGCACTATCGCAGATCCTGGACATTTACGAACACAGCAGATGCGAGAAAACAGCCTGAGCGGCCTGTTTTTGGAAAAACAGCCCTCAACGACTGTTTTTGAACCAAACCGAGGGGCCAAGTCACGACGAGGCAATCGATGATCGAAACTTTCGTCGCCCTGCTCGCCGCCCATGCACTGGCCGATTTTGTGCTGCAGGGTCGCTGGATCATGCAAGAAAAGCGCCGACTGCTCGGTATGGCAGTCCATGCAATTCTGGTTGCCTTCACCGCCGCCCTGGCGCTGGGCATGCCGATCACCTTCGCTTCAGATGCCAGTCTGGCGGTGCTGATCACCACGCTGGCCCATGTCCTCATCGACCGGGCCAAGATCAGCCTGTCCAATACCCGTCAGGCCCGCTCGAACCCGCTGTCGGATTTCCAGCTTTTCCTGCTCGACCAGTTGGCTCACGTGACCACGCTTGGCGGCATTGCCGTGCTGTGCTCGCAAGCCTGGAGTCAGGGCCACTGGGGCAGTCTTTCGCCCGCAACGCAGCCGCTGGCACTCGCGGCACTGAGTCTGCTCGCCGGCTCGGTTCTGGTCGTTCGTGCCGGAGGCTTTGTGGTCGACCTGCTCCTGAAAGGCCTGCAACCAACGCCAAGCGGTCCACGCGAGGCACGCCCCGAACCACAGCCGGATGACGGCCTGCCTGGGGGTGGTGCCTGGATCGGCATGCTCGAGCGCAGCCTGATCCTGTTCCTGGTGCTCGTTCAGCAATTCGAAGCGATCGGCTTTCTGATTGCCGCCAAATCGATCCTTCGTTTTCGCACGGACCAGAATCGAAGCTTCAGCGAAACCGTCATCATCGGAACCCTGGCCAGCTTCACCTGGGCCATCGTGATCTCCTGGATCACGCTGTTGGCCATCACTCACTTCCTGCAGTAACAGACTCCGACGCTTCTTGTTGACTCGGGTGAACAACTTACCGAGAACCCCGGACCAAAAACTCTGGATTGCATCAAACGCCTGCAATTTGCATGCGCTGGCAGCGTATTGACTGTATGAGCAAGAACATCGCCATCCGAGACATTCCCGATGAAGCGCGCGATCGTCTTGCTGCGCCCGCCGCAGGTTCCGGTCAGTCACTGCAAGCCTATCTGCGCGCCCGATTGATCGAGCTGGCCGCACGCCCGGATCGCACGGATCTGTTGAAACAGGTTCGTGAAAGAAAACTGGCCAACGGCTCCGAGCTGGGGGCTGACCAGATCCTTCAGCTGCGCAACGCCGACCGGCGATGAATCTGGTCATCGACGCCAGCTTCATGGTTGCAGCCCCAGTCGACTGCGGACCGGAAGGCCAGTGGGCTGAAAGACTTCTCGGTGAGGCCACGCTGTGTGCTCCCCAGACCCTTCCGGGAGAAACGGCCAATATTCTGCGACGAGTAGAATCGGCCGGCGATATCGATACCACTGCCGCCGCGCTTGCCCATCAGGCCGTATGCGCACTGCCGATCACCCTGTTCGAGTATGAGCCTCTGGCCGATCGCGTTTGGTCGCTGCGCCACAATCTGACTGCCTACGATGCCAGCTAGGTGGCGCTTGCAGAGATGCTCGATTGCGACCTGGCCACGCTGGATCGCGGCCTGGCGCAGGTCTCAGGGCCTCGTTGCCGCTTCCTGCTTCCGCCCTCGGACCGCGCTCAGGCCTGAGCTGGGCGAACCTGGCGGTCAGCCAATCATCAAGCTGGACCGTAGTCGTAGGGCCCACCGGCCTCCAGAGCGCGCCGATAGGCGGGTCGATCATGGCAGCGCTCGACAAAGCGCTGGATATTCGGCCGCTGGTCGCCCACCAGTCCGCGCGCCACGGCGGCTTCCAGCGGAAAACACATCTGCACGTCGGCGCCGCTGATGCGATCACCGACCAACCAGTCCCGCCCCTCGAGATGGGCTTCGACAAAATCCAGATGGGTGCGAATCTGCGGGTTGATGAAGGCCTTGCCCACCTGGACCGAAATTCCCTTGGCCAGGGGCTTGATGAAGAAGGGTGATTTGGTGCTGACCATATCGAACACCAGCCGCAGCAGCAGCGGCGGCATCAGCGAGCCTTCCGCGTAGTGCATCCAGTAGTTGAAGTCCCAGTAGGCGTCCTTGTCCAGCGCCGGGGCCCATTTGCCCTTGCCGTAGCGCCGCGCCAGGTACTCGACGATGGTGCCCGACTCAGCGATGGTCCGGTCCCCGTCGGTGATCACCGGCGACTTGCCCAGCGGGTGGACCTTGCGCAACTCCGGCGGCGCCAGCCGGGTTTCGGGATCACGTTCGTAGAGATGAATCTCGTAGTCGACGCCGAGTTCTTCGAGGAGCCAGAGAATCCGCTGCGAGCGAGAGTGTTCCAGGTGATGGACGGTGATCATGATGGATTCGGGTGAGTGGATAGACGTTCAGAGTAGCTCACCCCGTGACAATGTTCAGACCGGCTTTCTGGCGTTCCCGAGTCTGATCGGCGGCTGATAGGGCCTGCCGTGGAGATGCGCTTTGACAAGCAGGAAAATTTCACGTAATTTGCGTGTATCACGTATTTAATGTGAGCCCCATGGCGCAGAACATTACCCTTTCGATGGACCCCGAACTCCTCCGGGCAGCCCGAGTCCTGGCGGCTGAACGGGGTGTGTCAGTCAGCAAACTGCTCGCGCAGGAACTCGAGCGGCTGGTGCGAGATGAGCAGGCAAGGATTCAGGCACGCAAGCAAGCACTGGCCAACCTGAATCGAGGGTTCCGCTTCGGCAACGCAAAATTCGACCGCGATTCGCTCTATGAGCGCTAGCAGTCAGACGGCTTTTGTCGACACCAATGTCCTGATCTATGCCCATGATCTCGACGCCGGGATCAAGCACGAGCTGGCGAAAGCGCTGATCGAGGATCTATGGTCGAGTGGCCAGGGGAAACTCAGCGCCCAGGTTCTGAACGAGTTCTACGTCAACATCACGCGCAAGATCCGGTCTACCGTCAACCCGGAGACAGCTCGCGCCATCATCGAGCCCTACCTGAGCTGGCAACCGATCGTTCCATCCGCAGACAGCACGCTCCGCGCCTCGGAAATCCAGCAGCGCCATCGACTGTCTTTCTGGGACGCCATGGTTGTCCATGCGGCCGTGCTCAGCGGTGCCGAGACGCTGTATTCCGAAGACCTCAACGCCGGGCAGCTGATCGAGGGGGTCCGCATCGTCAACCCGCTCGATGACTCATCAATTCCTGAGTGATGATCGGTTTGATAGCGAATTCGGAAACCGAGCAGCCATCGCCTTAGAGCTCCCAGCGCAGGCTGGCCCTCAGGCTACGTCCTGGTTCGGCCAGTAGCGGCAGCGTAGGGTCGGTCGCGGGACGACCGATCACGTTGGCGTGATTCCAGGCTTTTTCATTGGTGAGGTTGAACACACCTGCATGAAGTGAGAGATTCGGCGACGGTGTCCACTGCGCTAGAAGATCGAACACGGTCGAACCGGGTGCCGAAAACAGCGGCTGATCATTGTCGTCAAGCAGGCGGCGTTGATCTCGCGTCAGTGTCGCGGCGATGGAAACGTTCCAATCAGGGCTGGGGTTGTAATCGATGGCAATCATCGCCTGGGGCGGGCTGAGCTCGGGCAGCGATCGACCTGTCGCCCGATCCTCACCGCGCGACCATTCACCCCCCAGCTCGAGCGAGAATGCGCTGGGCAAGGGCAGCGTTGAACGAAATTCCACACCCTCGATGCGCACCCGCTCGCGATTGACCGACTGGAACAACAACGTGCCTGTCTCCGGATCGACCCCGACCAGCGCACGCGTCGAAATGAAATCCCTGAACTGATTGCGGAACAGCACAAGTTCTGCCCGCGCTGCTGACCCGCGCCATCGCAGGCCCGCTTCCAGGGTCTGTCCACGCTCGGGCTTCAGGTCAGGATTCGGCAGGGCCCGGATATTGAACATCGGAATATCGAGACCGATGTTGACGTCCGAGAACGGCGGCGATCGAAAGGCGCGGGCGTACTGGGCAAAGAATTCGGCGTTGTCTGCCAGCGGCCACACCAGCCCCAGGCGCGGTGCCCAGGCCGTGGTATCCAGATCGGTCACTTCCGTTTCAGGAAATGCAGCCTCGTAGAGTGGATCGTTCTGGCTATCGAGCTCGTAATACTCGAATCGAACGCCGGGACTCAACATCGGCCCTCCGCTCCAGAGCCGGATCTCGTCGTAGACATAAGCGCCGAACTCGATCAGATCGGTGATCGGAAAATCGCGCAGCGGAAAGCGCTCGCCAAGCACCACGTCGCTGCTCTCACCTGTTGTCAGGTTGGTCTGGCTTGCATCTCGACGCTGACGCAGTTCACTGGTCTGGAATTCGAAACCGTAGCCGAAGCGATGGTCCAGGCCCATCCAGTTTGAGTCCGCTTCAAGGTCGAGGCCCAGGCCCGAGGACTCTTCCTCGAAATCGAAGCGGCGAAACAGGCTGACCGGCGTGGAGGCCAGCGGACGGGCCTCGCGCGTTACCTGGCGGGTATCGCTTTGCTGATACCAGGCTCGCCACTGGCCACGATTCCACAAGGCAGCCGGCTCGAGCGTCTGGTCCAGCACCAGCCGCAATCGAGAGTTCTCATCGTCCCCCAGCAGCTCCGTTGTGTTGCGAAAACGCCCGGTCCCGAGCAGGGCGCGGATATCGCTTTCGCGTTGGTCTTCGACACCATCGAGGGTGAAGCGCAGCCGACCCAACCCGGTTTCGCGTGTCAGCCGGAACAGGACGGATCGCTGATCGCGATCAAGCCGGTCGCGGGGCAGCGAATCGGGACGATCGACGACATCGAATTCGTTCGATCGCTGCGCCGCTGCGGCCAGCAGACCGGTCCACGCTCCGCGACGAACGGCCGTGGATGCCGTCGCGCGCAGCCGGCTATCTGCGCTGGCGCCGGACAGCTCGAAACGGGTGGCGTGATCAGCACCGTAAAGCAGGTCGTCTGCATCAAGCAGCGACAGTGCGACGACACCGCCAAGGGCTTTGCTGCCATAGATCGTCGAGGCCGGCCCGCGCAGGATCTCTGCGCGCTCGATCAGTCCCAGTTCCAGCAGACCCCTGCCCGAGTCGGCAAAATTACCGACGCTGAATCGATTGGCGACCGGCACGTTATCGACCACGACAGCGGTCCGGTTGCCTCCGATGCCGCGGATACGAAACCCTGAAAACCCGAATCGAGTACCACCGCCATCGACTTCCACGCCTGGCTCGTAACGCACCATATCGCGGATATCCAGGGCGAGTTCCTCAGCGATTCGGGAGGGGCCGATGACCGTCACGGTGCCGGCCACCTCGCTCAGACTCCTCGGCTGTCGGTACGACACGACTGTCATGGTTTCGAGCGCCTCGGCGTCTTGTTCATCGGCAGCGCTGTCCTGGGCCAGGCCCGGTCCCGGTGACAGGGCTGCAAGAACGGCAAGGAACACTGTGAGCTTGAACGAGAACAGAGCACGACGCATGGAATCAATTCCTGGATTGTTAAGCGAATGATGAGAGCGAAAAAAATGCCCCGACCGCAGACCGAGTGCGAGCCGGGGCATTGTGGCGTGACCGTTGGTCAGTACACTTCATGCACCGTGTTGTAGACATTGAACTTGCCGGTGGGAGTGATCATCCGGTCACCCTTGATGACGTGTTTCAGGGTTCTTGTACGATCGTCAACGACCACGATGGCCGACTCCTCTTCCATGCCGCTCCAGACCGAGAACCAGACCTCATCGCCCGCCTGGTTGTACTCGGGCTGTACCACACGCTTGGGGCCCGGACCGAGCTCCGCCCACTCGGCGATCGGCAGCACTTCGAAACCCGCGTCCAGATCGTTCACATCGAAGACGGCAACTGACTGGCTGATCGCGGGATCAGGGTTGAGCGGTGAATCGACCCACAGGTTGGTCGATGAGGGGTGGCTCTTGACGAACAGGGAGCCGCCGCCCTGACCCTGCAGCACCTCGACCACGCTCCAGGCATGTTCCGGATGGTTCTCGGGATCGGTCGCGATCATCGTTACGTTGGCATTGCCCAACGCACTGGTGACCCAGACCGGACCATATTCCGGATGAATGATGTTGGCACCGCGGCCCGGGTGTGGAATTCGCTCGACGGGAATCAGGGCTTCGAGCTCCTGGTCCAGCGCATCGACCACAGCGATTCGATCGGACTCGTTGGCCGCCGTCAGGAAGTAGCGCTGAGTGCGATCCCACCCACCATCGTGCAGGAAGCGAGCCGCGTTGATAGTGGTCACCTGAAGATTGTCCATGTCGGAGTAGTCCACCAGCAGAATCTTGCCGGTTTCCTTCACGTTGACGATGAACTCCGGGTGCTGATGTGAGGAAACGATGGCCGCAACCCGCGGCTCGGGATGGTATTCCTGCGTATCCACCGTCATCCCGCGGGTCGACACGATGCGCCGTGGCTCCAGCGTCAGACCATCCATCATCACGAACTGCGGCGGCCAGTAAGCACCGGCAATCGCAATCTGGTCTTCGTAACCGGGAAATTTGGAGCTCTCCACCGAGCGGGCTTCGAGACCGATCTTGACCTCGGCGACCTTGGTCGGCGTTTCGAAATACAGATCGATCAGATCGATCTTGCCGTCTCGACCGATCGTGTAGATGTAACGGCCGGTGCTGGAGGTGCGCGAGATATGCACCGCATAGCCGGTGTCGATGATGGCCGCGATTTCCTTGGTATCGCCATCGATCAAGGCGACCTGCCCCGCATCACGCAGGGTCACGGCAAAGAAGTTCTGGGTATTGAGCTCGCTCTGTGGCTCGGTCGGCCGATCTTCGACCGGCACGATCACGTTCCAGGTGGCCATCATCTCCGGCATGCCGAACTCGGGCGGCGCCGGCGGCTCATGCTGCAGGAACCGCGCCATCGCGTTGATTTCAGCCGCGGTCAATTCGCCGGACGATCCCCAGTTGGGCATCCCCGCAGGTGATCCGTAATTGATCAGCGCTTCAAGATACCCGGTGCCTTTTTCCTGAGTGATCTCCGGGGTCAGCGGCTTGCCGGTCGCACCCTGGCGCAGCACGCCATGGCAACCTGCACAGCGCTCGAAATAGAGCTGCTGTGACTGGGCAAATTCCATCTCGCTGATGTCCGGGGCACCGGGTGATGTGATCATGGGGCCGGGCGGCACATTGGTCGGCGTGCCCTGGTATTTCATCTGGCCTTCGGTGATGCCGGAATGACGCTCACCTTCAGCACGATCGACCTGACCGGTCTGCACCCGCTGGGCCGCCACCTGATCAACGCTCACCAATTCACCGTCATTACCCCAGGCCGTCATGACGAAGTTGACCGCACCGGCGATGTCTTCATCGCTCATGTGCTGCATCGGTGGCATGACGCCGGTGTAGGTTGTGCCATTGACCTCGAGGGATTCATTCAATCCATTCAACACGATGGAAATCACACGCTCGGCATCACCGGTGACGCGCTCATTGCCGGCGAGCGGCGGAAATGCGCCCGACATGCCCTGACCGCTGGCCTGGTGGCAGGCGGCACAGTTGGCCTGGTAGGCCGCCTCCGAGGCAACACTTGCCGTGGCCGATCCCTTGGCGACTTCAGCCTCGTGCACGGCCGCGTCCTGAGCCCAGGCGGCATTGGCCATGCAGGCAATGGAGAAGACCATTCCCATGATCGTCATTCGAAGTTTGATCAATGCAACGGTTTTCATTTCTTTCTCCTCAATCGTTTGGATGAGTCGCCAATGAATCAGTCAGTCCCAGGCCCAGCTCAGCTGCGCCCAGAGTTTGGTCACATCCTGAAATGGCTGGTTGTCGTTTCGTTGGAAATGCGCGGCCTTCAACAGCAGGTGGATGTCCCAGTCCAGCGGAAAGGCAATGGAGGCATCGAGTTCGCGGCCGTACCGCTGGCTTCCCGCCTCGCTTCTAAATTCGTGGAGCATGACGCGCCAGACCATCCGCCCGGATCGTCCGAGCAGGCCGAGATAAAGATCGTCCAGACCTCGATCAGGCGTGGTCAGAAAACGGTCTGCCCAGCCATTGAAGGCATGCAGTGTCGCCAGGGGGGTGCGGAAAGCCCGGCCCGGACGGCGTGACCCCTCCAGGCGCTCCAGCCCGACCTGTGTGCGCAGCGCCGGGTTGAGATCAACCGTCGCCTCGAGGTGGAAATATTTCGCCGAGTAATCGATGGGTGCCCGGCCGGTGTCCTGCTGATAGGCAATCTCTGCCAGCCAGTCAACGCCCCGCGTGTCCCATTCACTGCCACCGAGATAGCGCAGGCCGACAGTGCTATTGGCCAGGACAGGGGCATCGCGGTTGTCGATATCGTAGAAATAGGCGACAAACCGATGATCATCGGCAATCTTCAGGGAGGCATTGAGCAGATGAGAGCGATGATCGTGTCGACCGATGGACAGGTCCTGATCGAAGATGCGGTTGACGCGATCGACATAGGCATAGAACGCCGTCCACTGATCGCGCTCGGCACTGATCTGAAGGGAATCATAGGTCTGCTCGTTCTGGCGCCATCCCACGTTGCCGATGAATCGATCGTTGTCGAGCTTGATGCGGTGCCGCCCCGCGCTCAGAGCAATGCCCTCGGCGATCAGCCAGCGCAGGGAAAATCGCGCAAGGCGCGTGTCCTCCGGATCTGCGACCACGGGAAAGCGGTTGCGGTCCGGATCCCCAACTGGGTCGTAGCGGTCAGACCCGAGCGCCAGGACGCTTGAGCCTTCAGCCATCAATTCCCAACGCTGGCCGACAGACACCCGACAGCCGAGGCGACTGAGCAGAGTGGAAGCACGGGCATTGACGTCAAAGGCTTCTTCGTCAACCCACTCGAACCGATATCGAAACTCCCCGAAGCAGTCAGACTCGGAACCGACACTCGCCCGGACAGGCCCCAGGTCCGCACCAGCCATTGTCAGAGCAGCCAGCAAGAGACAGGTGATTCGACCGGCCTGGACAGACATTCAGATGCACTCCCGTGTAACTCCTAATGAAGTATTCTACATGCATCTATTGTCGGCCTTGACCTGGATCAATTTCCGCCGGGCTCGGCCGTACATCGAGAACAGATAATCGATGTCAGCATGACCGGTGAAAAAGCCAAGCAGTCTCAGCGTGGAACTCTAAAAGTGAGTCAGGCTAGGAAATCAGGATCATTTCCAGTCTTTCGCGCTCCTGGGGTCCGAGCAGATCGGCCAGGGTCTGCTCGCGCATCACGTCGAGAAAGGCCTGGGTTGCCTGTCTGAGCATGCTCTGGAGCTTGCAGGGTCCCGTGATCACGCATTGATTGTCGGCACGCAGGCACTCGACCATGCCGAAATCGGGCTCCATCTCTTCGATCACGGCAGCAAGATTGATCTCAGCCGGATCGACGGCGAGCCGCAATCCGCCCCTGACGCCACGAACCGAGTCAACGAATCCGGCCGATGACAGCTGACGAACCACCTTCATCAAGTGGTTCTTCGAAATCTCATACTTGTCGGCAATCTCCTGAATGCTGCAGCGCCGATCAGGTTGCAATGCCAGATAGATGAGCACCCGTAGCGAGTAATCCGTGTATTGGGTCAAACGCAAGTCGCATCTCCAGCTATCCCGGGCGACCATCAACCCTGGGCTTGGTCAACATGGAGCCGAAGAATACCCCAAACGCGACAAAAGCGATCAACCAGGCCAGTGCGGAGAGTTCGAGCGCAGGCGATCGCGACACCCACCCGACGGCACTCAGTGTTCGAAGCACCGCGGCTAAGGTAATCGATGCAAACAGACTCCAGGCCAGATCAGGCATTTTCAGGTTGCGACCCGTGTGCCCCAGCGTCACGCGCGCCATGACACCCAGGATCAGGGTTCCCATGGCACCGATGGCCATGGCATGCATCCATGCCCGGTTCGGAATCGACATCGACAGAAGACAGGCGGCCCGCAGCAACAAGGCCACGGCAATCCAGATGTGGCCCAGATGCAGCACCGCCAGCAATGCGTCCGAGACGACACGATCGCCGCGCCAGAAAAACAGGCGGACAAGCAGCAGCGAGCCCGCCAGCAGACACAATACAGCCTGGAGTACGAAGCCGACGCCGATCTGCTGCCCTGCAACGACAGCGAGCACCATGATCCAGAAGCTGCGCTGCAGCCAGACCGGAACGGCAACATCGTCCAAGCGCAGCTGTCGACGATCGAGCCAGTTGCGCGTGAATGCGGGGGTGATTCTTCCACCGACGATCAGCATCAGGATCATGTAGAGATCCAGCGCCAGGGTTTCGGCTCGGACGACATAGCCACCGTACAGAAACAGGCCGTGACACGCCGATAGAACGAAAAGCACGGCGACAACGCCGTAATTGCGGGCATTCCCGGCACGCAGTATCGGAAGCGCGACGACTGCAGCAAGCACCGGGAGAAACGACCAGGTCACCAGATTGGCGAGCAAAGGCCAGCCATGAAACTGACCGGGAACGACGAACCATCCAGCCACGCGAGCAAGCAGCCATAGCGCGACCAGCCGCTGCAGCCCCCGACCCGAAATTGCCTGGCTGGAGGTCCATTTCGGCACGGCCGTCAGCAGGAATCCGGCGATGACCGCCGGCACGAAGCCGAACAGCATTTCATGGACATGCCAGACGATCGACCGACTTATAGCAGAAGGCAGAATCCCCAGCAACATCGCCAGCCAGGCCCCCATGCTCAATAATGCGTGGGCGGTCGCCAGCAAAAAGAAAGGGCGAAACCCCATCGCAAAAATGCGCGCCATTCGTCGCTGCTCCCGAAACCGGACTTCGAAGAGAGTCCTGTTGATCACTATTGATTCATATTATATACATCTATCTTGCCTGATCGAACTCCTGCTAATCTTCAATCCTTTGGTCCAATGCATTCGGAGACGTTCGTGCGCGCCATCCTGATTGAAGAATTCGCCGATCCCTCCACGATCAAGGTCGCCGAGAGCCCCGCACCCGACGCGCCCGGCCCCGGCCAGGTGCTGCTGGACATCGCCGGCGTCGGCGTTGGCTACTTCGACGGCCTGCTGATTCGCGGCGATTACCAGATCCGACCCGAGCTGCCCTTCGTGCCCGGCAGCTCGCTCTCAGGCACGGTGGCTGCTGTAGGCGAAGGCGTCAGTCATCTTAAGGTCGGCGATACCGTGGCAGCCTTTGCCCTGCACGGCGCCATGGCCGAGCAGATGCTGCTGCCGGCCACCTCCTGCGCGCCGCTGCCGCCCGGCATTGACCTGGGCGATGCCGCCAACTTCTTCATCTCCTGGGCGACCAGCCTGTTCGGCCTGCGCGAGATCGGTAGCCTGAAAGAAGGTGAAACCGTGCTGGTACTGGGTGCTGCCGGCAGCACCGGCACCACGGCAATCGAGTGCGCCAAAGCGATGGGCGCCACGGTCATCGCCTGTGCCTCCAGCAAGGAAAAACGACAACACTGCCTGGACCACGGCGCCGATCTGTCCGTCGACTACACCGCTGAGGGCTGGCGCGAGGAGGTCAAACAGGCCACGGGCAAAGGCGGGGTCGACGTTGTCTACGATCCGGTCGGCGGCCCGATGAGCGAGGCCGCGCTGCGCCTGATCGCGCCAGGCGGGCGTTTTCTGGTGGTCGGTTTTGTGACCGGCATCGCCAGCATCCCGATGAATCTGCCCTTGCTCAAGCGCTGCTCGATCCACGGCGTCAACTGGGGCGGCACGGTCATGGCCGATCCCGGCGTGGTGCCCCCGGTGATCAGGACCCTGGCCGAGTGGACTCTGACCGGCAGGATCCAGGCCGCGCCGACCCAACGCTACTCGCTCGAGGATGCGGGACAGGCCTTTGCGGCGCTGTTCGGGCGGAAGTCGACGGGGAGTGTCGTGATTGAACCCTGAAGATCAAGACCATTGCGACGCAAAGAAAACATCGGGATTTTGATCTTTCCTGGCGTCCAGGCGTTGAAGGCTTTTGGTTTTCCGGGTTTCCAGCAATACCGACAGCACCGGTTACAATTGAGTTTTTGCAGTTCACCTTATCGAGGTTGCCCCGATGTTCATTCGATTAGTCCTTGCAACGCTGAGCGCCCTGTTCCTGTCCGCGGCCGTGCTGGCCGAAGACGAGGCCATTCGTCTGTCTGAGCCGGTGGCCTCCACCGATGCTTACGAAGACTTCGGTACCGTTCTGCCAGAGATGGGCGAGACCCACTCCCTCAGGGATGCGATCGCGACCCTGGACGAGACCAGCAGTGAGCCGGTCCTGATCCAGACCGAAGTCCAGCAGGTCTGCCAGAAGAAGGGCTGTTTCTTCATCGCCCGCGAGGGCCAGACCGTCGCCCGCGTGCGCTTCCAGGACTACGGCTTCTTCATCCCGACCGACTCGGCCGGCAAGACCGTGACCCTGGCCGGCACCGTCACCCGGGTCGAACTGAGCCCGGAGCAGGCCGCCCACTTCGCCGAAGACCTGGGTGACGCTGCACCTACCCCGGCCATGGCGGAGTTCGAATACCAGATCATGGCCACGGCCGTGCGCATCCCGCGCGCCTGAGCACGGGAGCTGCCAGGAAGTAGCTCGAAAAGCTCAAGGCGCTTCGAAGCGGTCGTCGAAAATCGGATCAGCTGCGCCCTGCGGCTCGACCAGCCGGAAGTCGGCCTCGAGCTCGATGGTCACCACGATCGGAAACGGATCCTCGATCGGGATATCCACCTGGCCCCAGAGCGTCAGCACCGGTTCGGGACCGGAAGCATCGACCCGGTAGACCGTACCCGACAGGGTCAGCGCTTCGCCACATTGATTGTCGAAGTTCAACAGCCCACCCGTCTGTTGGTAGGGTCCCGCGCCGGTCTCACTGCGGATTTCCTCGGCCGGCGCGGTGATGTTGACATCCAGCGCCGCGCTGAAATCACCCGCGCTGGGCGAACCGGCAACAAGCTCGATCACACCTGTTGCATCACCTGCGATCGTGATCGGAACCGATGTTCGATACAACAGCGACTCGAGCTCCCAGCGCCCGCCCGGGATCGCATCGGCACTGCCTGCCGGGTCCTGCGCCCCCTGAGCCAGCACCACCGGTGCCACGCCCGTCAGATCCGGGAACACGCAGGCCGGCCCCGCCGGCACCTCAGCCTGGACCCAGGGCGCAGAAAACAGCAGCGCCAGTGCGCTCAGTGATCGAATCTTCAACTTACTTGTACTCCACTGAATGGTTCACCCCCGGCTGAAAGAGGATCAAGCTAACCGCGCCCGCTGATCAGTTCAAAACCGACCCAGACACACAATATTCCGACGATAACACTGGACGCCACATAGCTACCCGCGATCAACATGTCACCGCGACGAAGCAGATGAAATGTTTCCATGCCCAGTGCAGAAAAGGTCGTGAACCCGCCCGCGATGCCAGTGATCAGGAACAAACGCGCATCAGGCGATAAGAACTGGTGCTTTGCCATCAGGCCGGCAAGAAGCCCGACCATCAAGCACCCGAGGATATTGACCACGAAAGTGCCAATCGGAAATCGCCAATGCGCCGCCTGAGCGAACGTCCAGGCAGACAGCAGATAGCGCAGAACCGAGCCCGTGGCACCACCTAACGCGACAAGTACGACTGATTTCAACTGATCCACTAACGATGATCGAATGCCGTCAAGGCAGATTTCATGATTCTACACGGGCCAACCCTGGATACCCCAACGCGGAACAGCCGGACGCTCGAACGAACAACGCGCCCCCCATTCCTCGGACCGACATCCAAGCCGGAAATGGGCCATTTCCCTACTCAAATCGAACACCCAGGGCTGCCACACTGTCGCCACGAGCACCGCCCGCTCGCATCAAGCATCTGGTTGAGCTGCGTCAAGCAGCAAGGCACCTGTCAGCAGGCTGTCGGGATCGGCGCTGGATTCCTCGACCAGGTCGATCAGCGTGGTAGCCAATTCTTCATGATTGCGCTGAAACCCGTCCCAGCCAGACAGAATCAGGACCTGGTAACGAGCCGTCCGATCCTCCGGGCCGCTGAGCAGATCGGCCAGAGCATCCCAGTTGGCCCCGAACCAGGCCGGCCAGTTCAGATCATGCTGGAAGGTCCGCATCAGCCCCGATTTGTCGTGGACTGTGGACAGGTCGACCATCCGAGCGTCCAGGCCGTGCCGATCAAGAAAGCCGGACACAAGCTCGGCATCGGGGCCGGCCGACAGCCGGACGGTCGCCTCATCATTGTCCAGCCAGTCGGCCAGGTCACGCCGCCAGTCCGACCGCCCATCGCGTGTCTTGCTCATCGCAGCCTCCGGAAACTTCGATAATGGTCGGCCGTGTAGTAGACCTCGCCATCGTTGCCGATCACCAGACGCTGGGGACCGGCGTGCGATATCCCCGGTGTGCGCACGACATATTCTCGGTAATGGCCGCGTGGCCGCTGCGGCAGGCGGCGCTCACGATTCTGGAAGATTCCGCCATCGTTGCGGTGCGGATCGCGCTGACCGCGCTCGATGCGCTCCAGCACTGGCCGAAGATCGACATCACCGCGCCAGGCGATGCGGCCGTCCAGATCGCGCACTGACACGTTTCGCACGACCAGCAGCGACTGGACTTCTCCCGACTGAGCTGTCCTTGCTGACTGCACGCTAGCCGGCTGCCCGCTGGCAGACTCAGCGCGAGACGAATCCAGTTGGCTCTGCTCGGGCGCGGCCCACCACCACGCCAGGCCGATCAGACCGAGTAAACCTATCGATAGTAAGCGTCTCATAGCTTATCTCCGGAATGCTGCGGCATCATGCAAAACTCGAAGCAGTGGTCACCAGAAGCTGTTGCAAAAACTGGATCGGTCGGCTGAGTGACGTCCATATCCGGCGAAAAGAAAGCCGCCCCGGCATCGGGTATCGCGGCGTGCAAGGGAAGTATCCAGCGGCGGTCGGTCAAGTGGACCTCACAGGGGCACGAAGGCCAGCAGCAGGGCCGTCAGGGTGTAGGTCAGCACGAAGGGCAGCAGTAGATAACCCATGACATCGCGGGCATGGATGATCACGCCGGCGCCCATCACCGGCAGGACGGCGAGAAGAAAGAATGGCTGAAGCAGGTTGGTCGAGGTCTCGCCGTAGGCCACGGCCATGGCGATGCGGGCGACGAAGGCCTGCTGGTCTTCCGGCGGCAGATGCGCGCTCAGGGCCAGCGCGGTTTCGGTCAGGGATGGGCCGATCACGGCCCATTCGCCACCGGCCGAGGGAATGGCGAAGTTGACGGCAGCGCCGGCGAACTGGGCGATCAGCGGCAGCGTGGTCATGGACGCGCCTTCGGCCAGCCACAGCGAGATCTGCGCGCCAAGCCCGGAGAACATCATGATGCCCATGATGCCGGCGTAGAAGGGGTACTGAAAGACGATGCCGTAGGCGTTCGCGCAGGCGCGCTTCATCGCCAGGCCGTAGCGCATCGGCGTGCGGTGGGCCAGCAGGCCCAGCGCGATGAACAGGAAGATCATGATGTTCAGATCGATGCTCAGGCCTTCGGTCCAGAAATGCCGCGCCACGACCCACAGGGCGATCAGCCCGATCAGGGTCTGCAGCCAGGCACCGTTGTTGAGCCGGTCGGACAGGCTGCGGCCGTCGATCGACAGGGACGCGGCCTCTTCGGTAACGCTTCGGGCCTCACGCTGCTCGGGGTCGCGAAGATCATCGAGGGTCTGGATGACCCCGCCCTTCGGGCGCATCCACCACATCAACAGGGGCACGGTCAGGAAATACATCGCCACATAGGCCAGATTAAGGGTACTGCCGAGGGTCATGGAGGTCGGAATGGTGGACTGAAGCAGGCCGGACTCGATCAGGAAATTGCCCTCGGTGTTGAGCAGCAGCGGAATCGAACTCGAGGCCCCGCCCACCCAGGGCTGACCCGAGATATAGACGCAGGCGATCAGATAGGCATAGTCGACCCCCTTGACGCGGTGGGCCAGCTCCCGGCCCAGGACCGCGGCGAGCACGGTCCAGCCCCAGCTGACCAGGTTGAACAGGCCGCCGGCGATCAGCACCACCACATAGACCGCACCGGGCGTACGCGCGAACTTCGCCAGCGCATCGATCAAGCGAGCGGCCGGCGGCGACAGAGCGATGGCAAAGCCCGTGGCCAGAATCAGCACCATCTGCATGCCGAACTCCAGCAGCATCCAGAAGCCGCGATACCAGTCATTGCTGATCTGCGTGAAACCTGCGTCGGTCGTGGCCATGGCCAGGGCACCGACCAGCAGGGTCAAGACGAGCGCGAAAACGAAAGGCTCGGGAATCCAGCGCCGAAGCCGGTGAGAAAAGAGCTGGCCGAGTCGGGAGAGCATGCTGCCCCTTGTTCAAGCAGAGTTCGCTCAAGTATAGGCATGAGAGCAAACCCGGAGGCGGCCAAAACAAGCCGATTCGACAACTCCTCGAGCTCGATTCCTTTCCGTGAGCTGCGGGAGACATTCAGAACGGCGGTGACCGATAAGGCGTAAACTGGTCCTATGGAGAGGTCATCGCAACAGACTCGGGAACAGGCAGTGACGCTGAGCCGACAGGAACTGCTCGGCGTCGGTCGTCTGGTGATTCAGGGAGTGATCGGCGTCACCGACGTGGTCGAGGCCATGCACAGCAATATCTCCCGGGTTGCGCCGCCAATCGGGCGCGGCAGAAAGCCCAGGGCTCGCGGCTTGTCGGGCCAGATCTATTCCAGCGTGCGCGGAGTGACCCGGCTGGTCGGCCTGGGCCTGGAGACCGCGCACCGCTGGCTGCCCGACATCTCCCTCGATGCCAGGCAGCATCCGACCCGGGAAGCGATCATTGCGCGTCTCAACGGCGTGGTTGGCGATCATCTGGAGGCCAGCGGCAATCCGCTGGCCATACCGATGTCGCTGAGACAGGATGGGCAGACGATCCTTGCGCGCAATCGCCCGGCTCGCCAGCTCCCGGCCAACCCCCGCCCCACTGTCCTGCTGCACGGTCTGTGCATGAATGACCTGCAGTGGCGGGTCGACGGCCATGACCACGGTGCCGCGCTGGCCCGCGATACCGGCGTGGCTCCGCTCTACCTGCACTACAACACCGGCCGGCGGATTTCGGCCAACGGCCGCGAACTGGCCGACCTGCTGCAGTCGATGGTTCAACAGTGGCCCGGCAGGATCGAAGAACTGAACCTGATCGGCCACAGCATGGGCGGCCTGGTGATTCGCAGCGCCTGCCACTACGGCCAGTCGCTGGGCCATGACTGGCCCGGGCTGCTGGGCTCGGCGAT
>Ga0102938_10001064_pt1 | contig 20890 bp, 16 predicted proteins | sample SalPonR2_B_D2_MG_FD_84516 | JGI IMG/M metagenome (GOLD analysis project Ga0102938, IMG submission 84516) | Salt pond soil microbial communities from South San Francisco under conditions of wetland restoration - Salt Pond MetaG R2_B_D2_MG | ecosystem: Environmental > Aquatic > Marine >... | reverse complement strand
TTGCCGAAGTGGTGGTCGATCATCGAGAGCTTGGCGCCGTAGTTGTTGCGGATCTGGCGGGCCTGGCGTTCGGTGATCTTCCCGGTGGACGTGCCGCCGACGATGTAGGGCGGCCACACGAGCCGACCGGTCTCGAGTTCATCGGCGGTGAGCGGACCGTCGTCGTACATCGACGCCCACGGATCCGGGGTGTCGAACGGTTCGTGCGGGTCGAACTCGTCGACGAACAGCATCCACCGGTCGTGGGCCTGCGACGCGTGCTGAAGCCACGCAGCCGCCGATGCCATCGTGCGCGGACCCGGGAAGTCCTCCTCGGTGCGGAACCAGGTGCGGCTGTCGTCGTAGTGGCGGCGCCCGAACGACCGATCGGCCACACCCACCTGGTCGCGCAGGAACCAGCCTCCGTCGGCCGCGTTGCGGATCAGCGGACGCTCAGCGGGCTCGATCGTCGGAGCGCCGTGCGCGCTGGGGTCGACAGAGGTCTTCCACGGGTCGCCCTCGTGCCCGCGCACGTAGTCCCAGCCCGAGAAGTCGACGTGGTAGTTCTCGCCGCCGGTCTCGAACAGGTGTGGGTGATCGGACACCAACATCGTGGTCACGTCCGCTCGCCGCAGCGAGGCGGTGATCGACTCCTCCCACAATTCGATCGACCCCCATGGCTTCCAGAGGAAGTCGAGTGAGCCGACGAGGATGTCGTGGCGTGCCGGCATGCACGGCAGCGAGCCGGTCACGTGTGAGTGGAATTGCGATGCCCGTCGTGCGAACCGGTCCAGATTCGGGGTGTCGAACTCGGCCGATCCGTACGCGCCGAGCATGTGCCGGTTCAACGAGTCGAGCAGGATCACCACGACGTTGTCGGGCATCTGGTCGGGCATGTCGTGGGTGGATCCCGTCGCGTCGGCCATCGTGGCAGCGTACGACGCGCCCCCACCCACGCTCGTGCTGTGAGCGGTGAGCACTCTCAGGGTGCTCACCGCTCACAACGGGTGGGGTTCGGACCGAGTTCTGGTGGAGGCGACGCCGTCTGGGGCGCTGGGGGCTCTGGGGCGTTGGGGCGCTGGGGGCCGTGGCATAGTGTCGCGGCGATGGCGTACGAGACGGTGACGGGGTACTGCTGGCCGCAATCGGTGGAGGGTGGCGACCGGGTGGCGTTGCACCTGTCATCGGCAGGCGGACGGCCGGTGTCGATCGAGGTGGCACGCATCGGTGCCCGACGCGACGTGGTGTTCGCCGAGGACGGGATCCCGGCCGACGATCACCCGACGCCCACGGACTCGCCCGAGAACGGCTGCCAGTGGCCGGTCGCGTCGGAGGTCACCGTCGACGACGGATGGCGCAGCGGCTACTACGAGGTGCTCCTGTCGATCGACGTCGACGGAAAGCGACGCCGGAGCCGGGCATTCTTCGTCGTACGTCCCGACCTCACCTCGACATCGGCGACGATCCTCTGGGCGATCGACACCAACACCTGGCACGCGTACAACGACTTCGGCGGTCGCAACCTCTACACCGGCGCCACGCAGGTGTCGATGCTGCGCCCGATGGCGCCCGGCTACCTGTCCAAACCCCCCGGCGCCGGGCAGCGGGTGACCTCGATCCACCCGCCCGACCCCCAGTCGGCGAGCCACGTGGGCTATCTGCGGATGAACCACCTCTCGCCGTACGGTGGTTCGGCCGGTTGGCCGAACTGGAGCGGTCCGTTCATCGAGTGGGCCGAACGTGAAGGCGTCGAGATCGACGTCGTCACCAACGCCGATCTGGAGGAGCACCCCGAACTCCTCGGTGCCGAATCGCCGTATTCGCTGTATCTCTCGATCGGTCACGACGAGTACTGGTCGGCGCCGATGCGCGACACCGTCGAGGCCTTCACCGCTCGCGGCGGTCATGCGGTGTTCTTCTCCGGCAACACCTCGTTCTGGCAGGTCCGGCTCGAAGACCGGACCGGCGACGGCGGATCGGGCCCAGCCTCGACGATGGTCGGCTACAAGGGCTTCTTCAAGCAGGACCCCGTGTTCGGCACCGAGCGTCAGGCCGAGTTGACCACGATCTGGTCCGACCACCTAATCGAACGCCCCGAGAACCACATGACCGGCGTCAGCTTCAGCCGCGGTGGCTACCACCGGATCGGCAAGCGGGCCACCAAGGGCGCCGGTGGATACACGCTGCACCGACCCGAGCACTGGATCTTCGAGGGCACCGGCCTCGACTACGGCGATCTGCTCGGTGCGTCGGCGACGATCGTCGGCTACGAGTGCGACGGCTGCGACTTCACGTACCGCGACGGCCTGCCGTACCCGACCGGCGTCGACGGCACGCCGGCGAACTTCGAGATCCTCGGCACGGCACCGGCAGCGCACTTCAGCCGCACGACGGCGTCGCGTCCGCCCGCACCACACGAACCGGCCGAGGACGAGTTCATCGCCTCCCGGCTCTTCGACACCCGCGATCCGGCAGCGGTCGAGAGGATCACCCACGGCCACGCCGTGCTCGGCACCTTCGTCACCGCCGGTGGGGGCACGGTGATCACCAGCGGCTGCACCGACTGGGTGTGGGGCCTCGCCGAACGCGACCGTGACGTCGAGCAGATCACCCGCAACATCTTCGACCGCCTCGGCTGATCACGCCTGGGGTCTGACCCCTGGCGTGATCGACGCTCGCATCGTCAGGCTTCGTCGCGGATCACCTTGATGCCGCTGGGGTCGACCAGCGAGTCGAACTTCAGGCGGTTGTGGCTGTGGCCGACGTGGTGGAGGCCGAACGCCGACTGCAGGGCGGTGTACTGACCCATTGCATCGAGAGCGTTGTTGACCGACTGCTTGGCGAGCGTCAGGCCGAACATCGGGCGCCGGGCGATGTGCGCCGCCATCTCCAGCGTTGCCGACTCCAGCTCGTCGAGGGGCACCACCTTGTTGACCATGCCGTGCATCAGGGCTTCCTGCGCCGTGATCGCCCGACCGGTGAACAGCATCTCCTTGGCCAACCGGGCGCCGGCCTCGTACGGGTGTGTGAAGTACTCGTGGCCGTTCACTCCGAACGCCACGACCGGGTCGGAGAAGGTGGCCTCCTCCGAGCAGATCACCAGGTCCATCGGCCACACGAGCATCAGCCCGCCGGCGATCACCTTGCCCTGCACGGATGCGATCGTCGGCTTGGCGATGTTGCGCCACCGCCAACACATCCCGACGTACATCTCGGCTTCCCGGGCCATGTAGCCCTCGGCACCGTCGGCGTCGAAGTGGCACTGGGTGCCGATCGTGTGCAGCTCGTCCATCTCGGGATCGAGGTCGGCGAGGTCGTGGCCCGACGAGAAGTGCTTGCCGTCGGCGGCGAGCACGATGCAGCGGACCTCCTCGTCCCGGGCGGCGACGTCGAACGCCTCGTTGACCTCGGAGATCATCAGGTAGTTCTGCGCATTCGCCATCTCCGACCGGGCCAGCGTGATGCGGGCGACTCGCTCGGCGGGACGGTCGTAGCGGACGTGCTGCCAGTCGTTCATGTCGCGGACCGTACACGTTCGTCGACGCCCGATCGTCGGTCGGATGATGGCATCCGTGACCGATTCGGAGCACCGCTCGAGTTCGGGCAGAGACCGCGCGGATCGACCGGACCGCGGGTCCGGAACTCACCCCACCGACGCGGATCCGTGCCCGTCACATGCTCGCGGGTGGTTCTCGGTGCCGGTCCGGTGCTGGGGTTGCTCGCGTCGTCGATCCCGGCCGACAGATCGACCCGCCGAGACGTGCTCGACGCCCCGCAGGCCCGCTGGTCCTCAGGCGTTCGGGGCGAGCGTCTCGAGCAGGTTCCAGTCGAGGGTGATCGGGCCCTCGGTCGACACCGGCTGGACGCACACATGGTCGGCGCCGGCGTCGTAGTGAGCCTGGATGCCGGCGCGCACCCGGTCCTCGTCGCCCCACACGATCACATGGTCGACGAAGCGGTGGTCGCGTTGTTCGATCTCGTCCTCGGTGAACCCGATGCGCTTCCAGTTGTTGCGGTAGTTGGGGAGCCCGGCGTACCGGTCGATCTGGACGTTGGCGGCGGCGCGGGCGGCGTCGGCGTCGGTCGACAAGATCACCTTCTGCTCGACACACAGCAGCTTGTCGGGCCCGATGGCAGCGCGCGCCTCGGCAGTGTGCTCCGGGGTGACGAAGTACGGGTGGGCGCCGTCGGCGGCGGTTGCCGACAACTCGAGCATCTTCGGCCCCAGCGCGGCGAGCAGGCGGATTGCCGGCTCGGCCGGTGGGACCGCCATGAATGGTGAAGCATCCATGGCTTCGAGGTACGCACGCATCTGGGTGAGCGGCTTGGAGTAGTCGAGCTTGCGAAGACCGGCGACCATCGGTTCGTGGCTCACGCCGAGGCCGAGCACGAAACGACCGTCGGTCTGCTCGGCGAGAGTGTTCGCAGCCTGCATCATCGGGCCGGGGTGGCGGCTGAAGATGCTGGCGATGCCGGTGGCGAACTGCAGCGTCTCGGTCTGCGATCCGAGCCAGGCGAGGTGGGCGAACGGGTCACGCCCGACCGTGTCGGGCACCCACAGCGTGGAGTAGCCGAGCGACTCGATGCGGCCGGCAGCTTCGGCGGCCTCGCCGGCGGTCATGGCGTCGGTGAAGTACCACACACCGAGGTTCGAGGGTCCGGTCAATCGATCTCGTGCGCTCATCGCGCCGAACCTACGTGGCGATCAGTGCGTTCCTTCAGTCGAACCATCAGACCGGGCCGACGGTGACGGTTCAGTCGGGGAGCATGGGCAACTGGATGCCCGGATCGCCGCGCAGTGTCGTGGCCCGCTGCAACGCCGCGCGCCCGAATCTCTCATGGACCGCGTCGAGCACGGTGTCGAGTTGTTCTGCCTCGCAGCGTTCGAACGGCAGTACGAGTTGTACGGCATCACGATCGGCGAGGTTGCCGACGGAAACGCCGAGCAGGCTGATGCCGTGCTCGGCGATCAGCGGCCACGCGGTGTCGAGCACGCCAGCTGCCGTCGCGTGGATCACCGCCGTCGCAGACGTCGCGTCGGGGAGCGATCGTGAGCGTGTCGCTCTTGTCAGGTCGTCGAAACGCAACCGCAACGTGATGGTCCGACCGACCCGGTCGGCGCGTCGCATTCGCCCGGCAACCCGGTCGACGAGTCGCCAGAGCACGACGTCGATCTCGTCGCGGGACCGCCCGTGCCGTCCGAGTGCCTGTTGCGACCCGATCGAGCCGCGGCGCCTGGCGGTGGTGACCCGCCTGACGTCGCTGTTGCGCGCGAGGGCGTGGAGTTGGTGACCCATCGCCCGTCCGACGATCGACACGAGCGAATCGGGTGCCATTGCCGCGACGTCGGCCACGGTGTGGATGCCACGGTCGTGGAGCTTCGTCGCGGTCACGGTGCCGACGCCCCACAGACGTTGCACCGGCAACGGGTGGAGGAACTCGAGTTCTCCCTCCGGTTCGACCACGAGCAGTCCGTCGGGTTTGGACACCGCGCTGGCGACCTTGGCGAGGAACTTGGTCCGGGCCACGCCGACGCTGATCGGGAGTCCGACCTCTGCGGCGACGCGGCGACGCAACTCGGTGGCGATCTCGGTGGGTGTTCCGGACAGCCGCCAGAGCCCGGTGACGTCGATGAACGCCTCGTCGATCGACATCGCCTCGACGATCGGCGACGTGTCACGGAAGATCTCGAACACCGCCCCGCTGGCCTCGGTGTAGGCGTCGAACCGTGGCGGCACCTCGATCAGATTCGGGCACATCCGCCGCGCCGCACCGCCGGACATCGCCGTTCTGACTCCGAACGCCTTCGCCTCGTAGCTCGCCGCCAGCACGACGCCACCGCCGACCACGATCGGTTTGCCCCGGAGTGATGGGTCGTCACGCTGCTCGACCGAGGCATAGAACGAGTCGAGGTCGGCGTGCAGGATGGTGGACTTCGAGGACAACGACATCGAACACATGTTCGCGTGAGATCGGTGCGTGCGCAAGCGACGAGGTGACGCCGTCGGCCCGGCAGTGACGGTTCAGGGTGGGCGGTGGGCGAGCCAGTCGCCGGACGGGATCGGCGTCAGGGTGAGGCCGTCGCCGCTCGCGTACGCCCACGCCTCGACGTCGCGTCCCGTGCGCACGACGACGCGCGAATACTCGCCGTCGACGATGCCCTCGATCTCGTCGAGCACGTCGAGCGCCCTGTCGCGCGATTCGTCGAGCAGCGCCAACGTTCGTCCATGGATCGTTCCTCGGCGGCCGAACACCGCCGCGGGATAGTCGAGGCCCGTGTCGAACAACTCGCCGGTGACGGTGTCGGCCCAGCCCTCGTCGACCACGAACGGCTCGAGGAATCGCCATCGGACGTCACCCGGCCGCAGCGTGCCGTACACGAACACGTAGGCGATCATGCCGCAGACTTGCGACGACCGCGGGCACCCCACAACGTGCCGGTCAGCATGAGCGCCACGCTGACGACCAGGATCACCGATGCCAGCACGTTGACCTCCGGCGGGAAGCGCACCCGGAAGCTGCCGTTGATGTAGAGCGGGAACGTCACGAGCGAACCGGCGTTGAACAGTGTGATGATGAAGTCGTCGAGCGAGAGCGCGAACGACAGCAGTGCAGCCGCGAGGATGCCCGGCAGGATCAGCGGGAACGTCACCTTCCAGAAGGTGCGCAACGGCGAGGCCCCGAGGTCTTGAGCAGCCTGCTCGAGGGTCCAGTCGAACCCGCGCACGCGGGCCCGTACCGTGAGCGCCACGAAGCTCACCTGGAACATGATGTGGGCGATCACCACCGTCGTGAAGCCTCTGGTGACGTCCCAGTCGAGGAACAACGTCGCCAACGACGATCCCAGCACGATCTCGGGCGTGGTGAGTGGCAGCACCAGGAAGAAGTTGAGGCCTTCGCTGCCACGGAACCGGTAGCGCGCCAGCGCGATGGCGATCAGCGACCCGAGCAACGTGGCCACCACCGTGGAGATCGCAGCGATCTTCAGACTCTCGACGAACGCGTCGGTCAGCGCGGCGTCGCCGAACGGGTCGGCCCAGTTGGCGAACGTGAAACGTTGCCACTCGACGTTGTAGCCACCACGCGGCTCGTTGAACGAGAACGCCACGATCCAGATGATCGGGATGAACAGGTAGAAGAGCCCGATCGCCGCGTAGGCGTTGAGCGCCAGCCTCGCGATGCGGCCACGGGTGGACGTCGGCGCGCTCATGCCGGATCTCTCACGCCAGCTCCTCGGTGCCGAAGAAGCGGCTGTAGATCACCACGAAGACCGTGATGATCGCCATCAGGACGAACGACATCGCGGACGCGAGCGGCACGTTGTTCTGCACCAGGAACTGGTCCTGGATCGAGTTGCCGATCATCGTGGTGTTCGGGTTGCCGAGGTAGGCGGCGTTCACGAAGTCGCCGGCGGCGGGGATGAAGGTGAGCAACGTGCCGGCGAAGATGCCGGGCAACGACAGTGGCAGCACGATCTTCGTGAACGCAGCGGTCGACGTCGAATACAGGTCCTTCGCCGCATCGACCAGGCTGACGTCGACCTTCTCGAGGCTCACGTAGATCGGCAGGATCATGAACGGCAAGAAGTTGTAGGTGAGGCCGAAGATCACTGCAGCCGGAGTGTTGATCAAACGGCCGTCGTCCATGATCTGCATGGTCTCGAGCAGCCCTCCCAGCCGGAACCAGTCGACGGCGCCGATGATGATGCCGTTGTCGGAGAGCAGGCTGCGCCATGCGATCGTGCGGATCAGGAACGACGTGAAGAACGGGATCACGACGAGTCCGAGCAGCAACGTGCGGTATCTGCCACCGCGGAACGCGATCACGTAGGCGAGCGGATAGCCGATGGCGATCGTCAGTACCGTCGCGATGCCCGCGTACAGGAACGCCCGCTGGAACTGGGGCCCGAAGTCGGTGAAGGCGTCGACGTAGTTGCCGAAGTTCCAGTCGAAGTCGGCCTCGATCGCGAATCTGCTCGGCAGCGTCGACAGCGACAATCGCAACAGGGTGAACAGCGGCGCCAGGTAGAACAGCGCCAGCCAGAGCATGCCGGGTTTCAGCAGCCCGTACGGAGCAATCTTGCGACGGGCCTCAGGGGTGCCCGAGACCGCGACCAGGACGAGCGCGACGACGCTCGCGAGCACCGACGCCAACGCGATGATCGCGAAGGGGCCGGTCAGGACGCGGGTGCCGACCGCCGCGAGCAGCGCGCCGGCGAGCAGGAGCGCCCCGAGCCCGATGAGCTCGGGACGCTCCCGCAAGCGGCCGAGCCGCGCCACTGCCGTCACTGGCCCGCTACCACCGGTTCAGGCGCCGATGATCTCCGAGAACGCCGCGTCGTATTCGGCCTCGACGTCCTCGGGGAGTTGTGCGAACGCGCGCGTCAGGCCGAGCGTGGCGTCGTCGGGGAACAGCAGCGGGTCCTGGGCCAGCACCGCATCGATCTTGGCGAGTTCCTCCCTGACGCCATCGACGGGCGACACGTAGCCGACCCAAGCGGTGATCTGCGCAGCTTCGACCGGGTCGTACACGAAGTTCATGAACTGTGCCGCAGCAGCGGCGTTCGGCGACCCCTTCGGGATCACCATCGTGTCGGCCCACGACGTCGCACCGGTCTCGGGGAACGCGAATCTCACCGACGGGTTGTCGCGGGCGATCGATGCCACGTCGCCCGACCAACCGATCGTGATCGCCAGGTTGCCGTTGGAGAGGTCGTCGAAGTAGTCGTTGCCGTGGAAGCGGCGGATCTGGCCGTCGCTCTTGGCACGCTCGAGCATCTCGAACGCCGGTGCCGCCTCGTCGAACGAGGTCAGCTGGGAGATGTCGACGCCCATGCTCAACAAGATGACGCCGATGGTGTCGCGCATCTCGGTGAGGGCCCCGACACGTCCGGCGAACTCGGGATCGAAGAGGTCGTCGAGGCTGGTGATCTCGCGGCCGGTTTCGTCGATGTTGTACGCGAGGCCTGCGAAGCCGGTCTGCCATGGCAACGAGAACTCGCCGTTCGGATCCCACGCTGCCCCGCGCAGGTCGGCGCGCAGGTTCGCGGCGTTCGGCACCTGGTCGAGCGGGAGCGGGTCGACCCAACCGAGGTCGATCAGGCGGCCGGCCATCCAGCCGGTGGGGGCGATGATGTCGGGCTCGATCGTGTCGCCGCGCCCGAGTACCGGCTGGATCGTGGCGAAGTACTCGTTGTTGTCGTTGTAGGCCTCGGTGTAGCGCATGTCGACACCGGTCGCCGCCATGAACCGGTCGATCGTGCCGGTGGCGCCGTCCTCCGTCGGGTCGATGTAGGCAGGCCAGTTCTCGAAGAACAGCGAGCCGCCACCAGCGCTGGTCGTGCCGGCGGTCGTGCCGCCGGTGGTGGTGCCGGGCGACGTGTCGGACGACGCCGAGTCGCTGTCGCTCCCACAGGCGGCAAGGATTGCCGGCAGCGAGACACCGGCAGCGCCGAGCGCGCCCGCTCGCAGGAGGAGCTGACGGCGGGTCAGGTCGGAACGGCCGTTGCCGAACGACGAACGGAACGGATTGGGTCGTGAGGTGGTCATGGTGTCCTTCTGTCTGGTCGGTGAGCTGTTCGGAGATCTCGGAGTTGTCGAACGTGCTGGTGGTGCTCGTCGTGTCAGTGGTGCTGGTCGTGTCGGTGGTGCTGGTGGTGTCGATGGGCCCTCATCAGTCGGCGTGTTCCTCGAGCGTGTCGATGTCGCTCGCGGTCGCTCCGGCACGCCGGGGCCAACCCGACAGCAGGAATGCGCTGCCGGGCTCCCACGACAGAGACACGGTGCTGGCGGGATACAGGAACGGCAGATCGGTGCCGGTGACGACGCTGGCGATCACTTCGCTGTCGTCCTTGAGATGCACGACGACGCGGGCGGTGGCCCCTTGGAACACGACGTCGACGACCGTCCCCTCGATCGAGCGGCCGTCGTCGCGCCCGCTCGCCGTGGCTGTCAGGCGTTCCGGGCGCAGCATCACCGACACCGGCGTGCCGACCGGGCGGTCGACATCGGTTCGGGCCCTGACGGTGTGGCCGGCGTCCAGTTCGACGACCGTGTCACCATCGTCGGAACCGATCACCTCGCCGGGCAGCAGGTTCGCCGAGCCGATGAAGCCGGCGACGAACAACGAAGCGGGGCTGTTGTAGATCTCCTGCGGGGTGCCGATCTGTTCGACCAGCCCCTCGCTCATCACGGCGATGCGGTCGCTCATCGTGAGCGCTTCGCCCTGGTCGTGGGTGACGAACACGAAGGTGATCCCGACCTCGCGCTGGATCCGCTTGAGTTCGAACTGCATCGCCTCGCGCAGCTTGAGATCGAGCGCGGCGAGCGGCTCGTCGAGGAGCAGTGCACTCGGGAAGTTGACGAGCGCACGTGCGAGAGCGACGCGCTGCTGCTGGCCGCCCGAGAGTTGTGACGGCTTGCGGTCGGCGAAGTCGGTGAGGCGCACCACCTCGAGCATCTGGGCGACGGCGGCCTCGTACTCGCTCTTGGGTGTCTTCTTGGAACGTGGTCCGAAGCGCACGTTGTCGGCCACGGTCATGTGCGGGAACAACGCGTACTGCTGGAACACCGTGTTGACATTGCGCTTGTACGGCGGCACGTGGCTCACGTTCACACCGTTGAGCAGGACCCGTCCCGACGTCGGCTGCTCGAAGCCGGCGATCATCTTCAACGTCGTGGTCTTGCCGCATCCCGACGGTCCGAGCATCGCGAAGAACTCGCCCTGCTCGATGCCGAAGTTCGCGTGCGTGACCGCATAGAAGTTGCCGAACGATTTCGTGACGTCTTCGAGCTGGATGACGGGCTCGCTCACGCGCGCCGTCCCGGGCACGTGAGGCCGCAGCGCATCCCCCTGGATTCCATGTGCGGAGCACATTAGCCCCGCTCGACGTCCCGAGATCCAGCAGCTGCGACGTCGTTCACGAAGCGGCAACAAACGGGTGCTGCACGTGGCAATCTGTGCCCATGGCAACGAAGCTGTCCTCACTCGATTCGAACTTCATCGGCGGCGACTGGCGCCCGGCCGTCGAGGGTGCCGACGACCAGGTGGTCAACCCGGCGACCGGGGCGGTGATCGGCACGGTGCCCGCATCGGGTCCCGCCGACGTCGACGCGGCAGTGCAGGCGGCGAGCGCCGCATTCCCGGAATGGGCCGCTCTCACGCCGCGCGAACGCAGTGAGGTCCTGCACCGGGTGGCCGACATCGTCGACGACAACATCGACGAGCTGTCGCGGATCGAATGCGAGAACGTCGGCAAGCCGGTCGGCATCGTCGAATTCGAGATGGACCTCACCAAGGACAACTGGCGGTTCTTCGCATCTGCCTGCCGGTTCCTCGAGGGCAAGGCCGCGGGCGAGTACCTGGCCGGCTACACCTCGATGGTGCGCCGCGACCCGCTCGGGGTCGTGGCGTCGATCACGCCGTGGAACTATCCGCTCAACATGGCGACGTGGAAGCTCGGCCCAGCGCTCGCCGCAGGGAACACCGTGGTGCTCAAGCCGTCGGAGCTGACGCCGTACTCGGTGCTGCGTCTCGCCGAACTGACCGCGGACGTGTTGCCGCCCGGGGTGCTCAACGTGGTGTGCGGTCGGGGCGATGTCGCCGGAGCAGCGCTCAGCGAGCACCCGGGCATCGCGATGATCTCGATCACCGGCAGTGTCGGCGCCGGCAAGGCCGTCGCGAGGTCGTCGGCCGAGACGCTCAAGCGCGTCCACCTGGAACTGGGAGGAAAGGCCCCGGTGATCGTCTTCGACGACGCGGACGTCGAGGCCGCGGTCGACATGCTGAAGGGCATGGCCTTCTACAACTCGGGCCAGGACTGCACGGCGCCGTGCCGCGTCATCGCCGGCGCGAAGGTGCACGACGAGTTCGTCAACCAGCTCACGGACGCCGTCGCCAGCGTGAACGTCGGTGATCCGATGTCGGAGGAGACCGAGATGGGTCCCGTCATCTCCGAGACGCACCGTTCGCGGGTGGCGGGCTACGTCGACCGGGCCCGCGACGCCGGTGCCGAGGTCACCGTCGGTGGCAGCGCCCGATCCGGTGGCGGGTTCTTCTACGAGCCGACCGTCGTGGTCGGACCCGGCCAGGCGTCGGAGATCGTGCAGCGCGAGGTGTTCGGGCCGGTGGTCACGGTGCAGTCAGCCGCCGACGAGGACGCGGCGCTGGCGATGGCCAACGACGTCGACTACGGCCTCGCCGCCAGCGTGTGGACCGCCGACGTGGGGCGGGCGATGCGAATGAGCAAGGCGTTGGCGTTCGGTACCGTGTGGGTCAACGACCACATCCCGATCGTGTCCGAGATGCCCCACGGTGGCTTCAAGCAGTCGGGGTACGGCAAGGACATGTCGATGTACGCCGTCGAGGCCTACACCGAGGTCAAGCACGTCATGATCAAGCACTGACGTCGTTCGTGGTCTCGTCGTCGAGTTGTCGCTGCAACGACGGGGCGGCGAGGCCGATCACCGCCCCGCCGGTCGGCACCGGATCGTTCCGGCAGAGAAAGGCCAACTTGTCGTCGACGATGCGAACGACGGGGAGGAACAACTTGGCGTCGACGGCGTCCTGGATCATCTGACCGCCCTGCGCGGTGCGGACCCGCCATCCCTGCCGGGAGCGTTCGTCGAGTGTCGCGTAGGAGATCCCCTCGATGCCCACGAGGCGTCCGAGGTGCTCCTCGGGGACCGACGTGTCACCGTTGCGCCGAGCGTTCGGGGCGAGCTGGAACACCTCTCGACGGCCGAAGACACGGGAGAATCGAGCGGTGGCCAGAGCGTTCACCTCGTCGTTCGACGTGAACGCCAGGAGGCGGCCGATGCCGCGCAGGTCGAGGTCATGGGTCGCCTCCTCGGCGAGCACACTCATGCGCCGGGCCCGCAGACCCGACGCGATCGCACGCGTCACGTTGTACGGGTCGGTGTCGACCAAGAGGGTGTTCACGCTGTGCTTGTCGAGTTCGGTCGCCAGCCCGCGTGCCACGGCGTGAGAGCCCGCGATCAGCACGCCGTCGGCCTGGGCCTCGGCGAGCCCGAGCGCGCGAGCGACCGGGCCGGCGACGAAGCCGTAGACGACGATCGTGCCGATGATCACGAGGAACACGATCGGCACGATCTTCGCGGCGTCGGGAACACCTTCCTCCTCCAAGCGCAGTGCGAAGATCGCCGACACCGCGGCCGCAACGATGCCCCTCGGCGCCATCGTCATCAAGAAGACACGCTCACGCCAGTTCAGCGTCGTCCGCACGGTGGACACCAGCACCGACAACGGTCGGGCGAGGAACACCAACAGCGCGAGGAAGATGAGCGACGGCACCACCACGTCGCGCAGCGCGTCGGTCTCGATGCGCGCCGCCAACAGGATGAACAAGAACGAGATCAGCAGCGTTCGCAGGCTCTCGTTGAACTCGAGTACCTGGCGGATCGTGGAACTCTCGCGTCGTGCGAGGTACATACCCATCACGGTCACCGTGAGCAGCCCGGCCTCTTCCTGGACCTCGTTGGTGGCCACGAACGATGCGACCACGAAGGCGAACGTGACCGGCACCGTCAGCTGATCGGGGATCAGGAACCTCCGGAGTGCGATGTCGAGCACCACCGCGGACGCGAGGCCGATGCCGATGCCGGCGACGATGGTGAGCAGCACCACACCGACGATCGTGCCCACAGCTTCGTCCGGGGCGTCGGCGAGCACGATCTCGAAGGCGATCAGCGCCGCCGTCGCACCGATGGGGTCGATGAGCACACCCTCGGCGCGCAGGATCGGGCCGGTGGTTCCGGTGGGTCGCACGAAACGCAGCAGCGGACCCACGACGGTGGGGCCGGTCACCACGAGCACAGCGCCCAGCACGATCGCCGCCTGGTTCGAGATGTCGAACACCTCGCGCGCCGCGTACCAACTGATCAGGAACGTGACCACTGCGCCGACCGAGATCAGTCGACGCACGACGATGCCGGTGTTGCGGAGTTCGCGCGGCGGCAGGTCGAGGCCGCCTTCGAAGAGGATCAGTGCCACCGCCAACGACACGAGGGGGAACAGGGTGCCGCCGAGCAGTTGATCGGGCTCGACGATGCCGGTGACCGGGCCCAGGAGGAGCCCTGCGATCAGCAGCGCGATGATCGACGGAACCTGGATCCGCCACGCGACCCACTGCGCCAGCATCCCGGCACCGAGGATCAGCGCCAGTGTCGGACCGATCGTCGACTCGGTCGCAGCGAACATCGCAGTCGTCACGCGTGGGTCCTCGTCACCCCAGCCCCCATTGCCCCATCCTTCATCGGACAGAGGCGTGGAGGACGTCGGTCATCCGGTGCGAGCGTAGCGGCAGTACGTTCGCACCATGACCGCACGAATCGAACGAGTCACCTTCCCCGGCAGCCAGGGAGCCGACCTGGCTGCACGACTCGACCTGCCGGCGGGACCACCCCGCGCCTTCGCCTTGTTCGCGCACTGCTTCACGTGCAGCAAGGACATCGCTGCGGCGTCGCGCATCGCCAATTCGCTGACCGACGTCGGCTTCGGTGTGCTGCGGTTCGACTTCACCGGGCTGGGGATGAGCGGCGGCGAGTTCGAGAACACGAACTTCACCTCGAACACCGACGACATCGTCGCAGCGGCCGACTGGCTGCGTCGCGAACACCGGGCGCCGCAGCTGCTGGTGGGCCACTCGCTGGGGGGCGCGGCAGTGCTCGCAGTCGCTGCCGAGATCACCGAGGTGCGCGCCGTCGCCACCATCGGTGCGCCGGCCAGCCCGGAACACGTGACCGACGTCTTCCAGTCGTCGCTCGACGAGATCGCGGACAACGGAGTCGCCGAGGTGCAGCTCGCAGGTCGTCCCTTCACGATCCGTCAACAGTTCGTCGACGACCTGCGCGCGCACGTGATCGCCGACCGGGTGTCGACGATGAAGCGGGCGTTGCTCGTGCTCCACTCACCGATCGACAACACCGTGGCGGTCGGACATGCGTCCGAGATCTTCCAGGCCGCGCGCCATCCGAAGAGTTTCGTCTCGCTCGACGGCGCCGATCACCTGCTCACCGATCGCGGTGACGCGAACTTCGCGGCCAGCATGATCGGGGCGTTCGCCGACCGCTACATCGTCGACGAGAGCGGAGCGGTCGGCGCACCACGGGCATCGGCGCCCGTCGTGGTCGCCGAGACCACGCAGGGCCCGTTCCTCAACCATGTCGTCGTCGGCCATCACCGCCTGTTGGCCGACGAGCCAGAGTCGGTGGGTGGCTTCGACGCCGGCCCGTCGCCCTACGACTTCCTCGGCGCTGCGCTCGGGGCGTGCACGTCGATGACGCTGCGCATGTACGCCGACCGCAAGCAGGTGCCGCTCGACCGGGTGACGGTGGAGGTGTCGCACGGCAAGGTGCACGCCGACGACTGCGTCGAGTGCGCCGACAACACTCAGCTCGCCGGTCGTGGCGGGATGATCGACCGATTCGAACGGGTGATCACCGTCGACGGCGACGACCTCACCGACGCCCAGCGCACCAAGCTGCTCGAGATCGCCGACAAGTGTCCGGTCCACCGCACCCTCGAGTCGGCCAGCGCGATCGTGACCCGCCTGTCCGACTGACGATGTCAGGCGGTCGCCGTGGAGGTCTGATCGGCCGGCGCGGCGCGTTCGGCACCGGTGTCGGCACCGCCGTCGGTGTCGTTGCCGGGGGGTTGGACACGGTCGATCGAGCCCTCCTTGCGACGGACTCGGGCCGCGTTGAACTCGGCGGCCATCAGTGACGAGATCGCCAACAGGCTCAGCCAGGTGACCAGGCCGAGCACGATCGCGAAGTTGCCGTAGGTCGACGACGCGTTCTCCTGGATCCGGTCGACGATCGCCGTACCGAAGTACTGCAGCACCGAGAACACGACCCCGGCCCCCACCGCCCCTGGCCACACATCGTTCCACGTCGGCTCTGCTGCGGTGAGGAACCGGTACATCGCAGCAAGCACGGTGATGTTGATGGCCGCGGTGGCCAACAGCAGTGCGATCCGTCCGATGCCGGGGAGCCCGGCGGCATTGACGAGCGTGCTGATCGCGATCGTGCCGACCTGCGCCGCGCCGATGAACAACAGGCCCAACAGCGCCTTGCCGCGCTGCTTGGGCATCGCGTCGCGGTGGTCGACACTCACTTCCCAGATGTCGTCGAGTGCGCCCTGCAACGCCACGAACGCCTTGGTCGACGACCACAGTGCGCCGCCGAGACCCACGATCAGCGCCCACCAGTTGCCGGTGAGCGATGCCGGGTCGTTCTGCAGTTCCTGGCCGAGCACGGGGATGTCGGCCAGTGCGCCGTCGATGATGCGCTGCTGCAGATCCTCGTTGCCCTCCAGCACGAAGCCGAGGATCGTGGTGGCGGCCAGCAGGAGCGGGAAGATCGACAGGAACCCGAAGAACGCCAGCACCGAGGCGTTGCGGCCCGAGATGTGCCGCCGCCAGCCGTCGAGCGTGTCGACGACGAGGTCGATCGCCACGCTGCGCTCGCGGAACTCCATCACCTTGTCGCTCGTCGTCCACGCCATCAGTACTGCATCCTCACCGGTCGGTGTTTCCCGTCTCGTCCAAGTTCCAATCGACAGGTTCGCGCCCGGCGGCCACCAGTGCCACATTCGCGCGACTGAACGGTCGGCTGCCGAGGAATCCGTTGTGCGCCGACAACGGCGATGGGTGCGCCGACTCGATGATCGTGTGGCGGTCGGTGTCGACCAGTGCTCGTTTGCGGCGGGCCGATGCGCCCCACAGGAGGAACACGACCGGATCGCGCCGCTCGTTGACGACCTCGATCACCCGGTCGGTGAACGTCTCCCAGCCACGCTTCTGGTGCGAGGCGGCGGCACCCTCGCGAACGGTCAGCGTGGCGTTGAGCAGCAGGACACCTCGTCGTGCCCACGCTTCGAGGTTGCCGTGGTCGGGGATCGGCAGGCCGAGATCGGCGTTCAGCTCCTTGTGGATGTTGACCAACGACGGCGGTACCCGAACACCGCGCCGGACCGAGAAGCACAGTCCGTGCGCCTGCCCCGGTCCGTGATACGGATCCTGGCCGAGGATCATCACCTTCACGTCCGCGTACGGCGTCAGGTGGAGGGCCGAGAACACGTCGTCGGCCGGCGGGTACACGCGGTGGGCGGAGCGCTCTCGGGCGACGAAGTCCTGCAGCGACTGCCAGTACGGGAGCTCGAACTGGTCGCGGAGCAACGGGTTCCAGTCGGTGACCATCGAACACACTGCCTAGCATGGGCGTTGTGTTCGATCATCTCGAACGAGCCCAGCTCGCCACGCTGCCGACACCGCTCGAGGCCGGTCCCGTGCTCGGGGGCGGGAGCCGGTTGTGGGTCAAGCGTGACGATCTGACCGGTCTCGGTGGCGGGGGCAACAAGGCGCGCAAGCTCGAATTCCTCTGCGGCGACGCCGTGGCAACCGGTTCCCGGGCGTTGATCACCGTCGGAGCCGCACAGTCGAACCACTGCCGGATGACGGCTGCTGCCGGCGCTCGCCTCGGCCTCGAGACGCACCTGGTCCTGTCCGGCGACCGACCGAGTGAGGCCACCGGAAATCAGTTGCTGTCGGTGCTCTTCGGAGCGCAGTTGCACTTCACCGGCGCCGAGGAGAGCCACTGGGGTGAGCTCGAGATTGCACGTGAGGCGGTCAGCGACCAACTCGTCGCCGACGGCCTGTCCCCGTACGCGATCCCCATCGGCGGCAGCACCGCTGTCGGCGCGCTCGGCTACGCCGCTGCGTTCATCGAGCTGCTCGACCAGTGCGACACGGCCGGTGTGATGCCCTCCCACGTGGTGTTCACGTCGTCGAGCGGCGGCACGCATGCCGGCCTGCTGGCCGGTCGGGCGGCGGCAGCGCATGCAGGTCGCGACGTGCCTGACGTCGTCGCGATCGGTGTCGCGAAGGGGGTCAACCTCGGTCGACCCGACGTCGCCGAGCTCGCCAATCGCACGCTCACGCTCATGCAGTCGACGGCGATCGTCGCCGACGAGGACGTCGAGGTCGACACCCGCTGGATGGGTGAGGACTATGCCGTTGCGACCGACGCGGGTGATGCGGCGATCCGTTGGGCCGCCCGGCACGGCGCCTGGTTGCTCGACCGGACCTATTCGGGCAAGGGCTGCTCGGGGCTGCTCGGCCTGGCCGCCGAGAAACGGTTCGGCTCCGACGTGGTGTTCGTCCACACCGGTGGTTGGCCGGCGCTGTTCGCCCCCGGTGGCACCCCCTGACCGACCCGAATTCCCGTTTGCGTAGCATTTCCAGCGGCCCGGCCCACCGGAAATGCAACGCAAACGTGGTTGGGTAGCGTTGCGGGGATGAGCGACCAGATCCTGGATGTCGACCTGCTGACGTTCGAATCGAGCACCGGCGCAGCGCGTCGAGCGGTGGTGGACGGCGTCCGCCGCAGCCTGCAGACCGGATTCGTCTACACCAGCCACGACCTGTCCGACGACCTCCTCGACACGACCTACGGGATGCTGCGTGAGTTCTTCGAGCTCGACGAGACCGTCAAGCAGCAGTACATCGCACCCGGGGCGCACGGCCAGACCGGCTACACCGGCCTCCTCGTGGAAACGGCGGCAGCCAGCGACAAACCGGACTGGAAGGAGATGCTGAACTGGTCGGCGCCGATCGCCGCCGGGCACCCGCTGAAGACCAAGTTCCCCACCGCCTACCCCGACCAACTGCTCCCCGAGGCTGCCGTTCCCGGGATCACCGAGGTGCTCTACCGGTTCCACGAGTCGATCGCCGACATGCAGCGACGGTTCCTCCGGGTGATCGCCGAGGGCATCGGCTGCCACGAGACGTTCTTCGACGACATGGTCGCCGACGGCCCCACCCTCACCCGGGCCATCCGGTACCCGGCGATGGCCGAGCTCGGCGACGACGGCCACGAGTGGGCCGGCCAGCACGGCGACATCAACCTGATCACCGCGCTGCCGCGTGCGACCGCTCCCGGCCTGCAGGTGCGCGTCGGCGACGACTGGGTCGATGCCACACCCCCGGACGATGCCGTGATCGTCAACACCGGCATCATGCTCGAGCGCCTCACCAACGGACTGATCCCGATCGGCTGGCACCGGGTGGTGGCGTCGCCGGACTACGAGGGCGAGCGCTACAGCGTCGTGCAGTTCTGTCACCCTCGCCCGTGGACGATCCTGTCGCCGGTGCCGTCGTGCTGCACACCCGAGCACCCGCAGCGGTTCTCGGCCATCAGTGCCGAGGATGCGCTCGACGAAGTGCTGTACCAGATCAACCTGGTCGAGGACGCCCGTCGGGTCGGCTGAACCCTCCGCCGGGGCCGGCGCTGCGTCGCGCCGCTTGCACCCTCAGGGCCGGATGTGCGGCAACGAGAACGAGATGTCGTCGCGGACGGCGAGGTCGATCCAGATCGAGGTCGGCAGGTCGATCGGCGTCGACCAGGAATCGGGCACCGCCAGCGGACCGCCGGCGCCGGGGCCGCGCTTGTCGGGTGGCGCCCATCCGCAGTTCTCGCTCGGATAGATCATCGCCGCCCATCCCGATGCGATCACGGTGCCGGTCGAGGTGATCACCCACTCGGAGTCGATGTCTCGACGGTCGTCGGTGGTCTCGATGGTCACCGGAGTCAGATCGGTCGCCGCCGGGAGGCCCGACCACGGCCCGATCCCCACCGAGCATGCCTGCCTGAAGAGCGCGTCGATGACGGGTCCGTACGCGTCGACCGGCGTGCCGTCGAGGTCGGTGATCGTGACCCGGATGTGGGGAGCGACAGCGTCGGTTGCGATCTGGACGGTTGCATCCGTCGGTACCTCGGCGCGGATGCCCAGCGGCAGGGGACTGGAGTTCCCCATGAAGCCGAGCACCTGGCCGGCGCGCACGGTCTGTCCCACGACGGCGAGGTTGGTCAGGCGAAGCTCCGGCGGTGCGGCTGCGTCGTCGGTGCCCGGGGTGTCGTCGTTGAAGCCGGCGAGTTCGTAGCTGCGGCCGACCGCGTCGGTGATCGTGACCGAGATGGTCTCGCCGGACTCGTCGTCGACGTCGGTGATCACTCCGTCGGCAACGGCCAGCACCGGCTGCAACTGCACGCCGAAGACGATGGCAGGTGCTTCCTCGGCGCAGAGTCCGGCTGCTTCGATCTCGGCCCGCGAACCCGTTGCGCCGGCGTTCTCGGTCACGTCGTCGGCGTCACCGCACTCGGGTGCGGCCAACCGTGACGGCCCCACCACCGGGAAAGCCACCGTGGCGTTGCGTTCGATGGCCGGCGTCTCCGGGTCGATCGCCGCAGGTGCCGGGAGTTCGGGAGCGAAGCCCATGCGCGCGACCTGGTCGGCGAGGGTGAGAGGTCGGGGGATCGGCTGGCCGGAGAGGAACGCCCACACACCGAGCCAGCGTTGCTGGTACTCGCGCACGGTCAGCACGTTGCCCGCCGACGGGACGGGCACGATGTCCATCAGGGCGACGTCGCGTGACGCCCGGGGGTAGTACCACATCACCGGGACCATCGAGACGTCGTTGTCCCACTGTGCGAGGAACTTGTCGACGTCGGCAGCAGCGCGTTCGTCTTGGATCGCCGGTGGAGCGAGATACGCGTCCGGGTATCCGGCGTAGTTGCCCCAGGTGGAGGTGATGAACTGGTAGGCGCCCGAGGCACGACCCTTGTTGGGTGGTGCGGTGTAGTTGCCTCGCGACTCGACGTAACGGATCGTGGCGAGGATGTTCGCGATCTGGCTCGGATACGCGGTGACCTGCTGCGCTGCGGGCGCTGGTGTCGGAGGTGGCGCCGACGTGGTGGTCGTCGGCGCGGCCGGCGTCGTCGAGGTGGGTGTCGTCGTCGCCGTGGTCGTGCCTGCCGACGCAAGGGTGGTGACCGATGCCGTGGTGGCCGTCGTGGTGGGCGTCGTGGTGGTCGTCGTGGTGGTCGTCGGCGCC
>Ga0102938_10001063_pt1 | contig 20915 bp, 12 predicted proteins | sample SalPonR2_B_D2_MG_FD_84516 | JGI IMG/M metagenome (GOLD analysis project Ga0102938, IMG submission 84516) | Salt pond soil microbial communities from South San Francisco under conditions of wetland restoration - Salt Pond MetaG R2_B_D2_MG | ecosystem: Environmental > Aquatic > Marine >... | reverse complement strand
ACTATACTATCTGCATTTGTTTCGCTGATTCTGTATGGAGGAAATTCGCCTTTTTTATTATTTTTATTACATGCTGTAAGGGCAGATAAAGCCAATAGTAAAATAATTATTTTTTTCATAAGTGTATATTTTCTTATTTTGTTGGAACCTTATGCCTTTTTTTAGCAGGCTGCCAATTATTTAGTTTACAAATATAATTGCTAAACAAAAAAGACCAATTTTTTACTTCAATGATCGAATATTTTTTTCATTTTTTTTTAACTGAGATTATGAAACCTCCATGACAAAGCTTTTGACACACACGCGTATGATTATTTGGAACTTTACAGGTAAAAAGCTTTAAAACAGGGAATAGGAGGTTCCATCCCGATTGGTATCGGGACATGTAATGACCTTTGAAAATTAAAAATAAACATATGAATCGAATTACAAAATTGTTTAATATAACCTACCCTATTGTACAGGGAGGGATGGTTTGGTGCAGTGGATGGCGTCTGGCAGCCGCTGTCTCAAATGCAGGCGGGCTGGGACTTATAGGAGCAGGCTCTATGCGACCAGAGCTACTTATTGAGCACATACGAAAAATCAGAGCATCGGGTGTTACAAATTTTGGTGTAAATATTCCATTGCTCTATTCTTATGCTGAAGAGTTTATAAATATCGTTATTAGGGAACAGGTACCAATAGTATTTACATCAGCAGGTAGTCCGAAAAAATATACAAATCTTTTAAAAGATAATGGAATTAAGGTAGTACATGTTGTGTCAAGTGCTAAGTTTGCCGCTAAAAGTGAGCAGGCGGGGGTGGATGCTGTTGTTGCAGAGGGTTTTGAGGCTGGTGGCCATAATGGGAGAGAAGAAACCACAACACTTACCTTAGTGGAGCTTGTGAAACAAAGCGTTGGTGTTCCGGTTATTGCTGCTGGCGGTATCGCTAGCGGTCGTGCTATTTTGGCTGTTCAAAACCTTGGGGCCGAAGGCGTGCAAATAGGTAGTCTTTTTGCTGCGAGCGAAGAGTCTTCAGCCAGTTCTCAATTTAAAAAAGCAGTAATTGAAGCTAATGAAGGTGATACCATACTCGCACTTAAAAAACTTGCGCCGGTCAGAATGCTAAAAAATCATTTCTGTAATATGGTTTTGGAGCAGGAGAACACAGGGACTTCAAAAGAGCATCTCTTAAACTTGTTAGGTAAAGGGCGTGCAAAAAAGGGGATTTTTGATGGTGATCTGGAAGAGGGAGAATTGGAAATAGGGCAATCATCATCGATGGTTTCCGTTATACAACCAGTTCGGTCGATTATGAAAACTTTAATTGCAGAATATAGAGAAGCTAGCAATGAATTTTATAGTTATTTTTAAATTTGATTTTATATAGGAAATATTTAGATGTGATTTTTTTTAAACCCGGTCTTATTCTAAAACTTAATCGACTGGCGTTAACCCTGCTTTTATTGACCATTTTTGGCCATTTATTAAAAGGGCAGCCAGTTATTGAACCTCCTGTAATTGATTCAATATCTGTTGATACTGCTGCTAATGGAGTTTATCATTGTGTTTTGGGATGGGAACCCTATGACTGGAGTGGTTATGATATTGATTCGAGCGGTTTTATTGTGAGAGATGTCATACCCGGGTCAGGATATGCAAACCCAGATACAATTTTTAATGCAAATGCTACTTTCTATATGGATTATTCTTCTGATCCTTTAAATGAAATTCAGGGGTATGGCCTTGTTGCTTTTTCTGTTGTCAATGGAGAATTCTTAAAATCAGAAATTGAAGATCAGTTTTCCAGGAATATAAGACTGCAAGTAGTAAATTATGACTCGTGCACTGCCAGTGTGAGTCTCTCCTGGAACGATTACTACAGCGATGAGGCTCCGTCAGGAACCGAAGAGCCTGCATATACCCTGAAAGCCATTTCCGCAACTGACTCTAGAGTTGCTGCAACCACCGTTAATTCCTATACTTTTGAAAACCTGAATCGGGAAGAAATTTATCAATTCCGATTGATTATTGACCCAGATGGTTTTACTTCATCTTCTAACCCTGTAAATGCGCTTATTACAACACCAGAAGAACCATCAAAACCATATATTGAAACTCTAAGCAACTCAGAAAATTTTATCACTACTGGTGCAGTATATGGAGATGAAATTGTAACAGATCATATGCTGCTGATGGGTTCTATAGACCCGGTGTCAGGTTATGATACTGTAGATGAGTTTTATGTTGAAAACCGGCCCTATACTTTCAGTGAATCACGATACGGAGAAAATATTACTTACTATTATATAGCTGCATTTAATAGCTGTGGAATTAATCCGGTATATTCCGATACGATTAATACAATTGTATTGTCTGCCGCAGATAATGGCGATTATATTAGTTTGCAGGCAAATGGGCTGGGAAAATCCGATGTTCAATATAGATTATATCGTCAGGCAAACGGTGAGACGACAATATTTGATCCCGGTTCAGAGCCAATCTTATATGATGATTATTCTGTTTTTGATTTAACACTAAGTAATCCAGGTGTAAGGTACTATATAGAAGCCAGATTGGGCGATTCTGTAATTGTTAAATCGAACCCTGTTGAGGTTAAAATACTCGACGATTTATTGTGGCCAAATGCTATAATCGCCGGTGAACCAGGAATGGATGGGGCCTTTAAAGCAATTCCCCAGCGATCATTGCCAGCCAGTTATAATCTAAGGATTTATAACAAGTGGGGTGACTTAATATTTGAAACAAACGATATTGATAATCCATGGAGAGGCAGATATAAAGGAAGTTTTGTGATGTCGGGCGGGTATTTATATGTTGCTACATACAAATTTCCCGGGAAAAAAGAAAAAGTAATCCGGGGTACCGTTACCGTAATACATTAGTTTCAAAAAGTAGATAAATAAAATTAAATTATTTGATGTTATTTGAGGAGGATTCAATAAATTTACAAATTCTTTAAGTTCAAATATAATTAGTGAGGTTATTTTAAGGTATGTTTCATTATTAGCCTTAAATTTGTGAAAATTGCATAAAGTATGGGTAAAGAGCACAGTCTTACCATTAAATATAAGTCTATTAGCCTGATTGGAAGTAAAGCAAGGCATAATCAGGATGCCTACGCAGAATTTCAAATACCGGGAGGTTACGGTTTTGCAATCTGCGATGGCATAAATGGAAAAGAAGGAGGAGGAGCCATTGCCTCAAAAATGGCAATCGAATCAATTAAGAGACAGTTTCGGAATACTCAATTTAAAAATCCGCAAAAAGCGCTTACCAACGCACTTACACTGGCCAACTTCCAGTTATACGATCATATTCAAAAAAATGAGCGTTTTAAAGGAATGGGAGCCAGCTGTGTTATTGTGCTTGTTATTGACGAGCGTGTTTATTACGCATATATAGGCAATGTCCGTTTCTATATTTTGCGGGATAATACTATTTACAGATTAACCCGCGACCACACTAAAGCACAAACAGCCCTTGCCCAAAACAAGATAAACGAGGAAAAGCTGGAGTCTGATCCTGGTTTTTATATAGCCGACAGAGCATTGGGCTTCGACAAGGATGTGAATTTTTCGGTTTGCAAACAACCCATATCAATGGAAGAGCATGATATGTTACTGCTCACTTCAGATGGGTTATTTAAAGAGCTTACAGAAAACCAAATTGCTGAAGTTGTTAATGATCCCGATGCATCGGTAGATTTTATGGCCACAAATTTGGCCCAAAAAGCCGATCAGGCCGGAGGGAACGATAATATTACGCTCACCCTGATGCATGTGTTCGATCCGCAAAAAGTGCCTTTTACTCCCGAAACAGGTGAAAAAACAGAGATCGTTGAAGGTAAGAAAGGTATTCCAAAGGCAGTCTGGATTGTGCTGGGTGTAATTGGTCTTGTCGCATTGCTGTATGGAATCAGTGAAATTGCTTTTAACCATGAGCGTGTGACCACAGAGCAAAAACCACAAAAGAGTGTCGTCGATACACAACCGAAAGATACAATTAAGCCGGCACGCACAGAGGACTTAACTAAAAAGAAAGAGAAGGAGCCACAGGGAATTAAGCCTGAATTCATTCCTTACAAAATTGAAAAAGGCGATAACTTTTACCGATTAGGTATCAGATTCAATGTTACTGTACAGTTGCTTGAAAAAGTGAATAATGTTCAGGCTAAACGCTTACGCCTGGGGCAACGTATCCGAATACCTGTAAAAGCCATACATAAAGTTGAAAAAGGCGAAATGCTTAGCACCATAGCAGAAAAATATCATACACCTGTTAAAGATATCCTTAAAGCGAATAAGCTCGATGATGCCGATCGTCTGAGTGAAGGTATGGTGTTAAATATTCCCCTGCAGTACGACGATAAAATCTCTGAGTAACCTTGCAAAACAAATTCAAATATTTAAGTCTGTTATTACCGGGCTTATTGCCTTTGTTCGTTTTTATTTTGGCCGACGAGTTTGCCGGAACAACAAATGCAATAATTTTGGCATTAATAGCAGGAGGGGCTGTGTTTGTATATACATGGATACGCAACAAAAAAGCAGATGCTTTTGTGTTGTTTGACACATTGTTGCTTGCTGCCTTCGGTGGAGTTAGCTTACTGCTGCACGATGATATTTTTTTCAAGCTCAAACCGGGTATAATTCAAACAATTTTGGTTGTAATAATTGGTCTTAGTGCCTACTCGCCCAGAAATATCATGTTGAATATGGCACAGCGCTATATGCCCGATAAGGAGTTTGATGAGGCTCAACTTCGTCAACTGCGGAGCCAAACACGAGTGCTTTTTTGGTTGTTTTTTACCCATACCTTGCTCGTTTTTTACAGCGCATTTTACATGTCTAAGGAAGCCTGGGCTTTTATAAGTGGAGGACTGTTTTATGTGATAGCTGGTTTATGGTTCGTTGTGGAATTGGTGCGGCAAAGAATATTGAGATCAAATATTGAATGGCTGCCTGTACTAAATGAGGAAGGAAAGGTAATAGGTAAAGCATCGAGAGCCCAGGTGCACAGTGGTTCAAAGGTTTTGCATCCTGTTGTGCATTTACATGTTTTTAATAAAAAGGGGGAGCTGTTCGTGCAAAAGAGATCCATAGATAAAGATATCCAGCCCGGAAAGTGGGACACGTCAGTGGGTGGGCATATATCCTTTAAGGAAACCCCGCAGAAAGCACTTCAGCGAGAAGCCAAAGAGGAGCTCAATATAAAAACTGGTGATGCGAAGTTTTTGTTCTCTTACATTTGGGAGAGTGATGTGGAGAAAGAATTTGTATATACATTCGCCATAACAACAGATCAGGAGGTAACGCCAGACCCCAGGGAACTTGCTGGAGGAACGTGGATGAAGATTGGCGAAATTAAATCAAAGTTGGGGAAAAGTTTTTTTACCCCTAATTTTGAACATGAATTTCAGATGCTAATAAAACGTATTGTATTTAAATAGTGCAGAAAATAAAAAAACAATCTTTGTTGCTGAAATAAAAAAAATTGAATATATTAGTCCAAATTGTCTGAAAACTTTTTCGTCATGATAGATAAATACATAGCTGAATTACTGAAGACCAATACCAGGGTAATTGTGCCTGATTTTGGCGCTTTTATGGTTAAATCTTCCCCTGGGAGTACCGAAAAACAGGTCTCTTTTAATGATTTCCTGAAATATAATGATGGTTTGTTGATAAACCATATTGCCAAGAAGGAGAGTATTGTTAAAGAGGAGGCCCAGAAAAAGGTAAAGGCTTTCGTCGATGATATACAACAAGAATTAAAGGCCAATAAGCCTTTTAAAATTGCAGATTTAGGCTATTTATATAAAGATCCGAGAGGTTCAGTAAGATTTAAAGCTGGTGATGAGAAACCTGAAGGAGGCAAGGCTGCAGCCAGTACACAGTCAGCAACATCAGTTAAGCTTGACGAAAAAGAGGAATCTGCTCCGAAAAAGAAAGAAGAAACCAAAGTAGAGAAGAAAGAAGAACCAGCGGCTAAGAAGACAGATACAGGTGGCGCAGCAGGAAAAACGCTTAATGAAAAGCTGAGCGATAAAAAAGACGGTAAGACCCAGGTTAAAACCGGAGCCCCGGAAGCAAAAAAAGCTGCAGCCGAAAAACAGCAAGCTAAACCAGGCGGTTCAAAAGTACCTCCCGGGAAAAAACCGCCCGCAACAAAACAGCCTAAAAAGGCTAATAACTCTTCAGTAGCAATTATTACAGCAGCAATTATTGTTGTTTTAGGAGCTGGTGCAGTAATAGCTTATCTGAACTGGAATACTGTACAGGGATGGTTTGGTGGTTCTATCTTTGGTGAGGATGAACCCAGGGAAGTAGCTGTAGATAGTGCCGCAATAAAAGCCAAACAAGCCAGAATGGACTCAATAAGAATGGCGCAGGCAAGGCAAGACAGTATAGAGCAGGCTCGTCAGGATAGCATCCGTAAGGCCGAAGAGATGAAGAAAAAGAACCAGAAAAAATATTACCTGGTCGCCGGTAGTTTTAAAAATAAAAAATATGCCAATATGTTTGTTGAAAAACTTAATGGTGAAGGATACAACTCTGAGGTATTTATGGAACGGCGAGGATTTTACCGTGTCTCATTTAACAGCTATATCGACAGACAGAAAGCTTTTAATGAGTACCGCCGCATGAAAAATCAGGATATTCAGGTTTGGGTACTCAGACATTAGTATACAAAACTTTTTAATATAAAGCTGGCAATCATTGCCGGCTTTTTTTATTTTTGCTTTTTACTGCTCTATTAATAAAATCTTTGAATGAAGTTATCGGTTATAATTGTCAATTACAATGTAAGGCACTTTCTACGGCAGTGCTTGCAATCCGTTGAAAATGCAGCAAGTAAAATTAATGCAGAAGTCTTTGTTGTTGACAATAACTCTGTCGATGGTTCTGTTTCAATGGTTCGCGAGTCGTTTTCATGGGTAAAATTGATCGAGAATAATGAGAATCTTGGCTTTTCAAAAGCTAATAATCTAGCTATAAAACAAGCAAAGGGCGAATACGTGTTGTTGCTTAATCCGGATACTGTTGTCGAAGAAGATACTTTTTTGAAAGTGGTCGAATTTATGGACCAGCACGCTGATGCCGGCGGCCTTGGAGTTAAAATGATTGATGGAAATGGCGATTTTTTGCCCGAGTCGAAACGAGGTTTACCTACCCCAATGGTAGCCTTCTATAAAATTGCAGGTCTCTCTGCACTTTTTCCATACTCAAAAAAGTTTGGCCGCTACCATCTTAAATACCTTGATAAAGAAAAGGTTCATGAGGTTGATGTGCTTTCAGGGGCTTTTATGTTAGTGAGGAAAAAGGTAATTGATGAAATCGGAGGCCTCGATGAAACATTTTTTATGTATGGCGAGGATATTGATTGGAGTTACCGAATAAAAAAATCCGGCTATAAAAATTATTATTTTCCCGGTACAGCAATTATCCACTACAAGGGAGAAAGTACAAAAAAGGAGAGTATTAATTATGTGGTTGTTTTTTATAACGCCATGATCATTTTTGCTCAAAAACACTTTGCCCGCAAATATGCCTCTGTGTTTTCTTTCCTAATTAGATTGGCCATTATGCTTAGTGCGGGTTTAGCTATTTTTAAACGCTTAGTTAAACGGCTTTTCATCCCGGTAATTGATTTTTTTGTTTTGTGGGGTGGATTTTGGCTACTTACTCCTTTGTGGGAAAAATACCAATTTGGTGCATCCAACTGGTTTCCTGATTTTTATTTAACTACTGTAGCGCCGCTGTATGTGCTAATATGGATTATTGCATTGTTGTATAGCGGAGGATATGATAAGCCCTATAAGTTTTTTGATATATTAAAAGGAGTTGGATGGGGACTTTTATTGTTATTGATTGTATATGCACTATTGCCTGAGCATTACCGCTTTTCGCGTGTAATGCTTCTGCTTGGAGGTTTGTGGGCCACAATTACCATTCCCGCAATAAGGCTTCTGTATCGTAAAGCGAATGGTAAATCTGTTGGAAACGCTCAAGCAAGCAATACAATAGTGATTGGAAGCTCAGATGATGTGGAACGTGTACGGAAAATTTTTTCAAACGATACTAAAACCGACATCATTGGTTTTGTTTCTGTGTCAGACCAATATGAGGGAAAAGCACTCGGTACTCTTCAAAATATTGAAAAAATTGTCAGGGTAAATAATATATCAGAGGTCATATTCAGTGCACAGCACTTACAAGCAAGGAATATTATAAGGTTAATGATAAAACTGGACGATCCGCGATTAAGATTTAAAATCGTGTCGCCAGATGGGATTTCTGTAATTGGAAGTAGTACAATACACTCACTCGACGATGTTTATAGCGTAGAGGTCAATGCCATTAATAAGCCACCAAATAGACGTTTTAAAAGAACACTCGACGTTACATTGTCTTTAATGTTTGTTCTTTTATATCCATTGTTGTTTTATACGGTTAAGCATAAAGGCGGCCTAATAAAGAATGCATGGCGTGTTTTGACCAGTAAAATGAGTTGGGTTGGCTTTGGTCAAACAGACCGACTACACGAACTTCCAAATATTAGAAAGGGTGTTGTGCATCCTGGTATGTTGCATAAAAAAGAACAACGCTCATCAGATATGGTTCAGCGGGTAAATATGATTTACGCCAAAGACTACCGGCTTGTCAATGATTTAGCCATAGTTTTCCGTTTGTGGAAACATTTAGGAAGCTAAATTGTATTACAGTTGATTTAGAACAAAAAAATTATTCCACGCAACGTTATGGTAAAAGTAAAAGTTTTATTACCCGCTATGGGAGAGGGAGTTATTGAGGCGACAATTACCCAGTGGCTAAAGCAAGTAGGCGAACAGGTAGAAGAAGATGATCCCATAGTCGAAATTGCAACTGATAAAGTTGATAGTGAAATACCAGCACCGGTTTCAGGTAAACTATCCCGTCAACTATTTAGTGAGAATGATGTGCCAAAAGTCGGTGATCTTATTGCTGTTATTGAGGCTGAATCAGCTGGTGATGTAGATGAATCGCTTATTTTAACAGAAGATGATTCCGGAACTGCTGAGCCCGAAAAAACAGTGGATGAGTCCGCTAAACCAGAAGTAGAAGAGCAAGCAGAAGAAATTGAAGCCGATATAAGTGCTGATAAAGATGAATCCCATGCTTTCAATAGTGCCGATTTTTTATCGCCGCTTGTTAAGAGTATAGCCAAAGCTGAAAATATTAGTCTTGAGCAATTAAAACAAATAAAAGGTACAGGTTTAAATGGTCGAATTACAAAAGACGATGTGTTGGAGTGGTTAAATAGTCCACACGCTCAGAGTGCTCCAATGCAATCATCAGGACATACCTCAGCTACGAGCCCTCAAGAGTCAGCACCAGTACCCGAAGTATCTGTTCCATCATTACCCGGTGACGAAATAACCGAGATGGGGCGCATGAGAAAACTCATTGCCGACCACATGGTGACAAGTAAGAGAGTGAGTCCCCATGTAACCTCATTCGTGGAAGTTGATGTAACCAATATTGTGAATTGGAGAAGCCAACATAAAGCTGATTTTCAGGAAAAGCACAATGAAAAACTTACCTATACCCCAATATTTACCGAAGCCGTGCTTAAGTCAATAGCAGACTTTCCGATGATAAACGTATCTGTTTCAGGAACAAAAATCATTCGCCACAAACAAGTAAATATAGGAATGGCTACAGCCTTGCCAAGTGGTGACCTTATTGTGCCAGTTATAAAGCAAGCAGATGAGAAAAACCTTGTAGGACTGGCCCGGTCAGTAAATGATTTAGCTGCACGAGCCCGCAATAATAAATTAAAACCAGACGAAATTAAGGGCGGTACATTCACCATTACCAATGTTGGAACTTTTAATAATCTTACTGGAACGCCTGTTATCAATCAGCCTGAAGTAGCTATATTAGCTCTGGGAGCTATTAAGAAAAAACCGGCAGTCATTGAAACGCCTTCCGGAGATACCATAGGTATTCGTCATATTATGATTTTAGCCATGAGCTACGACCATAGGGTAGTAGATGGAGCCCTTGGAGGAATGTTCATCGATCGTGTAGGAAAGTATTTGGAAGATTTTGATGTCAATAGATCAATATAATCAACCATCTGCTTATTTTTGTTCATGGGCCATTGATTCATATTAAATCCGTAGGAATAATGACGTTAACTCACTTTTTTAGTGTAAAGAAATTTGTTTTTTTACTTGCCACAACCGGAATTTTAAACTTTGCCGATTCTGTTTATGCACAATCTACCTGGGAGCAAACCCGTGAAGAATCAGGTATAAAAGTTTACGAGCGAGAAACCGATAGCCGCCTCAATGATCTCAAAACAGTTTTTAAACTCAATTCAGGTGTTACGCCCGCCATTAGCTTCCTGCTCGATGAGAACGCTTTTAAATCGATGGTTAGTAATATAGAAGAAGCCAGAATGATTAAAAAAGTAAGTGACACCCTTCGGTATTATTACCTGAGGGTTTCAGTCGAGAATATTATTAACCGTGATGCTGTAGTGAAGGTTTCATTTCAACAGGATAGCCGTTCCGGATTGGTTACCTGTATTATGAAACTGGATAATTCCATTGGATACGAAATGGAGAATCAAAGTATAATGCCATTTACAGCACGTTGGTATTTCCGACCAACACGATGGGGAAAAGTAAATGTAAAATTGATTTATAAGGGCCAAATTGATGAGTACAATGAAATTGTATATAATTTGGTGGAGAAGATCATGAAAAGTCAGCTTTTTAACGTTTCAGAGCACATGAAGAGTATGGTTGAAGAATCAACTTATCAAAATGCTAATATTAATATCTTCAAATAGTCTGCCCAAAATACTTTTGGTCTTTATCATTTTATTAACCTTTTTCTCAGGAACCGACATTTCTGGTATAGCCGATATGGTAAGAACAATTTAAGTGGTTCATGACAAGTGTCTCTTTTAAGACCTGAAAAAATAATTATTTTTGTGACCGGGTAAATGTGAAATTTGGAGTTGGTGCTGCTAACTCCCTGGAAAACAAAGACAATTATGAAAAACAAGTTTCTTCAAATGCTCATCGCAATGGTATTGTTTTTATCTATTGTGGAGGCAAATGCTCAATTAAACGGGAATTATTCAATTGACCCCTCCGGGTCAGGGGATTTTGAAACAATTCAGGAGGCTGTCGACACGCTTGTAAGTCAGGGAGTGGATGGGCCTGTTGCCATGGGAATTGCAGCAGGGACCTACAATGAACAAATCCTTATTCCAACCATACCCGGAACCAGTCAAAATACAAAGGTGACATTCCGTTCGCAGGAACTAGATTCAACCAGTGTGGTTATTACCTACGGAACTACAAGTTACGATTATAACTACGTGTTGAAATTTAGTGGAGCCAATGACATTATTGTTTCCAACCTTACTTTACAAAATACATCATCAGATGATTATAGCCGGGTGATAACTTTTGAAGATAAGACTGAAAGAATTGAGCTGCGCAATAATCATATTACAGGAGCAAATGAGGCTACCCTGAAATATTCCTCATCTATACATTATGAAGATAAATCAGGAAATGCCAATATTGCTCAAACAATTCAGGTTAGAGATAATTATATTGAAGGAGCTCCTTATTCTATCTGCTTTGAGGTGTATGATGACTATGGACTTGAAAACCTTATAGCAGGGAATGATTGCAAAGCCCCGGTTTATTTGGAGGGGCAGCAAAACGTGGAAATCAAACAGAATAAGATTTACTATAAAGATGAAAGAGATTTACTGAAGTTAACAGATTGTCACGGCAGGATAAAGGTGCTTAATAATGCAATAATTACTGAGAACTATTATGGCAGTCATGATGGTATGGTCATTAGTGGCTGTGCTGCTGCTGAAGCCGATAGTGCATTAATTGCCAATAACATAATTTATACTAAAGGCCAGAGTGAAGTGCACGGTATAGATGGAATAGTAATACAGAACAGCAGTTCAATACATGTTTACCATAATACTGTTTATCTAAATTGTTATGCTGATCAAAATTATGCGATTACGCTGAATGGGAATGAAGCAATAGATATTCAAAACAACCTATTTGCAGTAATACAGGATGGTCAGGTGTTTAAATATGACAATGCCTTTCACATGGACAACAATAATCTGTTCACCAATGGAAGTTACTTTGCAAAAGTAAATTTCGACGAGATTCCAAATTTAGATTCACTACAGTCATTAACCGGTCAACATGAAAATGCAACAAGTTTCTATCCTGATTTTGCTGATGAGGCAGAGCCCGAAAGTCTTGTGCCACGAGCGGCCAATTTAAATAATACGGGTGTTGACTTGCGCGCATGGGTGTTATTTGATTATAATCGTAAAACCCGCAATATTAATCCGGATGTAGGTGCTTTCGAAGTTGATTATCATCCGGAACTTGAAGCTGGCCTTACACATTTAACTTGTTATGGTGATAATTCCGGCGCAATTGAACTTTCACCCTCAGGAAGCGGACCATTTAATTACTTATGGTCAACCGGGGCCACCACCAAAGATTTGTCCGGCCTTGATGCAGGAACCTATTCCGTGACAGTTGAAGGTGCCAATGGGTTTGAAACCTATGGAGAATATACCCTCAATGCTCCTGATGTAATATCTATTGATTATGAAGTGACAGATGCTATGTGTGACTCTGCAACCGGCGATATATCTGTATATCCATCTGGCGGACAGGGTCAATTTGCCTATCAGTGGACTACCGGGGATACAACAAACTTTGTTGATAGCCTCGTTTCAGGAGTTTATATTGTAACAGTAACTGATGATAATGGCTGTAGTAACTTTGCATCAATATCAGTCGATGATAATGGCGGACCCGAAATAAATAGCAGTGTTGTAACCAATGTTAGTTGTAATGGTGGTGCTGATGGTGCAATTGATATATCAGGAAACGGTGCTGTGGCTTATGAGTGGAGCAACGGTGCCGCATCCGAAGATATTAATAACCTCACTGCAGGTATTTACGAAGTAACCCTTACCGGTGAAAGCGGTTGCCAGACCTATGAACAGTACTCTGTTATGCAACCTGAATCGCTTGCGGTATGGATACAAACAACAGGAGCTACCTGTGGCCAGGCCAATGGAACGGCCCTGGCTAATATTAGCGGTGGAACAGCACCATATTATTTAAACTGGTCTGTGGGCTCTGCTGCAGATACCATCACCGACCTGGAATTAGGAACTTATGCGCTTACAGTAACCGATTCCAATGGCTGTGGCTTAAGTAAAAGCTTTACAATTAACGAGTCAGGTGCACCAACCATAGTTTTAGACTCGCTTATAGCGGGTCAGTGTGGAGCAGCCGATGGCGCTGCTTATGTATCCGTTGTTGGTCAGAATGCCCCTTTTGAATACCAATGGTCAAATGGTAGTGCAAATGAGGATTTAATGAATGTAGATCCCGGGCAATATGCGCTTTCAGTAACTGATTCAGCTGGTTGTAATACTTTTACCATTGCTGAAATTCCCGGTAATAAACCTGCAGTTAACCCAATTTGTATGGTTACTGTTGATTCCGGAACCTATCAAAACGAAATAATTTGGGAACAACAGTATAGCGCAAATGTAGATTATTACCGGATTTATAAGGAAAGTTACCAAAGTGGTGTGTATAACCCAATAGGAACAGTAGATGCAAACCAGGGAGGCCTATTTGTAGATACGCTCTCTGATGTGATGCAGCGTGCCTGGCGATATAAACTGGCTGTGGTTGATACGTGCGGTTATGAATCGCAGCTTAGTGAGCATCATAAAACCATTCATCTTACCATGAATATTGGTTTGTTGAATACTGTGAACCTAATTTGGGATAGATATGAAGGTTTTGATTATGATACCTATTATATTCACCGTCGAGTTGGCGCTACCTGGACATTAATAGATTCAGTGCCTGCAAGCCTGCATTCATATACCGATCAGAATCCTGTAATGGATGAGACGCTTTATTATATGATTACAATCGAACATCCTTATGGATGTGACCCTGAAAGTAAAGTTAACCGAAGAACAGTGCGTTCCAATGTATCACCACCTGCTCCGCCAGCTATCTGGCATGATATGCCGCCATATCCTCCCGAAGGTTTGTATGCCCTGGAAATTGGGGCGAATAGCGTGGAGCTGGCATGGAATCCTGCTGTTGACGATAATGGAATTGCAGGTTATGAGGTGTATCAGAATGGTAATTATGTTACTGCTGTTACGGATACAACATGCACTGTTAGCGGATTAGAGAGTAATACTGAATATGATTTTTACATTAAAGCATTTGACAATATGGGGCAGTATTCAGGCATTAGTGATGTGATTCAGGTAATGACAGCAGTGGGCATACATGATGCACAAAGCATGCTTGCCATATATCCAAATCCTGCCACGCGCGAAGTATTTGTTCATATGAAAGAATCTGCACAGAAAATAAAAGGTCAGCTTTTGACTATTGATGGCAAAATTGTTAAGCATGTCCATGATCCGAATCTCCAGTCTGGCCGCCTTTTGCGAATAGATTTGTCTGATGTGTCAAGCGGCTTGTATATTTTGCAAGTTTCTAGTGGTCAGGATCTGTTCCGACAAAAACTCATTGTAAAATAAAATTTGCATATCCTGGTTTTATGTGGTTAAATAGAATATTTGTTGTATCGTTGCTCCTGTTTTTTTTGACCTCCGGTTTTATTGCCGGACAGGAAAAAGTGAAGGAAGGCCTGTTCCCAATCCAGCATTTTGAGCCTGAACATTATATGAATGCATCTCCGCAAAATATGGACATGCTTCAGGATAACCGGGGGGTAATGTATTTTGCTAATGGCCAGGGCGTTTTGGTTTATGATGGTCATAACTGGAGGCTTAAAAGGGTTGATAATGAAACGGCTGTAATATCCCTTGGCCAGCATAAGTCAGGACGTATTTATGTGGGTGCCGTCGGTGCAATGGGTTTTTTGGAGCCTAATATTAATGGTGAACTGGAATATCATGATCTGACAAAAAAATTGCATGATAGTCTGCAAAATTTTAAAGATGTTAAATATATACATGTAATTGACGATCGTGTTTTTTTTCAGACAAATCAATATCTTTTTGAATGGAATGGCGAACAGTTTACTCATTGGAGGTCAGCTTATGGTTTTCATACTTCATTTGTTGTAAATGGATTTTTATTAGTTAATGTGCCTTCAAAAGGTTTGTTTTGGCTCAGGCAGGGAGAACTGGTCAATGTAAAAGGAGATCGTTTCCCTGATAAAACAACAATTTTTTCTTTTCAGGAACACCCTGTAAAAGGCTATTACCTTGTTGCTGCCGGGTATGGAGGAGTGTATAAAGCAGGGTTAAAGCATAGCGATAACGATTTATTTATAGCTATTGAGTCTCACGGGGTTATTAATCAGCAGCTTAAAGATGTTTTTGTTTATAATTTGAATTGTATAAGTGACAGTAGATTTACAATAGGAACCTGGTCAAATGGAATGTATATTATAAACGATAATGATTTGGTTTATCAACTTCCTGCAGCTAATCGTTTAAATAATAAAACCATTTATACGCAGTTTGTAGACCAGAATAAAAATCTATGGGTTGCACATTCAGATGGATTGACACATATCGATATCCAACCGCAAATTACCTATTTTGATGAAAATATGGGTATTGAGGGGACTATTGAAGATATTTTAAGGTACGAAAATAGTGTGTATTTGGCAGGTGAACATGGTTTGTTCAGCATGTTTGCAGATGAACGGGATGCTGTAAAAGCTAAACGACAAAGTTTTAAGCTTATAAAAGAATTCCGGGGCGGAGCCCTTGATCTTGTAACCGACTCTTCTGATTTATGGATTGCCGAAAATACTAGTGTATTAAAGGGAGATATGAAGACCGGCTTAACTCCGGTAATGACAAATTGCTATCCGTGGGCACTTTTTCAAACGCAACATTACCCTAATAAAATTTTTGTGGGACTTGACAATGGCATAAGCGTATTGAGTAAGTCTGCCAACGGGCAAGTAGCTGAAAAAAAATTGACAGGTATAAAAGCGTCTGTTTATAATTTTTGTGCTGACGGAAACGGGCATGTTTGGGCTGGTTCTTTGCAAAACGGTATTTTTAAACTACAGCCTGATGAAAATAAAGGTCAGACCTGGGATGTGGAACAATTTGATACAGCCCGGGGTTTGCCTCCTAATAGTCCAGCCTATGTGGCTTATTTTGAAGGAGATATTCTTGTGGGAACAGATAAGGGGCTTTATACATTTAATGAGAAAAATAAAAAGTTTGAACCTGCTATTGACTATCCTGATTACTTAAATCATAAGAAATTATTAATTCATAACCTCAAAACAGACCAGGAAAGATTGTGGGCCACAACTTTTAAAAATTATACTGACCTTCAAATCGGATACGTTAAAAAAACAGATTCCGGTTATTCATGGATCGATACACCATTTAAACCAATTTCAAGGGGTACAATTCATGCCATTTATCCTGATCAAAAGGGCGTGGTTTGGCTTGGAGGTACAGAAGGTATATACAGATACAATGAAAATATAAAGAATGATTATAATCTGCCCTATCAGGCTATTATCAGACGTGTTGTGGCAAATAAAGATTCTGTTATTTTTGCCGGTAATTATGTTGATCAGGATGGAAAGATACTATTAAAACAAACAAATGAATGGGCTCCTGAGATTAGTTATGATCACAATTCACTGGAGTTTCATTTTTCTGCAATGAATACTGAAGTAGCATCTCCACAGAAATATAGTTTTCAATTAGATGGTTTTGATAAACGATGGAGTGAATGGTCGACTGAATCAACCCGTTATTATACTAATTTGGTTGAGGGAGATTACGTTTTTAAAGTTAAGGCACAAAATATTTACGGTCAGGAAAGTAAAGTGGCTATTTATCGATTCTCAGTGGCGCCGCCATGGTATCGTACACTATTCGCATATTTCACTTATCTTATACTATTGGTCGTATCGGTTTACCTGATTGTGAATTTTTATACACGCTATCTCAGGCGAGTGATCAGACAAAAAACACGCGAAGTCGTGAAGCAGAAAAAACTAGTGGAAGAGAAGAATGAGGCCATTACAGATAGTATCAGGTATGCCCAGCATATTCAGAAAGCCATGCTTCCGTCTGTGCATTTGCTGGAGGATACTTTAGAGGACTACTTTATTTTGTTTAAACCAAGAGACATTGTAAGTGGCGATTTTTATTGGTTCAGAAATATTGGTGATTATACCGTAATTGTTGCGGCTGATTGCACAGGCCACGGAGTCCCCGGGGCTTTTGTGAGCATGTTAGGAATGGCATTTTTAAATGAGATTACTTCCACGTTAAATGATATTTCTGCAAGCGATGTGCTTAACAAACTTCGCGATCAGGTAATAAAGTCCCTCCGGCAGGAAGAGAAGGAAAGCATGTCAAGGGAGGGGATGGATCTTGCCCTTTATGTGATTGATAAGCAAAATATGAAGATTGAGTTTGCAGGGGCCAACAACCCACTTGTAATCGTCAGAAACGGAGAAGTTATACATATAAAGGGCGATCGTATGCCTATTGGTCATTACCCGCGAATGCGTGATTTTCAGCGGCAGGTGTTTGAGATTCAAAATGGAGATATGCTGTATACTTTTTCAGACGGATATCAGGATCAATTTGGAGGTGAAAAATTGACCAAGTTCAAAATCAAACGCCTTAAAGAATTGTTTGCTGAAATTAGCAATAAACCAATTGCAGAGCAAAAACAAATTTTAGACTATACAATAACCTCATGGATGGGCGATGAGCCCCAACTGGACGATATTCTCGTGATGGGCATACGTATTTAGTAAACTTATCAAAGCCTTTTAGGTTGCTCTTTAATTATGCCTTCACGGTAGGCCTCAAGTAGCCTTTCCAGGTCATGGATTTGTTCTTTTAGCTCGTTACCAACATCTGTATCGCCTACACGTTTCCTTACATTGTTGCGTTCAAGCATAAGCTTTGTGGTAGAAATATCGGCATTTTCTACTATCGCCTTTTTCCTCGATTGAAAAGGTTTGTGCGAAGCCAGTGTCAATCCATAAGAGTTGTAAATTAAGGTATAACCTGCAATGCCTGTTATATTTTGATAGGGTTTTGCAAGGCCGCCATCAATTACAATGAGTTTCCCGTTCCCTTTAACGGGGTTTTCTCCTTTTTTACGTTTTACAGGGGTGTGGCCATTCACAATGTGCCCCTGTTTCGGGTCAATTCCAAAATCAGTTAAGATTTTATTACATGTCTCCTCCTCATCGCGCAAAGCAAAATATGGATTGTTTTCCTCGTGGTGCGTACTTTTGTCAGATAATAGGTAGCGCTCAAAAGTGGCCATCTTTTTCTTTCCAAATAATGGCGATACAGGACCTGCCCATAAGTACCACAGAAAATCAAGCTCATAAGAGTTTGGTGTGCTTTTTAAGTGGTTCGAAAATGCTTTCCGGACGATTTTTTCCAGTTTAAGAACAAGGGCTTTACCACTATAGCTTTTGTCAAAAATTTTCATGCGCTGGAAATTTCCATTTCTCGTCATTGGAATACATCCATGATAAAGCAGGTTATTGTTGAAAACCAGGTGCATGTTGCCAACCTCATACAAATAATGCAAGTGCTTTTGCAGCTTTTCTGAATTTAAGAATGAGTGTTGCAGCCGTTCCATTAACTTTTTTTCCTCTTTGGTTAGTTCATGTGGATTATCAGGGTCAATGGTAGGCCATTTATTGTCTTTGAGTTTATAGCTCTTTCCGCCGATCTTAATAGTCCCCTCTTCATAGTTCATTTTATCCAGCACTAATCTGTCTTCCATTTGGTACCAGGGGTTGCGTTTAATAATGGTGCTTTCTATTTTGAACTGAATTACACTAATGGCTTTATGCATTTGTCTGATGAGCAGTTGCTGTTGTGGACTATTGTCTGCTGAAGCCTCTTCTTTGGGTGCAAATACTTCACATAAATCATTTTCATAGGTTTCCATCGCAAAAGTTGCCAGCGGCATAAGGTTAATACCGTAGTTTTCTTCTATGATAGATAAATTGTCGTAACGTGCAGATATACGTAAAACATTCGATATGCATCCTGTACAGCCCATGGCAGCACCCATCCATAAAATATCATGGTTGCCCCACTGAATATCCACGCTTTTAAATGTCATCAAAGTGTCGATAATGCGGTCTGGCTCGGGTCCGCGATCAAAAATATCCCCTACAATATGAAGGTGGTCAATCACCAGACTTCTGATAAGTTCAGATATGGCCATCACAAAATTATCGGCCCTGTTGATGCGTATAATGGTATCAATAATGCCATTGTAGTAATCCTGTTTATTTGGCGCATTTTCTTGCTCATGCAATAATTCTTCTATTACATAGGCAAAATCATTGGGCAGGGCTTTCCGTACTTTCGAACGTGTGTACTTCGACGATGCATTTCTGCATACTTCTACCAGTCTGAAAAGCGTTACTTTATACCAATCCTGCATTTCATCTTCATGCTCATGCTCTATAAATTTTAGCTTTTCTTTTGGATAGAATATAAGTGTTGCCAGTTCAGATTTGTCTTTTTGTGAAATGGTATCACCAAAAACATCATTAATCTTACGCTTAACTACGCCGGAAGCATTGTTTACAATGTGGATAAAAGAATCGTATTCGCCATGAATATCTGACATAAAGTGCTCTGTGCCTTTGGGTAGGTTTAATATGGCCGACAGGTTAATGATTTCAGTACTTGCAGCTTGAATGGTGCGATAAGAGCGTGCGAGAAGTTTGTAATAGCTGAGTTCTTCTTTGGAGAGTTTCATTTTTTGTGATGATTTTTGACTTTGATTTTTTATGTCATGAAGTTAATAATTCTTTATCATCAGAAATATGAAATTTTATGAATTTATTTTTCTGAAAGATGAACAGCTTGTTTTTATCAATTTTATATTAGATTTTTTATTTCATTTCGCAGGTCTGAAGTTTTTTGTATCTTGGCACGCAAAAGATCAAAGGATCTTTTTTTCGGGGTGTGCCCGTTAGCCCCGGAATTTTTTGATTGGTTTAACTTTTTTAATCTTCAGCTATGAGAACTACATTTATTCTTACCCTGGTGTGCTTAACCATGGGTTTGTCGGCACAAAATATTCCTTCTGCCGATGTAAAAAAACTCTCCGGTCAGGTTGTAAATACATCAAATTTTTCAAACGATGGAAAACCTATAGTTATTAGCTTTTGGGCGACCTGGTGTAAGCCTTGCGTTAAAGAGCTTAACGCTTATAACGACTATTATATGGACTGGAAGGACGAAACAGGAGTGAGAATTGTTGCCATTTCTACCGATGACACACGTAGCTCTGGCCGCGTGGCACCATACGTTAATGCGCGTGGATGGCAATTTGATGTTTTCCTCGATGAGAATGGCGATTTTAAGCGTGCCATGAACGTTGCCAATGTTCCCCATACTTTTTTACTAAATGGCGATGGAGAAATAATATGGCAACATACTTCCTATGTTGATGGCGATGAAGAGGAATTGTATGATAAATTGCTTGAACTTACTGAAAAATAATTCAAATATCTCTGCCATATTACAGTGCGAAATGTACGTGGCTAATTCCTAAAGTTATGAGAAAGATTTTTTTGCTGTCACTGATTATTATTCTTCCCATGGTGGCAATGGCACAAAAACAAGACCGCCCAAAGGGTCGCCTCAGCGGCAACTTTAATATGGAGGCCTGGTATTATCTAAAAGATAGTGTGATAGGCACAAACGTTCCTCCGGAAAAAACACTTATGAATGGTTATGCCAACTTCAGGTACGATTATGGTAATTTTACTGCCGGAATGCGCTTCGAAGGTT
>Ga0102938_10001060_pt1 | contig 20943 bp, 23 predicted proteins | sample SalPonR2_B_D2_MG_FD_84516 | JGI IMG/M metagenome (GOLD analysis project Ga0102938, IMG submission 84516) | Salt pond soil microbial communities from South San Francisco under conditions of wetland restoration - Salt Pond MetaG R2_B_D2_MG | ecosystem: Environmental > Aquatic > Marine >... | reverse complement strand
CGAACTCGAGGTGATGCGCGACCACGCCGACAACTGCGTGATCATCTGCGGCATCGAGAACGTCGACCCGATGGGTGTCCACACCGGTGACTCGATCACGGTTGCGCCCATCCAGACCCTCACCGACGTCGAATACCAGGAGATGCGCAACTCGGCGCTCGCCTGCATCCGGCGCGTCGGCGTGGAGACCGGCGGGTCGAACGTGCAGTTCGCCGTGCAGCCCACCACCGGTCGCCAGGTCGTGATCGAGATGAACCCACGCGTGTCGCGTTCGTCCGCACTGGCGTCGAAGGCAACCGGGTTCCCGATCGCCAAGATCGCCGCGCGGCTCGCTGTCGGCTACACCCTCGACGAGATCCCCAACGACATCACCAGGACCGACACGATGTCCACGCCCGCCAGCTTCGAGCCGGTGATCGACTACGTCGTCACCAAGATTCCGCGCTGGGCCTTCGAGAAGCTGCCGGGTGCCTCGGGTGTGCTCGGTACCCAGATGCAGTCGGTGGGCGAGGTGATGGCGATCGGGCGAACGTTTCCCGAGAGTCTGCAGAAGGCGCTCCGCTCGCTCGAACAGGGCCGCCTCGGGCTGGGTTGCGACCCGGCCGAAGCGCACCTCGACGACCTGTCCGACGACGAGCTGCTCACCCAGGCAGCGATACCGACAGCGGACCGCATCCAGCAGGTCGGGGCGTTGCTGCACCGTGGCGTGGCGATCGACGCCGTCCACGAAGCCACATGGATCGACCCGTGGTTCCTCGACCAGATGTCGATGATCTCCGAGGAGCGTACGGCGCTCGTCGAGGCGGGGATCGACACGATGACCAAGCGGGCGTGGCGGCGGGCGAAGCGGCTCGGGTTCTCCGACGGGCAGATCGCCCACCTGTGGTCGATGTCCGAGGACGACGTCCGTGCAGCTCGTGAAGCGGCCGGCGTGTTGCCCACCTACAAGACGGTCGACACCTGCTCGGCGGAGTTCCCCGCCGAGACGCCCTACCACTACTCGACGTACGAGGACGAGAGCGAAGTACGTGCATCCGACGCCCGCAAGGTCGTCATCCTCGGCTCGGGTCCCAACCGCATCGGCCAGGGGATCGAGTTCGACTACTGCTGCGTGCACGCGTCGTTCGCGCTGCGCGACGCCGGGTTCGAGACGATCATGGTCAACTGCAACCCCGAGACCGTGTCGACCGACTACGACACGTCGAGCCGGTTGTACTTCGAGCCGCTCACGAAGGAGGACGTGCTCAACGTCATCGCCGTCGAGCAGCCCGAGGCCGTCATCGTGTCGCTCGGCGGTCAGACGCCGCTGAAACTCGCGGGTCTGATCCCACCCGAACTCGTCGCCGGCACCTCGCCCGACTCGATCGACGCCGCCGAGGACCGCGAACGCTGGAACGCGATCTGCGACCAGTTGCAGATCCCGCAGCCTCCCGGTGGTACGGCGATCGACATCGAGCAGGCACTCGAGATCACCGACGACATCGGCTTCCCCGTCCTGGTCCGGCCCAGCTACGTGCTCGGCGGTCGGGCCATGCAGATCGTCCACGACCGCAACCATCTCGCTCGAGCCATGGACGAACTCGCCGGGTTCGGCAGCCTCGGCAAGGAGGGCGGCCTCTCGGCCGAACGTCCGGTGCTGATCGATCGGTTCCTCGCCGACGCCACCGAGGTCGACGTCGATGCGATTCGCGACCACACCGGCGAGGTGCTGATCGGTGGGGTCATGGAACACGTCGAGGAGGCTGGGGTCCACTCCGGTGACTCAGCGTGCGCACTGCCGCCCCCGACGCTGCCGTCGTGGGTGGTCGAGGTGATCGAGTCCTACACCGCAGCGATCGCGAAGCACCTCGACGTGCGCGGGCTGATCAACGTCCAGTACGCCGTGATCGGCACGACGGTCTACGTGATCGAAGCAAACCCGCGCGCCAGCCGGACGGTGCCGTTCGTGGCCAAGGCGACCGGTGTGTCGCTGGCAAAGGTGGCGACACGGGTGATGCTGGGGGCCACCCTCGCCGAACTCGCCGCCGAGGGTGTGCTGCGCGCACCGGTCGGCGGTCACGTGGCCGTCAAGGAGGCCGTGATGCCGTTCAACCGGTTCCCCGAGGTCGATCCCGCACTCGGCCCCGAGATGCGTTCCACCGGCGAGGTGATGGGCATCGCCGACACGTTCGGCCGGGCCTTCTACAAGGCCGAGCTCGCGGCCGGCAACCCGCTGCCGACCACCGGCACCGTCTTCTTGTCGCTCGCCGACCCCGACAAACCGGCAGGGCTCGTGGTCGCACGACGGTGCCGGGCGCTCGGGTTGGGGGTTGCTGCCACCGAGGGCACCGCCGCGTACCTGGCGGCGTTCGAATCGCCCGTCGACCAGGTGGTCGCGAAGGTCCAGGAGGTCGACGATCGCGGCGACACGCCGGTCACCGCCGTCGATCTCATCGCGGACGGCAAGATCAGTTTCGTGGTCAACACGCCGCGCGGCGCGCTCGGCCGCAGCGACGGCGAGCAGATCCGCAAGGCTGCGAGCCTGCACCGGGTGAGCTGTGTGACCACGGTCGATGCCGCCCTCGCCGCAGTGCAAGGGCTGTCGGAACGCGACGGCGAGGCGTTGACGGTGAGGACACTCCAGGAGTACCACGGAACCACCGAGCCGCCGGCAGAGATGGCGGCGACGGCGCCGTGATCGACACGCGCGTCACCGTCGGCAGCGTCGAGCTGTCCGCTCCGGTGATGACGGCGTCGGGAACCGCCGGGTACGGCACCGAACTGGCCGGCTACCTCGACCTGGCGTCGCTCGGTGCCGTCGTCACGAAGTCGCTCGCACCGTACGAGTGGCCCGGGAACCCGGCGCCACGGCTCCACCCGACGCCGCAAGGGATGATGAACGCCGTGGGGTTGCAGGGCCCCGGGGTGCAGTACTGGCTCGACCACGTCGTGGGGGATCTCGTGGCCAGCGGTGCGACGATCGTGGTGAGCATCTGGGGGCGCAGCGTCGACGACTACGCGGCGGCCGCTGCGCTGTTGGCGGCAGCGCCGCCGGAGGTCGTGGCGGTCGAGGTGAACCTGTCGTGTCCGAACCTCGAGGGTCGGGGCTCGATCTTCGCCCACGACGTTGCGCTGTCGAGCGAGGTGATCGCCGCCACGGCGGCATGCGGGCGCCCGCGGTGGGCGAAACTGAGTGCCAACACCGATCGCATCATCGACGTCGCAGACGCGGTGATCGCCGCCGGGGCCGAGGCGGTGACGTGCATCAACACGTTGCTCGGTCTGGCCTACGACCCGGACACGCTCGCCCCGACACTCGGCGCCGGCGGGGGAGGGCTGTCCGGGAGGGCCATCCATCCGGTCGCGGTCCGAGCGGTGCACGACGTCCACCGTGCACTCCCCGACGTGCCGATCATCGGCGTTGGTGGTGTCGCGTCGGCGTGGGACGCGATCGAGCTCCTGCTCGCAGGTGCTTCGGCGATCCAGGTGGGCACAGCCACGTTCGCGGACCCCGGTGCTGCGGCGATCATCCAGGACGGTCTGGTGGCGTGGGCCCGCCGACGCGGATTGACCGGGCTCGACGGCATCGGCGCGATAGCTTGACCCCATGGCAACACCCCCACAGCTGACCCCCGAGCAGCGCTCGGCAGCACTCGCCAAGGCGGCCGAGGCCCGAGCCGCTCGCGCCGAGATCAAGGCCCGTCTCAAGATGGGCTCGATGTCGCTCGCCGACGCGTTGGCGTCGACCGACGTCAATGTCGGCAAGTTGAAGGTCGTTTCGCTGCTCGAATCGCTCCCCGGCGTCGGCAAGGTCAAGGCACGCCGGATCATGGACGACATCGAGATCGCTGACAACCGACGTGTCCAGGGCCTCGGCGCCCAGCAGAAGTCGAAGCTGCTCGAGCTGCTCGGCTGACCGGGACCCCTCGTTGATCATCGTCGTCTCGGGCCCCGGCGGCGTCGGCAAGGGCACCATCGTCGACGCCTTGGTTCGTCGCGACGATCAGCTGTGGCTCAGCCGATCGTGGACGACCCGTCAGCGCCGACCCTCCGAAGATGCCGATGCCTACGTCTTCACCGACACGGCCGCGTTCGAGCAGCACATCGCCGATGGGGGATTCATCGAGTGGACCGAATTCCTCGGGAACTACTACGGCAGCCCACTGCCGGAGCCGGCAGGTGACCAGGACATCGTGCTCGAGATCGAGGTGGACGGTGCCCAACAGGTCAAGAAGATCTTCCCCGACGCGTTGCTGCTGTTCGTCGTCCCACCCTCGCGCGACGAGCAGGAGCGCCGGTTGCGCGGTCGGGGTGACCCAGGCGACAAGGTGCTCGCGCGTCTCAAGAAGGCCGAGGTCGAAGAGCCGATCGGTCGCGAACTCGCCGACCACATCGTGGTCAACGACGATCTCGATGAGACGATCGACGAGATGCTGGAGATCATCGAAAGCGCTCGTTCCCGGACATCGCACCGGTAGCATGGGGCAACTATGGCGCTCGACCACGACACGATGATCAACCCACCCATCGAGAGCTTGCTCGACAAGGTCGACTCGAAGTTCACACTGGTCACGCTCGCAGCGCGCCGGGCGCGCAACATCAACTCGTACTTCAACCAGCTCGGTGACGGGCTCGGCCACATGATTCCGCCGCAGGTGTCGTCGGTTGCCCGCAAGCCGCTGTCGATCGGCTTCGAGGAGATCTCGCAGGAGAAGATCATCTGGGCCCCGGCGCCCGAGATCCCCGACGAGCCCGAAGTCGACGCCGAAGCCGAAGCTCAGGCCATGGCCGACGCGGCCGGTGCCGAGGCCGCCGACGACTGATCGTCGACCGGGTCGCTCGCGACCCGTGACGAAGACCGCGCTGGATCCTGGAGGGGACATCGATGCTCGCAGGCAAGCGCATCGTGCTGGGCGTGACGGGCGGCATCGCGGCCTACAAGGCGATCGAGGTGTGCCGCCGACTCGTCGATGCCGGTGCCCACGTGGTGCCGATCATGACCGACGGGGCGACCCACTTCATCGGTCGTACCACCCTGAGTGCGTTGGCGTCGGAGCCGGTGCAGACCGAGCTGTGGGACAACCCGACCTCGCCGATCCCGCACACCAGTATCGGACAGGATGCCGATCTCGTCGTGGTGGCCCCGGCGACGGCCAGGTTGCTCGCCGCCTATCGCATGGGGCTGTCGACCGATCTGCTCACCAACACCTTGATCGCCACGCGGGCGCCGGTGATCGTCTGCCCGGCCATGCACACCGAGATGTGGGAGCACCCGAGCGTCGTCGAGAACGTTGCGGTGCTGCGCGACCGTGGTGTGCACGTGGTCGAGCCCGAGTCCGGTCGTCTCGCAGGCGGTGACGTCGGCTCGGGTCGTCTCGCCGACCCGGCCGCCATCGTCGCGGCCGTCGAGCGGGTGCTCGGCCCTCGCGATCTCGACGGGACCGCCGTGGTCGTCTCGGCGGGCGGAACGCGCGAGCCGATCGACGCCGTACGGGTCATCGCGAACCGCAGTTCCGGCAAGCAGGGGTACGCCGTCGCTGCCGAAGCGGCTGCACGGGGCGCCCGGGTCACGCTGGTGTCCACCGTGAGCCTGCCGACGCCCCCTGGCTGCGCCCTCGTCGACGTCGAGACCGCCGACCAGATGCAGCAGGCGATGACCGCAGCGGCGGCCGACCACGACGTGATCGTGATGAGCGCGGCCGTCGCGGACTTCCGACCGAAAGCGGCCTCCGAGGCCAAACTCAAGAAGCGCGACGGTGCCCCCGAGATCATCCTCGAGCAGACGCCGGACATTCTCGCCGGGTTGGGCGCCGGGAAGCGCGATGGCCAGGTGCTCGTCGGTTTCGCCGCGGAGACCGACGACCTGATCGCCAACGCCACCGCCAAGCTGCGCGCCAAGCACCTCGACCTGATCGTGGCCAACGACGTGGGCGCACCGCAGGTCGGCTTCGCCCACGACACGAATGCGGTTACGCTGTTGCGGCCCGACGCGGAGCCTGTCGAGATCGACCTCGCATCGAAGCGAGATGTCGCTCGGGCCGTCATCGACACCATTGTCACCATCCGCTCACAACATCGACAGGACCTTGCATGAGCACGTACACGTTCACCTCCGAAAGCGTCACCGAAGGCCACCCCGACAAGATGGCCGACCAGGTCTCCGACGCCGTCCTCGACGCCATCCTCTCCGAGGATCCCGACGGGCGGGTCGCCTGCGAGACACTGCTGACCACGGGGCTCTGCGTGATCGCCGGCGAGATCACGACGTCGGCCTACGTCGACATCCCCAAGATCGCCCGCGAGACGATCAATGGCATCGGCTACGACAACGCCATCTACGGCTTCGACGGCAACACCTGCGGGGTGATCGTGTCGATCGACGAGCAGAGTCCCGACATCGCACAGGGCGTCGACACCTCCGAGGAGGTGCGTGGCGGCAGGTCCGGGGAGGACCAACTCAACCTGCAGGGGGCCGGTGACCAAGGCATGATGTTCGGATACGCCTGCAACGAGACCGACGACCTGATGCCGCTGCCGATCTGGACGGCCCACCGGCTCTCCGAGCGGCTCGCCGAAGTGCGCAAGTCGGGCCAGGTGCCCTACCTGCGTCCCGACGGCAAGACCCAGGTCACCTACGAGTACCACAACGGGTGGCCGGTGGCACTTAAAGGTGTGCTGATCAGCACCCAGCACCAAGACGGCGTCGACCGCGACACGGTCATCCGTCCCGATCTGATCGACCAGGTGATCCGTCCGGTGATCCCCGAGCGTTTCGCCGACGACGACTTCGAGATCTACGTCAATCCGACCGGCCAGTTCGTTCGCGGTGGCCCGTTCGCCGACGCCGGCCTCACGGGGCGCAAGATCATCGTCGACACCTACGGCGGCATGGGTCGTCACGGTGGCGGCGCCTTCTCCGGCAAGGACCCCAGCAAAGTCGACCGGTCGGGTGCCTACGCCGGCCGCTGGGTGGCCAAGCACGTGGTGGCGTGCGGAGCTGCCGACCGCTGCGAGGTGCAGCTCGCCTATGCCATCGGAATGGCGCAGCCGATGAGCATCCTGGTCGAGACCTTCGGGACCTCACACGTCGACCCTGCCGAGATCGAGGCCGCCGTTCGCTCGGTGTTCGACCTGCGTCCCGGCGCGATCGTTCGTGACCTCGACCTGAAGCGCCCGATCTACAAGCGCTCGGCGGCCTACGGGCACTTCGGTCGTGAGGGCTTCCCCTGGGAAGAACTCAGCCGGCTCGACGAGTTCAAGAGCGCCGTCGGCGTCTGACGAGCCGATGTAACGAACGGTGTCCGACACCAATCGTTGCATCGCGCGGGTCGTTCCCGACGTCACCGGGCTCGACAAGGAATTCGACTACCTGATCCCCGACGACCTCGGCGCCGCCGTGGAGGTCGGCACGATCGTGCGTGTCGAGCTGCACGGACGCCGGATCGGCGGCTGGGTCGCCTCGATCTCCGAAGTGACGACCGACGGCCGGCCGGTCGGATCGCTGAAGCCGATCGCCAAGGTCACCGGGCACGGACCGAGTGCCGACCTGTTCGACCTTGCCGAGTGGGCCTCGGTCCGGTGGGCGGCCCGGCGGATCCGTCCGTTCCTGGTGACGGCGTCGCCGGGCCGAGCGGTTGTCCGGTTGCCACCCGACCGGCGGACACGGATGACGCCGTCTCCCGCGTCGCCCGCCACGAGGGATCTGCTGGCCGCGGGCGGCGGCGTGCTCCGCCTTGCGCCACGAGTCGACATGATGCCGACGATCCTGGCGGCGATCGGGCGAGGACCGACGTTGGTGGTCGCTCCCGAGCACGACACGGTGGCGCTGCTCGCAACCCGTCTTCGGCGCGCCGGCCTCTCGGTGGCGGTCGTGCCGGACGATTGGGCGGCAGCAGCGGGAGGGGTCGACGTCGTGATCGGCTCGCGAACGGCGGCGTGGGCACCGTGTCCCGACCTTGCCGCCGGTGTGGTGGTCGACGAGCACGACGAGGCTCTCCAGAACGAACGGACGCCGACATGGCACGCCCGTGACGTGGTCGCTGAACGGTGTCGCCGAGCGGGCGTGCCGTTCGTGCTCGTCTCGCCGGTGCCCACGCTCAGCGCCGTGGTCGAGTACGCGGGCCGTGACGGCGTCGTCCACCCACCTCGTGCCCGTGAGCGCGCCGGTTGGCCCGCTGTCATGGTGGTCGACCGTACGGACGAGGATCCGTGGAAACGTTCGCTGGTCACCTCGGAGCTGATCGCACGGTTGCGTGATCCGGGTCTGACGGTGGTGTGCGTCAGCAACATCACCGGACGAGCCCGGGTGCTGGCCTGCCGATCGTGTCGATCCCTGATCCGCTGCGAGCGCTGCGATGCGGCTGTCGGAAGCGACGACGACGGGCGCCTGACCTGCCGTCGCTGCGCGACGGTTCGGCCTGCCGTCTGCCAGTCGTGCGGGGCGAGCCGCTTCGCGAACCTGCGCCCCGGCGTCACGCGTCTCCGCGAGGAACTCGAGGCGGCCGCGGCCAGGCCGGTCGTGGCCGTGACCGGTTCCGACACCGGACCACCCACCCGGGCCGGCGTCTACGTGGGCACGGAGGCGGTGCTGCACCGCATCGGAGCGGCCGACGTCGTTGCGTTCCTGGAATTCGACTCCGAGATGCTGGCCCCGCGGTTCCGGGCGAGCGAGCAGGCGTTGGCTCTGATCGTGCGCGCCGGACGGATCGCACCGGAGGTGATCGTCCAGACGTTCTCGCCCGGCCACGACGTGGTCGCCGCAGCGACCGACGGCGATCCGGCCCGGATCCTCGGCGGCGAGCGAGCCCGCCGACAGCTGCTCGGTCTCCCCCCGTTCGGCGCGCTGGCACTCGTGTCCGGCACGGGCTCCGACGACCTCGTCGCCCAACTCCCCGAGGGCGTCGACGTCGGTGGCGACGGCAGGGACCGCTTCCTCGTGCGGGCCGCGAGCTGGACGGTGCTCGGAGCGGCACTGAATGCCGCCGAACGACCGTCGGGCAGCCGGATCCGGGTCGAGGTGGATCCCGCCCGTCTCTAGAGACAGCGCACGCTCACTCGGAGCCGTAGAAGTACTCCAGCAGACTGTCGACGATGTCGCGGGTGCGGTCGTCGGCCATACCGGTCGCCGGGACGTCGAAGTCACGCTGCAAGGCCGTCGTCCGGTCCCGGGTCTGGGGGCCGAACCATCCGTCGATCGCGATGTCGAAGCCGAGTCGTCGGAAGTCGCGTTGCCAGTCGGTCACGTCGGGCCCGTACATCCCTTGTGTGAGGGTGCGGGGCTCCTGACGCAGGAACGTGTTCATGATGCGGCGTTCCTCTTCGCCCGCCACACCGTCGTCCTCGAGCAGGAAGAACCGTTGCCAGTCGACGGTCTCACGCTCGGTGTTCGGACCGAACCACCCGTCGACGACGAGGTCGTCCCCGGCGATCTCGTTGAGGTGCTGCTGCCACTCGGCCACGCCGGCTCCGCGATCGCCGCGCCGCAGCACCTGCTGGCGGGCGACGTCGACACCGCGGATCTCGCCCAGCGTCCGCTGTTCCTCCGGCACGGGCCAGACGGTGGGGTTGCACCCGTCGATCGACTTCGACTGCTGCATCATCACCGGCGCAGGCTGGTCGAAGCCCGGACAGTCCCGGTGGTCGACGCCCAGCCAGTGACCGACCTCGTGGTTGACGACGTAGCTCCGGTACTCGTCGATGGGCAGCGGGTAGCCGATCGTCCCCTCGTTCCAGCGTTCCTCGTTGATCAACGACCGATCGCCGACGCGGCAACTCCATTCGCTGCTGCAGATCGGAGCGGCCGCCTCCACCTCGGCGGGCGAGGCGAGGACCACGGTGAAGACACCCCCGTCGTCGGTGTAGCGCAGGTCGATCGTCCCACCCAGCTCCCAGCCCCGGGGGTCGTCGAGGGTGTCGATCACCTTGGTCCGGAACTCGTCGAGCGACGTGCCGGCGGCATCGGTCACCGCCACCTCGTAGGGCAGTACCTCGGATGCAGCTTCCGTCATCGAAGGTTGCAGCACCACCCCGAGCGCCGTCAGCACGGAGACTGTCGTGACCATCGTCTGAATCATGTGCTTCACGACAGTCCGACTACCCGGTGCGGCGCCGGTCGACACCGCCCGGGTATCGGTGCTGCGTCAGGCGCCCATCTTGCTCTTGAGGTGTTCGAGTACCGGCGTGTGCTCGGACTGCGGGCTGAAGAGGATCAGATCGGCGTCCTCCTCGACCCGGACGCTGTGGCCGGCGGGCCAGTGGAAGAGATCGCCCGTGGAGCACTCCTCGGTCGTGGCGTCGCTGTAGGTGACCGTCACGACACCGTCGATGACGAACCCCCAGTGCGCGGCATCGCACATGTCGCCGCGCAGCCCTTCGAGCAGCGGTGCGAGGTCGGCCCCCTTGCTCATCGTGAAGTATTCGGCGCCCATGACACCGAAGGCGGCACCGAAGTCGATCTGCTGGCGCGCAATCGCTCCGGGCGCGTCGATCTTGACGGGAATGGCGTCCTTGGAAATGTGCATCGGTCATGTCCTCCTGGTGATTGTCCGGCCCCCATGGATCCGGATGTCCTCCAGGCGTGACAGTCGATGTCACAATGGGACATGGCGACGCCCACCCACGACGAGCGGATCGACGCCGCCCGCCGAGCAATGGCCCTGGGCGACTGGTCGCATGCGCTCGACGCGCTCGACGCGCTCGAGATCGAATCGTCGACCGAATCGGCCGCACTCCTCGAGCTGCGCGCCGAAGCGCTGTACGGCGCCGGCGACTTCGAGGGATGCGTCGGGTCGTGGGAGGACCTGCACTCGCTGCTCGTCCGGCGGGGTGAACAGATCGAAGCGGGCCGTGTCGCTGCGATGGTTGCGATGTACCTGATGATGGACACCGGTCTCATGGCGCCAGTACGTGGGTGGTTGCGCTGCGCCGACCGGCATCTCGACGACGTCGACGAGCACCCGGTCCGGGCGATCATCGCCATGGTGCGGGCCTACGAACGTTTCATGTGCGGATCGATGAGCGAGGCCCGAACGCATGCCACCCTGGCGATCGAGCTCGGTGAGCGTTTCGGCGTCGTGCCGGCGGTGGTCATCGGACGGACCTGCAGCGCCCGACTGACGATCTTCGAAGGTGACGTCGCCGTGGGCCTGGAGTTGCTCGACGAGGTCGGGGCGTTGCTGATGTCGGGCGCCGCCGACCCGTTGACCACGGGAATGATGTACTGCGAGATCATCTGCGCCGCCCAGGGGCTGTTGATGCCGGAGCTCGCTGCGCAGTGGACCGACGTGATGGAGCACTGGCGCCACGGCGCCGCGGTCGGAGGCATCAACGGTCGATGTCGGGTGCACCGTGCCGAAGTGCTCCGGGTCAGCGGAACCTGCGATCTCGCAGAGGCCGAGGCGACCGCCGCGTGTGAGGAGCTGCGTCCGTGGATGCGTCGGGAATTCGGCTGGCCGCTCGTCGAACTCGGCAACATCCGCTTGCGGTCCGGTGACCTCGACGGCGCCGAGGACGCCTATGTCCGGGCGGCTGCACTGTCGTGGTCACCGCAGCCCGGTCTGGCGCTCGTCCACCTGGCCCGCGGCGACGCCGACACCGCAGCCACCATGATCGCCCGCGCGATCGAGCACCCGATCGACATGCCGTCCAAGGAGCGGCCCCCGTTCGGCCCGTTGCGGCTGGCGCCGATGTACGACGCGCAGGCGACGATCGCATACGCCCGCGGCGACCGGTCGACGCTGGAGCGGGCCGCCGCCGAACTCGCAGACGTCGCGGCGACCTACCCCTCGCCGATGTTGCGCGGAAACGACGCCCTTGCTCGCAGCCGTCTGTCGCTGCTCGATGCCGAAACCGAGCGCGCCATCGAATCGGCGGGTCGTGCCGTCGCCGAGTTCGAGACCGTGGGAGCTCCCTTCGAGGCCGCTCAGGCCCGGCTCGTCGTCGCCGACGGCTACGAGGCAGCCGGCCGGGCCGATGACGCGGCCATCGAGCGTCGGACCGCCTGCGATGCACTGGCGGCCTTCGGAGCACACTGGTGGGCCGAACGCGCCCACGGGCCGCAGCAGTCCCCGCAGCAGTCCTCCGTGGCCACATCGCCGATGGCACGGTCCGGTCCTCGCGCCGTGTTCAGCGTGGTCGGCGAGATGCGGACGATCGAGTGGGGGTCGTCGTCCGTGGTCGTTCGAGACCTCAAGGGATATCGGTACATCGAACGACTGCTCGCCGAACCCGGTCGGGAGTTCCACGCCACCGACCTCGCCAGGCTCGACTCGGGAGCGGATCCGAGAGTCACCGTCGGGCGGGGCATTCCGGTACTCGACAGCACCGCGAAGGAGGCGTACCGCCGCCGACTCGCCGACATCGACGAGGACATCGCCGATGCGCAGGACAACAACGACCTGGCCCGCATCGAACTCGCCGAACGAGACCGCGACTATCTCATCACGGAGCTGCGACGGGCGACCGGTCTGGGCGGGCGGGATCGGACCGTTGCGGACGATGCCGAACGCGCGCGTATGAGCGTCACCCGGTCGATCAGGTACGCCCTGGCGCGACTCGCCGAGTCGAGACCCGACGTCGCAGAGCACCTGCAGCAACACGTGCGTACCGGCACGTTCTGTCACTACGAGCGTGACCCGTTGCAGCCCGTGGAGTGGACGGTCTGACGGGTTGCTTCGAGCAGGTCAGTCGCCGACCAGCCCGGCGAAGCGCTGCTCGTCGATGTTGCCCCCGGACAGGATGATCCCGACGCGGCGGGTGCCGAACCGGTTGGGATCGTCGAGCAGCGCGGCCAGTCCAGCCACCCCACTCGGCTCGAGGCGCCGGCCGAGGAGATCGCGGGCGATGCGCATGGCATCGACGAGTTGTTCGTCGGTGACCGTCACCACATCGGTGACGAGACGGCGGTTGATCTCGAAGGTGGTGGCTCCGGGGGCGGTGACGGCGAGGCCGTCGGCGATCGTGTCGGGCTGCGTGATCCGGACGATCTCCCCGGCGGCGAACGATCGTCTGGTGTCGTCGGCAACAGCCGGCTCGACACCGATCATCTCGCAGCCGGGATCGAGTTGGTGCATCGCCGAGGCACAGCCCGCCATCAATCCGCCGCCGGACATCGGCACGAGCAGCACATCGAGGTGACCGACCTGCTCGTGCAGCTCGAGGGCCGCGGTTCCCTGTCCGGCCATCACCATCGGGTCCTCGAACGGGTGCACCAGCGTTGCCCCGGTCTCGGCCACCTGACGTCGCGCGCCGGCTTCGCGGTCGACGACCGAGCGTTCGAAGGTGACGATGGCGGCACCACACTGCTCGATCAGCGCCCGCTTGGCGGCCGGCACGTCCTCGGGCACGTGGATCGTCGCCGGCATGCCGAGCAGTTGCGCTGCACACGCCACTGCGGCCCCGTGGTTGCCCGACGACACCGCCACGACACCTTGCGGTCGATCGGATTCGGGGATCCGGGCCAGCCGGTTGTACGCGCCGCGGAACTTGAACGCTCCGGCACACTGCTGGGACTCGTCCTTGGCGCAGACTCGTGCGCCGGTCAACGCATCGAGCCGGTCGGAGCGCAGGACCGGCGTGACCACGGCCTCGGCGGCGATGTGAGCGGCGGCGGCGCGGATCTCGGCGAGGTCGATCATCGCTGGGCCTGTTCCGGGTCATCCGACTGGGCGTGTGGTGAGACGCCGAGCAGGCGGAATCCCGCCTTCGAGGCCAGCCGCTCGCACGGATGGCCGTTGTCGGTGAGCCAGCGTTGCAGGGAATCCGCTCCGAGATGTTTCTGGACGACGAGCGCAGCGGTGCCGTCGGGTGCGAGACGCCCCAGCCAGGTCAGCAACAGCGCATGGAGGGCCTGTTTGCCGATGCGAATCGGGGGGTTCGACCAGATCGTGGCGAACCGGACGTCGGCCGGTGCTTCGTCGGGGTGGACGACGCGGATGTTGCCGAGCGCGTTGCGCTCGGCGTTGCGTCGGCACAGGTCGCGCGCTCGCCGGTTGACGTCGACGGCCCACACGGTCGCGTCGGGTGATCGGCGCGCCATGGTCAGGGCGATCGGGCCGGCCCCGCAGCCGAGGTCGAGGAGATCACCTGACGTCGCCAGCGGGAGGGGGGCACGCAGGAGCATCGACGTCGCGGTGTCGAGATGGCCGTGGGAGAACACTCCCCGGTCGGTCTCCATCGTGAACGCCGTGTCCGGCAGTGTCACGTCGACGACCACCGGGTCCGATGCCACGGTGGGATCGTCGTCGAAGTACTGCTCGCTGGACACTGCCTCTAGCCTGACATGGATGTCGTACACGATCCGTACATACGGCGACCCGGTGCTCAAGACGCAGGCGTCGCACGTCGGCGACGTCGACGGCAAGATCATCCGCCTGGTCGATGACATGTTCGACACCCTGGTCGACTCGGGCAACGGCATCGCGCTGGCGGCACCGCAGATCGGGGTGCAGAAGCAGGTCGTCGTCTGGGACATCGACGAGAATCCGCTCGCCATCATCAACCCCGAGGTCGTCGAGTCCGACGGCGAGTGGGTCTACGACGAGGGTTGCCTGTCGATCCCGGGCCTGTACGTCGAGATGCTGCGGCCGAAGACGGTGTTGGTGCGCGGTGTCGACATCAACGGCGAGATCATCGAGATCGAGGCCGACGAGCTCGAGGCACGGATGTTCCAGCACGAGATCGACCACCTCAACGGCGTGCTCATGTTCGACCGTCTCGAAGGTGACCAGCGCAAGGAAGCAATCAAGGAATACCGCAGGATCGAGGAGGAAGCCGCCCGTCAGGCTCCCCGCAACCCGATCAAGCGGCGCCTCGGCTTGGGCTGAGGCAGTCCGTGAAGCTCGTCTATCTCGGAACGCCGGACATGGCGGTGCCACCGCTGCGGGCGCTGGTGGCAGCCGGTCACGAGGTCGTGCTCGTGGTGACGCGGGTCGACAAACGTCGCGGTCGGGGAAGCGGGCGCACCCCGAGCCCGGTGAAGGCCGCCGCGCTCGAGCTGGGACTCCCCGTGTCGCACTCGGTCGACGACGTTCTGTCAGCGGTGCGTGACGACGGCGCCGAGTTGGGTGTGGTGGTGGCGTTCGGACGGATCATCCCGCCGCACGTCCTCGACGAGATCCCGATGGTCAACCTGCACTTCTCGTTGCTGCCTCGGTGGCGTGGAGCTGCCCCGGTCGAGCGGGCGTTGCTGGCCGGCGACGAGGTCACCGGCGTGTGTGTGATGGCGCTCGAGGAAGGCCTCGACACCGGGGGCGTGTACGCCCGCCGTGAGGTGCCGATCGGCGACGAGACCACGGCCCCTGAGCTTCGGACGCGGCTGGTGGACATCGGCACCGATCTCCTCGTGGACACGCTGGCTCGTCCGCTCCGCGAATGGATCGACGATCCGTCACCGCAGGCCGGCGAGGTCACCTACGCCGCCAAGTTCCGAGCAGCCGACTTCGAGATCGACTGGACGCAGCCGGCGGTGGAGGTGCATCGCTTGATCCGGGTCGGGGGAGCGTGGACCACGTTCCGCGACAAGCGGTTGAAGATCAACGAGGCGCACCTCGTCGACGGTCGGGTCGTGCCGCTGACGGTGCAGCCCGAGGGCAAGGCCCCCATGACGTTCGACGCGTGGCGTCATGGAGCCCAGCCCGCGAACGACGAGCTGTTCGGCGACCTGTGAGCCCCTCGGCACGGGCAACGGCAACGGCAACGCCGCGGACGGCGCGGCGGGTGGCGCTCGATGCGCTGCGGCGAATCGAAGCGGACGGTGCGTACGCCAACCTGGTGTTGGGTCCGATGTTGGCGTCGTCCGGGCTCGGCGACATGGATCGACGATTCGTCACCGAACTCGTCTACGGCACCACCCGGATGCGCCGCGCCTGCGACTCGATCATCGACCGGTTCGTCACGTCGCCGCCCGACGACGCCACCCGCTCGGTGTTGCGCCTCGGGACGTATCAACTGGTGTTCGCCGGCGTCGCGCCGCACGCCGCCGTGGGCGAGACCGTCGGTCTCGCACCCAAGCGCACCCGGGGTTTCGTCAACGCCGTGTTGCGCAAGGTGGCACGACTCTCGATCGCCCAGATGTCGTGGCCGTCCGACGGTGCCCGACTGAGCTACCCCGACTGGATGGTGGAGCTGTTCTCGGTCGAACTCGGCGACGACGCCGTTCCAGCACTCGATCGCATGAACCAGCCGCCGCCGGTGACCGAGCGGGCCGACGGCTACGTGCAGGACGAGTCGTCGCAGTGGGTGGCCGCCGCCGTCGAGGCGAGCGCCGGCGAGCGGGTGCTCGATGTGTGCGCCGCCCCGGGCGGCAAGGCAACCGCCGTCGCCAACGGTGGGGCGACGGTCGTGGCGGCCGATCAGCGGCTGGGCCGGGCGCGACTCGTCCAGGACAACGCCGCGAAGCTCGACCTCGAGCTTCCGGTGGTCGCCGCCGATGGCGTTGCGCCGCCGTTCCGGCCCGAGTCATTCGACGCGGTGTTGCTGGATGCGCCCTGCTCCGGCCTCGGTGCGCTCCGGCGACGGGCCGACGCTCGCTGGCGGATCCGGCCCGAGGACATCGCCGACCTCGCTGCCCTCCAGGCCGAGCTGCTCGCGTCGTCGGCGGGTCTGGTGCGCCCCGGTGGCCGTCTCGTCTACAGCGTGTGCACCGTCACCGCTGCAGAGTCGGTGGCGCATCACACTCCGGACGGCTTCGAGGTCGACGCCACGCCACCGCCGCTCGGTTCGTGGCGCGCTTTCGAGCACGGGTGGCGGGTGCTGCCGCACGATGCCGACACCGATGCGATGGTGATGATTCGGTACCGTCGGACGACGTGAGCGACGAAGAGGTTCCTCCCCGAGCCAAGGTGCTGACCGTCAGCGATGGCGTCGTGCACGGCACCCGGGACGATGTCAGTGGGCGAGCGTTGGTGGAACACCTGTCGGCGCACGGCTTCGAGGTCGTCGATCATCGAGTCACCGCCGATGGCGTTGATCTGGTGGCCGCAGCGCTGGGTGAGATGTGCGACGGCTATTCGGGGCTGGTGGTGTCGACCGGGGGTACCGGTTTCGCCCCGCGCGATCAGACCCCGGAGGGAACGCGTGCGGTCGTCGAGCGCGAAGCGCCCGGGCTCGCCGAGGCGATGCGGTCGTGCAATCCGCTCGGGCGGCTGTCGCGGGGCGTGGCCGGCATCCGGGGCCAGGCGATCATCGTCAACACCCCCGGCAGCACCAAGGGCTGTGTCGAACAGCTCGACGCCGTGATCGACGTGCTCCCGCATGCGCTGCGCCTCCTCGCCGACACCGACACCGCTCACTGACCACGTTTGCGTTGCACTCCTGGTGGGCCGGGTCGCCGGAATCCCCACACAAACGTCTGGGGACGGTGGAGGAGGGGGCCGGTAGCCTCGGCGGTCATGCTGCGACTGGTGCTCCCGAAAGGTTCGCTCGAGAAGGCGACGCTCGACCTGTTCGAGCAGGCAGACCTCCCGGTGCACCGGTCGTCCACCGTCGACTACCAGGCCACGATCGACGACCCTCGGATCGAGTCGGTGCGCATCCTGCGCCCCCAGGAGATTCCGGTGTACGTCGCGGAGGGCCTGTTCGACGTCGGCATCACCGGCCGTGACTGGGTCGAGGAGACCGGCAGCGTCGTCGAGAGTCTCGGCGAGCTCAAGTACTCCAAGGCCACGAGCAACCCGATCAAGCTGGTGGTCGCCGTGGCGGGGGACAGCTCGGCCAACAGCGTCCGGGACCTGCCGAACGGGGTGCGGGTCCAGTCCGAGTATCCGGAACTCACCAAGCGGTTCTTCGTCGACCACGGTGTCGATGCCGAGGTACGCCTGTCGTACGGGGCGACCGAGGCCAAGATTCCCGACATCGCCGACTGTGTGGTCGAGATCACCGAGACCGGTCGGGCGCTGCGGGCGGCAGGACTCAAGGTGATCGACACCATCATGCTGAGCTACACCGAGGTCGTTGCCAACCCGGCGTCGGTCGAGGACCCCGAGAAGGCCAGGGCCATGGAGCAGATCATGACTCTGCTCAACGGTGTGCTCGATGCACGCGGACGGGTGATGCTCAAGCTCAACGTCACCGAGGAGCATCGTGATGCGGTCCTCGAGGTGCTCCCGTCGATGAAGTCGCCGACGATGTCGCCGCTCGCCGGCGGGGGTTATGCCGTCGAGTCGGTCGTCGAGAAGAAGATGATCAACCTCGTCATTCCGGCGCTGCGCGAGGCCGGCGCGACCGATCTCGTCGAGATGCCGATCGCCAAGATCGTGCCGTGACCGAACTCGAGCGGGGGACCGGCCGACGAGGCGTCGTCAGCAATTTCGACGAGTCCGCCGGTCTCGGCACGATCTCCGGAGCCGATGGCGTCGACCGTCGGTTCCACTGCATCGAGATCGCCGATGGTTCCCGAACGATCCAGCCGGGCACCGAGGTGAGCTTCGACCTGCTGGCCAAGTTCGGTCGCTGGGAAGCCGCGAACATCCGACGGTGAGCATCGAGCCACGCCTCGAACGCGAACGCCGGATCGTCGACGTGCTGATGGCTCTGGGTCACGGCGAGGTGACGACCTACGGCGACGTCGCCGACGTCGCCGGGTATCCGAAACAGTCGCGGCTCGTCGGGCGCATCCTGGCGACCACTCCGGTCGACGTTCCGTGGTGGCGCGTCGTCGGCGCACAGGGACGAATCGTCAGTGGCCGGCCCGACGAGCAGCGGGATCTGCTCCGCGCCGAGGGCGTCACCGTCGTCGACCACCGGGTCGCTCACGCCCCGGTCGGCCGCTTCAACCGACCCCACCGACCTCCCAAACCCCGAAAAATCCCGCCATCGTTGCGCTGAGCGCAACGGAACCGCGCCATTTCGGAGTGGATGCTCAGTCGGGGGTGTGCTCGGGGGTGGTGACCTGGCCCTTGATCTGGACGAAGGCGAGGCGGATGTTGTTCAGGGCATCCTGCATCGTCGGGTGATCGTCGCCCAACCGCTCGCCGAGCCCGTCGACCAGGCAGGCCACCGCGTCGATCGCGAGGGCCGACTGGTGCAGATCCGGAGGCGAGGAGGACAGATGGATCGCGGCCAGCTCGTACAGGCCCATCACGTGGTTCGTGACCACGATTTCCGCCGGAACCTCGGCAAGGCGCTCGCGGGTCTCCTGCATTGCTCGTTCAGCTTCGGCGAGGGCGTCCGCCGTCTCGGGATCGAGGTCGTCGTCGAGCTCGAGGTCCATCTCGGGTTCAGAGGTTTCATCACTCACGTGCGCTACCCTACCGATCACAATTGAGGCGAAGTGGGGGAGACCCCCACCCGGCCACATCCCCGAGAGGGAACAGTGCGTCCGGGTCACAAGGCTGAGACCAGCCCCCGGTCGACGGTTCCGGCGACGCAAGTCGAGGATCTCGTCGGTCAGTGTCGGGTCGCTCCGCGTGCGGTTCGCGTCGAGCGCCAACATATTCAGACACTGGGGAGGCCCATTGCACAGGAGTGATCAGCCATAGCACCGCGACCAGACAACCGGGGCGACCAGCACCGCGTGAACGACCGCATCCGATCTCGTGAAGTCCGTCTCATCGGGCCGACCGGGGACCAACTCGGAATCAAGGCCGTTCCCGATGCGCTGAGAATGGCCCGAGGTCTCGAACTCGACCTGGTCGAGGTGGCCCCGAACGCCAACCCTCCCGTGTGCCGGATCATGGATTACGGCAAGTTCAAGTACGAAGAGGGCCAGAAGGCAAAGGAAGCACGCAAGAAGTCGAGCAACGTGTCGGTGAAGGAAGTGCAGTACCGGCCGAAGATCGGCAAGGGCGACTTCGACACCAAGACACGCAACGTGATCGGATTCATCGACGAGGGTCACAAGGTCAAGATCACCTTGCAGTTCCGAGGTCGTGAGATGGCACACCCCGAGCTCGGGTCGAAGATCCTCGACGACGTGCTCGAAGCGGTGGGCCCGGCAGCGAAGGTCGATACGCAAGCCCGCCTCGAGGGGCGCAGCATGTCGATGACGTTGTCACCGGACAAGCAGGCCCAAGAAGCGATCAAGAAGGCAGCGGCCGAAGCCGAGCGCCAGGCGAAAGCCGACGCCGAGGCGGAGAACGTCGTCGAGCCACAGGTGCCTGAGACGGCAGCTGTCGAAGAAAAACCAGAGGGAGTATCCGATGCCGAAGATGAAGACGTCGAAGACGGCAGCTAAGCGGTTCAAGAAGACCGGGACCGGCAAGCTGCGCCACGAGCAACAGAACAACCAGCACAAGTTCGAGTACAAGTCGTCCTCGCGCAAGCACCGTCTCGACCGCGATGCAGATGTGCATTCGTCGGACGAGAAGAAGATCAAGCGCCTCCTCGCCGAGCGCTGAGTAGCAACCCCGGGCTCATCCCGATCGAACATTCCGAGGAGGAATCGAAATGGCACGTGTGAAGCGTGGCGTCGCAACGAAGAAGCGGCACAAGAAGGTCCTGAAGCAGGCCAAGGGCTACTACGGCAACAAGAGCCGTTCGTTCCGGGCCGCCAACGAGCAGGTCATGCGGTCGGGCAACTACGCCTTCCGCGACCGTCGGGCCCGCAAGGGTGAGATGCGTCGTCTGTGGATCCAGCGGATCAACGCCGGCACGCGTCAGCACGACATGAGCTACAGCCGGTTCATCGCCGGCCTGAATGCTGCTGGCATCGAGGTCGACCGCAAGATCCTCGCCGATCTCGCCGTCACCGACGCAGCGTCGTTCGAGGCGCTCGTCGTCGCTGCCAAGGCGGCGCTCGACTGACCAGGTGTCCCACGGTGCCGGGCACCGTGGGACACTTCGCCACCATGAGTGCGTTGGCGTTCAACAATCCACGAGTACAGCAACTGCGGCGCCTGATCGGGCGTCGCAGTTCGCGTCACGACGAAGGATGCTTCGTCGTGGAAGGCCCGACGCTCGTGGCCGAAGCTGTCGCGGCCGGCTGGCAGTGCGACGCGCAGTTCGTCGCAGCAGAGGCCGACGGTGTGG
>Ga0102938_10001059_pt1 | contig 20944 bp, 16 predicted proteins | sample SalPonR2_B_D2_MG_FD_84516 | JGI IMG/M metagenome (GOLD analysis project Ga0102938, IMG submission 84516) | Salt pond soil microbial communities from South San Francisco under conditions of wetland restoration - Salt Pond MetaG R2_B_D2_MG | ecosystem: Environmental > Aquatic > Marine >... | reverse complement strand
AACGAGTCCAGAAGCTTGCAGCCTTCCCGGTGGGCATCTATCGGGTCCCCGGCAAACGAGCCGACCACATGTTTGTACTCATCCAGTACCACGTTCACAATAAAATCGACGGTGATGAGGGAAGCAACCTCTTCCATGTCCTCTCTCACCGGATTCGATTCAATATTGCCGGTGGAGGCCAGTTCCTGTACCATGTGCCGATGGTTCATCTGTATGGCCGACTCGGTGGATACGCCGGGCATTATGGCCTTGTATCCCCCGCTGTAACCGGCAAAATAGTGGTAGTCGATATTGCCCAGACAAATAATCCGGTCGGCTTCGGCAACCGGCCTGTGAATGTCCACGGGAGTCCCGCGGCTGGTAGTACCGAGATTCACGATATCTTGCTGATCGCTGTCAACACAGCGTATTCGGTCGTAAATCTCATCGCCCACCAGCTTGCGCATTTCCTCCGCCGTCTGCTTCCGGTGATTGCCGAGGCCGAACACAATGGTAATATCTTCATCCGCCACGCCGATTTCGGTGAGCTCCGCCAGCAGCTCAGGCAGCACTTTGTAACTCGGCATCGGCCGGGTAATATCACTGGTTACAATGACAATAGATTCTCCGCCGCTCACGATCTGTGAAAGCTGAGGAGTTCCGATCGGCCGGCGTATCGATTGGCGGATTATTTCCTGCTCACTCGATTCAGACTCCACTGTTGCCGGATGCATGACTGCCCCGAGGTTTTTCTCCGGTATCTCAACTGAAACCTGTCCCTGTCCGTAATTCAGTTCGACCTTCATTTTTTCACGCTCTTTTTGGCACCCTGTTTGGATGCTTTGTGGATTGCCAGACCTTCAATATCATGCAGCGCCTCCATCAGTGCTTCAGAAACGGTGGGATGAGGATGAATAGCGGCGCCGATTTCTTCTACTGTAACTTCGGCGCTCAGGGCCACTGTCATCTCTCCGATCATATCCGTCGCCCGCGGAGCGACAATCTGGGCCCCCAACAACTCTCCGGTCTCCTCATCAGAGACTATTTTTACGAATCCGGATGTTTCCCCCATGATCATCGATTTACTGTTCGAAGCTATGGGGAAATACCCTTCGGCAACTGGATAGCCGCTCTCCCTCGCTTGTACTGCCGTCATTCCAACCGAAGCGATCTCCGGTCGGGTATAAATACAGGAGGGCACGATATTCAAATTAGTGTGGTTACGCTTTCCGGTAATGTGATCCACCGCCGCTAAACCTTCGGCCGAGGCGGCATGGGCCAGCTGCCAGTTCCCGTTCACATCGCCGATTGCGTAGATAGTGGGCGCAGCGGTTTGAAGGTTGCGGTTTACCTCGATTCCTTTTCGGCCGGTTTTGATGGGGAGATTCTCAATCCCGGGAATTTCGGTAACCGGGCCGCGGCCGACCGCCAGCATGAGTTCAGCCGCCTCTACTGTACTGCTGCCGCCCTCAGTCTCGATGCGGCACTGTGTGACTCCACCATCAGCTAAGACGGAAGTAACCTTCACCCCAGTGAGTATCTCCACCCCGTCCTTCTTCAATGATTTCCGCAGGAGTTCGGCCGCCTCGCGGTCCATCTGCGGCAGCAGCTGGTCCATCATTTCGAGAATGGTAACCTTCACACCCAAATCATTGAGAATTGTCGCACATTCCGTTCCGATTACTCCTCCGCCGATAATGATCATACTGTCAGGGAGGCTTCGGTTCTCTTCGAGCAGGGTCGTACTGGTCCAGTAGTCGACCCCATCCAGTCCGGGAATCGGTGGAACCGCCGGCCTGGAGCCGGTGGCAATGAGTATGTGCTTTGCCTTGAGCCTCTGAGTCGATTTTCCGTCCGCATCCAGAACCTCCAGCGTACTTTGATCCAAAAATACGCCGGTTCCCTTGAACACTTCGACATTGCTGCCCTTGAGCAGGCTCTTCACTCCGCCGACCAGCTTTTTGACCGTTTTGTCTTTGAAGCTGTACAGTTTTTCAAGATTCACCGCCGGCTCGCCGACTTCGATTCCCAGACGGTCGGCCCGCCGGATTTCATGCAACACCTCGCCGGTATGGAGCATCGCTTTTGTGGGTATGCAGCCGCGGTTGAGGCAGGTACCTCCTAAGGCATCCTTCTCTATCAGAGCGGTTTTTAATCCGTACTGTCCCGCCCGGATTGCCGCCACGTAGCCGCCGGGGCCGCCCCCGATGACCACTACATCATATTCTGTTGACATCACTTACTCGCTTATAGCAGTAGATAGGGGTTCTCCAGGAGTGTTTTGATACTCCGCAGGAAGTCCGCTGCCGGAGCCCCGTCGATTATCCGATGATCATAGGTCAGAGAAAGACCGCAGAGCGGCCGGATGACGAGTTCGCCATCTACCGCCGCCGGTTTTTCCTTGATTGCACCGACTGCCAGAATTCCGCTTTCCGGCCGGTTGATTATTGCCGTAAAGCTGTCCAGATCGTACATTCCCAGGTTAGACACACTAAAAGTGCCGCCCTGATAATCTTCTTGAGAGAGTCCGCCGGTCCGGGCCAGTTCCGCCAGCCGCCTGGTTTCACTATGAATGCCCTGAAGTGTCAGCAGGTCCGCATCCCGCAGCACCGGTACGATCAGCCCTTCATCGAGGGCCACCGCTACTCCGATGTTGATCCGGCCGTGCTCGATAATCGCATCTTCAGTCAGCACACTGTTCATCCGCGGGTGCGTCCGCAATGACTCGGCAACGGCCTTGAGGATGATGTCGTTATAGGAAACCTTCACTTCCGCCGCTTTGAGCCGTTCGCGCATCCGAACGGTCTCGGACATATCCACTTCAATTCTGTGCACCGCCTGCGCCGCTGTATCCAGACTCTCCCGCATACGGGCGGAGATAGTCCGGCGCATGCCGGTCAGCGGAATGCTGCGGTCTTCACGGGGTATTGCTGCAAACATGCGGCCGCCCTCGGCCCCGCCTGCGGCCGCGGTGCCGGCTGCGGCGGCATCGACATCCCTTCGGTATATTTTGCCGCGCGGTCCGGTGCCTTCAACACTGCTGAGATCGGTACCGCTTTCAGCAGCATGAATCCGTGCCAAGGGGGTTGCCTTGGGACGGTTTTCAGCCGCTGCCAGCACGTCCCGCTCTATGACCATTCCCTCGGGTCCACTGCCGGCCAGAGCCTGCACATCAAGACCGCGCTCTTCAGCTTTCCAGCGCGCCCGTGGGCTCGAGTAGAACGGCCCATCACTTGTTGCCCGACTGCCGCCGGCAGCCTGTTCCGTAGTCGCTGCTGGCGCAGACGATTCTGCGACGGGGCCAGAGGGGCCGCCCGCTCCACTCTCTGCTATCGCCTCTGCTGGTTCAGTTTCCCCGGTTTCATCTGATTCACTCGAACTCTCCAGCTCGGCCAGAAGGTCCGAGATATCCTCTCCTGCTTCACCGATGAATGCGATTGTTTCGGTGATCGGGACCACATCGCCTTCACCGCGGACAATCTTCAGCAAAGTACCGGCGGCGGGGGCGCCAATTTCAATGGTAAGCTTGTCTGTTTCCATCTCAAAGATCGGGTCGCCCTCTTTTACTGTATCCCCTTCCGCTGCCAGCCAGGAGATGATGGTACCCTCGGTCATCTGAAGGCCCTGTTTGGGCATAATTACCTTTGTAGCCATAACACTTCTCCTCTACTTGTAGCAGACCTGCTTCGCCGCCGTGTGGATATCTTCAACTCCCGGGACCACCGCATTTTCCAGTACCAGACTGAAGGGCAGTGTGCACGGTTTCGCCCCCAGCCTCACCACCGGAGCATCGAGATATTTGAATCCCGACTCCATGATCTGCGATGCAATTTCCGCGCCGACACCGTTGTTCTTGTGGGCTTCGTGCACCACCACCGCCCGGCCGGTCTTTTCTATAGAGTGTAGAAGGGTATCAAGGTCCAGCGGCAGCAGAGTGCGCGGATCGATTACTTCGGCTTCAATGCCTTCCGCCGCCAGTTTTTCAGCCGCCTCTAAGGCCCGTCCGACCATCAGGGAGGTGGCAATGATCGTCACATCCTTGCCCTGCCTGCGTACCGCCGCCTGGCCGAAGGGTATGGCGAACTCCGGATCATCGGGGACCTCTTCGCTGGTGGCATACAACGCCTTGTGCTCAATGAACATAACCGGATTGTTGTCGCGAATGGCGGTCCGCAGCAATCCGGCGGCATCCGAGGCCGTCGATGGCATGGCAACTTTGAAGCCGGGAATATGGGTAAAGAAGGCCTCGACACTCTGCGAGTGGGTACCGGCGTTGCCGCGGCCGATTCCCTGCTGGCCTCGTATTACCAGCGGAAGCGAGGCGCGCCCGCCATACATATAGCGCAGTTTGGCCGCCTGGTTCAGCAGCTGATCCATGGCTACATACACAAAATCAAGATACATAAAATCGAGGATCGGCCGCATACCGGTGAGGGCTGCTCCGATTCCGGTACCCACATAGCCGGCTTCAGCAATGGGGGTGTCACGGACACGCTCTTTGCCAAACTCCTGCTGCAGCCCGCGGGTACAGCCGAATACTCCCCCGAGGGCTCCGATGTCTTCACCCATTACAAAAACAGATGAATCCGCCCGCATCTCTTCTGCAATGACATCTTTTATAGCTGCTGAATACTTCTTTTTGCTCATTTAGTTTTCCCCCTCGTCATACACATTGTCGAGTACTGTTGCGGGATCGGGCTCCGGACTCTTCAGTGCAAACTCTTCGGCCTCATCAATCAAAGTGTCGATTTCCTGGTGCTTTTCCGTAATCTGCTTCTCAGAGAGGATTTTCTTTTCCTGCATATGCTCTTCAAGCCGCTTGATGGGGCATTTTTGTTTCCACTCTTCTACTTCTTCCCGGGTACGATAGACTTCGGGGTCGCCGGTCCAGTGGCCCTTCCAGCGATAGGTTTTGGCTTCGATAAGGGTCGGGCCCTCACCGGCCCTGGCACGCTTGATCGCCTTCTTAATCGCTTTTTCCACTGCGAATACATCGTTGCCGTCCACTACCTCGCCGGGCATGTCGTAAGCTGCCGCCCGCACGGCAATATCCTTCACCGAGGTAACCGAATCAACGGCCGTAGTCATTCCATACTGGTTGTTCTCACAGATAAAGATGGCCGGCAGGTTCCAGATCGAGGCAATATTCAGCACTTCATGAAAGATGCCCTCATTGGCCGCCCCGTCACCGAAAAAGCTTACGGCCACCTGATCGGTTCCCCGCAGCTGGGCGCTCAATGCAGCCCCGTTTGCATGGGGAATACCGCCGCCGACAATTGCATTCGCGCCCAGGTTTCCGCTTTCCACATCGGCGATGTGCATCGACCCGCCCCGGCCGCCGCAGTAACCGGTCTCTTTACCCATCAACTCGGCCATGGCCTTGTCCGGCCGGGCGCCCTTGGCGATCGCATGGCCGTGTCCGCGGTGGGTGCTGGTGATATAATCGTCCTTTCTCAGATAAGCGCCCACTGTTGCCGCAACGGCTTCCTGGCCGATACTGAGGTGGACCGATCCCCTGAGCTTGTTTTCTTCAAATAGGTGCAGTGCCTTCTCTTCGAACTTTCGAATCGTCAGCATCGTGTCGTACACCTGCAAAATCATCTGTTTGTCCATTACTACTCTTCCTCTACACTAGGGTTTTTACTATTCGCAGTATATCTTCGGTGCTTTCGGCGATGTGAACGCCGGCAGCTCGAAGCTTCTCTTCCTTGCTTTCGGCAGACCCCTCCCCATCCGGAGAAACAATCGCCCCGGCATGTCCCATGCTGGTATCTTTGGGAGCATTTTTTCCTGCGATAAGGGCAATAACCGGTTTGCTCACATTGGCTTTGATGTACTCGGCGGCCAGCTCCTCTTCACTTCCGCCTATCTCTCCAATCATTATCACCACATCGGTATCCGGGTCCTCTTCATAGAAAGGCAGGATGTCGACAAAGGTTGAACCGGGAATCATGTCTCCACCGACTCCGACTACCGTCGACTGTCCGATGCCGGCATTCTTCAGAAGAAACACCGTTTCATAGCAGTTGGTGGCGCTGCGGCTCATTACCCCTACCCGACCTTCAGAGAAAATCCGGTGGGCCATGAAGCCGGCCTTGGCCTTACCCGGTGAAATCACCCCGAAGGAGTTGGGACCGATCAGCCGGACGCCTTTCTCTTTGGCCAGGTGGTGCAGCTTGAGCATATCGTGTACGGGGGTTCCTTCGGCGATGGTCATCACCAGGGGAACGCCGGAAACAATGGCCTCATACGCCGCGCCGTAGAGGAACTTCGGCGGAACAAACAGTACAGAAGCATTAGCCTGGTGCCGCTCCATCGCCTCACGCACCGTGTTGTAGACCGGCACCCCCAGCACCTCAGTGCCGCCCTTGCCGGGGGTTACACCGGCAACCACCTGGGTTCCGTATTCCTGCATCTGTTGCGTATGAAAAGTTCCCTCACGGCCGGTAATCCCCTGCACTATTAAACGTGTGTTCTCGTCAACGAAAAAACTCATACCTTCATACCCTCCGCCAGCGCATCAACGCCTGCATATAGTCCATCCACCAGCTCAATATTTCCGCCGATATCGCGTATAATCTGAAGCCCCTGCTCTTTATTGGTTCCCTCCAGCCGGATTACGAGTCGGTTGGCATCGATGTGTTCAATACTTTGTGCAACTCCGTTAGCAATCTCATCGCATCGGGTGATCCCCCCGAAGATGTTGATAAAAATCGTGTCGACCAATGGGTTCGAAGCAACTATCTTGAGGGCCTCCTTGATCCGGTCGGCAGTCGCACCGCCGCCGAGGTCCAGGGCACAGGTCACTTCCATCCCTCTTTTTGAGATGAGGTCGATGGAGGACATAATCATTCCCGAACCGTTGCTGATAACTCCGATATTTCCCGTATCTTTGATGGGTATATAGAGAAAATCGAATTTCCGGGCTGCCAGTACCAGCTGGTTTTCCGTAATCTCATCCCGAAAGGCTTCTATCGACGAGTGGCGATACAGCGAGTTGTCATCAATGTCCACTTTTCCGTCGAGGGCCTTCAGATGTCCCGCTTTGGTCACCACCAGGGGATTGATCTCTGCCAGCAGACAATCATACTGCACATACATCCGGTACAGATGCCTGCAGATGCTCTTGAACTCCTCTGCGTACTGCGGATCCAAACCGGTTCTGTCAATGACGTACTGCAGGATAAAATCCTCTATCTCGTCTCCCGGCGGTAGAATTACCTTGGCAACCTTGTCGGGATTCTTTTCAGCGATTTCATTAATATCGACTCCGCCTTCGGGGCTGAAAATCATTACCCCCAACTTGGTTTTGCGGTCCATCGTAAAGCTGAGATACATCTCTTTGGAAATGTCCACCTTCTCGGTTATGAATATCCGGTTTACCTCGAGCCCCTTAATGGTCATCGAGAGAATTTCTCCGCCCTTCTGGATGAGTTCGGCTTTGTTCTGTGCAAATTGAATACCCCCGGCCTTTCCTCGGTTTCCCGTCTGTACCTGCGCTTTTATAACTACAGGATACTCGATCTCGCGGGTATCACTTTCGAGTTCCTCCACAGAGGAGACAGTAAAGCCGTTGATCGAGGGAACTTCGAACTCATGAAACACTTCATGCGCTTTGTACTCCAATAGTTTCATTCGACTTACTCCTTATACCTCTTCCCACAACTCTTCATCAGTCGGGACAACCGGGTTTTTCATCACCTTTGCAACCCGGGTAATGTTCAGCAGGTGCTTGTAGTAGAAGTTTTCAGAAATACTGTTGTTTCCCCAAGACCCGCACCCGAGGGTACTGGTGGCATTCAAGCCGTTCACAAAATTGCCGCCGTTATGGGTTGCACAGGGCTGGTTCACGATAACCCGGCTCACCGGCACCCGCAGACCCATTTCCCTGATATGATCATCATTGTGCGAATGGATGGATACCGAGTGGCCCTTTCCTTCCAGCTCCAGGTTTTCGATGGCAATATCAATCGCCTCCGAGAACTTTTCATACTTAAAGGGGGTAATAACGGGAAACATTTTCTCTTTCCGCAGCAGGCTGTCTTTCTTCCAGGACTCTTCCGGAATAACTATCACCTTGGTTCCTTCGGGAATTTCAACTCCCGAGGCCTTGGCGATATGCTGAACAGTCTGGCCGACCATTTCTTTGTTGGTTTTGCCTTCCGGAAACAAGGTTTCGAGCAGTTTCTCCCGGTCGGCTTCCTTCTCTATCCAATAGCCGCCGTAGGCCTCTACCTCTTTCCGCATTTCTTCATACCGGTCTACAGGCGTGATGATGGTCTGCTCGCCGGAGCAGATAATCCCCTGGTCAAACACTCTCCCGTCGATGATCATCTTTACGGCTGCTTTCATATCCACGTCGGCGTCGATGATGGTCTGCACGTTTCCCTGACCGACACCATAGGAGGGTTTCCCGCTGGAATAGGCGGCTTTCACCATGCCCGGCCCCCCGGTTGCCACAATGACATCGACATTTTGCATCAGCAGCTTTGTTCTCTCAACACTCGCCCCGTCTACGTACTGGATGAGGTTCTTGGGAGCACCAAGCTTCGCAATGCGTTCATTCCACTTATCGACAAGATATTTTGTTGTCTTTTCAGCTCTCGGATGCGGTGCAACAATAATGGAGTTCCTGCCCTTGATTGCAGCCATGGCATTTGCCATAGGAGTGACTTGCGGATTTGTAGTTGGCTGTATGGCACCGACCACGCCTACCGGCTTGGCAATTTCAATAATGCCGGTCTCCTCATTTTCACTGATAATTCCGATAGACTTTTTATCTTTGAGACTGTGCCACATAATACGAGCTTTCCCGAGGTTCTTTTTTGTCTTGTACTCGAGCCCGCCCATGCCGGTTTCCTTCACCGACATTTCCGCCAGCTCTTCAGCATTATCAAACACGTATTTGGCAATCTCCCTGACAATCCGGTCGACTTGGATCTGATCAAACGACTCGATTTCTTTCAAGGCTTGTCGGGATTTCTGAACTAAGTCCTTAATATACTCCATATCATTCATACTACACTCCTTTTGGCTGTCCTTTTTAATGGTCATACCATTATACTATTATACCCTCACCCTTACGTCAATAAATTTCACATAGAAATCGTTATTATTATAGAAGAGACGAGCAACCCCGTCCTCCGCGGGTGGTGGCCGGAGGTTCGGGGTGCCCGTCGGGGTGCTCAAATGACTAGCCTCTCGGGAGGATGTTGCCGGCAGTGGGAACAGAGATGAGATCTTTCGAGGGGAACTTACTCAGCTGTCTTGCTCCGTCCTTCTCGATAACGAACATCTCTTCAATACGGGCGGCATCATTACCGGAACCGTTGTAGGTCTCCAGCGCAAATACCATCCCCTCTTCAAGGGTTTCCGGGTGGTCTATACTGAACCATCGGCTTATGACCGGCTTCGCCCAGTGGGTGATGCCGATTCCATGACCGAGTTCCAGGGCAAAAGCCGCCGCCTCACTCTCAAGTCCGAGGGTGTGGGCTTCGGGCCATTGTCGGGCGATATCGGCGGTGCTCACCCCAGGTTTGAGCATATCCGCTGCGCTGAACAGCCAGTCGTAGGTGGTTTTATAAATCTCCAGTTGCTTTTTGGAGGGAGGTCCAACTACAAAGGACTGGTAATAACAGGTATGGTACCCGTTGAATACACTCACGATATCGATAAATATCATATCTCCCATGCGAAGCATCCGGTCGGAGGCATCATGGGGATGAGGATATGAGCGGTTACCGGTAATCACATTGATATTCTGGATCTCTTCGCCGCCGAGCTCATAGATCCTCTTGCGCATCAGTCCATTGAGCTCGTTCTCCGTGACTCCCGGTTTTGCGTGCGTTATTACTTCCCAGAAAGCCGCTTCATCAATGGCAATTGACATCTCAATTAAGTCGACTTCCTCTTTCGTCTTGATTTTCTGGGCTTCCAGAATTGTCTGCTGCCCGTCGACGACCTTTAAGCCCTCTTCCTGCAGGGCAAGGATAAACGGGATTTCGGTGATATCAATACCAAGGGGCTCTTTCTCTACGCCCCACTCGGTGAGTATACGCTTGAGCTCTTTGGCGAAATTTTTCGCATGGGCATACACCACAGGTCTCGGAAAAGAACCTCGCATGGCACCGCCGGTAAAGGGAAAAATTCGATCGGCAATCCACGGGCAGAGCTTCTTTTTCGCTTCGATTGCACTCCCAGCTTCATAGAGAATCGGCTCCTGATCGGCAGACACCAGGGTTGCCCTGGCCAGCTTGTTGTTCATCCAGTCGTTGAGCTTAGTGCTGGTGATGTAGCGGATCGCATCGTGATCAAAAGCCAGTAGTGCGCCGAGCTTGTCTTTTTTGATCTGCTCCTGCATCTTGCGCAAGCGGTCTTTTCGCAGTTTGTCGTAATCTATGCGGATTTCAGCATCCGTTGCCATTGTTCCTAAAGTACCCATATAAAACTCCTATAATAATATTATTAGACCATTTATCCAAAAAAACGGTCCACCATGCCAAACCTTACATGTTCAGCCTTTCGCTAAGAAAGAACCTTCCTCAGCGTTGCGAGATCCTTCTTGATTAACTCAACAGGATTATCATTCTCGCCGCACAGCGGCGCTACATCATAGTAATTTTCCGTAACTATCCACCCGGAGTAGTTGCGGGCCCTCAACACATTCATAGACTCATGGAAGTGTGCGTCCCCTTCACCGAGCAACGCTCCGCTCAGGTCTTTGTTCCTGCCGTCTTTTACGTGCAGTTCCGCCACATGGGGAAACAGTGATTCCAGGATTTCGGGGCTGTAATACTCTTTGTGGAGATAATAATTCTGAAAATCGAAGTAGATCTTGAAGTTAGCGCGGTCAACTCCAGTGATAAGCTTTACTGTCTCTTCCACCGAAAGGGTATTTTCCGCTGCAATAATAACGCCCTTCTCGGCGGCAAGATCGCAGGCCCACTTCATTACCTCTACTACAATGTCAAAGTCACGATAGTTTTTGATTGCACTCTTTTCGAAATTCGGTATAAGCAGCAGAGGAATCTTCATACTTCCACAGGCCTCAATTGCCTTCGCAATACCGGTTTTCACAATTTCGTGCTCCCCTTCGCCCGGTGCTGCAACCATACTGTAGTAATCCGACACTCTCGCAGCCATTGAGGGATAACTGATACCTGATTCCGCAGCAGCATCCATGTAGGCCTGCTGCACAAAACCTCTGGAAAGGGGGAATCCCCTCTCATAAGGGCCTATATCCAGTTGAATTCCATCAAGACCAATGTCCGCAGCTAATTTACAGGCATAAGGGCCGTCGATCGGCAGAGACCAGGCACATATGCCGATTTTATTTTTACCGTACATACCACGCAACTCCTATCCTATCTCGCTGACCTTAACCGGCCGATTTTCTTCATACGACTTACGGGCGGCCATCGACAAGACCACGGCTTTTCGCCCATCCTCTCCAGTCACCGGTGCCGGAGCATCATTCTTGATACAGTCTGTAAAAGCCTGGATCTCTCCGTAAAATGCCTCCGGGTACCGCTCTATATTGAAATAGAGGGGCACATCGCTGTGGGTACCCTCCGGATTGGTATATTCCACGCGGGTAGGGGTCTCATTATTTCCAAAGGCACAGGCTTTTGAACCGAACACCTCGACCCGCTGGTCATAGCTATACCCGGTTTTCCTCGAGTTGTTGATTGATCCTACTGTTCCGCCTTCGAACTTGAGGGTTACCATAGTGGTATCGAGGTCGCCTAGTTCTCCTATTCGCTCATCCACAAGAACACTTCCTGTGGCATAGACTTCATGAATCTCTTTTCCCGAAAGATACCGGGCCATATCAAAATCATGAACGGTGGTGTCAAAAAAGATACCCCCGCATACCTTCAAATATTCGAGATGCGGCGGCTGGGGGTCTCGGCTGGTAATATTCACAATCATCGGATTACCAACTATTCCGTTCTGCACAAGCTCCCATACATGCTTAAAGGTGGGATCATAACGCCGGTTGAATCCAACCATGAATTTCACACCGGATGCATTCACAATAGACAGTACTTCATCAATCGCTTTAAGAGTAGTTGCGATCGGCTTCTCACAGAACATGTGAAGCCCCGCTTCTGAGGCAGCCTTGATCACCTCTTCATGGGTGTCGGTAGAGGTAGCAATCACTATTCCATCAAGATCTTTTCGGTCGATGACCCGCCGATAATCATCGTATGCATCGACTCCGTCGATTCCCACCTGTCGGGCACGCTCCTCAGTCACATCACTCACACAGACGAGCTCCGCCTCGGGTATACGATAGGCAATATTTTTCGAGTGTATTTGTCCCTGACGCCCCATCCCGAGCACGCCCAATCTAACTCTTTCCATACTCAAATCCTCACTTTCTAGTTAGTTTACATGCGCAATTGCTTTTATTAGATTTGCTTCAGTAACTTCATCACCGCTAAACTCACCCGATATGCTTCCCTGCCGCATGGTTACGATTCTGTCGCTCACCCCCATAATCTCCGGCATTTCAGAACTAATAACGATTACTGCTATTCCGGTTTCCGCAAGTTTTGCAATCAGCTTGTGGATTTCCGCTTTAGACCCTACATCGATACCGCGGGTAGGTTCGTCGAGTATGAGCAGCCTCGGGTTTAGACAGAGCCACTTTGCTATTACGATTTTCTGCTGATTTCCCCCGCTCAATTTGACAACCTGCTGTTGCCGATTGGGAGTAGATATTGACAATTTTTCTTTGTAGTCGCTGAATATCCGTCTTTCTTCCGCTTCCTGTAAAAATCCGTAGGTGTTCATCCATGGAAGTTTTGCGATACTGGTGTTTTCGAGGCAGGACATCTTCAATACTACGCCCTTTTCCTTTCGGTCTTCAGGAACAAAACCTATACCCAACTTCACCGCATCCCCGGTATTCTTTATTTTGACCTCTTGTCCTTCTATAAAGACTTTTCCGGAATCGTAGTTCCTGGCTCCGAAAATAGTTTCGGCAACCTCGGTACGTCCGGCTCCCACAAGTCCGTAAAGACCCACTACCTCTCCCTGTCGTACGGAAAAACCAATATCTTCAAAAAGCCCAGGCGAGGTGAGGTTTTCTACCCGGAGAATTTCTTTTCCCTTCTCAGCCTCATTTTTGTGAAAATAGTCGTCTATAACCCGGCCAATCATAAGACTAATTACATCATCCAGTTTCGCCTCGGATGTTTTTAGATCCCCGCTGTTCTTTCCATCGCGCAACACAGTAATTCGATCACTTATTTCGAATACTTCATCCATTTTATGGGTAATATAAATGATCCCCACCCCCTTCTTTCTGAGGGTATTAATATTCTTAAAAAGCACATCCTTTTCCGTTTCGGTAAGCGAAGAGGTCGGTTCATCAAAAATAATTACCTTTGCACCAAGAGTAAGGGCCCGTGCTATTTCCACCATCTGCTGTCTCGAAATGGACAGGTCACCCACCAGTTCGTCGGGAGACACATCAAGCTCGACTTCACTGAGGATATCCTTGGCTTTGTCCCGCAATTCACCCCAGTTTATTAAGCCTAATTTTGTTCGCGGGAGGTTTCCTAGAAAAATATTTTCAGCTACGGTCAATCCCTTCACCAGAGAAAGTTCCTGAAAAATTGTAATTAGTCCGTTATCCTTGGCTTCCTTCGAATTCTGAAAACGGACCAAATCACCACTCAGTTTTATACTACCGCCGTTATGGTCGGTCCTGTATAAACCTGAGAGGATCTTTGTGAGTGTAGATTTCCCCGCACCGTTTTCACCGACTAAGGATAGGACCTCACCCTCATGAAGAGAAATGCTCACATTATCAAGAGCTTTCACCCCTGGAAATGATTTTGAAATCCCGCTTGCCTCTAATACCATCTTTGTAGTTATCGCCGTCTCATCCATCTGATCTTTTCCCCTTTTCTGAAAAATATTACCGCCTGCGGAGTACCGCAGACGGTAAAAATCCGTTAGCTTAGAAGTTAGGCCGCTCGAACTGGTCCATATTGTCAGGAGTTACTACAGGAGTTTCAAAGTAGTTCCAGAACGGAACTTCTTCACCCTTGGCAGCTTTTATAGCAGTTTCAACCGCTTTACGAGCATCTTCAGCAGGCGACTGATATACAGAGCCCATGATGTAGCCTTCTTCCATTGCATCGTAGCCTTCACCAAACATACAGGCACTGGTCATAACCACATCACCGGCCATACCGGCCTCTTTCAGCGCATTCAGACCACCGATTCCGACGTTGTCATCAGCTACATACACACCGTCAATCTGATCGCCGTATTTAACGATTAAGTTTTCCATTACCCGGGTCGCTTTGGCGCGGTTCCAGTCGGTCGGTTCAGTTGCCAGAATAGTGATTCCCGGCGCATTATCTTTGATGTAATCCTGGAATCCATTTGAACGATTGATTGCAGTCACATATCCGGGAAGTCCCATCAGTTCTACCACATCGCCTTCTCCGTCGAGGGCTTTGATCATGCCCTTCGCAGCATTTTCACCTTCAGTGTAGGTATTCGGACCGGCAAAACCAACTGCATATTCGTACCCTGATTCATCTATCAGTGAGTTGACGATAACCACCGGAATACCGGCGTCATAGGCTTTCTTTATTGCAGGGACAACGGCTTTTCCGTTTACCGGCCATACAGTCATTGCATCTACACCCTTCTGAATGAGGGTTTCGATCTGGCTGATCTGCTTGGCTACTTCGCCCTTTGCATCGAGAATAATTGCTTCAACCCCATCCGTGTTTTCAATAGTTTCTCGATATACCTGATCGTGGGTAGTTTGATAACTATCAATACCAGTGTTATTCGCCGTATGACCAATAAGGATAGTACCATCATCCTTTTCTGCACTTTCCTGCTGACCTTCAGCGAAGACCATTGATCCTGCACTTACTACCACTGCCAGAACCAACAGAACGATTACCATTCTTTTCATAGAACGCTCCTTTTGTTGCGCGTGCATATGCACTACGCTTTTTCTTAGATATCAACGATATCTTTCTACACTTCACCAACCACCCGTGTAACTTTATCCAATACTCACTCTATTTTTTCTAATATGTGCGTCGATGTACACAACCAGTATAAGCACTATGCCTGTAATCAGGGTATTGTAGTAACTCTGTACACCGAGCAAGTTCAAGATGTTGTAGAGTACTCCAAAGGTGAACAAGCCCCCGAGAGTTCTGGTTATGTTTCCATACCCGCCGGCCAGACTGGTTCCGCCTAGAACCACTACTGCAATAGTCATTAAGTTTTTGTCCGGCCAACCGAGAGTAGGAGTTGCGGCGTTCAAACGTGAGGCCAACAGCACTCCGCCGATAGCAGCAGTAAACCCGCAGATTATGAAGTTCATCCAAATAGTCCTGTCCACAGGTATACCAGAGTTTTCAGCCGCTTCGATGTTACCGCCGATGGCGTAGGTATTTCTGCCGTGAGGGGTCTTTCGCAATACAAACTCGGCTATAAGCATCAACACAAACATGATAACAAATAGAGTCGGCAGCCCCAGGAAATCACTTGCCCCAAACATACCGAAATCCATAACCTCGCCAACCAACGCCTGTTCTTGCGTGTAGATGTAGATAAGCCCGCGCACCCCGATAAACGAACCCAGAGTTACAATAAAGGCGTTGATCTTTGCCTTTGCCACAAAGAACCCGTTGATTGCACCAATTGCGGCCCCCGCCAACAGCGCAACTACTACAGCAACAACCAAACCATAGGGCTGCAGTCCGATTGCCAGTGCTGCAGTAAATCCCATAACAGTACCCACAGAAAGGTCGAAATAGCCGTTAATCATCAGAAAGGTCATGCCCAAAGCCAGCATTCCGTCAACAGCAGATTGTACAAGCACGTTCTTGAAATTTCCGAATGCAAAAAAGTCGGAAACAAAAATACTGGAGAGAAATATCATGCCCAGCAGGATCAGCCAAATCGGCTGCTTTTTTAATGAAGTATATATTCTTTGTATCATCCTAACACCTTCCCTCTTTTAGTAGCCACGTCCAGCCATACTACTCCGACCACAATGATCCACTGTGCGACCCACTGGAAATAGTAGGGAAACCCCAAGAGCAGAAAACCGTTCTTAAGAATGCCGATGATGAGAATGCCGATGAAGGCTTTGAACACATTTCCTTCACCACCGGTCAGACTCACACCGCCCAGAATAACTCCGGCTATTACCTGAAACTCGTACCCCTGTCCAAGATAATTCTGGGCCGCCATTAAGCGCGAACCCATTATTATACCTGCAATCGCAGTCAAAGCTCCGGAAATAAGGAAAGCCATAAAAATAATTTTCTTGTCGGATATACCTGAAAACTTACTGGCCATTGGGTTTCCACCAACTGAAAATACCTGTCTGCCGAATACCGTCTTGAGCAGGATAATTGAAAAAATAAGGAGCAGCACACCGAGAATTATAACTGGAAGAGGTACTCCAAATACAAACCCCCGCCCGATTACTCCAAACCAGGTTTCATCCGGTGCAACTATACGGGTGTACTTTCCACCGGTGTAGATAAGCACTATTGCCTGTAAACCTACCAGCATGCCCAAGGTTATAATGAGCGAATTCAGCTTTAAATAGCCCACCAGATACCCTATAAAGGCCCCTGAAATCAGGCCGACTACAATTGTTATTAACATAGCCGGAACAGGGCCGACAACATCGTGCATGCTAATAACTACAACCGCAGTAAGCGAAACCAGAGAACCGACGGAAAGGTCAAAATGACCTACGGTTATTACAATTGTCATTCCGATTGCAATAATTCCCAGTATTGAAACCTGTCTGAGGACCAGCATGACGTTCTTATAGCTCAGAAAATTCTCCGACGCGATGGAAAAAAATGCAACCACAATAAAAAAGGCTAAAATAAGTCCGTGCTTTTCAGCCGCAGTGGTCAATCGTTTTTTTAGTGGAATCCGCTGTTCCGGCGAACTCACAGCTGCTTCAGCTTGCTGCATATACAGCCCCCCTACCACTAAATGAAATCAATATTAATGCAGCATTCATGTTCTTCTCCCTTTCTCTTAGTTACTGCCTTCACACACAAAAAAATCAAAGGGAGGATAGCCTTAGACTATCCTCCTCGTTATGCTCATTTTTTAGGTAAAATCGAGTCCACCGTTTACGTTGATCAGCTGACCAGTGATATATTCACCGGAAGGAGTTGCAAGCCACATAATCGCCCCGGCCAAGTCTTTCCCGTAGCCATAGCGATGCAGGGGAATCTCCTTGAGTTCCTTCTCCTTCATCTCGTCGAAGGTAATTCCAAGAGCCTTTGCATCGGCTTCAACAAATCCCCAGTGCATCTCGGAGGCTGCGAGCCCAGGACAGAGGGCGTTTACGTTTACACCGTACTCGGCTATTTCCAGCGACAGCGATTGGGTCATAGTATGCACTGCTGCTTTGGTGGCACCGTAGGTTGCAGAACCCGGATGACCGACCTTTCCAAAAAAGGAGCCGGTATTCACAATCGTACCGCTCTTCTGTTTGATCATCTGGCGGGCGGCATACTTACATCCAAAGAAAATGCCCTTGAAGTTGACCGCCATTACTCGGTCTATAGTCTTCTCTTCAGTCTCCCACACGTTTCCTGAATGTGCATGCATACCGGCATTATTGGCCATGATGTCCAATTTGCCGAACTCTTTGACAGTTCTTTCAACCAGGTCCTTGATTGCATTCTCGTCTGAAACGTCTAGTACAACCGAAAATCCTTTACTTTCGGGATATTTTTCATCAATCTCTTTACGGGAATCATGCACAAGCTCAAGAAGGTCCGCCATCACAACATGAACACCTTCACTGGCTAAGGTTTCAGCTATTCCCTTGCCGATACCCCGCGCAGAGCCGGTTACAATCGCCACTTTGCCTTTTACATCACGAAAATCACTCATAGTTAACTCCTATCGGTTTTTTGTCTTTTGGTATTACCTTTATAATAATTAAACCACTACCTTCAGCAGCTGTCAAGAAAAACTTTTAAAAATTTGTATATAGCAGTCTGAATAATTCCCCGCCGAGCCTCTAGTTCGATTCTTCTGCCCCCTTCTCTGTAGTAAAAACCTTTACCGCTGCATCTACCCGTCCTGTCATCTCATCAAGACTATGGGTCAAATCGCCGACAGAGCGCATTGATTCATTGATGCTGTCGACTTCTCCCCCTATACGGGAAACGCGGTCCAATACCTCGGCGGAAGTAGTTTTAGTATAATTCATTGTTGATGTGAGCTCTTCCGTGGCTGCGCCCATCTGTTGACCTCTCTCCCCTAGGGTTACAGAATAATCCTGCAGCTTGCTGGTGGCCTCTAGGATCTGCTCCCCTCCTACACTGAGCTCCCGCATGCTTTCAGTTATCTCGGTGAGTGAATCGGACACCTCCTGCACAACTGAACTCACCTCATCAAACACCAGCCGGGTCTGTTCTCCGACCTCAGAGGTACGCTCTATCTTCTCAATCACTTCAGTCAGAATTTTTCCTATCCGAGTAGAGCTGGTGGTAGTCGTTTCAGAGAGCTTTCGGATCTCTTCGGCAACTACTGCAAAACCGGCCCCCTTTTCCCCCGCATGGGCCGCCTCAATGGCTGCATTCATAGCCAACAGACTGGTCTGGGCTGCAACATTTCTAATTACGCCGGTAGCCTCCCGAATATCGTCCACATTTGCAGTAACATCTTGAATCAATCCGGTGGTCATCGTGAGTTTCTGACTCCCGCGACGACTCGATTCTCTCAATTTTTCGGTAGCGGCATACCGTTTTTCCGAAGTCTCAGCAACGCTCCTAATCGAGGATATCATTTCAGTTATTGAAGCGGTCGATTCTTCCACCATTGCCCTCTGGTCCTGAAGCATCTCCAGCACACTCTCAGAGTGCTTCGCCATATTCTCAACGGACCCAATAGAGTCGGAATATCGGGAATTCAGTTCCTCAACCTGCGAACCTATGGTAGTGGTGGTCTCACCGATACTCTCGGCAGAGGTTTGGGTATGCTCTACAGTCTTCAGGAGACTGTTTTTGACGTCGATGGTATCCGCTGCGGCAGTTTTTATTGTACGTATCGACTGATTAAGGCCTCCAATAAAACCGTTCATGTGCTCTCCGAGTTTTTGCAAATCATCCCGACTACGTATATCTACTGAAATAGTAAGATCACCCTCCCCGAGTACCCTTATCTGCTTATAAAGGTGCACAATAGCCCGGCTGATACTTCCGGCCAGCAGCAGAGCAACTGCAATACTGCCAACTACTATGAGTATGAACATCAGCACCGCAGTCCTTACTATCCCCTGACGGACTTCTCTGATCTGCTGATCGATTGTAGTAAACTCTGCCCGCATCACATCTCCTACAGTCTTTAAGCTTGTGTTGAGCAGCTGCACCTGATTCATTAACGTATTCAAATCCGCCGTCAACACCCGATAATTTCTGTCTTTCTGCTTTTCCGCACTCTCGCTGTAGAGTGTAAATACCGAGACATGCACATCCCGGCCTAACAGCTGCAGATCATTGAGAACCTCGGTATATTTACGTTCGAATGTTTCCAGTTCATCCTCCACACTGTACCGCAAGCCTTCCACCGTTGTTAAAGAAAGTGCAATTTTTTCGTTTGCCGAGGATAAACTTTCAAGGCCTTGCATCTGGTTAAACAGCTCCGAGGACTGCCGGTACTTCTTCTCAATACGCTCACGCTGTTTCTGTAGCGGTTCAACAGCAAGTGCTGTAATCTCGCTTTGAAGCCCGGAAATTGTGTTTTCGAGCTCAAACAATACCTTCTGCTCGATTTGCATTTTCTCTAAGGGCATATAGAGAAGCAGGGTAACTCCTAGGGCGGCAAGCATACCTCCGCAGGAAATTCCAATCAGCACCAGTAATTTTCCTTTTATACTCATACTTCCACCTCTGACAACTACACAGTCTATAGCCTGTACACTTAATTGGCATTTTGTCTAAATATCATACCATTTTAACAGTAAATTGCTTTTAGCGAAAGCGAAAAGTGATTTACACTTGACAGCAAGGCGCCGGCCCCTTACTATTACCCCATGAATTGGTCATACCAAAGACCAAAAATACCTACTACCACACTTCAAAGGAGCCTAATCCTTGCAGCGCTCTTTGTGCTGAGTGCGGCCTCCCTCGCATTCGAGGTATCCCTCACCCGCCTGTTCTCGTATCTATTTGTAAAAAGCTACGTGTATATCCTTATCTCCCTGAGTGTAGCCGGCGGCGGATTCGGAGCGGTACTGACTTACTATGTGAAAACTGACCGGCGCCATCTGCTGACGGCACTTATTGTACTCTTCCCGCCGACCATGCTGCTGCTGCTGTATACAATCAACAGCATGGGCACGGTCCTCATTCCCTCGCTCATTTTCACCTTCCTGGTGTTTTTTGCTGTCGGAGTATTCCAGGTCCTCATCTTTCAGGAGTCGGGAATGAAAGTATCCGCGCTGTATGCGGCCGACCTCAGCGGGGCTTCAGTAGGTTCTCTGCTCTCATTTTTGGCACTCAACGCAGGGGGTGCGGTGATATCCCTTGCCCTGGCAGCGCTGCTGCTCGCCGCAGCCGGCCTCGTACTCTACTTTATGTACTATCGCCGGCGGCGCAGCACTCTACTGCTGGCTGTGGTGACACTTGCACTAGCCCTCGGGGGCTTCTGGTTCGGATCTGAAGACCACCTTCTGCCGACACGCACGTGGCAGAAGGAGATGACCGTAATGCTGAACAACGGTTCGTCAAAGGCTCAGATAACCGAAACCCGCTGGTCGGCCTTCGGGCGGGTCGACCTCGTCGAAACAGAAAATCCGCTGTTCAAAACTATGTTTATAGACGGAGCAGCGGGGACTAAAATGGTCGCAATGCAAGACGGCCAAGTAAGCCAGGCCCTGGCAAACAGTCTTCTGCTGCAGTACATGGGCGGGATCCCCCTTCTGGTT
>Ga0102938_10001058_pt1 | contig 20945 bp, 22 predicted proteins | sample SalPonR2_B_D2_MG_FD_84516 | JGI IMG/M metagenome (GOLD analysis project Ga0102938, IMG submission 84516) | Salt pond soil microbial communities from South San Francisco under conditions of wetland restoration - Salt Pond MetaG R2_B_D2_MG | ecosystem: Environmental > Aquatic > Marine >... | reverse complement strand
TGGTCGGTCATGCCGGCATGGATGGGCCAGCTCGGGTCCGACACCCAGATCTGCGCGTCGGGGCTGAGGGTGCGAACCAATTCAAGGATCTGGCGCACGGCGCTGGTTCCTCCTACCGTGGCACAGCCCGCGACGCGGGCCTCGGGCACGGCATCGCCAAGGATCAGGTCCCGCATGCCATTGATGAACCCGGCATCACCCGCGAAACCGAGATAGGATTTCGTGGTCTGCGTGTCGAGTATCCGGCGTTCCGCTTCCTTCACCGCGGCCATGACCGGGGTGACGCCATCGGCGTTTCGATAGAGACCCACCAGAAGATCCACCTTTTCGGGGCGCGGATCGGCCGCGAATTGCCCGGTCAGTTGGAAAATCTTGTCGGGCGCGGGGGCGGTGAGGGTCTCGAACATCTGCGGGCCTCGGGCATCAGGGAATTCTGGAAGGGTCGCGGTCGTACACCAGGACCCGTGTGCGTTCTTCGCGGCGAAGAGGCTGGAACCCCAGTTTCTGGTAAAGGCTCAAGGCCCGCGGGTGATCCAGCGTGCAGGTGTTCACGGTCATTGTTTCGATCCCGTCCCGCGCCCACCCCGTCAGGATCGCCGTTTCCAGCAGCGCCCTGCCAAGGCCCGCGCCCACCGCCTGAGGCACCAGCCCGAAATAGGCGAGGTCGCAGATACCGTTTTCGCGCCAATCCAGCACGAAGAACCCCTGCGGCCAGCCGTTCTTGAGGGCGGTCCATATCACGACCTCCGGGTCGCGAACGAACGCCTGCAGCGCTGCGGGGTCGGTCGCGGCCTGATCAAAGCGATCTTGCCATTCGTAATCGCGTCCGACGGCGTCGTACAGCGACAGGAAATACCACACGGGCGGATCTATGGCGCGTTCCAGCCTCACATCGTCGGCCAGTTTCGGCCAAGAGAATGTGGGCCGCGCGCTCATCTGCAGATAGGTGATCGTGAACGGCACCTGAGTGCCCGCCGGGATCACACTCATCCGGTTTCGACCTTCAGCTGTTCGAACTGGCCCCATTCCGCCCAGGATCCATCGTAAAGCGACACATCACGGCTCCCCAGGCGCTCCATCGCCAGCATGACGATCGCCGCCGTCACGCCTGATCCGCAGGTCGTGATGGTGCGCTGATCAAGATCGACCCCTGCCGCGTCAAACACGGCACGCAGCTCATCTCCGCGTTTCATCGTTCCGTCGGGGTTCAGCAATGTCGCGTAATGGACGTTCTTGGATCCCGGGATGCGGCCGGCGCGTAATCCCGCGCGCGCCTCGGGCTCTTCCCCGCGGAACCGGGCCGGTGATCTGGCATCGACAATCTGCCAATCGCCAAGCTTCGAGGCCGAGGCGACCTGCGTCACATCCTTTACCAGGTGCGCTTGCCGTTGCACGGTGATGTGCCTGTCACGCAGGATCGGCGGCATATCCTCGACCGGGCGCCCCTCGGCCTGCCATTTCGGGAATCCGCCATCCAGAACAGCAATATCCGTCTTGCCCATCAGCCGGAAATTCCACCACACCCGCGCGGCCGAAAAAATCCCGGTGCAATCGTAGACCACGATCTGGTGCCCGTCGCCGACCCCCATGGCGCGCATCCGGCTGATGAATTTTTCGACCGGGGCCGCCATGTGGGGCAAGGCGCTACGTCCATCGGCGATATCCTCGATGTCGAAATATCGCGCGCCGGGAATATGGGCCGCCTGGTATTCGGCTTTGCCATCGCGCGCCGATCCGGCCAGGTAGTAGGACGCATCAAGGATCCGCAGATCCGGATCGTTCAGATGCGCCTCAAGCCAGTCTGTCGATACCAGGGTCCTGGGGTCATCATCCGCCATTTCGGGTCTCCGCGTGCTCGAGCATCTTTCGACCCCAAGCCCTAAGCCCGCAACGCCCCTCACGCAAGAGTGGCGCACGATCCATGCATCTTTATCCCTGAAATATGGCCGCCGGAGGCATTTCCGTTCGCGCCACCGGTGCAATGGCTGGTGGTCCGCGGATCGCGTCCACCCATCCGTGGCAACGCGGCCCAAGGAGGGCCCCGGAGGGTGCCTGACGCGGGCCGCAGCCCCCCTTACCCCTGCTTGAGCAACCGCTGCTTTTGCCGGTCCCAATCCCGCTTGGCCGAGGTCTCGCGCTTGTCGGCGACCTTCTTGCCCTTGGCGATGCCGATCTTCAGCTTCACCAGGCCCTTGTGATTGAAATACATGACCAGCGGCACCAACGTCATCCCCTGCCGCTGCGTGGCGTTCCACATGCGCGACAACTCGCGTTTCGACGCCAGCAGTTTGCGCCGCCGCCGCTCCTCGTGTCCCCAGGTCTTCGCCTGGCCATAGGGTGCGATGTAGCTGTTGACCAGCCACAGCTCTCCGTTCTCCACCGCGGCATAGCTTTCCGCGATGTTCGAGGTGTTCTCACGCAGGCTTTTGACTTCCGAGCCCTGCAGGATGATCCCGACCTCCAGATCTTCCTCGATCGCATAGTCAAAGCGCGCCCGCCGGTTCTCGGCGATCACCTTGTAGTTCTTGTTGTCCGAAGCCTGTGCCATGGCGGGGATATAAGCGGTCAGTCCCCGGGCCGCCAGCCCGGTGGAACATCGACGGTCGCAATCCACGGCTTGATGTCCAGAACGGGTGTGCCGTCCCAAGCATCGATTGCGTCGATGCCGACCACGCCGGCGACCGTATCCAGCGAGGTGATCAGCACGGTTCCCAATGCAATCGGGTTCGGCCTGACGGGGCTGCGCAGCGCAAAGGTGCCACGTGGGTTGCCAGCGTGTTTGGGCGATTGCACCGCCAGGGCGCGTTCGCCCCGGTCGACCCAGTACAGGACCTGTATGGGCTGACCGACGGCAAGGCCGGCAAGGGCAGGCGCATATCCATCGATCAGTTCAATGCGCGCGCCCACGCACCCGGCCTCGCGGGCCAGGCGCAGGTTCTTGGGGGCGGTGCCAGGCCCCCACGGCGTGCGCAGATATCCGACAAAGGTCAACCCGGCCTCGATCCGATCAGCCGGATCGAAAGGCAGGGTGACTTCACCGAATCGGGCGTCAGGCATCGGCGCCGATCAATCCGGCATGGACCATTGCATCCTTGACCAGCCGCTTGGTGTCATCGGTCAACCCGGTGAGGGGCAGGCGCACCTCGTTGCTGCAGTGCCCCAGCAAGGACAGCCCGTATTTTGCGCCGGCCACGCCCGGCTCGGTAAAGATCGCCTCATGAAGCGGCATCAGTTTGTCCTGATAGGACAACGCCGTCGCGTAATCGCCGGCCAGCGTCGCGGCCTGCATCTGGGCGCATAGTCCGGGCGCGACATTCGCGGTCACGGAAATGCACCCGTGACCGCCCTGGGCGTTGAACCCCACGGCGGTGGCATCTTCCCCCGACAACTGCACGAAATCGGTCCCGCAGGTGATCCGCGTCTTTGGAACGCGGGCCAGATCGGCCGTTGCGTCCTTGACGCCAATGATATTGGGCAGCTTGGAAAGCTCGCCCATCGTGGCGGGGCTCATGTCGATCACCGAACGGGGTGGAATGTTGTAGATGACGATGGGCAAGCCGATTTCATTCAGCGCGCTGAAATGGGCGATCAGGCCGCGCTGTGTGGGCTTGTTGTAATAGGGTGTCACCACCAGGGCCGCGTCCGCGCCTACGGATTTGGCGTGTTCCACGAACCGGATCGCCTCGACCGTGTTGTTCGATCCGGCACCGGCGATGACGGGAACGCGCCCGGCAGCGGTCTTGACCACCAGTTCGATGACCTGCTCGTGTTCGTCATGGGTCAGCGTCGGGCTTTCCCCGGTCGTGCCGACGGGAACGAGCCCGGTTGACCCTTCCGCGATCTGCCATTCCACCAGCCGTTTCAGCGCATCAAAATCCACCGCCCCGTTCGAAAACGGTGTGACAAGAGCAGGCATTGACCCTTTGAACATGACGCACATCCTGTATTTGGTCCGGCGCGCAATCTGGTCGAAGGACCTGTCATTCCCGTTCGGGGCTGCGCTTGGGTGGGTTAGTATGATGCTGAAATCGGCAATTTCGCGCGGACACTAGCGACCGGGCGCAGGAATGCCAAGTTCGTGTGTTGCGTGTGGTGACTTGGGCCTTATCCTTCTGTCAGAGCAGGCGAACAAAGGGGGCACCCCATGCGACGTTTCTTTCAGGTCCTGACCCTGATCCTCGTGCCGTTCGGCGCCAAGGCGGATGCCGAGGCGCTTGGCCTCGCGCTGGATGCGATTGCGGCAGGGGATATCGGCCTCGCGTCGCAGGCCGCCATGGCCATTGACGATCCCGTTGCGCAGGATATCGTGGAATGGCAGCTGCTTCGGCGCGGCGGTCAACCCTGGGCGGACTACGTGGCCTTCCTTGCCCGCAACGCCGATTGGCCGGGCCTGCCCTACATGCGGGGTCGCGGCGAATCCGAGATCCCCGGCGACGCCGACCCAGAGATCGTGATCTCCTATTTCGCGGCGCAACCGCCGGTGACGGGGGCCGGTGCACTGGCGCTGGCAAACGCCTACCTGCAGACCGGCGACCGCGCCGCAGCCGAGGAGGCCGCGATCCGTGGCTGGACAACGCTTGGCATGACCGGAACCGATGCGGGCCGTTTGCGCGACGCATTCGGCGCCGTCCTGAATGACGAAGATCTTCACATTGCGCGTCTCGATCATCTCTTGTGGGAAAACATCGAAGAGCGCGCCCGCGCCATGTTTCCACTGGTGCCCGAGGGCTGGCAGGCTCTGGCAGAGGCCCGCCTTGCCCTGCGCGACCGTCGACCTGGGGTCGACGACGTGATCAATGCGGTCCCTTCCTCTCTCGGCGACGATGCCGGACTTGCCTATGAACGGTTCTTGTGGCGGATCCGGTCCGGATTCTGGGACACGGCGGGCGAGCTGATGGTCGAGCGCTCGATTTCTGCCGAGGCCCTGGGGCGGCCCACCATGTGGGGCGACCGGCGCGCCGATCTGGCGCGCGATGTCATGCGAGAAGGCGATTTCGACACCTGTTATACCTACGCGGCGAACCATTTCATCGAGCCTGAGGATGACAGCACGGCCTTTGCCGAACTGGAATGGCTGGCGGGCTATTGTGCGCTGCGCCGGGGTGAGGCCGAAACGGCGATCGGCCATTTCGACGATTTCCGCGAGGTGGTCGTATCGCCAATTTCGGTCGGTCGGGCGGGCTACTGGCTGGGCCGCGCGCATGAAGCGGCCGGGAATACCGAAGCTGCTGCCTCAGCCTATGAACTTGGCGCGCAGTTCCAATCCAGTTTCTATGGCCAACTGGCTGCGGAACGGGGAGGGTTTCAGACCGATCCGACCTTTCTGGGCAATGAGAATTATGGCGATTGGCGGCAGGCAAGTTTCACGGGATCCGAGATCTTTCATGCCGGCCTGTTGCTGTATGAAGCCGGTCAGGGTGATCTGGCGGAGCGGTTCCTGACCCACCTGACCGAAAGCCTTGACCGCGCGGAAGCCGGGCAGCTTGGCGATTTCGCATTGGAAATCGGTGATCCCCATATCGCGTTGGGCATCGCAAAACGCGCCGCGCAGGCTGGGTTCGAAATCATGCGCCCCTACTACCCTCTGACCGCCCTTGCCGAAGCCGATCTGCCGGCGCCGGACGCGCTCGTGCTGTCGATTGCGCGGCGCGAGTCGGAATTCAACCCGAACGTTGTCAGCGGGGCCGGTGCGCTTGGACTGATGCAGGTGATGCCGGGCACCGGGCGCGATACCGCGCGCGATATCGGGCTACCGTATTCCGAACAGCGCCTGCGGGATGATCCCGCCTACAACGCGCTTTTGGGCGCGACATTTCTGTCGGGTTTGATCGACCGGTTCGACGGCAACCTTGTGCTGGTCGCCGCAGCCTACAATGCAGGCCCGGCCCGCGCCGATCAGTGGATCGAACGCTTTGGCGACCCGCGCCGCGCGGACGATATCGTGGACTGGATCGAAGCGATCCCCTTTACCGAGACGCGCAACTACATCATGCGCGTGACGGAAAGCATTCCCATCTACGAGGCGCAGTTGACCGGTACAGTGGCGTCACCGTCCCTTGCCGCGCGTCTGTCCCGCTAGTTCCGAACCGGGGCCCGTGTCGTGGCCGGTGGTCAGGTCGGCCCGAACGGTTCACATGAAATGCTGCGCGCGTTCAGGCGCGCGCAGGCCCGCGCGGCCTGATCCTCGGTCATCCCCTGAAAGCGTGCATCATATCCGCCATTCCGGGGAACAACGCGCCGCAAGGCGGTGTCGAAAGTGCCGATCTCGCTGAGTGCCGTGCGCAGCAGAAGCCTTTCGGCCGCGTGATGCGACCCCTGCGGGCCGAGTGACACACCATAAAGCCTGCTTCCGTTGGAAGACGCACGCGTGACGACCTCGATCTCCGGCGCGGCCGCCACGTTTGTCGTCGCGGGGGTCGCGGTGTCTGGCTGGGCCGGTGTGATCAGCGCGGCTTCTCGATCCGGGCGCGGTACGGGCGCGCGTTGCGGCGCAAGGCTCGATGCTGCCATCGTGTCCGGGTCCGGCGCGGGGTCCGGTGCGTCCTGCGGCCCCGGTCTTGGTACCGCGTTTTGGGCCACCTCAAGGCCGGGGGCGACCGCAACCTCGATCATGGCTTCGTCAACGGCCTCTTCGATGGCGGCCAGAAGGGCGGGTTCGGGTGTGCGGCCCGGACCCGGCCTCGGGACGGGGCGAAGCGACCGCGCAACGGCACCCGTTGGGGCCTGTGCCGGCCCTTCGGGCTCGCCGTCATATGTCGGCAGGGCCGGTCTTCGGATCGTGGCTCGACTCGGGGCCCTGGCAAACCCCATATCCAAGAGTTCCATGATCCGCTGATTGCGCCAAGCCGCTGATCTCCCACCGAAAACAGTGGCGATGATGCGGGCATCCCCACGTTCCGCCGATGCTACCAGATTGAAACCGGCCGCGCGCGTGTATCCTGTCTTGATCCCGTCCGCACCGCGATAGGAATCCAGCACCGCGCGGTTGGTATTTCGCACGGTCGCAATGCCTGCATCATCGGACCGGCGGGAAAAGATGTTGTAGTACTGGGGGTAGTCGAAGAACAGGCGCCGACCCATGATGGTCATGTCACGCGCGGTGCTCAGATGCCCCTCTTCGGTCAGGCCATTGGCGTTGCGGAACGTCGTGCGGGTCATGCCCAGGGCGCGCGCCGTTCTGTTCATGCGGCGGGCAAAGGCGGCCTCGGATCCCGATATCGCCTCGCCGATGGCGGTTGCCGCGTCATTGGCTGACCGGATGGCGGCCGCGCGGATCAGGTACCGGAACCGGATCGTGGATCCGGCTCGCAGGCCCAGTTCCGATGGCGGTTCGGCAGCTGCATTTCTGCTGATCGTGACCTGTGTGTCGAGCGTGATTTCACCCAATCGCACGGCTTCGAACGCGATGTAGAGCGTCATCATCTTGGTCAGGGACGCGGGATGCAGCCGGGTGTCGGCATTCCTGGAATGCAAGACCTCGCCTGTGCGCGCATCCATCACCATGGCCGCGTAAGGGGCCGCACGTACGGGTGCGGCCGTAATTGCCACACACATCAGAAACACCAGCCCCAAAAGGGCCGGAAAACTTGGTCGTTGTCTCACGGAGCCTGCTCGCTCTGCCTCAGGGGTGCCGTCTAATGCGGCGGTTACCCGGACTCTATGCGATCCTTTTTTCGAAATCCATGCCTAATGGTCCTTCATTATCGACACTTTGCGGGGTGTCGCGCTCATGGCACAGACGAAGACCATGCCGCTTTGCCGCGTTCTGGAATTTCGGGTTGCTACCGATACAAGTGCCCGATCATGCACAGCAGTGGTTGCGTCCCGCCGCATCTGAGGCTCTGATAGAGAATGAATAATCCAGGGAAGGGAGCCTTGATGAAAGATATATACGACGACCGCAAATCCCGCGCCTCAACCTGGTTCCGAAGCCTCAGGGATGAGATCGTGGCTGCGTTTGAAGCGATCGAGGACAGCCAGGGCGGTGAGGAACCGGCGGGGCGTTTCGAGGTGACCGAGACAAAGCGCAGCTCCGACGACGGATCAGATGCGGGTGGCGGGCTGATGAGCGTCATGCGTGGCGGGCGCGTGTTCGAAAAGGTCGGGGTGAATGTCTCGACCGTTTACGGGCAACTGGGCGACCGTGCTGTGCAGGCCATGTCGTCGCGCAAGAACATGGAAGGGTTAAAAGACAACCCGACCTTTTGGGCATCGGGCATTTCGCTTGTGGCCCACATGCAGAACCCGCGCGTGCCGGCGGTGCACATGAATACACGCATGTTCTGGACCCCGGTCGCCGACTGGTTCGGCGGCGGGTCCGACCTGAACCCGGCGATCGAATACGAAGAAGACACGGCTTTTTTCCACCAGGTTCTGAAGGATCACTGCGATCCCCACGACGCGGACTATTACCCGCGCTTCAAGGCTTGGGCGGATGAGTATTTCTACGTCCCTCACCGCCACCGCGCACGCGGTGTTGGCGGTATCTTCTACGACGATCTGAACACCGGGGACTGGGAGGCCGATTTTGCCTTTACCCAGAATGTGGGCCGCGCGTTCCTTCCGGCGTTTCTGGGATGTGTGGAACGCCGCCGGCATGAGGCCTTCACCGATGCCGACCGCGAGGCGCAGCTTGTCCATCGCGGCCTTTATGCGGAATACAACCTTGTCTACGACCGGGGCACCAAGTTCGGGCTGGAAACCGGACATGACGCAAACGCCGTGCTGATGAGCCTTCCGCCCATCGCCAAGTGGACCTGACCGTAAGAAGTCAAAGCCGACAGACGAAAAAAAAGGGCGCTTGCACGGCGCCCTTTGGCATTTGACGATCGGGGCGCATCAGATCGCGGCCAGCAATTCCTCACCGGTCGAAATCGAACATTCACCCGGTTTTTCGAGATGCAGATGGGTGACGACGCCGTCCTCGACCACCATGGCATAGCGCTTGGACCTATCAAAGAAACCGACTTCGGGTTTGTCGAAAGCAAGCCCGATCGCCTTGGTGAAGGACGCGTCCCCATCAGCCAGCATGGTGATGCCTGCCTCGGTCGCACCGCTGGTTTCGCCCCAAAGCTGCATCACATGCGCGTCGTTGACCGATAGGCAGATGACTTCGTCTATGCCCTTGGCGTCGAACTGGGGCTTGGTGCGCACAAAGCTTGGCAGGTGCTTGCCGTCGCAGGTGGGTGTAAAGGCACCCGGCACCGCGACGATCACCACGCGGCGACCGGCGGTCTTGTCTGACATGGTCACGGTGGCGACCCCGTCCGGTCCCTTGTGCAGCAAGGTGGCGTTGGGCAGACGATCGCCGACCGCGATTTCGCGACCGTCAGTCATCACAGGGTTTCCAGAAGTTGTTCACCCTGTGATATGTCGCAAACACCCGGCTGATCGATATTGGCGTGGGTCACGACGCCATCGTCCAGCACGACCGCGTAACGGTTCGATCGCCCGATCAGCCCGATCTGCGGCGCGGTGAATTCCATCTTCAAGGTGTGGGTCAGTTTCCCTTCGGCGTCGCCAAGCATGGTGATCCCGGCCTTGGTCGCGCCCGTGGCCTCGCCCCATGCCTTCAGGACGAAGGGATCATTGACCGACACGCAGATGATTTCTTTCACGCCCTTCGCGGCAAAGGCATCTGCAGTGCGGATGAAACTTGGCACATGCGCCGTGCTGCAAGGGCCGGTGAAGGCACCGGGCAACCCGAACAGCACGACCTTGCGGCCCGCGATGTAGTCGGACAACTGGATGGTCTTGGGGCCTTCGTCCGTCATGGTGACGAGTGCGGCGTCCGGAAACGTGTCGCCCACGGAAATAGTCATTGTTGCGATCTCCCTCGCTTGTCTTGTTCGTTAACGGGCATATAGGGTGCCGAGCGAATGGGCCAACCGTAAGGCAGTGCGAGATGGAAAAGATTGTGGTCGTTGGCGCGGGGCAGGCCGGCGCATCGTGCGTCGCAAAGCTTCGGTCACAGGGATTTACGGGTCAGATCGTTCTTATCGGTGAAGAACCCGCGCCGCCCTATCAGCGCCCGCCCCTGTCCAAGGGATATCTGTTGGGGGAAATGACGCTCGACCGTCTCTACCTGCGGCCTGAAAGCTATTACGCCGAAAACGGTATTGATCTGCGCCTGAATGAAAGGGTGACGGGCATTGACCCCGAGGCCAAGGTTGTTCGCGCGGGCGACCGGTCGGTGGCCTACGACGCGCTTGTTCTGACGACTGGGTCAGTGCCCCGTGTGCTGCCATCAACCGTAGGCGGCGATCTGGACGGTGTGCACGTCGTGCGCACATTGGCAGATGTCGACGCGATGGCGCCACGGGTCTTGCCCGACCGCCGTGCCCTGATCATCGGAGGCGGCTACATCGGGCTGGAGGCAGCCGCCGTCTGCAGCAAGATGGGCATGGATGTGACCCTGATCGAAATGGCGGACCGGATCCTGCAACGGGTCGCGGCGCCCGAGACCTCGGATTACTTTCGCGCGCTGCATCGCCGGCATGGTGTCGACATCCGCGAAGGCGTGGGCCTGACCTGCCTGACGGGAGTCGACGGGCGCCTGACCGGGGCGATCTTCTCGGACGCAACCGAACATCCCTTCGATCTTGCCATCGTCGGTATCGGGATCGCGCCCGGCTGCGCCCTGGCCGAGGCCGCCGGGCTTGAGATCGAGAACGGCATCAGGGTCGATGACCATGGCCGCACCAGCGACCCTTCGATCTGGGCTGCGGGCGATTGCACCAGCCTGCCGTATCGCGGGCATCGGATCCGGCTGGAATCGGTGCAGAACGCAATTGATCAGGCAGAAGCGGTTGCCATGAACCTGATGGGCGCTGACACGCCATATATACCTCAGCCCTGGTTCTGGTCAGACCAATATGATGTGAAACTTCAGATCGCGGGGCTGAACACCGGCTATGACCGGGTGGTGATCCGCGATGGTGGCGCGGCGCGCTCGCATTGGTATTTCGCCGGTGACAGGCTTCTGGCCGTCGATGCCATGAACGATGCGCGTGGGTACATGGTGGGCAAACGCCTGATCGAGGCGGGCAAGTCCCCCACCCCGGACGCCGTGGCCGATACCGGCATCGACCTCAAGGCGCTGTTGCGGGGATGATGGCTCCATGAGGATCGTCGCCGGCCGGTTGCGCGGCAAGAAATTGGCCGAGGTCGGGCAGGGCGATGCGGCGGCGCACCTGCGCCCGACCACGGACCGGGTGCGCGAAAGCCTGTTCAACGTGCTGACCAACGGCAAGTTCGGCAATCCGGTCACCGGCGCGCGGGTGCTTGACCTGTTTGCGGGCACCGGCGCGCTTGGCCTCGAAGCGCTCAGCCGGGGCGCGGATCACGTCACCTTTGTCGATGACGGCATCGCGGCGCGCGCGCTGTTGCGTGACAACGTGGGCCTGTGTCAGGCGCAGGGGGTCACCAAGATCTTTCGCCGCGATGCCTGCGATCTGGGCGAGGTGCGGGGCGCCCCGTTCGACCTGATCTTCCTCGACCCGCCCTATGGCCAGGGTTTGGGCGAGCGCGCCATCGCTTCGGCGCGGTTGGGCGGGTGGATCGCGCCCGATGCCGTTATCGTATGGGAGGACAGCGCCCCGCCGAACCTGCCGTCCGGTTTCTGCCTGCTCGATCAGCGCACCTATGGCGGCACGGTCATCACCATTGCGCGCGCGGAAGGGGCTTGAGGCATGCATCTTGGAATGGTGATCTTTGATTGTGACGGCGTTCTGGTCGACAGCGAGATCCTGACGAACCGCGTTCTGGCGGCGAACCTGACACGTCATGGTCTGCCGATGACGGTTGAGGACTCGGTCCGGTTGTTCGTCGGCGGAACCATGGCCGGTGTGGGCGAGACGGCCCGCAAGATGGGCGCGGACCTGTCTGACACCTGGCTGGATGACATCTATGCCGAGATCTACGAGACCCTTCGCCAGGGTGTCGATGTGATCCCCGGTATTCCCGCCTTGCTGGACCTTCTGGATGACCGCGAGATACCGTTTTGCGTGGCATCGAACGGCAGCCTTGAGAAAATGGATATCACCCTTGGCCAGAACGGGTTGCTTCCCCGCTTCGGGGACCGCCGGTATTCCGCGCATTCTCTTGGTGTGGCCAAACCCGACCCGGGGCTGTTCGTGCATGCCGCACGGCAAGCTGGCGCAGCGCCCGAGACGTGCGTCGTGATCGAAGACAGCGCCACGGGCGCCGAGGCCGCCGCACGTGCGGGAATGCGATGCCTTGGCTACGCGCCCCATGATGATGGTGCGGCGCTTGCGTACCATGGGGCAGAGATCATCTCGTCCATCGACGACGTGGCGATTCGACTTGATCTGACCTGACCTGATCCGAGCGCCACCGCCCGGTGTCCCGGAACCCATCGATTATTTCATTTTGACAGGCGTTGATGACGCTTCGGTGTGCCGTTTTCACGCCAGCGTGCGATCCGTGCAGTTCGGTTCGAGTAATGTGCAAATTCGCACCAATATCGCGCAATTCTCCTGCATCCGTGAATTGTATAACAGACTTTCAAACCTCATGTTCAATCCATCGACGGGCCAACCGCCCAAAGAGACACACAAACCGGCGCCGACAAGACGCCACCCAAACAAAGGACATGACACATGAAACGTATTGCAATCATCGCCGCCGTCGCCGCATCCCTTGCCGCCCCGGCCATCGCTGACACGGCTTTCGCCATTCAGCACTTCAACCAGGATGCCGACAGCATCGGCGATATGCGCCTCGTCGCATCCGATGCCGGCCGCGTGGCGGTTTCGACCTCGGGCATGTCGCCGCTCAACGACGTATTCGCAGAACTCAATGCCAGCCAGGACTCGGCCGGAGATCTGCGCGGCGTGACCGGCGCGACCGTCGTGCTGAGCAATCACAGCGCCGCCGCATCCGAGATTTTTGCGCAACTGCGGGCCGAGAGCCTCGAAAACGAATGATCCCTCTGGATCGCATTTCCCCGAACTGAAAGGAACTGAACCATGAAACGCATTGCAATCATCGCCGCCGTTGCCGCATCCCTCGCCGCCCCGGCCATCGCTGACACGGCCTTCGCCATCCAGCACTTCAACCAGGATGCCGACAGCATCGGTGATATCCGTCTGGTGCCCGCTGGTGACGACACCGTTGTTGTCTCGACCTCCAGCCGGTCGCCGCTGAGCCAGGTCTTCGCACAATTGAACGACAGCCAGGACTCGGTCGCTGACCTGCGTGGCGTCGACGGTGTCACGGTTGTGCTGAACAACCACTCGGCAGTTGCGTCGGAAATCTTTGCCCAACTGCGCGCCGAAAGCGCCGAAGACGAATAACCGTGGCTTGCCGCGCTTGCCTGCGGGGGCTGCGGGGAAAGATCACTCCCTGTATCTTCTCCTGACCCCGTCCCTCGCAGGCCCCATGAAAACACCCCCGACCGGTTTCCGGCGGGGGTGTTCTTTTGTTTGACGCCATCATCGGCCCGGCTCGCTGGCCGGGGGGTCTTGTTAAGGAAACTTCAACATGGGACAGTCCATGAAAATCGAGCGAAACAACATCCTTTCCACAGGCGAGGCCCATGCAAGACGCGCAGGCGCTGCTATCCTCCGTTTTCGGCTTTGACGCCTTCCGTCCCGGTCAGTCCGAGATCGTGGAAGCCGTCGCGGCTGACCGGAACGTGCTGGCGATCATGCCGACGGGTGGCGGAAAATCGCTGTGTTTCCAACTTCCTGCACTGATGCGCGTCGGCGTTACCGTGGTCATTTCGCCGCTGATCGCGCTTATGCGGGACCAGGTGCGCGGATTGCGAGAAGCCGGGGTCGAAGCCGGGGCGCTGACCAGTGGCAATACCCAGGATGAAACGGACGCTGTCTGGGCCGGGCTGGAAGCCGGAACGCTGAAGCTGTTGTACATGGCGCCGGAACGGCTGGCGTCATCGGGCACCGAACGTATGCTCAAGCGCGCGGGCGTGTCCCTGATCGCCGTAGACGAGGCGCATTGCGTCAGCCAGTGGGGCCATGATTTCCGCCCGGACTACCTGCGTATCGGGGCGCTGCGCCGGGCTCTGGATGTGCCGCTTGCCGCCTTTACCGCCACGGCAGACGCCGAAACCCGTGTCGAGATCGTGGATCGCCTGTTCGATGGCGAGGCGCCGGAAAGCTTTCTCCGCGGGTTCGATCGGCCCAACCTGACCCTGGCCTTCGAGGTCAAGAACCAGCCTCGGCAACAGATCCTCAGCTTTGCCGCCGCGCGGAAGGGGCAATCGGGGATCGTCTATTGCGGCACGCGTGCCAAGACCGAAACGTTGTCGCAGGCCTTGCGGGCGGATGGGCATACCGCCTGCCACTATCACGGTGGCATGGAGGCCGAAGATCGCCGCATCGTCGAAACCCGGTTCGCCCAGGAGGACGGATTGATCGTCGTGGCCACGATTGCCTTCGGGATGGGCGTGGACAAGCCGGATATCAGGTGGGTGGCCCATGCGGATCTGCCGAAGTCGATCGAAGGATATTACCAGGAAATCGGCCGGGCGGGGCGGGATGGTGCGCCCGCCGACACCATGACGTTGTTCGGCCCGGACGATATCCGGTTTCGCCGCCAGCAAATCGACGAGGGCCTGGCCCCGCCGGAACGCAAGTCCGCCGATCACACCCGTTTGAATGCGCTGCTGGGTCTTGCGGAGGCCCTGGGATGCCGGCGCAAGGTCCTGTTGAGTTATTTCGGAGAGACGTCGGACGCGTGCGGGAACTGCGATTTGTGCGCCACCCCTCCCGAGACGTTTGATGCCACGACTCCGGTGCGCAAGGCACTGTCAGCCATTTTGCGGACTGATGAGTGGTTCGGCGCAGGTCATCTGATCGACATCCTCATGGGGGCCGATACCGACAAGATCCGGGCGCGCGGTCATGATCGTCTGCCGACCTACGGGGTGGGCACGGAATTCGACAAAAGGGGCTGGCAGGCCGTATTCCGCCAGATGGCGGCGCATGATCTGGTGCGGCCTGATCCGGACCGTCATGGCGCGTTGCGGATGACCGATGCCGCAAGGCCCATTCTGCGCGGTGAGGCCGACATCACGTTGCGCCGTGACACCATGGTCAAGACCCCGCGCCGCCCGCAGGTCAAGGCATTGGTCGCAGAGGAAGACGCGCCGCTCTTGTCCGCACTCAAGGCCAAACGCCGTGCGCTGGCAGAGGACGCCCGCGTGCCCGCCTATGTGATCTTTCCCGACCGCACCCTGATCGAGATGGCTGAAACCCGGCCCGCCTCGCTGGATGATATGGCGCGGATCAGCGGCGTGGGGGCCAAGAAACTGGAACGGTATGGATCGGATTTCCTGTCCGTGATCACCGGTGAGACGCCCGAAACGCTGCACCCCTCGCGGCGCAAACTGGCCGGACGCGACTCGGGCGCGCTGTATGATCGTCTGCTGGCCGTGCAGGCCGACCTGGCACGGGGCGAAACGGGGTTGGACAAACCCATGACCTGCTCGTCGTCGCAACTGGCCAAGGTGGCCGAGGTTCAGCCCGGCGATCTGCCGACGCTGACGCGGCTTTTGGGCGAACGCCGCGCCGAACGGTTCGGCCCTGCTTTCCTTGATGTGCTGCGCGAGGCTGGATAAGTCGGGTCAGCCGATTAGGTTACCAAGACTTGCCCCAACCGGAGAGATACCGATGCTGACAGTGATTTCCCCCGCCAAACGCCTCGACTGGGCAGCCCGCGACGTGGAGATGACGCAGCCGGCGTTTCAGGATGATGCCGACAAACTGGCCCGCACCGCCAAGGGGCTAAGCCAGAAGGATCTGGCCAGTCTGATGGACCTGTCGCCGGATCTGGCCAAGCTCAACGCCGACCGGTTCAAGCGGTTCGCCGACGGCAAGGACGATGTGCGCCCCGCTGCACTGGCGTTCGCGGGCGATACCTATCAGGGGCTTGAGGCCGCCAGTCTTGATGACGACGCCATGCGGTTCGCACAGGACCGGTTGCGGATCCTGTCGGGGCTTTACGGGATCTTGCGGCCGCTGGATGCGATCCAGCCTTACCGCCTCGAAATGGGAAGCCGCATGAAGACCCGCAAAGGGCCATCGCTTTATGCCTACTGGGGCGATCGGTTGGCGCAGGCGCTCAATGCCGAGGCTTTGGCCCTCGGCACGGACACCTTGGTCAACTGCGCGTCTGTCGAATATTTCTCGGCCGTTGATCCCAAGGCGCTGGACCTGACCGTGATCACGCCCCAGTTTCTCGAGGACAAGCCCGGCGGGCCCAAGATCGTCAGCTTTTTCGCCAAGAAGGCGCGCGGGGCGATGGCGCGGTTCATCGTGGACCGCCGGTTGACCGATCCGGCGTCGATCCTGGATTTCGACACGGGCGGCTATGCCCATTTGCCCGAGCTGAGCACGCCGGACAAACCTGCCTTTTTGCGCCGCGCCGAGGCTGCGAACGCGGCCTAACCCGCCGCTGTGGGCGTCAGGAAGGCCGAGGTCAGGATCATCACCAACAAGACAGCGGTCAGAAAGAACAGCGTGCTGCGTTCGCTCTTGTCTTCGGGTGATTTCAGCCAGACGCCGACCTGCTTGATGAACTGGCCCGGCCCCGACAGCATGTTGCCGGTTTCTTCCTGAGCGCGGCTGCGCAGCAGAAACAGGGTGCGGAACATCAAGAAGGCCCAGGCGATGAACACCAGCCCCTGCAGGACAAGTTGAATGATCTGTCCGGTACTCATCGGTCGTTCCTCCGCCTCAGCTTGTGGATGCACCATAGCGCCGAGCCGCCGAAGAACGCCACCGCGATCAGACCGATTTCCAGTGACGCAATGCCGCCTATGCCGTTGAAGGCGTAGGCCCCGATCAACAGGGCGAGACCGGCAAGGCTGATGGCCAGACGCAGCTTGAGTTCACCGGGCGGCGGATCGAATTTCCCGCTCACTTCTTGCCCGGCGTTCCGTCGAATTTCTTGTCCAGCGAGCCCCAGCAATCGATGTAGTCGTCCTGCAGCGGGGCCTCGTTGGCGGCAAAGCTGGTCAGGTGCTGCGGGAACCGCGTTTCGAACATGAACGACATCGTGTTGTCGAGCTTGTGGGGTTGCAGATCCGCGTTTGAGGCGCCTTCAAAGGCGTCCCGATCAGGGCCGTGGGGAAGCATCATATTATGCAGCGACATGCCACCGGGCACAAAGCCCCGCGGTTTCGCGTCATACTGGCCATAGATGTTGCCCATCAGCTCGGACATGACGTTCTTGTGGTACCACGGCGGGCGGAAGGTATCCTCCGCCACCATCCAGCGCTCGCGGAACAGGACAAAGTCGATATTGGCGGTGCCGGCCTGCCCCGATGGCGCCGTCAGCACGGTAAAGATCGACGGGTCGGGGTGGTCGAACAGGACAGCGCCCACCGGGCAGTAGGTCTTCAGGTCGTATTTGACGGGCGCGTAATTGCCATGCCATGCGACCACGTCGATCGGGGAATGACCGATCCGGGTGACATGAAACTGGCCGCACCACTTGATCGTGACGGTCGAGGGCACCTCTCGATCCTCGAAGGCGGCGACGGGCGTCTTGAAATCACGCCGGTTGGCCATGCAATTTGCCCCGATCGGGCCACGTCCGGGAAGCTCGAATTTCTGGCCGTAGTTCTCGCAGACAAATCCGCGGGCCGGGCCGTCGATGACCTCGACCCGGTAAAGCAACCCACGCGGGATAATTGCGATTTCCTGCGGTTCAAGGTCAATGATACCCAACTCGGTCGTGAATCGAAGCTTGCCCTCTTGCGGCACGATCAGCATCTCACTGTCGGCTGAGTAGAAATAGTCATCCACCATCGAAGTTGTGACAAGGTACACGTGGCTCGCCATGCCGACCTGCGTGTTCACATCACCCGCCGTGGTCATCGTGCGCATCCCGGTCAGCCATGTCAGCGGCATGTCGGAATGGGGGACCGGATCCCACCGATACTGGCCAAGTGAGATGACATCCGGGTCCACGCTGGGCGCCGTTTTCCAATAGGGCAGTTCGATCTTGGCATAGCGGTGCGAATGTTTGACCGACGGCCGGATACGGTAGCACCAGGTGCGTTCATTCTGATGACTGGGCGCGGTGAAGGCCGTGCCGGACAGTTGTTCGCCGTAAAGCCCGTAATCGCACTTCTGGGGGCTGTTCATGCCCTGCGGCAACGCGCCGGGCAGTGCCTCGCTCTCGAAGTCATTGCCGAAACCCGGCATGTAGCCTTCGTGTTCCCCGGGGATCGACGGGGCCTGTATCATCGGGCGGGGGGTGCTTTGTTCGGTCATGTCAGGGGTCTCCAGGCAAGTCCGGATGATATGCCACAGTATCGTTGCAATTACAACGATGCCGTCGTGCGCACTGGATGTGCAAGCTCGAATGTTCCATGGCCGTTACCATTTGTCCGAACATGAAAACGCCCGCCGTTCGAGGGCGGGCGTTCATTGTTCTGGAATACCGAAGGATTTGGGCGCTCAGATCCCGAGGAAAGGCTGTGCAATGCGGGGCAGGATGCCGTTGAACCGCAGTTTGGCGTCAGTGGCGACAAGGCAGATACAATCCTCGCCGGCTTCCGCAACCGGGGCGTGATCGACATCTTCATCCGCCACTTCGATATCGCCACGCGCATAGAGGCCGTCTTCGTCGCGGAATGCACCTTGCAACACCAGCGTCATTTCCATGCCCCGGTGGCTGTGCTTTGGCATTGCCTGCCCCGCCGGGATCAGCAAGAGCCGCACCGTGCCTTCCGTTCCGGACTGAAGCACGCAATGCTTGGCACCCATGCCAAGGCCTTTCCATGTCACCGAATCGAGATCACCGCCGACGATCCGCTGCAAGGGCGTCGGAAAGATCCCCCCAGACCGTTTCGGCTTCTCGACCGGGTCCATTGCGCCGATCCTGGCCAGCGTCTGTTCCAGGCTATCCTGTTCAATTTCGGCTGTATCCATGTTTTCAAGGATCGTCCCACCGATCGCCTCGAACGATTCAAGGCGCGCACGCGCGTCATCGCTCAGGGACACATGGGTGGCCACGACCAGGTCGAACGCCTGCGGCAGGGCGCCCGCAGCGTACCCCATCAGCAGATCATCCGGTATACTATGGCGAATAGTGTTCATGTTTCGCCTTCCTCAACTCATATTGTGGCGCAGCCTGTCCAGAGCCAACCTAATCCGAGACTTGATCGTGCCAAGGGGTAATCCGGTCTCGGCGGCGATTTCACTATGAGTCAAATCACCGTAGTAGGCTCGCTCTATCAAAATGCGCTGTTTTTCGGGTAGCGTGCGGATCGCTTCCGCAAGCCTGTCTGTCTCTTGCTGCAAGACGATCGCGTCGGCCTGATCCGGTGCCTCTTCCGGGCCCCATGGCAGAGTCTCGGGTTCGGGCCTTGCATAGCGCCGCAACAGGTCGATCTTTCGGTTGCGCGCAATCGTGAAGATCCATGTCGAGACCGCAGCCCGCGTGGGATCATACATGTGCGACTTGTGCCAAAGCGTGGCCATCACGTCTTGCATACACTCCTCTGCGAGGCTGCTGTCAGCCCCGGATTTCATCAAGAACGCCTTGACCCTTGGCGCGAAGTGGCGAAACACCTCGGCAAAGGCCTTGTGATCCTGGTTTTGCGCAATGGACGCCATCAGAGACACCCAGTGCGCTTCGTTTTTGTCATGCATCGTCACGTTGTCTTCACAACCTCTGGACCCACACCCTTGATAAGGTCAAAGAAGGCTGTCCACCAGACCAAGGTCTGTCTGTTGCAGCCCTGTCGGTAGACGATGGCATGCGGGTGTTACGCGAGGCGCCAAAGTCCGGATCAAAAGTTTTTCTTTGATCTGGCTACCATTCGCGCACGTAACCTGCATAACGCGCTCGAACAGAAGATAAGGAAACGTTACGTGCCATTCGAAGATCCGGCCCAGGGGCCGAAACGCATCGCCGTCATCGGCGGTGGCATTTCCGGGATGGGCGCGGCCTATCATCTAGCCGAAACGAACGCAGTGACCCTGTTCGAGGCCGAGGGCCGTCTTGGCGGTCATGCCCGTACCGTTGTTGCCGGGCGCAACGGCGATCAGCCCGTCGATACGGGATTTATCGTTTTCAACAACGTCAATTACCCCAACCTTGTGAAATTGTTCGACGATCTGGATGTCCCGATCGCCAAATCAGACATGAGCTTTGCGGCATCCATCGGCGGCGGCGAGATCGAATACGGTCTGCGCAGTCTTGGCGCGTTGTTCGCCCAGAAACGCAATCTGGCCCGTCCGGGTTTCCTGCGCATGGTCCGTGATCTCATGAAGTTCAACGCGTCCGCCGGCACACTGGCGCGGGACCCTGCCATCACCCTGGGTGAATTGATGGACCAGATGGGCATGGGGCAATGGTTCCGTGACTATTACATGACGCCGATCTCCGGCGCGATCTGGTCGACCCCCAAGGAAGAGATCATGGATTTCCCGGCGCAGGCGCTGGTGCGGTTTTTCCGCAACCATCATTTGCTGCAGGCCACCGGCCAGCACCAGTGGTACACGGTGCAGGGCGGATCCATTGAATATGTGACGCGACTGGAACGTGCGATGCGCGACCTGGGCGTCGATATCCGGGTGGCTTCCCCGATCGAGGCGGTGCGCCGCAGGCAGACGGGCGTCGACATTCAGCATCAGGGGCATTGGGAGCAGTTCGACGAGGTGGTCTTCGCAACCCATTCTGACGATTCCCTGCGGATGTTGGCAGACCCGACGCCGGCCGAAACCGCCGCCCTTGGCGCCGTGCGGTATCAGCCCAACACCGCCGTGTTGCATGCCGATGCCCGCGCAATGCCGCACCATCGCATCACGTGGTCGAGCTGGAACTACACCGAGCGCAAGGGGCATGAGGGTGGACCGATCGACCTGACCTACTGGATGAATTGCCTGCAGCCGATCCCGCAATCCGACCCGCTATTCGTGACCCTGAACAGCCGTGCGCCGATCGAC
>Ga0102938_10001056_pt1 | contig 20965 bp, 19 predicted proteins | sample SalPonR2_B_D2_MG_FD_84516 | JGI IMG/M metagenome (GOLD analysis project Ga0102938, IMG submission 84516) | Salt pond soil microbial communities from South San Francisco under conditions of wetland restoration - Salt Pond MetaG R2_B_D2_MG | ecosystem: Environmental > Aquatic > Marine >... | reverse complement strand
CCTCGGCCGTGGTCGGGGGACGGACCTTGGCGACGATGTCTGCGCCCTTCCAAAGCGCGGCCGCCGTCTTCACGACCTCGACGCCGGCCTCCTTGTAGGCGGCATCGGAAAATCCCGCAGACACACCGGCACCAGCCTCGATCAAACACTCATATCCAAGTTTCTGCAGCTGCAAAGCGCTGTCAGGCGTCATCGCAACCCTTGCTTCACCCGGCTCAATCTCTCTTGGCGCACCAATTTTCACTGTCATCCCCTCTTCGAAAGGCAAGCATTCGACGCCCCTTACCAAGGCCTGTGCCGGTCCACAACTGGCCCGCGGCGACATTTTATTGCGCATACAGTGGCATACCGATTTCAATCGTTACAAAGCGGCCGTAGCGACACCCGCTTGCGCGAGCGCGGCACTCCGCTAGGGTTTCGAGACGGGTTTCAGGGAAGGGATCACGATGGAACATGCCGGGCGACACGCATTGGTCACGGGCGGCGGCACGGGCATCGGGCTGGATATCGCCAGGGCGCTGGCCGGAGCGGGCGCGCAGGTCACGATCACGGGCCGGACCATGGAGCGTCTCGAGGCCGTCGCCGCGCAGACACCGGGTCTTTACCCGCTGCGGATGGATGTGGGCGACGAGGCATCGGTGCGCGACGGCATCGCGTCCGCCGCCGCCACGCGCGGACCCGTCGCGATCTGCGTGGCCAATGCGGGCATCGCCGAGGGGGCGCCCTATCGAAAGGAAACGCTGGACCATTGGCGCCAGATCATGACCACCAATCTCGATGGCGTGTTCCTGACCTTTCAGGCCGCTCTTGCCACGCTGGAGCGCGACGACTGGGGGCGTATGATCGCGATATCGTCCATCGCGGGGTTGGTGGGGCTGAAAAACGCCGTCGCCTACACCGCGTCGAAACACGGGGTGATCGGCCTGGTCCACGGGCTGAGCGAGGAATACATGGGCGGGCAGATCACCTTCAACGCGATCTGCCCCGGCTACGTGGAAACCCCCATCGTGGAGCGCAACGCCGCCGAGATCGCCGCACGCCAGGGCATCAGCATCGACGAGGCGCGCACCTACCTGGCCAAGGGCAACCGGCACCGCACCTTGCTGGATGTGGACGAAGTGACCGGTGCCGCGATGTGGCTTTGCTCAAATGCTGCGCGCAGTGTGAACGGCCAGTCGATCCAGATCGCAGGCGGCCAGATGGTATAATCGTCACACCCCGGATCGGCTGGCGGCGGCGTTTTTTCCGCAATCTCCGCCACTTGGGCCGGAACGCATACCGTTGTATCCCGCCAAACCCCGGTTTTTCCAGTCTTTTTCTGGTTTACTTGGGCCGCGAAGTGGTTATGTGCGCAAACAATACCAATTCGGACAGTGCCCATGCCGCTTGCAGATCATCCCCTGAGGTACCGGCTCGCCAATGAGCTGCACGCCCGCCCGTTTCCGTCCATCGCCTGTCCCGGACAGGCGGTGTTCCTGGCCATCAAGCAACCCAAGGATGCGGCCAAACGCGACCGGGGTCTGGACCGTGCGCACCTGCTGACGCTGCTGGACCGGTTCGGCGCCGACCACCCGTCCCCCGATGCCACCCATTATTTCGGGGAGCTGGGAAAGTTCCAGCTGAAATGGGAACAGCATACGGAGTTCGTGACCTACACGGCCTTCATGGATTCCAATGGCGAACGCCCCTTCGACCCGGCCGCGTGGGAGGTGTTCCCCGACGACTGGCTTGAAACGGCCCCGGGCTTGCGCATCACCTCGGCGCATATCCGGATCGATCCGGCCCCCATCGACGATGACCGCATCGCCGATCTCTTGTCGGACTGGATGGTGCCCGAAAGCCTGGCCGTGAGCAGCGTCCTGGACGCAACCGCCACGGTGGCGGGCGATTTCCGCATCGACAGTGCCGGCCACATGCGGTTCGCCGTGTTCTGCCAGGCCGACACCGGCAATCGCCGGATCGGGCGGATCGTGCAGCGCATCTGCGAGATCGAGACCTACAAGGCCATGTCCATGCTGGGCCTGCCGATGTCGCGCGCCATTTCGGGCCGGATGGGCGAAATGGAAGAGGTTCTGGTGAAACTGGTCGACGACATGACCGGCGACCTGGCCAAACCCGACGAGACGCTCGGCCAGCTTCTGAGCATCGCGGCGGAGCTGGAAAAGCTGCAGGCCGAAAGCGCGTTCCGCTTTGGCGCGACGGGGGCCTACGAGGCCCTGGTCAACCAGCGCATCGACGTGCTGCGCGAAGTCCGGTTCCTGGGTCGCCAGACCTTTGCGGAGTTCATGATGCGCCGGTTCGATCCGGCCATGCGCACGGTGAAGGCCACCGAGCGGCGATTGTTGTCGATGACCGACCGGGCGATCCGGGCGGGTGACCTGCTGCGCACGCGGGTGGATGTGGACCGGTCGGCCCAGAACCAGGATCTGCTGGAAAGCATGAACAACCGTGCCGACATGCAGCTGCGTCTGCAAAAGACGGTCGAGGGCCTGTCGGTGGTCGCGATCAGCTATTACGCGGTCAACCTGGTGGTGTACCTGGTGTTGCCGCTGGCCGATCCCCTGGGCATCAGCAAGACGCTGCTGACGGCGGGGGCTGTTCTGCCGGTGGTGGCGCTGGTCTGGATGACGGTTCGGTCCATCCGGCGTTCGATGGAAAAATAGAAGGCTCGACGCGCTGTCGCGCGCCGACCCGCCGGGGGCTCTGCCCCCGGACCCCCGGGATATTTGGGAAACAGAGAATGCAAGATCGGATGCGCGCGATCAGGTTGGCTGGCGCAGGGCGCGGCGCATGATCTTGCCGGTGGCCGTCATCGGCAAGGCGTCCGCCCGCAAGATCTTGCGGGGCACCAGATGGGCCGAGACCCTTTCACGTACGAGGGTTTGCAGCGCGGGCTCCATCCCGGACCAGTCGGCCCCGTCGCGCAAGACCACGTGGGCGACCACGATCTGGGTTCTGAGGGGGTCGGGTTCGCCCACCACGGCGGCCATGATCACGTCGGGATGGGTGCACAGCGCCTGTTCGATCTCGACCGGGCCGATGCGATAGCCGGCGGAGGTGATGACATCATCGTCGCGGGCATGGAACACGATCTGCCCATCGGCGCGCCGGGTGGCCAGATCGCCGGTGCCGAGCCAGCCCTCCACCACCTTGCCCCGGGTGGCCTCGGGTTTGTTCCAATAGCGCAGGAACATCACCGGATCGGGCGCCTTGACGCAGATCTCGCCGACCGCGCCGGTGCCGACCTCGCCTTCCTGGTCGCGCAGGCTGACTTCGTGGCCCGGAACCGGCAGGCCCATGGCGCCCGGCACCCTGTCCATGGGCCCCGCGCAGGAGGCGACGACGAGATTGGCCTCGGTCTGGCCGTAGAACTCGTTGATGTCGGCGCGCAGGCTGTCGCGGCCCCAGTCCAGGAGGTCACCGCCCAGCGCCTCGCCGCCCGAACCGACCGCGCGCAGCGCCAGATCGGGGGGCACGTCGGCCTGCCGCAGCAGGCGCAGCGCCGTGGGCGGCAAGAAGGCGTTCGTCACCCGTTCCTCGGCCATCAGCCGGAACGCGGCCGTGGGGTCGAACTTGGCGAAGCGGTGCGAGACCAGGGGCACGCCGTAGTAGAGGCACGGCAGCGCCATGTCCATCAATCCCCCGATCCACGCCCAGTCGGCGGGCGTCCAGCCCACATCGCCGGGTTGCGGGAACCATCCCTGGCTGAGTTCCATGCACGGCAGATGCCCGATCAGGAACCGATGCGCGTGCAGCACCCCCTTGGGCGGGCCGGTCGTGCCCGAGGTGTAGATCATGACGGCGGGATCGTCGGCGGCGGTATCGGCGGGGCGGAACCCGCGCGCATCGCGGGCGATCAGGTCGTCGAATGCCAAGGCGGGCGCCATGGCGGGGCCGGTGGTGATGAGGGTCTGCAGCGCCGGCAGATGGGGGCGCAACGCCATCACCCGGTCGAGCGTTGCGGCATCCGTCACGACGGCGCGCGCGCTGCTGTCCGACAGGCGGTAGCTGAGCGCGTCTTCGCCGAACAGCGTGAAGAGCGGCAAGGCTATGGCGCCCAGTTTCAGGGTGGCGAACAGCGTGACCAGGACTGCGGGATGTTGCGGCAACAAGACCGCCACCCGGTCGCCCGGTCCGACGCCCTGCGCGCGCAGCGCCACGGCCAGCGCGTCAGAGGCGCGTTGCAACTGCCCGTAGGTCCAGCTGTCGCGGCGTCCGTCAGCATGCCGGTGGACCACCGCCACCCGGTCAGGCCGGGTGGCCGCCCAACTGTCGCAGCACAGATGCGCGATGTTCATCCGCGCAGGGATGGTCCACTTGAACCCGTCGCGCAGATCCTGCCATCCGGCGCGCCGTCGAAACAGGCGCCGGTCGGGCAGGTCAGGCATCCGAGATCACGGTGACCGTCGGCAAGGCGGTCAGGGGGATGCCAAGAATGCGATACGTCTCGAGCGACATCCGCGAGCCTGATCCGACCGTTCCGCCCGAGGGGCGCAGATCGACGGTGACCGAGGTGCCGTTTTCGGCCACGATCCGGCCCGGCCCCTCGACATCGACCAGCGGCGTTTCGACCCAGAAGCCGGGGATCGACGCATCGCCCAGGCTGGCCACCGAAAAGCCGAGGAACCGACCGGGACCTTCGGGGGGAGCGTCGTCGGCAAGCGCGCCGGAGGCGTCGGTCGTGATCTCGACCGCGTCGGAGCCTTGCAGGGCTGCGTCCGCGTCGAAAGCCACACCTGTGGCACTGCGGTCGCCCACGCTGCCCAGGCCACCGCCGCTGCACGCCGCAAGGGGCGCGATCAAAGCAATCAAAAGAACGTTTCTCATCCGTCGAACCCTAAATCGTAACGCATGCTTCATCAACCGACCGCTTGCGGTCAGTGCGCGGCACGCCTAGGTTTTGTCCATGACACAGACGTTGCCCCTGATCGACCCTTTTGCGCGCGCAATCTCCTATTTGCGGGTGTCTGTCACCGACAGGTGCGATTTCCGCTGTGTCTATTGCATGTCCGAGAACATGACCTTCCTGCCGAAGAAGGAGCTTCTGACGCTGGAGGAGCTGGACCGCATGTGTTCGACCTTCGTCCGGCTCGGGGTGGAAAAGCTGCGCATCACCGGCGGTGAGCCGCTGGTCCGGCGCGATATCATGACGTTTTTCCGGGCCATGTCGCGCCATCTGGAGGCGGGGACGCTCAAGGAACTGACGCTGACCACCAATGGCAGTCAGCTGGCGCGGTTCGCGGGCGATCTGCATGCGGCCGGTGTGCGGCGGGTCAATGTCTCGCTCGACACGCTGAATGACGACAAGTTCGCGCAGATCACCAGGTGGGGGCGTCTGCCGCAGGTTCTCAAGGGGATCGATGCGGCGCAGGCCGCCGGACTGCGGGTCAAGATCAACGCGGTCGCGCTGAAGGGTTTCAACGAGGACGAGCTGTTCGATCTGCAGGCGTGGTGCGCGTCGCGCGACATGGACCTGACCTTTATCGAGGTCATGCCGATGGGCGATCTGGGCAACGAGGATCGGCTGGACCAGTACTGGTCGCTCAAGGACCTGCGCGCGCGGCTGGCGGAGCGGTTCACGCTGACGGATCTGGCGGACCGCACGGGCGGGCCCGCGCGCTATGTGCGGCTGGAAGAGACCGGGCAGAAGATCGGGTTCATCACGCCGCTGACCCATAACTTCTGCGAGTCGTGCAACCGGGTGCGGTTGACCTGCACGGGCGAGCTGTACATGTGCCTGGGCCAGGAAGACATGGCGGATCTGCGCTCGCCGCTGCGTTGCTCGCCAGATGATGCCGTGCTGGAAAACGCCATCCGCGCCGCCATCGAGCGCAAGCCCAAGGGCCATGATTTCGACTATTCACGTCAGAAGATCGACGGACAGATGACCCGTCACATGAGCCATACGGGGGGTTAGGTTCCCCGAAGGTCTGGCTCTGGCTAGGAAAACTGTCCCGTCGCCACCCAATGTGCGCAGTCCTCGCCCAATTCGGCCAGGGCGTGCGCCTCGTAACTTGCAACATCCTCGGCGGTGAGAATGTCGCGCCAGCGGCCGTTGGTGCCCTTGTTGATGAAATCGCGGCCACCGCCCTTGAGCGGCAGGTCCGGGAACATGGTGTCCGCGTGCTGCTTCATGTGATCGAAGCTCACATGCTTGAGCACCTTCTCCATCAGATCCGCATCGACCTCGATCTCCAGGAACTCCGCCAGTTTGGCCACCTGCCCCGGAAGGTCATCCTTCAGGTTCTGGTAATGCAGCAGGTAGACATTGGGCAGGTCGCGCACCTCCCACCAGCCGCGGGTGACATCGAAGAATTCGGCCCCATGAAGGCACTCGTTTCCAGCCATTCATGGAAATAGGCCCGCAAATCCTCGGTCGGACGCTCCAGTGGCAGGCCGGCGGCATGGGGGCTGGCGTTGAGCATCGCGTAGAACCCGTCGACCGAGTTGTACAGGTGGCTATGGGTGCTCCAGGCCACGTCCCGCCCGTCGCGCGATACATGGATGTACTTGGCCTTTGGGGAAATCCCCATCGTGTCGAGCGGCAGATGGGATTTCAGGATGCGCCGGTGAGTTTGCGCGGCGATGGCCTCCAGCCGGCCTTCCTGGCCGAACCCGCAATCGATCCAGCGGCAAATGTTGTTCACGCGCGGCGCCTCTGGCGCGTTGTGAACAAGTTGCACCAGGATGGCCTGGGTCTACGTGGTGCCGCTTTTGCCGTAGGTGTTCACCACGATATCATCGTCGCGAAAGGCAAAGCCGTTCCACTGCGTCGAATCCAGCAAGGGCGTGACCAGTTCCCGGGTCTTGAGCGGCACATCAAAAGCGTCTTCGGTCACGTTGCTCTCCTTTTTTGAAACATTCTATAGCCAGCAGGGTCACCTGACCCCTCGGCACGCCGGGCAACGGCCCGTGTCGAAGGAATTTCCTCCCGCGCCAAGAGCCCCCGGGCCCGAACAGCAGGAGACGCGGATCACCTCCATCTCCGTCCGCCTACGGTCCTTGAGCGGACGCTACGCCCGCCAGGCAGCGGCCAGGTGACAGCGCTGCACGCGACCGCGCCCCGCCCCTCCAGCCATCTTGCGCGGCGATCGCCTCAAGCCGCCGGCATCCTTTTTTCCACGATCTCCGCCCACCACGAACAGCCCGCCGGGATGGCCTCGTCGTTGAAGTTGTATTTGGGGTGGTGGACATTGGCGGTATCGCCGTTGCCGACAAGGATATAGGCGCCGGGGCGCGCGTTGGACATGAAAGCGAAATCCTCGCCCCCCATGACCAGGGGCGCATCCGCGCATTCGCCCGAGACGGATTTGGCGACCTCGGCGGCAAACTCGGTCTGTTCGTCGGAATTGACCATCACCGGATAGCCGCGCCGGTAATCCACCCGGGCCGAGCCGCCCATCATCGCGGCGGTGCCTTCGGCAATCTCGGTCAGACGTTTTTCGGCGAGATCCTGGATCTCGGGGTCGAGCGTGCGCACTGTGCCGCGCAGATGCACGGTTTCGGGGATCACGTTATGGGCGTTCGAACCGGTCTCGAACGACGTGACCGACACCACCACGTTCTTGACCGGGTCGGCGTTGCGGCTGGCGATGGTCTGCAGCGCCATGACAACCTGCGCCCCCATTACCGTGGTGTCGATGGTTTCTTGCGGCTTGGCGGCATGCCCGCCCTTTCCGGTCAGGTAGATGTCGAACTGGTCGGCGGCGGCGAAAAACGGCCCCGACCGGATCGCGAAATGTCCGGTGGGCACACCGGGCCAGTTGTGCATCCCGTAGACCTCATCGATGTTCCAGCGGTCCATCATGCCGTCATCGACCATCTCGCGGCCGCCGCCGCCGCCTTCTTCGGCGGGCTGAAAGATCACCGCGACGGTGCCGTCGAAATTGCGGGTCTCGGCCAGGTATTTCGCCGCCCCCAGCAGCATGGCGGTGTGTCCGTCATGGCCGCAGGCATGCATCGCGCCCGGCGTCTTGGAGGCATAATCGAGCCCCGTATCCTCAAGGATCGGCAGCGCATCCATATCGGCCCGCAGCCCGATGGTGCGGCCAGACGTGTCGGATTTGCCCTTGATGATCCCCACGACGCCGGTGCGCCCGATGCCGGTGACGATCTCGTCGCAGCCGAATTCGCGCAGCTTGTCGGCCACCAGCGCCGAAGTGCGGTGGGTGTCGAACAGGATCTCGGGGTGTTCATGGATGTCGCGGCGCCATTCGGTGATCTCGGGCAAAAGTTCGGCAAAGCGGTTCTTGACGGGCATCTCGTGTCTCCTGATCCTAATTCATTCGGCCGGCAGGCGGCGTTCAACCAGTTCGGCGAAGAAGCTGCTGCCATAAGGGATGGCTTCGTCGTCGAAATTGTACTTGGGGTGGTGGCACATGGCGGTGTCGCCGTTGCCCATGAAGACATAGGCGCCCGGGCGTTCCTCCAGGAAATAGCTGAAATCCTCGGACGGCATGATCGGGTCGATATCGTCGATGATGGCCATGCCGACGGCCTTGGCCGCATCCACCGCATGCTCGGCGCCGGACTGATGGTTGATGGTCACCGGGTAGCCGGGGATCCAGTTGACGCGCGCGGTCGCGCCGAAGGCTGCAGCCGTGTGTTCGGCCACTTCTTTCACACGGGTCTCCATGATGGCGCGGTATTCGGGGTCAAGCGTGCGCACGGTGCCGTCCATCACGGCCACGTCCGGGATCACGTTCGACGCATTGGAATCGGTCTTGAAGGTACCCACGGTCAGCACGACCCGTTTCAGAGGGTCGACATAACGGCTGACCAGCGAATGCAGCGCGATGACGACATGGGCGGCGACAAGGGTGGTGTCGATGGATTTATGCGGCTCGGCCGCATGCCCGCCCTTGCCCTGCACCGTGATCTCGAACTCGTCCGAAGACGCCTGCAAGGGTCCGGGCCGGGTCGCGAAGGTGCCCACCGGGATGCCGGGCGCGTTGTGGATGCCGTAGATCTCTTCGACGTTGAATCGGTCGAACAGGCCATCGTCGATCATCGCCTTGGCGCCTGCACCGCCTTCTTCGGCGGGCTGGAAGATCAGCACCACATCGCCATCGAAATTGCGCGTCTCGGCCAGGTATTTCGCGGCCCCCAACAGCATCGAGGTATGCCCGTCATGGCCGCAGGCATGCATCTTGCCGGGCACCTTGGAGGCATAGGGCAGACCGGTCATTTCCTCGATCGGCAAAGCATCCATGTCGGCGCGCAACCCGATCGCCCGGCCAGAGCCGCCGGATTTGCCCCGGATCACGCCGACAACGCCGGTTTGGCCGATCCCCGTGGCGACCTCGTCACAGCCGAACTCACGCAGCTTTTCGGCCACGAAGGCCGCCGTCTGGTGCACCTCGTAAAGGATCTCCGGGTTTTCGTGCAGATGCCTGCGCCACTGTGTGATTTCGGGCAGAAGTTCGGCAAAACGGTTCTTGATCGGCATCTCTTTTCCCCCAGGGTGCGGCGCTCAGGCCGCGGGCATACGTCGTTCCACAAGCTCGGCGAAAAAGCTGCATCCATAGGGGATGGCTTCGTCGTTGAAGTCGTATTCGGGGTGATGGACACCGGCCGTATCGCCGTTGCCTATATTGATGAAAGCGCCCGGTCGGGCGTTCAGCATATAGGCGAAATCCTCACCCCCCATGCGCGGCGGGCGACCCCAGCGCACGTTGGTGTCCCCCACCACGGCGCGCGCGATCTCGGCGGCCATTTCGGCGTTCTTGTCATGGTTGACCACGACCGGATAGCCGCGGTGGTAGTGCAATTGCGCCTCGCAGCCATAGGCCTCGGCGGTGGACCGGATCAGCTGCGTCACGCGCTGTTCGGCAATGTCGCGCACCGCGTCATCCAGCGTGCGCACCGTGCCGCGGATCAGGACATGGGACGGGATCACGTTGAACGCCTCGGAACTGGTCTTGATGGTACAGACCGACACCACGATTTCCTTGATCGGATCGACATTGCGGCTGGCCACGGTTTGCAGAGCCATGACCACGTTGCACGCCGCCGGGCTGGGGTCGATGCACATGTGCGGGCGCGCCGCGTGGCCGCCCTTGCCTACGATGCGGACCTCGAATTCATCGGCCGCCGCCATGATCGCGCCGGGGCTGACGCCGAATTCACCCACGGGCAGGCCGGGCTCATTGTGCATCCCGTACACCTCGTCGATGCCGAAACGTTCCATCATGCCGTCCTTGACCATCGCCTCGCCGCCCGCGCCGCCCTCTTCGGCGGGCTGGAAGATCAAGACCACCGTGCCATCGAAATTGCGGGTCTCCGACAGGTATTTGGCAGCCCCCAGAAGCATGGCCGTATGGCCATCGTGCCCGCAGGCATGCATCTTGCCGGGTGTCTGGCTGGCATGGGGAAGACCGGTGTGTTCGTCCATCGGCAAGGCATCCATGTCGGCGCGCAGGCCGACCGCGTAGCCACGCGTATCGGTCTTGCCGCGGATCACGCCGACCACGCCCGACCGACCGACGCCGGTCACGATCTCGTCCACACCGAATTCGCGCAGCTTTGCCTCGACCAGCGCCGTGGTCTTGGGCAGGTCATACATCAGTTCCGGGTTCATGTGGATCTGACGCCGCCATTCGGTGATTTCGGGCATCAGTTCGGCAAGGCGGTTCTTGATCGGCATCTAGTGCTCCTGCAGGGTGTCGAGCAGCTGTTCCATGAAGGCCTGACCTTTGAGGAACTGTTCGATGGTGATGTATTCGTCGGGCTGGTGGGCCTGTTCGATCGAACCGGGGCCGCAGACCACGGCGGAATATCCGCCGGTCTGAAACTGCCCGGCCTCGGTGCCATAGCTGACGTGATGGGTGCCATTGTCGCCGGTCAGGCGGCGCACCAGCGCCTCGGCCTCGCCGGCCTCTTCGGCACGCAGGCCCGGCACGTCCCAAAGGGGTTGCGCATCGATGTAGCAATCGGGGTGGACGGCTTTCATGCCGGCCTCGACCTCGCGGATCTTGGCCTCCATCTGCGCGGCCCACAGGGTCTGATCGTCGGCCGGGATCACGCGCGCGCCCAGCAGGAAATAGCAATCCCTGGCGGTGATATTATGCGCCGTGCCGCCCTCGATCTTGCCCACATGCAGCGTGGTATAGGCCGGGTCGTACCCGTTGGAGGGGTCCGCATTGGCGCGGTTTTCGTCGTTGCGCTGGTTGGCCCAGTCGATGATCTTGGCCGCTTCCATGATGGCGGACACGCCGCGATCCTGAAGCGAGGAATGCACCTCGAACCCGCGCATGTGAATGTTGAACCCGACGCCGCCCTTGTGACCGGTGACAGTCTGCATGTCGGTCGGTTCCCCGATGATGGCGAGCGCTGCCTTGGGCAGTTCGCCTTGCATCTTCTCGATCATCGGCGGCGCGCCACGACACCCGATTTCCTCGTCACGGGTCAGGCACAGTTGCAGCGGCCGCACCACGCCGCGCCGCTTGGCCTCGACCGTCGCCCAGATCGCCAGCGCATCGAATCCCTTCATGTCGCAGGTGCCGCGCCCGTAGAGCTTGCCGTCCTTTTCGACGACATCGAACGGATCGGTGGACCAGTCCTGACCATCGACGGGCACCACATCGGTATGCCCGGACAAGATGATGCCGCCCTCGACCATGGGGCCGACATGGGCGTAAAGGCTCGCCTTTTCACCGGTCTCGTCATAATCGCGAAAACACGCGATCCCATGTTCGCCAAGATAGGCTTCGACCCAATCGACAAGGGCAAGGTTGCTGTCCCGGCTAACGGTCGGAAACGAGACAAGCGTCTGAAGAAGGTCCTTCGGACTGAGGACGGCGGGCATAAGCGGCTCCAGAACTGGGATAGAGGCCGAACCTGAGCCGGAACCGGTCACGCGTCAAGCCTGCCCGCGCAAAAACGCCCGATGATTGGGCGTTCGCCCAAAGCGCATGCATATTCACGGCATTGCCGGTCAATTCGGCCTTGTAGGGTCGTCGTTTCGTGATAGCGTCGTGACAGTCTGCATCCACCCGGGATCAAACAAGGGCGGAGCACAACAGGTTGGGGAGCATCTGCCGATGCCCGATGGGGCCACGCCCTTCGTCCTTGATGTCAAGGACTTGAAAACGGTTTTCCGGACCCGCCGAGGCGAAGTCCATGCCGTCAACGATGTGAGTTTCACCCTCAAGCCGGGCGAACTGCTCGGTGTGGTGGGCGAAAGCGGTTCAGGCAAATCGGTGACCATGATGTCGTTGATCCGCCTCTTGCCGATGCCCCCCGCAGAGATTCGGGGCGGACAGGTCATGTTCGAAGGCGAAGATCTGGCGAATGCGTCCGAGGAAACGATGCGCGCCATTCGCGGTGCGCGCATCGGCATGATCTTTCAGGACCCGATGACATCGCTGAACCCCGTGTTCACGGTCGGCTACCAGGTGATGGAGCCGCTCCGCAAACATATGGGGCTGTCGAAACACCAGGCCTCGGACCGCGCGGTCGAACTGCTGGAACTGGTGGGCATTCCCGATGCACGCCGGCGTCTGGGGGATTACCCGCACCAGTTTTCCGGCGGCATGCGCCAGCGCGTGATGATCGCCATAGCGCTGGCCTGCGATCCCAAGGTGCTGATCGCCGATGAGCCGACCACGGCGCTTGATGTGACGATCCAGGCGCAGATCCTCGAACTGATCAAGGAACTGCGCCAGAAACTTGGCATGGCGATCGTGTGGATCACCCATGACCTGGGCGTGATTGCCGGCATCGCGGACCGGGTGATGGTGATGTATGGCGGCCAGGTCGTGGAACAGGCCCCGGTGCGCGAGTTGTTCGCCAATCCGCAACATCCCTACACGAGGATGCTCCTCGAAACGGTGCCCCATGTGCGCGGCGAACGGGCCGCGAAACTGCAGGTGATCGAAGGCCAGCCGCCGATCCTCGGCAAGGCGCCGGACAGTTGTTCGTTCCGGGCGCGCTGCCCGCAGGCATTCGACCGCTGTGCCGCCGAAAACCCGGCACGCTTCGAGCTTGGCGCCGACCATGACACGGCGTGCTTCTGGGACTTCAAGACAGGGGCGCCGCGCGATGTTTGACCGGTCGGCAGGACGCAAGCTGCTCGAGGTCAAGGGCCTCAAGATGTATTTCCCGATCCGCACGGGTCTGTTGCGGCGCCAGACCGGAAATGTGAAGGCGGTCGATGACGTCAGCTTTGACATCTACGAGGGCGAAACGCTTGGCCTGGTGGGGGAATCGGGCTGCGGGAAATCCACCTGCGGGCGGGCCGTGTTGCGGCTATACGAGCCGACCGAGGGTTCGATCCTGCTGGATGGCGAGGAAATCGCCCATGCGCCGTTCGACAAGCTGCGCCGCCTGCGCCCCAAGATGCAGATGGTGTTCCAGGATCCGCAGGCCTCGCTCAATCCCCGGATGACGGTGGCCGCGATCATCGGCGAGCCACTCAGCGAACATAGCGACATGGATGCCGGCGCGCGTCTTGATCGGATCTACGAATTGATGGATGCGGTCGGGCTGAACCGCGATTTCGCCAACCGCTACCCGCATGAATTTTCCGGCGGCCAGAGACAGCGCATCGGGATCGCCCGCGCGCTGGCCCTGAACCCCAAGTTCATCGTCTGCGACGAACCGATCGCGGCGCTCGACGTGTCGATCCAGGCGCAGGTGGTCAACCTGCTCGAGGAATTGCAGGACCGGCTTGGCCTGACCTATCTATTCATCTCCCATGACCTGTCGATGGTGCGCCACATCGCCGACCGCGTGGCGGTGATGTACCTGGGCAAGGTGGTCGAACTGGCCCCGCGCGACGGTCTGTATGACGATCCGCTGCACCCCTATACCAAGGCGCTGCTGTCGGCGGTGCCCGAACCCGATCCGGTGCTGCACGACACGGCCGAACGCACCATCTTGCAAGGCGATGTCCCATCCCCCGCAAACCCGCCCAAAGGCTGCAATTTCTGCACCCGGTGCCCCAGCGTGATGGAGATCTGCCGCCAGATCGATCCCGAATTCCGCGAAGTGAGGCCGGGCCGGTTCGTGGCCTGCCACCACTACAACGAAGATACCAACCAGACCGCGGACAACGCGGCTTAGGAAAATTGAGGCGCGAGCGCCCAACAAGGAGAGAGACAGAATATGACTCGATATTCACTGATGGTAGGCGTTGCCGCATTGGCGATGGCACCGGCGGCCGTGTTCGCTGATGCCCATGCCACGCGCGGTTCAAGCGGCCACCTGAACATCATCTACTGGCAAGCGCCTTCGACGCTGAACCCGTATCTTTCGGGCGGCACGAAGGAAGTTGAATCCGCGTCGCTGGTCCTGGAATCCATGGCGCGTTTCGACGACACCGGCACCATGGTGCCGTGGCTCGCCGCCGAAATCCCCACCGTCGAAAACGGTGGCGTGGCCGAGGATCTCACCTCGATCACCTGGACCATCGCCGAAGGCGTCTTGTGGTCGGACGGCACCCCCCTGACCGCGGCTGACGCCGTGTTCACATGGGAATACTGCACCCACCCCGAAGGTGGCTGCGCCCAGGCCAGCTACTTCGATGGCGTGACCAGCGTGGAAGCCCTCGACGACAGCACCGTGCGTGTCAATTTCGACGCACCGACGCCGTTCCCCTACACCTCGTTCGTAGGCTCCGAGAGCCCGATCATCCAGGCCGCACAGTTCGCTGACTGCCTTGGCGCCCGCGCGCCCGAGTGCACCGACGCCAACTTTGGCCCGATCGGCACCGGCCCGTTCGTCGTGACCGATTTCCGTCCCAACGACGTGATCGAATTCGCGGCCAACGAAAACTTCCGCTTCCCCGATCGTCCCTACTTCGCGACCGTGACCTTCAAAGGCGGCGGCGATGCGACGGCAGCAGCGCGGTCGGTTCTGGAAACCGGCGAGTTTGACTACGCCTGGAACCTGCAGATCGACCCGACCATCCTTGCTGAGATGGAAGCACAGGGCAACGGCACCGTCGTGACTGCGTTCGGCACCTCGGTCGAGCGGATCCACGTCAACCAGACCAACCCCGACCCGGCGCTGGGCGACCTGCGTTCGACCGTCGCGGGTGGACCGCACCCCTTCCTGACCGACCCGATCATCGGCCAGGCGATGTCCATGGCCATCGACCGCGCCCTGCTGGTTGAAATCGGCTACGGCGCCGGCGGCCAGCCAACCTGTAACGTGCTGCCCGCACCGGCGCTGTATGCGTCCACCGCCAACGATGGCTGCCTCGTGCAGGATATCGCGGGCGCAAACGCGCTGCTGGATGAAGCCGGCTACATGGATACAGACGGCGACGGCATCCGCGAAGCCAACGGCATGCCGATCAGCGTTCTCTACCAGACCTCCACCAACGCCGTCCGTCAGGACACCCAGGCGCTGGTGAAGCAGTGGTGGTCGGAAATCGGCATCGATACCGAGCTGCGCAACATCGACGCCTCGGTGTTCTTCGGCGGTGACCCGGCATCCCCGGATACCTTCCAGAAGTTCTATGCAGACGTCGAGATGTACACCAACAACTTTGCTGGTGTGGATCCGCAGGCCTACATGGCCAACTGGCGTTGCGCGGACATCCCGAGCCCCGACACCCAGTGGCAGGGCGCCAACATCCAGCGTTTCTGTGACCCGGCCTATGACGCGCTGGTCACCGAAATGGCGGGCACGGCAGATCTGGAAGAGCGTGGCCGCCTGGCCCGTGAGATGAACGACATGATCATCCAGTCGTACTCGATCATCCCGCTGATCCACCGTGGCGGCGTGTCCGCGCACGCCAATTCCCTCGAGGGCATCCGCATGTCCGACTGGGATTCGGAGCTGTGGAACATCATGGACTGGCGTCGCGCCGAGTGATCGCCTGATCTGATACCGGCCCGCGCCGCCTTGTTCGGCGCGGGCCATCTTGCCCCAAGACCCAAGAAACTTCTGACCCGAGGCGTTGGCCCATGCTGACTTTCACCATACGACGGCTGATCCTGGCGATCCCGACGCTTCTGTTCATCAGTTTCATCATCTTCCTGATCGTGAAGCTGTCTCCGTCCGACCCGACGGCAGGCCTTCCCCTGACCATTCCGCCAGAGGTGCGCGAACAGATCCGCGAAAGCCTGGGCGTGAACGACCCGATCTTCTTGCAATACTTCAAGTGGCTGAAACTGATGGTGTGGGATGAACCCCTGCACCTGCTGCAAGATGCCACCGGATGGATGGTCGCCCCCGAAGGACCGCGCATCATCTCGTACCAGACCCGCAGCCCGGTGATGGACCTGATCGTGCAGCGCATGCCCCAGACGATGTGGGTGGTGGGCACCTCGTATCTCGTGGGCATCGCGATCGCGCTGCCCGTCGGCATCATCTCGGCCTACAAGCAATATTCCGTCTTCGACCAGGTCGGCACCTTCATCTCGATGATCGGCTTTTCGGTCCCGACCTTCTTTACCGGGGTTCTGTTCATCGTGATCTTCGCGGTGAACCTGGGCTGGTTCCCGTCTGTCTATGACACCACCCACGAGGTGACGGACTGGGACAGTTTCGTGGTACAGCTCAAACAGATCATCATGCCGGTCATGGTTCTGGGCCTGTTCAACGCGTCCCAGATCAGCCGCTACATGCGCGCCTCGATGCTGGACAACCTCAACCAGGATTACGTGCGCACCGCCCGCGCCAAGGGCCTCGGCGAAAGCGTCGTGGTTCTGGTCCACGTGCTGCGAAACTCGATGATCCCGGTCGTGACGGTGATCGCGCTCAACATCCCGGCGGTGTTCGGCGGCGCCATCATCACCGAGCAGGTGTTCAAGGTGAACGGCATCGGCCAGCTCTTGATCATCGCCATCCAGAGCGGCGACGTGCCGGTGGTGCAGACGGTCAGCTTTATCTTCGCGGTGCTGATCGTTCTCTTCAATCTCTTTGCCGACGTCCTCTACGGCATTCTTGACCCGAGGATCCGCTATGACTGATCAGACCGCCGCCCCCGTCGCGGCCGCATCCCTCGAAGAGTATCGCCCGCCGCGCAACCAGTGGTGGGACGTCTGGGACCAGTTCAAGACCCACAAGGGCGCGCTGTTCGGCCTGGGCTTTTTCATCCTGGCGCTACTGTTCGTCTTCATCGGACCGCTGATCTGGTCGATCGATCCGCAATATATCGACATCCGCGCGCGCAATTCGGGGCCGACATGGGCCCATCCCATGGGCACGGACCAATTGGGCCGGGATACGATGGCGCGGATGATGGCGGGCGGCCAGACCTCGATCGCGGTGGGTCTGACGGCGATGCTGCTGGCGCTGGTCCTTGGCACGCTGATCGGGGTGCTGGCGGGGTATTTCAAACGCCTTGACGGCGTTCTGATGCGTCTGACCGACCTGTTCCTGGCGCTGCCGCTGCTGCCCTTGCTGCTGGTCATCATCATGCTGTTCCGCGACCAGCTGCGGGCGGCCTTCGGGCCCGAGGGCGGGATCTTCATCCTGATCGTCTTCGTGATCGGGGCCACGTCGTGGATGCAGACGGCCCGCGTGGTGCGCGGCGATGTGCTGGCCATCAAGGAACGCGAATTCGTTCTGGCGGCGCGGTCCATCGGCACCCCGGCGCATCGCATGATCACCCGGCACCTGCTGCCCAACGTGATGTCGCCGATCATGGTGTCGGCCACGCTTGGCATCGCCAACGCGATCATCACCGAAAGCGCGCTGAGCTTTCTTGGCCTGGGCTTTCCGTCGGATTTTCCGACATGGGGCCGACTGCTGTTCGATGCCACCGACTGGCTGCAGCAAAACCCCGAGCGCGTGATCTGGCCGGGGTTGGCGATCTCGCTGACGGTTCTGTCGGTGAACTATATCGGCGATGGTCTGCGCGATGCTCTCGATCCGCGCATCCGCGGCCGGTAGGCGGGCCCTACCCCCCCTCTGACAGGGCGCGCGCTGACCGATGGGCCTGCGCGCGGCACGACCTGCGGCGTTATCGGGGGCTCTGCCCCCGCCCGTTCCGGGCTCCCCCGCCATATTTTCGGGATAAAGATGCGATGGCGGCCTAGAACAGGCTGCCCTGATTGCCCGGCTCCGAGGGGGGCGGGCGTTTGGCGGCCGGTCTGGACGTTGCCCCCGTGGGGGTGACCGACAGGCGGCCATCGCTGAATTCGATCTCGAGCGCGGCGTGGGACTGGGCGTCGGCCTTGGCCGTGAGCACACGGTCATCGGCGCGGATCACGGCGTATCCCCGCCGCAGGGTTTCGGTGTAGCCGAGGGTCTGGCGCATCCGGTCGAGCGTGTCGAGCCGGTCGCGGCGGGTTTGAACCGAGGTTCGGGCGGCGCGCGAAAAGCGTCCGTTCAGATCGTCCAGACGCGCGCGGGCCTCGGCGAGGCGCTGGCGCTGGCGGCCGGGATCGAGCCGCCCGGCGGCGCGCGACAGATCGCTGCGCCCCTGCCGGATCAGACGCTGCAACGTGGAGGGGCTGAGCCGGGCCGCGGCCTGCCCGAGCGCCAGCCGTTTGCCGGATACGGCACGGTCGAGCGCCGGTTTGAGCAGGGCCGCCTGCCGGTCGGTCCGGGCGCGCGCGGTCTGGGCCACCTGCCGCAGCGCGGGCGCCAGACCCAGCGCGGCCAGGTCAAGCCGCTGGCGGGCGCTGTCCAGCAGGGCCTCGGGCCGGGGCAACGCGCGGGCGAGATCAGCCAGGCGCTGCCGCCGGCTTGCCATGGCCTGGGTCATGCCGCGCGTCAGGATGCCGTCTTGGGTGCGCAGCCAGCCCAGCAGGTCCATGCGCACCGGCACCGCGCGTTCCGCCGCCGCAGTGGGGGTGGGCGCACGCCAGTCCGCGGCATGGTCGATCAGCGTGGTGTCGGTTTCGTGGCCCACGGCCGAGATCACGGGGATCGCGCTTTCGGCGGCGGCGCGCACGACGCTTTCCTCGTTGAAGCCCCAGAGATCCTCGAGGCTGCCGCCCCCCCGCGCGACGATCAGAAGATCGGGGCGCGGCACAGGGCCGCCCCGCGCGGGCAGGGCGTTGAAGCCGCGAATGGCGTTCGTCACTTCGGGTGCGCAGCGCTCGCCCTGCACCGCGACAGGCCAGATCAGCACGCGGCGTGGAAACCGGTCCCGCAACCTGTGCAGGATGTCGCGGATCACCGCCCCCGAGGGCGACGTGATCACCCCGATCACCTCGGGCAGGAAGGGCAGTGCCTGTTTTCGCGCGTCGTCGAAAAGCCCCTCGGCGGCCAGCATCGCGCGGCGCCTTTCCAGCATCGCCATCAGCGCGCCCGCGCCCGCGGGGCGCAGATCCTCGATCACCAGCTGGTATTTGGATTGGCCGGGAAACGTCGTCAGGCGGCCCGTGGCGATGACCTCCATCCCTTCCTCGGGCGGATGGGTCAGGCGGCCTGCCACCCCTTTCCAGATGACCGAGGCCAGAACGCTGCGATCATCCTTGAGGTCCAGGTAGACATGGCCCGAGCGCGGTCGCGACAGGCGCCCGACCTCGCCGCGCACGCGCACATGGGAAAAACCGCTTTCGATGGTGCGTTTGACCGCGCCCGAGATCTCCGAGACGGTGAATTCGGGCGCGTTGCCCGGCCCGGTGTCGGGCCCGCCCTCGTCGATCAGGTCATCCATCGGTCAATCCCTGCTGTCGCTGCGGTCCGGGTGATCCGCCTGCCGGTTCTGCCGGCGGCGCAGCCTGGCGTAGTCCCAGGCACTGAACCCAATGAAAACCGCAAGCAGCAAGAACACAAGCACCGGAACCTGCAAGATGTCGAGAAGATGCAGCGCGCCCAGCACGACAAGCGCCATCACGGATGTGCCGACGAGAAACAGGGCGCTTGCGCTGCCCGTCTCGTCGCGCGCCCAATCGGTGATCGGCCGGTCATGGGCAATGATGCGTGACCAAAGGTCCGGTTTGCGCATGTTGTGAAAGCCTCCGCTGCTGGGTATCTGGTGTCAGACTAACAAGGGGGACGCCATCCGTGAATATCCTGATCCTCGGCGGGGGTGGGCGCGAACATGCGCTGGCCTGGGCAGTGCTGCAAAATCCCAAATGTGACCGGCTGATCGTGGCGCCCGGCAATGCGGGTATCGACCTGATCGCGGAATGCGCCGCGCTCGACATCGAAAACGCCGAAGCCGTGGTGGATTTCGCGTCCGAGGAATCGATCGATTTCGTGATCGTGGGGCCAGAGGCCCCATTGGCTGCCGGCGTCGTCGATGCGCTGGAGGCCGCCGGGATCCTGGCCTTCGGCCCGTCAGCGGCCGCCGCACGGCTGGAAGCGTCCAAATCCTTCACCAAGCAGGTCTGCGACGCCTGTGGCGCGCCGACGGCCGCCTGGGCCCGGTTCACCGATGCGTCCGAAGCCAGGGCCTATGTGACCGCGCAGGGTGCGCCCATCGTGGTCAAGGCCGACGGGCTGGCGGCGGGCAAGGGCGTGGTGGTCGCGGAAACGCTGGACCAGGCGCTGGAGGCCATCGACGACATGTTCGGCGGCGCCTTCGGCTTGGCCGGGGCCGAAGTGGTCATCGAAGAGTTCATGGCAGGCGAAGAGGCGTCGTTCTTCGTGCTGTCGGACGGTGACTGCGTTCTGCCCATCGGCACCGCGCAAGATCACAAGCGTATCGGCGACGGCGACACCGGCCCCAATACCGGCGGCATGGGGGCCTATTCCCCTGCCCCGGTCATGACGGATGCCGTGACACAGGCGGCCCTTGCCCGGATCGTGCAGCCCACCGTTGATGAAATGGCCCGGCGCGGAACACCCTACAAGGGGGTGCTCTATGTGGGCCTGATGATCGAACACGGCCGCCCGCGACTGGTGGAATACAATGTCCGGTTCGGCGACCCGGAGTGTCAGGTCCTGATGATGCGGCTTGGCGCGCAGGCGCTCGACGCGATGCTGGCCTGTGCCGAGGGGCGGCTGGCGGAGATGCAGATCAACTGGGCCGATGATCACGCCATGACGGTGGTCATGGCCGCCAACGGGTACCCGGGCAGCTACCAAAAGGGCAGCGCGATCGGGGGCCTGG
>Ga0102938_10001054_pt1 | contig 20977 bp, 16 predicted proteins | sample SalPonR2_B_D2_MG_FD_84516 | JGI IMG/M metagenome (GOLD analysis project Ga0102938, IMG submission 84516) | Salt pond soil microbial communities from South San Francisco under conditions of wetland restoration - Salt Pond MetaG R2_B_D2_MG | ecosystem: Environmental > Aquatic > Marine >... | reverse complement strand
TCAGTTTTTTAGCATATATCCTGTACGACTCCCGAAGCCTTGCAATTGCAACAGGTTCGTTTGAATGCTCAAAATTTTAGCACCGCTCAATTTTTGAGCAGTGCTAAAAGTACAATTTTTGCATTTGTTTGTTCAAATTAAAAACGCATTGATTTTGAGTAATTTTATTACATGCCCATTACGCTTGGCAACCACAAAGTAATCTGAGGAATGAAGGTTATCATCATGAGAGCGACAAGCATTGCAATAATGAACGGCAATACCTTGTAAGAAATTTCTTTCAAGGGTATATTTGCTATGTTGCATGCAACATAAAGATCGATTCCTACAGGTGGTGTGGCAAGACCAATAGCCAGGTTGACTGTCATGAATACACCAAAGAGGACAGGATCCATTCCAATCTCATTGACAATCGGGAGCATAATCGGCACCAGAATATAGAAAGCCGATATGGCATCGATGAAGCACCCTGCAACAAGGAAAATCACGTTCATCAAGAGAAGTATTCCAATCTTGCTGCTCGTTATGCTTAGCAATCCTGCAGCCATTGAAGATGCAATTCTCCCAGTAGTAAGCAGCCATGCAAAAACGCTTGCATTTGCAACAATGAACATTACCGTTGCTGAAGATATTGATGCCTTTACAAACAACTCGCCCAGTTTATCCAATTTGATTTCTTTATAAATGAATAATCCTACAAACATTCCATAAACAACAGCAACACCGGCAGCTTCGGTCGGCGTCATAAATCCACCGTATATTCCGCCAAGTATTATGACAGGTGTCATCAGACCCCAAAATGCATCTTTGAACGCATTCCAAACCTCTTTGCCTGAACTTTTTTCCATTTTTACAAGATTTTCATTTTTTCTGAGCATATAAAGACTTGCAAGCACAAGTGCCAAACCTACAAGCATGCCCGGGATAATTCCTGCGATAAAAAGCTTTCCGATGGATACTTCAGCCAAAACTCCGAAAACTACGAAGGCTATGCTTGGCGGAATTATTATTCCAATACCGCCCGAAGAAGCAACCAAAGCAGAAGCCATTCCTTTGTCATACCCTGCCGTAACCATTGCCGGAATAAGTATTGTTCCAAGCGCCGCAACCGTCGCCGGTCCGGAACCTGAAATGGCAGCGAAGAAAACTGATACGATTACTGTAACCAGAGCCAATCCGCCCTTTAGATGTCCAACTGTTACATTTGCTAGTTTAATGAGTCTTTTAGATATTCCTGCGTATTCCATAATGATTCCAGCCAAAATAAAAAATGGCACTGCGAGCAATGTGAATTTCCCTATCGACGCATACATCATTGAAGGAAACATAGCTAGCGGAAAATCATTTAGAACCAAAGATATCATTGTCGAAAGTCCAAGCGACACTGCTATTGGAATGTTTAAAATAAGCAAAATGAAAAATGTTCCGAATAATGTCAACGCCATCTTATTTCCCTCCTTCCTTCAATTGCATTTTAATTTTCTTTTGTTTCAAATCCAATACTGTAGCCTGAATAACCCTGAGTATAATTACAATTGCTCCAAAAGATATAGAGATTCCTGCAATCCATTCAGGCAAATCCATCGCAGGTGTCTTTTGATTATATTTTATTTGGTTTGCAACCATGTCAACCCCGTAACGCGCAAGAAGCGCCATAAGTCCAATTGTTATAACAGCTCCGAAAACAACAACATACTTCTGGAATCGCTCGGGGAATAAATCCGTCAATACGCTCAGGCCAAGATGCGCTCCATGCTTGAATGCCATGGCTGAAGCCAACATTGTATTCCAAACGAAAAGGATAACTAAAAGTTCTTCTGTAAAAGCCCATGATGTGTGAATAAAATATCTCGACAAAACATTTCCAAAGTTAATCGCTACCATAATTACCAAGCTTACAGCCAAAAAATATTCTTCAAAATTATTGATCATCTTTTTCATGTCAACCCTCCTTTGCCAAATTCAAGAGCCGTATGGACCCTCTACGGGCCCATACACACTCTTTTCTATGATTCTTATTTCTCGTATCCAAAAGTCTCAAGAAGGTCCATTCCGATAATCTCTTCATAAGATTCGTATACCGGCTTAGCCAATTTTTTGAATTCAGCTATTTTTTCAGGAGCAACTTCAATTACTTCCATGTTAGCCTTCAAATATTCGAGGTTTTCTTCGTCTTTCATTCTGTTCTGCTCTTTTTGATAGTTCATTGCTTCTGTTGCAGCTTCTTGGAAAATGACTTTTTCTTCGTCTGTAAGCATTTCCCAAGTCTTTGTGCTTGCACTCATTAGAAGAGCGTCATATACATAGTTCCAAAGTGAAAGATATTCTTGCACTTCTTCCAATTTTGAAGATTTGATAATGTCAAGAGGATTCTCTTGTCCGTCGATAGTTCCTTGTTGCAATGACGTGAATACTTCAGCAAAGTTCATTGTTGTCGGGTTGGCTCCCAATACATCAAAAAGGTCTACAAACATCTTGATTCCAGGAACTCTAAGCTTTATGCCGTCAAGGTCAGCAGCCTCAGTGATAGGTCTCACGCTGTTTGTGATTTGTCTGTATCCGGATTCACCGAACGCCAAGGGAACAATACCGTTTTCTCTTGCCAATTCGAATATTGCATCTCCGCCTTCTCCAGCCATTGCAGCATCAGCTTCTTCGTAAGTCGGAATCATCCAAGGCATGTTCACAACTGTAAATTTGGGATCCATGATTGTGTAGATTATTGTCGAGTGAATATCAAGGTCAGTTATGCCTGTCTGAACCATTTCAAGACCCTTGACCTGGTTTCCGCCTGAAAGTTGCTCACTCGGGAAAATGTCTACAATATATTTTCCGTTTGTTTTCTCCTCAACGATTTCCTTGAACTTGGATGCACCTAAGAACCATGTCGAGTTTTCGTTTGTTGTCAGGTTCATTTTCAAGTGTACGGCCTTAACTTCCTCGGCTCCGCCTTCTGCATTTTCCTCACCTGAATTTGACGAACATCCTGCAAATACTCCTACTACCATTACTAATACCATCAATAATGCTAAAATTCTTTTCATTTTGCTCCTCCTCTTTTATTTTGCGATTTTTGACAACCTTTATATTTAAACCCTATGGCACCAAAATAATTTTGCTGCCTTTGCCAGCCTTAAGAAGTTCCACAGCTTCGTGGTATTTTTCCAAAGGCATGACATGTGTTACCACAGGATCTACATAAAGCGAATTGTTAGAAAGCATATTTACCATTTTAGTCCAAGTTTCAAACATCTTGCGACCATGAAATCCGGTTATTTTAGCTTCCTTAAATACTACATCCGAAGCCAAATCCAATGAAATCGGCTTTGAAGGCAATCCGGCAAGTCCAACCTGTCCACCTTTGCGGAGGAACTTGAAACCTTGATTTATTGCGTGTACATTACCAGATGCATCAATGAAGGCATCGACTCCAACACCGCCTGTGACCTTCATTATTTCGTCAACCACATCAACCTCTTTCGAATTGAAATGGTGGGTAGCTCCAACATCCTCAGATAATTCCAATCTTTCCTCTATGATATCAACAGCATAGATTTCCGACGCGCCCAAAGCTTTGATTGATGCAATCGCCAAAAGCCCTATCGGCCCGCAGCCTATTACCGCAACTCTTTTGCCTGAAACCTGCATCTCTATGCCTGCACGGAATCCAACTCCCAAGGGTTCGAGCATGGCTCCTACCTCTGGTCGTATATCCTTCGAAATTTTTCTTGCAACAATGGCTGGAACAGCTGCGTACTCTGCAAAACAACCGTTTGTATGGATCCCGAACATCTTAAGATTCTGACATATATGCTGTTCTCCATTTTCGCATTGATAGCATTCGCCGCAAGGTATATGAGTCTCAACAGCCACGTAATCCCCGACTTTAAGGTTCTTTACGTTTTCGCCAACAGCAACAATTTCACCCGAGCATTCATGACCCATGACAGACGGAATATTCATTCCAACGCCTTCGGCCCAACTGTTCCAATCATGAATGTGGATATCTGTCCCACAAATTGCCGCCGCCTTGACTTTTAACAAAATCTCGTCAGACTTATTCTTTGGCATATCCACTTTTTTATATACAGCCCCTGCTTCGGGACCGATTTTTACTATAGCATTCATCATTGTCGTCATCAGCTCTCCTTAGTCCCGCATTATTCCGCCGTCTACATCGGTTATTTCTCCCGATACATGCCTTGCTTGGTCAGATGCAAGGAACATAGCCACGTTTGCTATATCCTCAGGCTCAGCGAATCTCCTTAGGGGAACGCCTTTGAGGAAATTCTCGCGTGCTTCTCCTTTGAAGTCTGCAATCATCGAAGTGTTTACAGGTCCGGGGCAAATTGCATTGGCATTGATGCCAAACGGTCCACCTTCTCTTGCCAAGCCTTTTGTGAGTGCTATTACACCGGCCTTTGATGTTCCGTAAACAGTATTTCCAAATATGCCTCCGCCAACTTTTCCTGCAATTGATGCTATGTTTACAATCTTGCCATACTTTTGATCCATCATTATAGGCAAAACATTATGACATGTATTGAATACACCCTTCAAGTTTATACTTATCACTCTGTCAAAATCTCTATCATTAATTTCAACCAAGGGTCTGCTGTCGACGATTCCGGCGTTGTTGACAAGAACATCAATTCTTCCATTCTCTTTCATGATAGAGGATATGTTTTCCTCAACATTTTGATAGTTTGAAACATCTGTCTTATATACCTTTGCGAAACCGCCGTCGGCTGCAATTTCATCTGCCACACTACTTGCACCGGCTTCGTTAACATCGAAAATAAACACTTTTGCGCCAGCTTTTGCAAATCCCATGCAAATCGCTCTTCCTATTCCCTGGCTGCCGCCTGTTACGATTACTGCTTTATTTTTGAAATCCATTTTTTTCTCCTCCCATTGCCAATAAGGTGAAAAACTAGAACATTCCCTTTACGCCGTCTATGATGTCTTGCATTTTAGGCCTGTAAGCCTCTTCAAGAGTCGGGCTGAAAGGAACCGGTGTGAATTTGGCTCCCACGCGAACGATTGGGGCGTCAAGATGGTCGAGGGCCTCTTCTGCAACTACCGCCGCAACTTCTGATCCGAGTCCTCCGACTTTTACTGCCTCGTGGGCTATGAGAAGTCTGTGTGTCTTCTTGACTGACTCTATTACTGTTTTCTTATCAAACGGAGCAAGTGTTCTAAGGTCGATGACCTCAACACTGTAGCCTTCGGCTTCGAGTTTCTCGGCAGCCTTGTTTGCAATTCCCATCATTATTGAGTATGAGACTATTGTAACGTCTTTTCCTTCTTTGACTACTGCGGCTTTTCCGATTGGAACTATGAAGTCTTCGTCTTCCGGCACTTCTCCTTTTTTCGCGAAAAGGTCCTTGTTCTCGAAGTATATTATCGGATCGTCGCTTCTAAGCGCCGCCTTGAGGAGCCCTTTTGCATCGGCCGCATTTGAAGGCGCTACTACTTTTATTCCCGGGATGTTGTTGAACCACGCCTCTATGCTTTGCGAGTGCTGCGCTGCGCCCGATCTGATAAGTCCGTCCGGCGCCCTTATCACCATCGGCACTGTTGTTTGGCCGCCGAACATATATCTTATCTTGGCCATTTGGTTGAAGACTTCGTCCATGGTTACTCCGAGGAAATCTGCAAAGTGCATATCTGCAACGGGTCTCATTCCTGCAAGAGACGCGCCTATGGCGGCTCCAACGATTGCCGTCTCGGTAATCGGGGTGTCCCTTACTCTTTCTGTCCCAAATTCGTCGGGGAGTCCAGCAAACTGGCCGAATATTCCACCCTGTCTGGCGATGTCCTCACCCATTACGAAAATGGTATCGTCTCTTCTCATTTCTTCAGCCATTGCTTCTCTTGTTGCTTCGGAAAATGTTATTTTTCTCATTCTACAATACCTCCATCCACATAAAGGTCGTCATAAAGCTCTGATGCGTCCGGATACGGGCTTTCATGAGCGAATGCCACCGCAGCCTCGATCTCAACTTCGACAGTCTCCCTGATTGCTTCGAGTTCTTTCTCTGTCATGAGCCCTTCTGCAAGAACTTTTTCCTCGAATCTTTTGATCGGGTCGTTCTCAGTGAAGCGCTTCTGCACCTCTTCCTTGGTTCTGTATTTCTCGGGGTCTCCAACAAAGTGGCCCTTTATTCTGTATGTCTTGCACTCGACGATGGAAGGTCCTTCGCCTTTTCTTGCTCTCTCAATTGCTTCTTTGGCTGTTTCGTAAACTGCAAATACGTCGTTTCCGTCGCATATTACTCCGGGAACTCCATATCCTACCGCACGGTCGGATATGTCTTTTACGGATGTTGTTGTGAGGTATGGAGTTGTTGAGGCCCATTCGTTGTTCTCGCATACGAATACTACGGGAAGCTTCCATGCCGCAGCCATGTTCATGGCCTCGTGGAATGTTCCTCTGTTTGACGCTCCGTCTCCGAAGAACACCAATGAAACTGTATCTGTTCCTTTAATCTTTTCTGCGAGAGCGGCTCCTGTTGCGAGGGTGTATCCTCCGCCCACTATTCCATTTGCTCCGAGCATTCCTACGCTGAAGTCGGCGATATGCATCGATCCGCCCTTGCCTTTGCAGTACCCTGTCTTCTTGCCGAATATCTCGGCCATCATTCTGTCAGTCTGCGCGCCCTTTGCTATGCAATGGCCATGTCCTCTGTGTGTGCTTTGAATGTAGTCCGCGTGAGTCAAGTTTGCCATTACGCCTGTTGCTATGGCTTCTTCACCTATATACAGGTGAACAAAACCCGGGACTTCCGCTTTCAAGGAAAACTCTTCTATACGCTTCTCAAAGGCCCTGATTTTGACCATCGTGGTATAAAAATTTTCTAAAAGCTCTTTCTTTACCATTGTGACACCTCCTGTGATTTGCATTGATTCCGTTTTTCCTACGCAGTATATTTATGCAACTTGCGTGCCAATTGCCCTAAAATGCAAATCTTTTTTTCGAATGTGTCTTTCCAACGGTTTCATGCCTGTTTTTCTTTTGCTTTTGGTCTCTTTTGATTATTATTTCGATTCTTTTTTGTTCAGTTTTTTAGCATATATCCTGTACGACTCCCGAAGCCTTGCAATTGCAACAGGTTCGTTTGAATGCTCAAAATTTTAGCACCGCTCAATTTTTGAGCATTCATTATTGTTCTACGGATATCCCATATTTTTCAATTTTATTGTATAAGGTGTTTCTGCTGACATCCAAAGCTCTGGATGTTTTGGAAATATTGCCTCTAAAATGATTCAGCGATTTTTCTATCATTATCTTTTCCATTGCTCCAAGAGTTATTATTTCGCCGCCTACTTCTTTCTCTCCAACGGCACACTCCGCCTTGTTGCGATAAACTTCCGGTAAATATTCCACGCCTATTTTTTCGCCCTTGCAAATATTTATAGCTCGCTCTAAAAGATTTTCGAGTTCCCTGACATTTCCCTTCCATTCATTCACTTCAAGAATTGCCAAAGCCTCTTTTGTTATTCCCTGTACATTCGTACCCAAGCGCTTGTTGATCTTTTCAATCAAATGTGTTGTAATGTCGCTTATGTCTGAGATTCGCTCTCTCAGCGGAGGGATATTTATGGTCAATACATTGAGTCTGTAATATATGTCCCATCTAAAATTGTTCAGCTTGCATTCTTCCGCCAAATTCTTGTTTGTGGCAGAGATTATTCTCACATCCACATTGAAAACCGTATCGCCTCCTACCCTGACCACTTTCCTGTCTTGCAGAACCCTTAAAAGCTTTGCCTGGGTTCCTATGGGCATGTCTCCAATTTCATCCAAAAATATGGTTCCGCCGTCAGCCAGCTCGAATTTTCCGGGACGGCCACCCTTTACGCCTCCCGTAAAGGCTCCTGCCGAGTATCCGAAGAGCTCACTTTCAATCAATTCCTTTGGTATGGCCGCACAGTTTATTGCAATGAAAGGACCTTCCCTTCTATTGCTCGCATTGTGTATTGAATGCGCAAAAAGCTCCTTGCCTGTTCCGCTTTCTCCTTCAATCAAAATGCTCGAAGAACTTTTTGCGGCAATCTTGGCAACCCTTTTGCATTCATTAAGTTTTTCATCCTCACCAATCAAATCGTCGAAAGTAAAATTAGCTCTGGCCCCGACCATCTTGTTTACAATCTTTCTGACATATTTTATTTCCTTGAAAATATCTATGACGCCTGTGATGTTCCCTTCCTCATCCCTGATTGGAGTGGCTGTCTTTAAAAGATGCATCTTCTGACCTGCGACATTCTCCAAAATGTATTCCTTGTCCTTGTATCCTCTTCCGGTCTTGAATACCTTCATTACCACCGGTTCAAACGGAACCAGATCTTTTATATGCCTTCCAATGCTTTTATGCTTGTCAATGCTCAGTATTCGTGCTCCTCTTTCGTTTATATAGGTAACAATGCCTTTTCTATCCAATGTTATGAATCCTTCATTTATACTTTCCACTATGACGTTCTGGTACTTGCTTTGCTCGTTTATCAGGCGTGTCTTGCGCTGGTTCTTTATTTGATTTTCAATGCCCCTTGCGGATGCCAGAACCATCCCGAGAAGTGCTTCCCTTCTCTCAGGATTATACTCAGTTATGCATATTACACCGAGAGTTTCATTGTTGAATTTTATTGGAGCAGCATAACAAGAAAGATGCCTGTGAGTCGGATTTTCATGCTCATCCCCACAAATTTGAACGGGTTCGCCTTTTTTTATCGCCATTGTGATTGCCGTATTTCCTACGCAATTCTCTGACAAAATGGCATCCTTTACAAAGTTCAATTCTTTTTTAGACTTCCTTACTACATAATCTCCACCAACTATTTCCGCGACCCTTGCATTCTTGTCAGTCAATACTATTACATAATCCTTGCTGTCGACGAAAGACATAAGATATTCAAAAAATATTTTACTGTTTTCCAGCAACTCCCTGTTGTCTTCAATCGTCTCATCGTTGTTTTTCGAAAAAATCGCAACAGCACTATCAGCCATAAAAATTACGCCTCCTTATTAACAATTACTTAAATAATTAATTCAAATTTTATATATAGGCAATATTATATCAAACTTGTGAACATTTGCAACAACTAATGTCAAATGTGGCATAAATCTGCTCATATTATGCACAATAACACGTCTATTCTGCATAATCCAGTTTCCCATTATTCATTATCTTCACATCAAAAAAGACGAGCGGGAAGCTTCAAAGCTTCCCGCTCGTCCATATGAAAAGGACTATTTAATAGATCACTTGTTGCCTTATTTATTTTTCTCCTGTAGTCACGTATTTGATAACCTGCTCAGCATTCATGCCTTCGATTCCAAGAGCAACGGCATTTCTGCCATTTTTGCGGAACTCTTCGTCCATCATGAACTCTCCAAGGTCAATTATGGTTTCTACCATGTCTAGTCTTACTCCTGCAGCCTTTCCGAGCTCTGCAAGAGGAACAAGACTCATTGGAACATCCTCGAGGATATATCTTGTTCTCATTGTCTTTTGACCTGCTATTCCGGCATAAGCTTTGCATTGCTTTACGGCTTCGCTGAGTGTGTCTCCCTTTGCCGAATAAAGCTTGTCGTACCACTCCAGCATTGAAGTGAGTTTAAGTCCGTATTTCTTTCCAAGCTCAATTCTGCTTGCGTCCATCTTCTCGACATATGCACCGATTGAAGGAGTTATTCCATCATAGTAATACAGCCAGTCCCTTCCGGACTCTATCTGCGCCGCATTGAGAAGGGATGGAGTCGGATGCATCATGCAATTGAGATTCTCAAAACTTGTCTCAAGCACATTTTTCCCGGCAAACATCTGCGGAAAAGCCTCGTTTAGTATTGCAAGCAATTCATCTGTTTTGTTTGAAGGCATGGCTGCAACCATCAATCCCTCTTTTATTCCTTTGATTGAAGCAGTCCCAAACTTGGGGCTTCTGCAAGCATACAGAAGAGACATGGCCTCGGATATTACGATATCCGCTTTGCACCCTTGGTCGTCAAGAACCTTTCTGACTTCGAGGGATCCGCATGTAGCTCCCGGGTGTATGAATACAAACTGGCCATCCGCAAGATACGGAGCCATGTTCTTTGCTATCGCACCGTGATAAAGAGCAGGAGCTACTATTACCACTATGTCGGCTCCCGTAACAGCTTTTTCCATGTCCATTGTCGCGAATTCAACTTTTCCGAAGCCTTCCACGACTCCACCCTCAAATTTAATTCCTCCTTGGTCGTTTATGACATTAACATTTTCTTCGTTTATGTCATAAAGCCTGACTGAAAATCCCATTGTCCCGAGATGACCGGCCATTGACTGTCCGCCATTTCCGCCGCCTATTATGCTCCAAACTGTTTTTTTCATTAATAAAAGCCTCCCTATTTATGTACTATTATCCTACATTGGTCCCTAAAAATTTTTGCTTTTTTAAAACTGTTATTGTTCATTTGTCCTACATTTAATTATATATGCTTCTAATCTTCTTTTCAATCATTAAATCATATTTGTTGCCATGATATGACATACTGAATAATTTTCTCTGCCAAGTATGCCTTATTAATAGACTTGTTCTCTATTCTCATCCGTTTTTTAATATGAAGCAAAGGCGTTAAAGCAAAAGCCACTTAACGCCTTTGTTTATGAAAAGAATTTAATTTTATTCAATGCTTTGAAGTTATTTCTTTTTGCCTGTAGTCACGTATTGCAGCAAGTCTTCAACATTCATGCCTTCAATTCCAAGAGCGGCTGCGTTTCTGCCGTTCTTTCGGAATTCCTCTCCCATAAGAAATTCGCCCAAGTCGATCATTGTTTCAACCATGTCTTGTCTAATTCCCGCGACCTTCCCTAGTTCCGCGAGAGGAACAAGACTCATCGGAACATCCTCGAGTATGTAGCGTGTTCTGAGCGTTTTTTGTCCGGAAATATCGGCATATGCCTTTGTATTTCTAACAGCTTCTGTAAGTGTGTCCCCTTTTGCAGAATAAAGTTTTACATACCAATCAAGAATATTGGTGAGTTTCAGATTGTATTTCTTGCCCAATTCAACCCTGGCTGCATCCATTTTTTCAACATACGCACCAATTGAAGGCGTTATGCCGTCATAATAGTATTTCCAATCTCTTCCCGACTCTATCTGTGCCACATTCAAAAGCGAAGGACCGGGGTGGACCATGCAGTTTAGATTCTCAAAGCTTGTCTCAAGCACGTTTTCTCCGGCATACATTTGCGGGAAAGCTAAATTGAGTATTTCAAGCATCTCTTTTGTTTTGTTCGACGGCATTGCCGCCACCATCAATTCCTCTTTTATGCCCAAAATTGAAGCTACACCGAATCTCGGACTTCTGGCAGCATATAACAGCGACATGGCTTCACCAACAACAATATCAGCCCTGCAACCCTCGTCGTCAAGAACTTTTCTTACCTCGAGGGATCCGCATGTCGCACCGGGATGAATAAATACAATTTGACCGTCTACAAGATGGGGAGCCATTTTGGTGGCTATGTCCTTGTGATAAAGTGCAGGAGCGACTATTACTACCATGTCTGCTCCAACAACCGCTTTGCCCATGTCCATTGTGGCAAACTCCACTTTGCCAAAGCCCTCTACGACTCCGTCTTCAAACTGAATTCCGCCCTGTTTGTTTATGACTTCAACGTTTTCTTCCTTGACATCATATATCCTTACTTGGAAACCCATTGTTCCCAAATGCGCAGTCATGGCTTGTCCACCGTTTCCTCCACCTATTACCGCCCAAACCGGTTTTTTCATATTTCATTATCCTCCTTGTATGTACTATTGTCCTACATGGCGTCTTAAAAAAATATTACTTTCTTTTTTATGTCGTTTCGGTATCGGTACATCTATTTATGCTCATCATTATTTGAATAACAGAGCTTTTTAATCAAGTTTGGTTAAAAATAATTTCTTTTTTACAATTAGCATTCCTTAAGAATTCTCATGGCTCTCATGATATGCATCTGCATCACTTTTTTCGTTTCTTCCGGTTTTCTCTCTTTAATAAATTTTATCATCGATATATGCTCTTTCAATTCAAGCATCAATTCATCATTGCTCTTGTGGGCCAATATGAGCTGACCTCTTTGAGCAGTCAATTCGTCTGAAATTGAACGCAAGAATTTTTGCATTATGTGGTTCTTTGAACATTCAGCCACTTTCATGTGAAATTTCAGGCCGTTTTGCACTTTATAAGAACCCTTTTTAATCCATTCTTCGGTTTCTTTTTCTATAATAGACAAATCCTCAATATCCTTTTTTGTCGCCCTTTGCGCTGCCAAGTACGCTATATCCCCTTCAATCATTACTCTTGACTCCAAGAGGTCTATTGTGTAGTTTTCGTTCTTCATCATTCGAACCAAGCGCATAAGTTCAATTCCGGTAAATGCGTCTTCGCTTATGAAAGAACCCTTGCCGTTTATTGTATGAACAACCCCTATCAGTTCAAGCGACTTGAGAGCCTCCCTGACTATGTTTCTGCTTACTTCAAACTGTCTTGCAAGTTCGGCTTCACCATCTATTTGATTTCCCGGTTTCAACCTGCCATCGGTTATTCCATCCATTATTTGATTGACTATTTCCTCGTGCAATGTTTTTCGAACAAGAGGCTTTATCATGTGAGCACTTCCTTAGTCTGTCCTTTGTCATCACATACCTTTGTCATCACATAACGGAAGCGGCGGCGTCAAAGCCGCCGCTTCTGTTTGTGAATGAGGAGTTGTCACTTATAAGCAACTATTTCTATTTAGCGCCTGTGATTTCGTCAAACAATTCAGCACCATACTCGTCTTTGATTTCTGGCCATACTTCAGCTCTAACTTTTTCAGCGAATCCTGCAAGCTCTTCGTCTGTAAAGTCATATATTACAGTACCGTTGTCCGCGAGGCCTTTCATAAACTCGGCGGTCTCGTCTTCTGCAACAGCCCATCTGTCCATTTCCATTTTTTCAGCTGCAGCCATTACTGCTTCTTGCTCTTCAGCGGAAAGCTCGTTCCAAACATCCATGCTCATTTGCAGCCACCAGATCTCAAAGTGGTCGTTTACAGGAAGGTAGTATTTTGTAAGGTCTCTGAAGCTTGCGTAGTATCCTTCTGCTCCTGATCCGATTACACCGTCAACGATTCCTGTTTGCATTGATGTGAAGGCTTCCGAGTATGCTATAGGTGTAGCTATGAATCCGAGAGATCCTGCTGTAAGCTCGTAAGATTTTATTGCAGGAACACGAATTTTGATTCCTTTGTCTACAGTTGCATCTCCAGGTGATTCAGGCTCTACAGCCAACGCGATTCCACCAAAGTATTTGGGGTATCCTGCCAAAAGCTTGATTCCTTGCTCTGCAAACATTTCTTCAGTCGCATTTGTGAGCTTGCTTCCTTTTTTAAACATTTCCCTTGCTTCATCCCATGTTGCGCAAAGGTAAGGAGCACTTGCCAGTCCCATTGCTTTGTCAACACTTGTTCCTGCTGGAGCCAATTGCATTTCGATGTCTCCCATTCCAACTCTTTCCTGGACAACTGTATAGTTTCCAAGTTGGCTGGCAGGATAGACTTCAACAGTCAAATTTCCTTCGGTAGCTTCGTTCAGGTCTTCGACGAAAGCGATTACGTCGACGTCAGTTGAAGTGCCTTGAGGTCTAACGTGTCCAATCTTCCAAGATCTTTCAGCAAATGCAGGCGCATCCGGAGCCGCAGCCTCTTCGCCGCCTCCACCGCAAGCCGCCAAACTGAATACCAGTGAAAATACCAAAGCTAAAACCATAAATAATTTTGTAAATCTTTTCATTAATTACTCCTCCTCTTTTTATGATAATCCCATCAAAGTTGGCAAGTACATAGAGAGCGCCGGCCAGAATGTCGTAAGAAACACAATCGGCACGTATCCCAAAATAAGGAATACCATAGTCGGCTTAAGTATCTCGTTGAACTCGCATTTTCCAATCCTCATGCCCAAGTAAAGAATACTGGCATAAGGAGGTGTTACACCACCCATTGCAAGATTTACTCCCATGATTGCGGCAAAATGTACAGGGCTGATTCCCAATTGAAGGACAAGCGGCAACAATAGTGGCGCTACGAGAATCATTCCGGTGACATCGTTTACAATCATTCCTACCAAGAACAGGAATATGTTTATGATAATCAGAAGTATGGTCTTGTTCTGAGTAATGTTGAATAACAATTCTATTATTGCCTGTGGAACTCTAAGTAAAACATAGGTCTGGCTGAGCATGAGAGTGAATATTATCATCGTCATTATGGCTCCAACAGATGTTGCCGAATCGGACACCATTTCCTTGAAGTTGTCCACTTTAAGCTCTTTGTATATCCAAACACCTATCGGTACAGATATTACCGCTGCAACTGCCGCGGCTTCGGTAGGTGTGAACACTCCACCGTAGATTCCACCAAGTATTATGAAAGGCATAGCCAAGGCCGGTATTGCAATCCATGTTCTCTTAAGGCTTCGCTTCATGCGTTCGCCCTTTTCCATTTTTGCTTCTACCTTTATGTCGGGGAACTTGCGCACCCAAACCATATTGATTACTGAGAACGAAATCACTATTGCAATTCCCGGTCCCACTGTCGAAAGGAAGCATGCGAGTATGGATGTATCGGTCACCCAACCGTAGAAAATCATTATTACTGACGGCGGAATGAGCAATCCAAGGACTGATGATACAGTAACCATGGCAGTGGCATACCCTCTCGGATATCCCTGCTCAACCATCCTCGGAATCAGGATGGGACCCGTTGCTGCGACTCCAGTGAATCCGCTGCCGGATATGGCTCCAATTATTGCACATGTTGTAACGGCTACAACACCGATTCCGCCTTTTACTCTTCCTACGAAGATATCGGCAAAATCAAGCAGGTTTTTTGCGATTCCGGTACCGCCCATAAGCGTACCCGCCAATATGAATAGCGGACTCGCAAGCAATATGGGACTTATCATCTGGTTGAAGCCCCAAAGCATAAGACTTTTCATTGATATGTCACCGAAAATGGCCATGAACATCAATGCGCCACCGAAGCAATAAGGCAAGGGAATGCTGAGCATCAGCAAAAATACGAGCAAAATGACATCAATAAGTACAATTGTAAGCATTATTTATCTCCCTCCCCTGAAAGTTTTCTTCCTGCTAATAATATTTTACTGTCCTTGTACAGGTCGGAAGCCGCATACAATGTCATAAGAAGCAAACCTATGAAAATTGCGCTTTCCCCCAAAAACATAGGAATTCCAACAAGATCGCTATGCTTCCAAGTTTTAAGAGAGTACAAGAAATACCAAAATGCCCAATAAGTAAGCCATATGCTTACAACAAACGAAACCAAGCATTTTACAACATTAAAAATTTGCATGCTCAAATCTTTCTTTATGTAGAGAGTCAATATACCGCAAGAAATATGATTCCTTTTCTGCGACGCCATAGCCCCCCCGAGCATGTACAGCCAAATCGTCGGGAACAGCATTATTTCCTCTATCCCCATAAGCGGTGCATGAAACACGTATCTCAACAAAACCTGAACTACTACCATAACTGGAATGACTGACATAAGAACGATTGAAACCAGGTTTTGTAAAGAGATCAGGCGATCCAAGACTTTCTTGGTCTTGTTCATAAAAACAATTCCTCCTCTTCCTTTTTGCTTTCATACTGCTTTGATTGTCCTACATTAATACTATACAACATTGATACAGAGTTTGTAAAGCAGATTTACGCAAAATTATTTTGTAATTTTCTGATAACGCTTTTTTTTGCAATCCCCTTACATGCAATAAAAAAATCTATCCGCCTGCATGCGCGGATAGATTCCTCTTTCACAACCTCATATATTATATTGACTCTAATATATTTCCTGATGCCAATATCTCAACTTGTGCTTTCCGGCAACAATTCTATTTCTTTTTACGGCATTATCGTGTTTTTTATACAGCTTTGTCTTTAGTTGAAATCTGAAATTCGCAAATTCGTTTCGGTGTGAAACAAAACGATTGTTTTATGGTGTAAATTCATCCAAATCCTTAAGCAAGCAAAGCTATGGATAGGTAGATGTCTTGTAGATGTATTGCTATTAGAACATTTCTATGAATACCGTCACGAGTTGCGGATCAAATTGTGTCCCCGCACAGCGCCTTAGCTCAAGTATAGCCTCTTGATGACTGACAGAATCCTTGTAAGGACGCTTGCTTGTCATTACATCATAGGCATCAGCTATGGAAAGCATCCTGGCAAGAATCGGTATAGACTCTTTTGAAAGACCCTGTGGGTAACCTTTCCCGTTCCACCACTCATGATGGCACAATATGCTTTCCGCAATTGGCAACAACTCCGGTATTGTCTTGCAGATGTTGTATCCCGCCTCAGGGTGTCTTTTTATTATGGCATATTCCTCTTCGGTCAATCTGCCCGGCTTCATCAATATTCCGTCTGGAACCGAAAGTTTTCCTATATCATGCAATGATGCCAAAAGAGATATTGAATCTTTCTGATCGACATCCAGTTTAAGCTTCTCCGCCATCTGGTACACTAGACTTTCGACGCGTTCCATATGTTTATCCGTTTCATAATCCTTTTGTGTTAATGAACATTTGAGTGATGAAATCATCGAGCTTCGGTAACTCTTGCCATCTTTTAGTTTGTTGCGATACATACGGTTTTCAGCCGTTCGAACTGCATCATATAAATTTTCCCCTTCTGACTCTATTGTCGACAATCCAACAGCAAGATGCGGCTTCACAAAATCGGCATCAACATCAAAATTTTTTGACGCGATTTTCGCCAGATAATTTTGAGCTTTTTCGTAACCCGTTCCCGGCATAATTACTATGAATTCGTCACCGCCCCATCTACATATTATGCCATTCTCCCCAACTGCCTCTTTTAAATAATTGGCGGCTTCTATAATGAGTTTGTCTCCTCTGTGGTGTCCGAATGCGTCATTGACAAGTTTCAAATTGTTCATATCCGCAAGCATTAAACTCAGAGGTAATTTCCTCTTGAGGCTGCAATCGAGAGCATAATTGTCAAAGTAGTTTCTGTTGTAAAGATTTGTCAATCCGTCATGAAATGTCAGATACTCTATCTTTCTGTTGTTGCTCCAAAGCTCCTTGTTCTTTCGTTCAAGCTCACGATTCTTTTCCTTCAATGTTGTAAGCAACTCGTCCATACGTTTGAAAGAATAAGCATACTGATCCATTTTGCTATTGAATTCGTTCGCATCAACAGGCTTGAAAATATAGTCAGATGCTCCAAAACTGTAACCCTTTCTCTTGTCTTCATCCGAAAGATAAACTCCAGTCATGAAGACAACCGGCACATGGCTTGTCTTTTTTCGGCGTTTAACTATGCGAACAAGCTCATAACCGTTTATATCCGGTAGTTTTATATCCATCAATATAAGCTGGTAATCAGTTGCAAGGAGTTTTTTCAGCGCTTCGTCTCCTGTTTCCGCAAAGTCCGCTACGATGTCAATTCGTTCCCGAAGAAGAATCCATATTGCCTTTGCATTGCCAGGATTATCCTCTATCACCAGGATTCTAAAAGGTTTCATGTTCCCCCGCCTTTCTTATCCCCTTTATTGCCTTTCTGTATATGTTGATTCCGTTCTTGTATTGCACAAAATTGACTTTATCAAGGTAATGGTGTATTCCCTCTGTTGAACCAAGACAAAGAAAACCGTTGTGAGCCATCGAATCATGCAGGAGTTTCAACACTCTTTTCTTCAAGCTGTCTTCGAAGTAAATGAGCACATTCCTGCATAGAATCAACTCAAACGTATTGAATGAAGAATCGATTGTAAGGTCATGTCTGAAGAAGTTTACCTTGTCTCTTATCTTTGAATCCACCTCGACATATCCTCCTCGATTTATGAAATACTCTTCAGGTTCACCTTCTCCTCCCATTTCCCTGTATGCAACAAGCATGGATTCGAATTCTTCCATGGAATACAATCCATTTTTTGCTTCTCTAAGCGATATTTCGTTGAAATCGGTAGCATAGACTACGCCGCGGCCAAGCAGTCCCTCATCCATCAGAAGCATGGCTATGGAATAAGGCTCCATACCTCCTGAACATCCCGCGCTCCAGACTTTGAAATGGGGATGGACCGCCAAGCGCTTGATTACATTTTCCCTTAGAATTCTGTAGAATTCCCTGTCCCTGAAAAAGCTTGTATGCCCTATTGACATAGCATCTATGAAATGACAGTAAAACTCTCTGCTTTGAAAAATTTTTTCCTCAAAATCCAGGAAGCTATCCATGCCATTCTTTCTCATCATTCCCTTGACAACTCTCTCAACTCCCCCGAGAGCATAGCTAGTGAAGTCGCTTCCAGAAAATTGCTTCAGCACCTTTAAAAACCTTTTAAGGTCTTTTGTATCAACATTCGGTTCCGTACCTGTCCGGCAAAACATTCTTTCCTCGTCCCTGTAAAGAGCGTATGGAATCGACAGGGATGAAAAATATCTGCCGAGAGCCTCTTCGGTCACCCCTATTTTGAACAATTCGCCACGCCTTTCTATTTGGACCGAAAAAATCCTTACAAGCCATACCGGCACCGACTTCATGTCCACAAGAATTACATCAACCCTGCCCGAGAACCCTTCAATCAGTTCACGAATCGACTCTTCGGATTCATCCATTCCATCTTCCATCAATACAATCCTCTTCGTATCCCCTTCTCGATACGATACGGCCCTCACCTCGAAACACCCAGCCACATAACCATCAATTTCAAAAGAATGTCCATGTCAACAGGTTTCCAAAGGTAGTCGCTCGCTCCGGCCGCCAGACAATTCTCCTTATCGCCTTTCATGGCCTTTGCCGTAAGAGCGATTATTGGCAAATCCTTTAATCCATCCATCTTGCGTATCCTTCTCATCGCCTCCATACCGTCCATCTTAGGCATCATTATGTCCATAAGAACCAGATCAATGCTTCCGTCCGAAACAAGCCTTTCTATGGCTTCCTCTCCGTTGTATGCCTCAATCACATTTACGTCGAATTCTTCCAGAAGACTCGAAAGCGCGAATACATTTCTTGCATCGTCATCACATACGAGTATAGTCTTACCCGCCAATGCCTCATATACATTTTCTTCAGGTTTGTCGTCCTGCCATTCGTAAACTTTGTGAATGAATATGGCTATCTCTTCAAGCAAATCCCCCTTTGAATCCGCGCTCTTGAGTATTATGCTATCGGAGTACTTCTTGAGATCCATAGTTTCGCTTTCAGATAGAGTTTTCGCAGTATAGACTATGACAGGCAAACTAAGTTTTCGTTCTTTTACATGCCTGCAGATATCCCAACCCGAACCGTCTCTCAATCCAAGATCGACAACCACTGAATCATAATCCTTTTCATCTATCATCTTCTTGGCTGCAGATACGCCTTCTGCAGAATCGATTGCTATGTTCCACTCTCCAAGCAAATCCTTCAGCAGATCAACTTCACTTTTATCATCTTCAACTATCAGTATTTTTTTGGGTTTTTTCTTTATAACCCTTTCTATTCCGTCCAAGACCTCCTTGGCATCCAGTTCAACCTGTGGCGTCTTCCTTGTGAATCCCACTGCACCCATCCTCTTTAACGGAAGGGCCTCGCTCCCTTCCTTAACAGTCAGTACATGTACGGGTATTCCTCTTGTCATAGGATTCATTTTGATTTCTCTCAGAACCCTCGCCCCGCTAATGTCCGGAAGTACCAAATCGAGTATTATTCCGCTCGGTTTGGTTTTTCCTGCCTTTAGTATCCCGTCATACCCTGTTTTGGAGTGGGTCATCTTGTATCCAAGTCGATTCACATGTGTCTTAAGCAGAGAAGCAAATTCATCGTCATCCTCAATCAAAAGCAAATGTCCGCCGCCTGGTTTGATTGTATCGGACAATGTGACAAGCTCATCCTCTTTCGCGTCAATAAGAGAAACATTCCTGAAATCATACTGCACATCCTCTTGTTTCATATCTTCAACATACGGATTGCTGGTAAGATGCACTGAAAATTCGCTTCCTTCCCCTGTTTCGCTCTCCATTGTCAGCATCCCATTTATCAAATCCGCCATTTTTTTGCATATCGCAAGACCGAGACCCGTTCCTCCGTATTCTCTAGTTATTGAACCATCTCCCTGTATAAACTCTTCAAATATGGTAGCCTTGTAATCATCACGTATTCCAATCCCTGTATCCTCAACACTAAAAGCGATGTCGTATCCAGGCTGTGCGCTCTCATGTATCCTGACCTTTACATGACCCTCCTTTGTAAACTTGAATGCATTGGACAAAAAATTGGTGAGTATCTGAAGAAGCTTTTGCTTGTCTGTAACCAACTCGCTCCTGATTTTATCGACAATTTCAAATTCTAACCCTTTGCTTTCCGCCATGCTTGAAAACTGTTGCCTCAAACGCTCGCCGAGTTGTATTGTAGAAACAGGTTCCATGTGCACATCCATTTTTCCGCTCTCTATTTTAGATATGTCCAGCAAATTATTGATGAGTTCGAGAAGTTCTCCACCCGAGTTTCGTATTACCTGCAATCTTTCTTTGCCATCCTCATCCGAGGATTTTTTCTTCAATATCATGTCCGATAGAAGTATTATCGAATTAAGAGGAGTCCTTAGCTCATGTGACACATTTGCAAGAAAATCTGACTTGAGGCTGTTCGCTCTGGCAAGTTCGCTCCCCTTCTCAATCAGTTCTTTCTTTTGGTGCTCAAGCTCGCTGTTCACCTGCTCAATTTCATTGGAATTCTGCTCGAGCTCACGATTCATGTGTTCAAGCTCTTTTGAATTCTGTTCAATCACTTCACTTCTTTCCGTGAGTTCTTTGTTCATTACCTCAGCCTTGGCAAGAAGCCCTTCAACCTCTTCTTCTCTCCATACACCTGTAACATACGGAGCCAGGGATTCGGCAGAAAGCTTCAGGAATTCAATTTCTTCCTCTGTAAAAGGCTTGTTCT
>Ga0102938_10001052_pt1 | contig 20981 bp, 20 predicted proteins | sample SalPonR2_B_D2_MG_FD_84516 | JGI IMG/M metagenome (GOLD analysis project Ga0102938, IMG submission 84516) | Salt pond soil microbial communities from South San Francisco under conditions of wetland restoration - Salt Pond MetaG R2_B_D2_MG | ecosystem: Environmental > Aquatic > Marine >... | reverse complement strand
GGCGACATGGTGGCGCGCTTCGGCGGCGACGAGTTCTGCATCCTGTTGCCGGGTGCGGAGGTCGAGGATGCGCTGTCATGCAGTGAGCGGGCCCGCTGGGCGGTGCAGAACGCGACCGAGACGGACCCCCTCGCTCCACGCATCACCCTCTCGGCAGGGGTCGCGGCGACCGAACCGGACGACACGCTCGAAGTCCTGATCGCGCGCGCAGACGATGCGCTGTACCGCGCCAAGCTGGGCGGTCGTAACCGGGTAGCGAGCTAGGATTCAGAGCACTGGAGGTATGCGCGCCCGACGGGGCCCGCTTCACACGCGGGCCGTGCGACTCAGGCGGCCTGCACGGGAATCGCGTTCCCGGTGCGCGTCACGCGGTTGCCTTCATCGAGATAGACGAGTTTCGGCTTGTGCAGGCGAGCTTCCTGCTCGCTCATGGCGCCGTAGGCGCAGATGATCACCCGATCTCCCGGGCGTGCCTTGTGGGCTGCCGCGCCATTCACGGAAATCACGCGCGAACCACTTTCGGCGCGGATCGCATAGGTGGTGAAGCGCTCTCCGCCGGTGACGTTGTAAATCTGGATCTGTTCGTACTCTAGGATACCTGCCATTTCCAGCAGGTCGGAGTCGATCGCGCATGAGCCCTCGTAATCCAGCTCTGCGTTGGTCACGCAGGCCCGGTGTAGCTTGGCCTTGAGCAAAGTCAGCTGCATCGGTTCCTCCTTCATCACGCCTATGATCGCGCGTATCCTATTTCGCTTCCCAAGGTTCGACCGGGGGAAGCTCATCCAGTTCAACCCTGACGTTGTCGATCAATCGGGCGCGGCCCAGGCGGGCCGCCGCCAGGATCACGAACCGGCGATCGGCCGCCAGCGACTGCTCCAGTCCGTCAGGCCGGCGGACCTCGAAATACTCGGGCTCCATGCCTGCCGACCGGATATTGTCCATGCCTGCGTGTTGTATTGCAACAAGATCCTCCTCGCCCGCGACCAGCGCGGCGCGCGCAGCCTGCAGTGCCGCGTACAAGCCGGCGGCCCGCGATCGTTCCTCAGGCGCCAGGTAGCGGTTGCGGGAACTCATTGCCAGTCCGTCTGCCTCGCGCCGCGTAGGCACGCCCGCCACCTCGACGCCAAAGCCCAGATCCACCGCCATCCGCCGGATCACGGTCAGTTGCTGGAAATCCTTCTCGCCGAACATCGCCACATCCGGTGCGACGAGGTTGAACAGCCGGGCGACGACCGTCGCCACCCCGGCGAAATGACCCGGCCGCGCAGCGCCGCAGAGGATGCTCGCCAGTCCCGGCGGGGGTTCCACGCGGGTTGTGTCCGTCCGGCCGCGCGGATACATCACGTGTTCGTCCGGCGTGAACACCAGGTCGCACGCCTCGCCGGCGAGGCGCTCGAGATCGCTGTCGAGGTCGCGAGGATAAGTCGCAAAGTCCTCGGTCGGACCAAATTGCAGCGGGTTCACGAAAATGCTGACGACCACGCGATCGATACGCCGCGCGGCGGCTCGCACGAGGTCGAGATGCCCCTCGTGCAGCCCGCCCATGGTCGGCGCGAATCCGACCCGCAGGCCATCACGCCGCCACGCGTCGATCTGCTCCTGAAGTGCCGCCAGGGTGGCGGCCACCCGCGGACGACTCACGAGAACTCGTGCTCCGCAGCCGGGTAACTGCCGTCGCGAACCGCCGCGACGTAGCGCGCCAGGGCGTCACCGATTCCCGCCGCGCCGGCGAGGAAATCGCGCGCGAAGCGTGGTTTGCGTCCGGTGGTCACGGCGAGGATGTCGTACAGGACCAGGATCTGCCCGTCGACGTCCGGGCCCGCGCCTATGCCGATGACCGGCACCGAAAGCGCTGCCGTAATCGCTTTGCCCAGTGCGGAAGGCACGCACTCGAGCAGCACGATGTCCGCTCCGGCCTCCTGCAGCGCATGCGCATCCTCGAGCATCTGGGTCGCCGCGGCCTGCTCGCGGCCCTGCACCTTGAAGCCGCCCAGCTTGTGCACGGATTGCGGCGTCAGGCCGATGTGGGCGCACACGGGAATATCGCGCGATGCGAGGAATTCGACGGTGCGCACCTGCAGCGCCCCGCCTTCCAGCTTGACCATGGCGGCCCCGCCCTCCTGCATCAGGCGCACCGCGTTGGCGAAGGCCGGCTCGGGCAATGCGTAGCTGCCGAAAGGCATGTCCGCGACGAGGAAAGCGCGGGACACGCCGCGGCGCACGCAACGGGTGTGATAGACCATGTCGGCCATGGTCACGGGCACCGTCGTGTCGAAGCCCTGCACGACCATGCCCAGCGAGTCGCCGACCAGCACGAGGTCCGTGCCGGCCTCGTCCACGGCTGCGGCAAAGCTCGCGTCGTACGCCGTCAGGCAGGCGATGTTCACGCCGTCGGCCTTCATCTTGCGGAGACTGTCGAGGGTGACGGGCGGCTCGGCGCGTGTGCGCTCCTGGAGATGGCTGTACATCGTCATGTTGCAAATCCCCGCTGCGCCACGCGGCTCAGCATGTACAAGTGACCGGCAAACATCAATCCGTGGCCGTAAAAGGGATCGGATTGTAATACTGGCGCCCGCCTTCCATGCGGCGGATGCGTTGCAAAAGATCGAGATAGTCCTCATCCCGGTTCACCGGATCGATGCCCGCGGCGTTGACGATCAACAGCGGCCCCGCGTCGTAACGATGAAAGTAATCGAGGTAGGCCTCGGACAGTCGCCGCAGGTAGTCGGGACGCACCACCTGCTCATAGGCGATGCCGCGTCGCCTGACACGATCCATCAGCGCCTCCACGGGCGCCTGGAGGTAGATGACCAGGTCAGGGGTCGGCGCGTCGAGCGCCAGGCCCTGGTAGACCTGCTCGTAGAGGCGATATTCCTCGTCCGGCAAGGTGAGGCGGGCGAAAATCCGGTCCTTGTCCAGCAGGAAATCAGCCACGCGCCCGCCCTCGAAGAGATCCGCCTGGCGCATCTCCTGCGCCTGGCGGGCGCGCTGGAAAAGAAAATGCAGCTGGGTCGGCAGCGCATTGGCCGCCGGGTCGCGATAAAAACGCTCGAGGAAAGGATTTTCCTCGGCGCGTTCCAGCACGAGTTCGAACTGCAGGGTTTCGGCCAGACGACGGGCCAGAGACGTCTTGCCCACACCAATGGGGCCCTCGACGGCGATATAACGCAGTTCACGCGGCATCAGTCGTCCAGTCTCCGAAGATCGGCATTCCCCATCGCGGCAGCAAGGCTCGCTACCCGTGCGCCAAGCGGCAAGCGCAAGTCCGGCGCGACCTGGGCAAGCGGCCACAGCACGAAAGCCCGTTCGCTGAGGCCGGGATGCGGCAAGGTCAGCGTCCCGGTCTGCAGCCGGCGATCGCCGTACAACAGCAGGTCGAGGTCCAGCACACGCGGTCCCCAGCGAGATCCGTCGCGACGCCAGCCGTGCCGATCCTCGATGGCCTGCAGCGCGGCAAGCAAAACATCAGGCGCCAGGGCGGTCAGCAGCCCGGCGACCGCATTGACGAAATCGGGCTGTCCTGCGGGACCCATGGGGGGATTCTGATAGAGAGCGGACCTTGCGACCAGCCGGGTCTGCGGCAGCGCCCCGAGGGCATCGAAGGCGCGGCGCAACTGCATCGCCGGATCGTCCAGGTTGCTGCCAAGCCCGACGTAGGCGGGCACCAGGACGCCGTCGCTCATGCTCAGCTGGCGCCGGAGCCGCCAGGCTTGCGCCTTCTCGGCCTGCGGCGGCGGCGCTTGCCCGGGGCGCGTTCCCCTTCCACCGCGCCCGATGCTTCTGCCAGTTCGGCCTTGTCCGCATCGCGCGCGGCGGCACGTCGGCCGCCCGCTTCTACCGCGGTTGCCCGCTCGGCCTCGTCCATGGTTTGCAGCCGCGTCCAGAACTCCGCGAGCGCCGGATCTGCATCGCCCACGCGGGCCCGCAGGCAGAGGAGATCGTAGGCGGCCCTGAAGCGCGGGCGCCCCAGCATCCCGAGCACGCGACGCCCACGTGTCTTCTGCAGGCGCAGTTGCATGACCATCATCTCTTTCATCGGCGTGGTGATCCGCCGCGGCACCGCGACGTGCCGCTGCTGACGATCCCCCACCTCGTCGGCCGCCAGCAACAGTGCCTGGATAGGCGACTCACCCTTCGCTTCCAGCTGGCGGGCACGGTGCTGCACCGGGCCCCAGAGCAACGCGCAGAACAGGAACACCGGCGTGACCGGTTCGTCTTCCGCCACGCGCTGGTCGGTGTTCTCGAGAGTCTCGAGCAGCAGGGCCCGGTACGGCTCAGCGCCCTCGCTATCCAGCAGCGCGTCCACGGCAGGAAACAACTGGGCGAAATGGCCGTAGCGTCGCAGCAGTTCGTAGGAAGGCACGGCATGCCCGCCGAGGAACAGCTTCAACACTTCGTCGAACAATCGCGCGGGGGGGACCGATTCCAGCAGCGGCGCCAGGGGACGCAGGGGCGCCTCGCTCGCCGCCTCGACGCGGAAACCGAGCTTGGCGGCGAAGCGCACGGCGCGAAGCAGGCGCACCGGGTCTTCACGGTAGCGGGCTTCGGGATCGCCGATGAGACGCAGCAGGCCGGCGCGGATGTCGTCCACCCCGCCGGCGTAATCCCAGATCGAGAAATCCGCGATGTTGTAATAGAGCGCATTGGCGGTGAAGTCGCGGCGCCAGATATCGTCCTCGATATTGCCGTAGCGATTGTCGCGCAGGATGCGGCCCTCTTCGTCCTTCAGCAGCAATGCTTCTTCGTCAGCGTCGAGATCGTCCTCCGAGGCCCTGAATGTCGCAACCTCGACGATGTCGCGGCCGAAGTAAACATGCGCCAGGCGAAAGCGCCGGCCGATGAGGCGGCAGTTGCGGAACAGGCGGCGCACGTCTTCCGGATGCGCGTCCGTCGCGATATCGAAGTCCTTCGGCTCGCGCCCTAGCATCAGGTCGCGCACACCCCCGCCGACGAGAAACGCCTGGTAACCGGCATCTCTGAGCCGGTACAGCACCTTGAGGGCATTGTTGGAAATCCGGGCGCGCGAAACATTGTGTTCCGGCCGGGGAATGATCCGTGGCTCCGTATCCGCGCCTGTTGCCGAACTGGCCAATCCGTGTCCGCCTGTGAGAGTCAAGCCCGCAAGTCTACCATGGCGCCGTTGATGCTTTTCCGCACGGCGAGCTTCGCCAAAACGCATCTGGAACCGGCCCCGGGCATTGAGTCGGGCCGCAAGGGTCAGTAGAATGCCGGGCCTCGCCGCGATTCCCGTCGCCGCAGACCCGCGCAGCTCCGTTCGTCTAGTGGTTAGGACGCTGGCCTCTCACGCCGGTAACAGGGGTTCGAATCCCCTACGGAGCGCCACCTTCATCTGCCCCTCCGCTTGCAGCGCGCGCCCGTTGCTGGGAAAGTCTCGCCTCAATCCAGCGGACATTCCGTGAAGGAGCCCCATGATCAACGAGCCGATCGCGCCGGCGAGCGCACCCCATCTGCCCGAGAAAAGTCACCCGCGCGGTCTTTACACGCTGTTCTTCATGGAGATGTGGGAGCGCTTCTCGTATTACGGGATGCGGGCCATCCTCATCCTGTTCCTCGCGGCGGCGGTCGAGCGCGGCGGACTAGGAATCGACATCCCCACCGCGGGCGCCATCTACGGCCTGTACACGGCGGCAGTTTACCTGCTGGCATTGCCCGGCGGCTGGATCGCCGATCGGCTGCTCGGCCAGCAACGCGCCGTCTGGTATGGCGGCATCACCATCGCGGCAGGCCACTTCTCCATGGCGCTGCCGAGCACGGCCACCATCTTCATCGGCCTGACGCTGATCGCCGTCGGCACGGGCCTGCTGAAACCCAACATCAGCGCTATCGTCGGCGAGTTGTACCCGAACGACATGGGTGCGCGCCGCGATGCCGGTTTCTCGATCTTTTACATGGGCATCAACATCGGCGCCTTTCTCGGTCCGCTGATCTGCGGCTGGCTGGGCGAAGGCTACAGCTGGCACTGGGGTTTCGGGGCCGCCGGGGTCGGCATGGTGTTCGGTTTGATCCAGTACCGCGCCACCCAGAACCATCTCGGCGAGGCCGGCGCGGCACCGACGCCATTCAGCGAGGACCCGGCGGTCGACGCGCAGAAGAAACGCCAGGCCGCCACCATCGCCTGGGGCGGTGCGGGGCTCATCGCGCTCGTGGTGATCACCGGACTGCTCGGCATCCTGCCGCTCAATCCCATCGCCATCGCGGCCAACGCCGGGGTGACCATCGTGGTGCTAGCGGGCGCTTACTTCGCCTGGCTCCTGCTCCGCGGCGGCCTGAGCCACCTGGAAAAACAACGCGTCGGCATGATCATCATCCTGTTCGTCGGCGCGGCGATGTTCTGGTCGGGCTTCGAGCAGGCGGGCTCGTCGCTGAACCTCTTTGCGGAGCGACACACGGATCGGACGTTCTTCGGTTGGGAAATGCCGGCCAGCTGGCTGCAGGCGGTTAACCCGCTGTTCATCATCACGCTCGCGCCATTCTTCGCCTGGTTCTGGGTGTTTCTCGCGCGCCGCAACCTCAACCCGTCGATCCCGGCCAAGTTCGCACTGGGCCTGATTCAGCTCGGCCTCGGCTTCGGCGTGATGGCCGTGGCGGCGACCTTTGCAGTGCAGGGCGAGACGGTGCTGCCCACCTGGCTGGTGCTGACCTACCTGCTGCACACCATGGGCGAACTGTGCCTGTCGCCGGTCGGCCTGTCGGCCGTCACCAAGCTCGCGCCGCGGCGCTACGTCGGCCAGATGATGGGCACCTGGTTCATCGCGGCTGCGCTCGGGAATCTCATGGCGGGCCTGATCGCGGGGCGCTTCGATCCGGAGGCGCTCGAGCAGATGCCGAGTCTGTTCACCATGGTGCTGATGAGCACGGCGGGTCTCGGCGTGGTGATGCTGCTGTTCCTGCGGCCTTTCCGCGCGCTCGTCGCGGACGGGACGCCGGACATGGTGGCCGGCGACAGGCTGTTTCGCGTCATCGGCCTCGCGGCCGTGGCGATCGTGGCGGCGGCGATCTTCCTCGTCGGCTGAGCGCCGGGGGGATGGCGGGAGGGCGCCGCATGGACGCCCTCCCGCGCTGACATTGCCTCAGAGCTCGCCGGTCACCCAGTAGTCGATGCGGTCGCCGTTGTTTTCGATGTACTTCGTCACGGCATCCTCGTACGAGGTCTCCTGTGCGTCGTACATCGCTGCCTGCAGGTCTGCGATCGGCAGCTGCATGCGCGAGAAGAAGCCGGCCACTTCGACGTCGTCCTGGTAGAAACCCATGCGGGCTACGGCATGCACGCGCTCGAAGCTGCCGAGCACGCCCTTCGGGTCATCCAGATAGCGCAGGTCGAAAGCGCCGAACATCCAGTGGGGGCTCCAGCCGGTCACGACGATCCAGTCGTCACGACGCACGGCGCGGCTGAGGGCGGCCGTCATGCCGGCGCCCGAAGACACCTGCAGTTCGTAACCCTCGAGCCCGTAGGTCTCGATCGCTTCCCGGGACAGGCGCGTGAGACCGGCGCCCGGGTCGATACCCGTGATCGTGCCGTCCAGACGTTCGCGCACGGCAGGCTTTGTCAGGTCTTCGATGCTGGAGAGCTCGCTCTCGGGGATCGAATCAGGTACCGCCCAGCCGAGTCGGGCGTGCGTATAGAGAAGGCCGAGATTGACCGTCTTCGCGCCGACCCGTTCGATGTAATCTGCATGCGTGTCCGGTTGCCAGGACATCAGCATGATGTCGATGCTGCCGGTCGAAAGTCCCTGGTACTGGGGCGCGATATCAGTTTGCAGCAGTTCGACCTGTCGATCGAATCGCTCCTCGATGATGCGCTTCGACAGCTTGGTCACGAATTCCGCGTCGGACCAGGCGGTCCAGCCGATCTTGACCGTATCCTGCGCCACCGCGGTGGCCGAGAATCCTGTCGTCACGAGGACGACCATCAGCAGTTTGCTGAGTTTTCTTCCAATCATAGTGTTCTCCCTTCTGTTGCAAAAAAATCGTTCAGCTGGCTTTCGCCGAACCTAGTTGCTCCGCCCCCGGAGCGTGTTCCAGAGCCGCGGAATCAATGCGGCGGGGCCGGTCTTGACCGAGCGCCGACCGTCCGTGCCGACGCTCTGCGTGATGCGATCGAGGAGGATCGCCAGCAGGACCACCCCGAGCCCGCCCTCGAAACCCAGGCCGACGTCGAGTCGCTGGATCCCGGTCAGGACGGTATTGCCGAGCCCGCCGGCCCCGATCATCGAGGCGATCACCACCATGGACAGCGCCAGCATGATCGTCTGGTTGACGCCGGCCATGATGGAGGGCATCGCGAGTGGCAGCTGCACCTTGAACAGCAGTTGCCGCTCGGTGCAGCCGAACGCCAGGCCGGCCTCGACGTTCTCCTCGCTCACCTGGCGGATGCCGAGATTGGTCAGGCGCACGGCCGGCGGCATGGCGAACACGAGCGTGGCGATCGCGCCGGGCACCTTGCCGAGACCAAAAAAGATGGCGGCCGGTATCAGGTAGACGAAAGGAGGCATGGTCTGCATCAGGTCGAGCACCGGCCGGACGATGGTCTCGACGGTGTTGTTGCGCGCCATCGCGATGCCCACCGGAATGCCGATCACGAGTGCCAGCAGGCTGGAGCCGATGACCAGCGCGAGCGTGGAGACAGTCTCGGTCCAGATCTGCATGCCAAACAACAGGACCATCGAGAACGCAGCGAACAGGCCGAAGCGCCAGCCCACCCGCCAGGTGGCAAACGCGACGATCAATCCCGCGAGGACGAGCGGCGGAACGGCGAGGAGCAGGTCCTCGAAACCGTCGATGACGATCGTCAGCGCTTCGGCGATGCCGTCGAGCACGCCCGTCAGGTTGTCCTGCACCCACTCGACGCCCTGCTCCACCCACTCGTCGATAGGAATATTGAAATCGTCGCGCATCGTCATGTTCTTCAACCCGTTTTGTCGAGAGTTTGCAGCAGGATCTTGTGGTCGATGATGCCGAGATAAACGCCATCGTCTCCCGTCACCGGCACGGGGTGCTCACTGCCGGACACCAGCGAAAGGACCTCTGCCAGCCCCATGTCCTGCGGCGCTGCCGCGACGCCGGGGATGAATGCGTCGTCCCACTTGGCTTCGCCCCCGCCGGACTCGGCGCGCGCGAGCGTCTTGGTGCTCACCAGGCCGCGGAACTTGTTGCCGCGCTCGAGCACCACCGCAAGACTGCGATTGTGGTCGCGCAACTGCGCTAGCGCCGCGCGGACGTTCACCCCGGGGCGCTCGAAGACCGTCAACGCTTTCTTCTCGGCGATGTCACCGGCATTGAAAACCTTGCTGACGTCCACGCCGTAGAAAAACGACCGGACGTACTCATTGGCCGGATTCGTGACGATGTCCTCGGGCGTACCGATCTGCACCACCGATCCGCCCTCCATGATGGCGATCCGGTCGCCGATCCGGATCGCCTCGTCGAGGTCGTGCGAAATGAATACGATCGTATGCGCCTCGTGCTGCTGCAAGCGCACCAGCTCGTCCTGCATCTCGGTCCGGATCAGCGGATCAAGTGCGGAGAAGGCCTCGTCCATCAAAAGAATCGGCGCGTCGGTGGCCAGCGCCCGGGCCAGGCCGACGCGTTGCTTCATGCCGCCCGACAATTCGTCGGGATAGCTGTCGGCGAACTGCGCGAGCCCCACGGTGTCGAGCGCCTTGATCGCGCTGTCGCGCTGCTCCTTGTCGGGCCGCCCCGACACGTTGAGACCGAAAGCGGCGTTCTCCGCCACGGTTTTGTGCGGCATGAGTGCGAAGGACTGGAACACCATGCTCATCTGCCTGCGACGCATCTCGATGAGCTGCTTCCTGCTCATCTGGGTTATGTCTTCCCCGTCGAGGAATATGTGTCCGCGCGTGGGCTCAATGAGCCTGTTCAGCATGCGCACCAGCGTCGACTTGCCGGATCCGGACAGGCCCATCACGACGAACACCTCGCCCTCGCGGATCGAGAAATTGGCTCCCTGCACGCCGACTGTCGCGCGAGTTTGCGCAAAAATCTCGTCCTTGCTCAGGCCCTGTTTGAGCAACTTCATGGCACCGTCCGGATCGGGTCCGAATATCTTGTACAGGTCTTTGATGACCAGCTTGTCAGGGGGGGCTTTTTCACTCATTCGGTTTCGATCACTCGGCAGGCGGACTGGCGCCGCATCGGCAGCGATGCAGCGTGGGCGCGCGTCGCGGCAGGCAACGCGCGGTGGAAACGGGTCGGTTTGGACTGCGTGCCGGGCCGCCCGGCGTGGCGGGGCAACATGGTTCCGGGAGAGCGGAACAGGGATACGCAGGCAGGCATTTTCGGCGGGGGGTAGAAGATCGTTCCGCAGCCGTGGGCAAAGAATTTAACCGAGTCAGTCTAACAGGTCCCGACCGCGAGCGTTTTTATGTTGACAGCGCGCGCACCGGGACGACACGCTCGCGGCCATGACGAACGTCTCCGTCGCCTTGCTCGCCGGTTCGACCGGCGCCGTCGGCCAGCGCCTGTTGGCGCGGCTGCTCGCGCGCGCCGACGGCACGCGAATCATCACGGTCGGCCGCCGCGCCCCGCCGTCCCATCCGCGCGTCCGGCATCTGACTGCGGAACTCGAACAGTTCGCGAGCGTCATTGCGCAGGAGCGCTGCAGCGAGGCCTTCTGCTGCCTTGGCACCACGATGAAGAGAGCTGGCAGTCGGCCTGCGTTTCGCGCCGTGGATTTCGACGGCGTCATTGACTTCGCGCGCGCGGCCCGCGGCGCCGGCGCAAGGTTTTTCGGTCTTGTCTCGGCCGCCGGCGCGGCACCCGGCGCACGGAATTTCTACCTTCGCACCAAGGGCGAAGCGGAGACGGTGGTCGAGTCGCTCGATTTCCCGGGCATCGCGATCATGCAACCGGGGCTACTGCGGGGGGATCGAGAAGAGTTCCGGCTAGGCGAACGACTCGGCCAGGGGATGGCACCGCTGCTGGACCGATTCCTGCTCGGCAACCTGGCACGCTATCGCAGCGTCGGCATCGAAGCGGTCGCGGCCGCGCTCGACATGGCTGCGCGACAGGCCGCTGCCGGCGTGCGGCGCTATGGCCCCGCAGACATCGAAAGGCTTGCACATGACTCCCGGATCGGATGAGCCTGTACCCGGGCTGGGGCGCCGACTGGCCGCCTGTCTCTACGACGGCCTCGCGCTGGTCGCCGTGTGGATGATCGCCGGTGCATTGTGGGTCGCGTTGAGCCGCGCTGCGGCGCCGCCGGGTGACTGGTGGTTCCGCGTTTACCTGCTTGCGGTGACCGTGCTTTTTTTCGTCGGCGCGTGGATGCGCGGCGAAACGCTGGGGATGCGTGCATGGAAACTGCGCGTCGTCGGCGCCGACGGTCGTCCGCCTGGCTTGGGGCCAGCGCTGCTGCGCTTCGCGACCGCGCTGCTGTCATGGGCGGCGGCGGGACTCGGCTTCCTCTGGGTGGCGGTGGATCGGGACGGACTCGCATGGCATGACCGGCTGTCCGGGACACGCCTGGTGCGACGAGATCAACGGACCCGCGACATCCCGTAGAGCGCCGCGCCGAGCACCACCGCCACAGGCAGCCAGGCCGTCAGCCAGATCGGGGCGTTGTAGACCTGGGCACCGTCCGCCAGTGCCCCCTTGCCGAGGATGTAGAGAATCCCGATCAGGAAGCCCACCACGAAGCGCGCGCTGTTGCCGCCGGCACGCAAGGGCCCGAAGACGAACGGCAACGCGAGCAGCGCCATGGCCGGCACGGCCGCGACGTTGGCGATACGCTGCCACATGGCCATCTCGTAGCGTCGCGCCTCGAGGTCGTTGGACTCGAGATAGCGGATGTAGTCCCGCAGCATCGGAATGCTCATGCTGTTCGTATCGATCAGCGAGACCGCCATCACTGCCGGATCGATGCCGGTGGCAATCTCCACCGACGGCAGCGACTCGGTCTCGATCCGCTCGCCGAAGCGGGTCAACTCGACATCCTCCAGGGTCCAGGTGCGGTCCTGGTCGATTTCCGCCCGCCGGGCCAGGGCTACCGAGTCGAGCCGCCCCGCCTCGTCGAAGCGGTAAACGTAGACGCCGCCGAGGCTGTCCAGGCTCTCGACCTGGAGGATGTTGAAGACCCGATCCCCGTCGCGCAGCCAGCTTCCGGACAGGCCCGAAAGACTGGTGCGATTGCGTTTCAGCTCGTCGGCGTATTCGTCGGCGAAACGTTCCGCGGTCGGCATCACGAATTCGCCGACGGCGGCGGCGACGACCGCGAACACGCCGCCGGCCAGCAGCATCGAGTAGGCCAGGCGCCGCAGTCCCACGCCCGCGGCGCGTATTGCCACGAGCTCACTGTGCTTGGCCAGCGCGCCGAGTCCCATCATGCCGCCCAGGAGTGCCGCGATGGGGAACACGTCGAAGGCGTTGCGCGGCCATTGCGCCAGCGTGACCAGGAAGGCATCGGCCACCTGGAAGCTCCCGCGGCCGACATCCTGTAGCTGCTCGGTGAGAGCGACGAAACCGATGAGCGCCAGCAGCACGAGCATCACGAGCAGCGTGGCGCGTGCGGCCGCGATCGCGAGGTATCGATCCAGGATGTTCATGCGCGCCGCCACCGCGCGCGCAGCCGCCAGGCACCGCCGCCCTGCAAAAACAGCATCACCAGCCCCGTCGCAAGCAACAGGCCGTGCACCCACCAGAGCCCGACCCATGGCGGTACATAGCCCTCCTCGATGAGCATGCGACCGACACCCAGCAGGTTGCTGTAGATGATGAACACGAGAATCGCGAACCCGAGTCGTCCGTAGCGCCCGGAGCGCGGCGGCGCGCGGCCCAGCGGCACGGCGAGCAGCACCAGCACGAGCACGGATGCCGGCGCACTAAGGCGCCAGTGCAGCTCCGCGATGTCCTCGCCCTGCCCGGTACCGAGCAGCTCGGACGTGGGCAGGAAACGGCGTTCGCTCGCCGGGTCGGCGCGCCCCGGCATGGGCAGGGGAATCCCGTGTTCCCGAAAGCGCGCTGTGCGGAACTCGGGACTGCCGGGATTCCCCGAATAGCGTATGCCGTCGTAGAGCACGAGGTAGTTCTCGTCGTCTGCGAGCGAGACTCTCTGGTCGGCACGGGCCGCCGTCGCGATCTCCACCACGTCTCCCGTGCGCTGCTGGATGAACACCCCGGTCAACTGGCCCGCCTCGTTCCTGTCCCGCGCATAGAACACCAGCCGCCCCCCGGAGGCGCTGCGGAAACGTCCGGGTTCGAGCGCCGTGATCTGCAGCTGCCGCTGGCCCTGCTCGCGGATCTCCATCGAGGCCCGCCCGGCCCACGGCGCCATGTCGAAGGAAAGCACCGCCAGCGCGCCGGCCACCCCGAGTGCCGCCCATCCCAGCGGCCGCAGCAATCGCGCGGCACCGATGCCGCAGGCGTTGAGCGCCGCCATCTCGCTGTCGCGATACAGGCGGCCCAGGGTCAACATCACGGCGAAAAAGAACGCCGCGGGCACCAGGATGCTCAGGTACTGGATGCTGGTCAGCCCCATCAACTGCAGCACGGCCTCGCGCGGAATGCGATCCGCGGCCGCCCGGGCGAGGCCGCGGGCGAACTGGTCACCGAGCAGGATCAGCATCAGCACCGCGGTCACACCGGCGAAAGTGCGGAAAGTTTCACGCAGCAGATAGCGGTTGATGATACCTGTCACGGCCCGCGCAGTTTCGGCCTGCCCCCTTATCCATTAAACTTCCGCATCTTAACGCGTCAGGATGAGGAGAGTGGCAAATGGATTTTTCCGCAAAGACCGGATCCGCGGCGACCTTGAGGACCGATTGCGCCGTCGTCGGTGTCTATGACAACGGCCGCCTTTCGCAGGCCGCCCGGGAAATCGATGCTGTCGCGGGCAACCTGATCTCCGGACTGGTGAAACGCGGCGACTTCACCGGCAAGGCCGGCGCCACGCTGCTCCTCCACGGCGCGGCAGGTATTCCGGCCAAGAGGCTGCTGCTCATCGGCCTCGGCGAACAGGGGAAGCTGGATATGAAAGGCTGGCGCAAGGCCCACTGCGCCGCCGTGAGCGCCCTGTTAAACACCGCCGCCAAGAATGCCTTCAGCTTCCTGTCTATGGAGGACGTCGCAGACGGGGAACCCTACCTGCTGGCTCGCCACGCGGCGGAGGCTGCCGAGGAAACCGCCTATCGCTTCGATGAACTGAAGTCGAAGATCGATCCGACACCGGCCAGGCTCGGGCGCATCACCCTCTGGTTCCCGGACCGCAAGTCCCAGTCGGCCGCGGCGCGGGGCTTCACGCACGGCAAGGCCGTCGCCGACGGCCAGTCGCTGGCACGGCGCCTGGGCAACCTTCCGGGCAATATCTGCACGCCGACCTTCCTCGCCAGCGAGGCGCGCAACCTGGCGGCCAGGAACGCCGGCCTGAAGGTTTCGGTCGTCGAAGAAGCCCAGATGAAGAAGCTCGGCATGAACGCGCTACTGTCGGTTTCCCGAGGGAGCCGGCAGCCGCCGAAACTGATCGTCATGGAATGGCGCGGCGGCCCGAAGCAGAAAGCCCCGGTCGCCCTGGTGGGCAAGGGCATCACCTTCGACACCGGCGGTATCTCGCTCAAGCCGCCACCCGCCATGGACGAGATGAAATTCGACATGTGCGGTGCCGCGAGCGTGATCGGCGCCATGGCGACCGTGGTGGCGCTCGAACTGCCGATCAACGTCGTGGCACTGGTCCCGGCGGCAGAGAACATGCCCGACGGGCTGGCATCCCGCCCCGGCGACATCGTCACGACCATGTCGGGCCAGACGGTGGAGATCCTCAACACGGATGCCGAAGGCCGGCTGATCCTCTGCGATGCCCTGACCTACGCCCGTCGTTTCGAGCCGTCCACGATCATCGACGTCGCCACCCTGACGGGGGCATGCGTTATTGCGCTGGGCCATCATCTCAGCGGCCTGATGAGCAGCGACGACCCCCTGGCACAGGAGATTCTCCGCGCGGGTGCCGATGCCGAGGATCGCGCCTGGCGGCTGCCGATAGGCGAGGACTACGACGAAGGGCTGAAGAGCAATTTCGCGGATTTCGCGAACGTCGCCGGCCGCGAGGGTGGCGCGATCACCGCGGCATGCTTCCTGGCCCGTTTCACCCGCGACCTGAGGTGGGCGCACCTCGATGTCGCCGGCACCGCTTGGAAGAGCGGCCGGGCGAAGGGTGCGACGGGACGACCCGTGCCGCTGCTGGCGCAGTTCCTGATGAGCCGGGCCGGCGTCGCCTGACGGCCGCCGCCGGAAAGGAATGACGCGCGTTGATTTCTATGTCCTCGACGACCAGGCCGAAGCGGCGCGGGAGCGCTTTGCCTGCCGCCTGGTGGAGAAAGCTTTCCGGCTGAAGCACAAGGTCTACCTGCACGCGGCTTCGGCAGCCGCGGCACAACGCCTGGATGCCCTGCTCTGGAGCTTCAGCGAGAGCAGCTTCATCCCCCATGTACTCGCCACAGCCGACCTGGACCCGAGCCTTGCCGACGCGACGCCGGTGCAGATCGGCACGGCTGACGCGCCGGGTTTCGATGCCGCGGTGCTGGTGAACCTCGACGGCGTCGTGCCGGGATTCTTCAGCCGCTTCGAGCGCGTCGCGGAAATCGTCGGCGGCGGTGCCCCCGAACGCACGCAGGCCCGGGAGCGCTTCAAGTTCTACCGCGACAGGGGCTACGTGCTGGAAACACACCGCATCGGGAGTGCCGGGACATGAGCGACAAGACCAAAGCTGCGCCGGTGGTCCCCGTGCTGTTCAAGCAGGCCGACGAAGAGACGCCCGATGCGCCGCCGGTGCTCCATTCCGTGGCCATCCAGTCACCACGGCAATTTTCCGACCACGAACTGGCCGCGCTGAAGGCGGAACTCGTGGCCGTCGCGTGGGAGGTCGTCCTCGACTCGCTGCACTCGGCCGTGCGGGAAGTGGAGGCTGCGCTGTTCGAACAGGTATCCTCGCGCCTGCGCGACGAACTTCCCGAGATCGTCGAACGCGCCCTGCGAAACCATTTGCGTACCTGAAAAGAACGAGCCCCCGTCGATGCAGAAAACCTACAGTCCCGAGGATCTCGAGACCGCAATCTACGCCGAGTGGGAGCGTCTCGACTGCTTTACGCCCGCGGGGTCGGGAACACCCTATTGCATCATGCTGCCGCCGCCGAACGTCACCGGCACGCTGCACATGGGCCACGCCTTCCAAGACACGATCATGGACGCCCTGACGCGCCTGCACCGGATGCGCGGCGACAACACGCTTTGGCAGCCGGGCAGCGATCATGCGGGCATCGCGACGCAGATGGTCGTGGAGCGCCAGCTCAATGCTGAGGGCCAGACGCGTCAGGATCTCGGCCGGGAGCGCTTCGTCGAGCGCGTCTGGGAGTGGAAGGCCAGCTCTGGCGACACGATCGAGCGCCAGCTGAAACGACTCGGCGCCTCCGTCGACTGGTCGCGCCACAAGTTCACCATGGATCCGGAACTGTCGCGGTCCGTAACCCACGCCTTCGTCCAGTTGCACGAAGAAGGCCTCATCTATCGCGGCAAGCGCCTCGTGAACTGGGACCCGGTGCTGCACACCGCGCTGTCGGATCTCGAAGTCGTCTCCCGCGAAGAGCCCGGCAAGCTTTGGCATTTCCGTTATCCCATGGCCGACGGGGACGGTGCGCTGGTGGTCGCCACCACGCGGCCGGAAACTCTGCTCGGCGATACCGCCGTGGCGGTGCATCCGGACGACGCACGCTACGCCGGGCTGGTCGGCCGGGAGTTGCTGCTGCCGTTGACGGGGCGGCGCATCCCCGTCGTCGCCGACGACTACGTCGATCCCGATTTCGGCAGCGGTTGCGTGAAAATCACTCCCGCCCACGATTTCAACGACTACGAGGTCGGCCGGCGCCACGACCTCGCGATGATCAACGTGCTGGATGCGGACGGCTCCCTGAACGAAAACACCCCCGCCGCATACCGCGGACTCGACCGCTTCGTCGCCCGTGAACGCATCGTCGCCGACATGGATGCGCAGGGACTGCTGGTGCAGACCGACGAGCACAAGATGTTCGTTCCCCGCGGCGACCGCAGCGGCGCCGTGCTGGAGCCCTTCCTGACGGACCAGTGGTACGTGAAAGTCGCCGACCTCGCTGCGCCGGCCATCGCCGCCGTCGAGGATGGCCGGGTGCGCTTCGTGCCGGAAAACTGGTCGAAGACCTATTTCGAATGGATGCGCAACATCCAGGACTGGTGCATCAGTCGCCAGCTCTGGTGGGGGCATCGCATCCCCGCCTGGTACGACCCCGAGGGCGGCGTGCATGTCGGCGAGGACGAAGCGGATGCGCGGCGCCGGTCCGGGCTCGGCGACGACATCGTGCTGGTGCAGGACGAGGATGTGCTGGACACCTGGTTCTCCTCGTCGCTGTGGCCGTTCAGCACGCTCAGCTGGCCGGAGCGCACTCCGGCGCTGGCCACATGGTATCCGGGCAATGTGCTCGTGACCGGCTTCGACATCATCTTCTTCTGGGTCGCCCGCATGATCATGATGGGCCTCAAGTTCATGGGCGACGTGCCTTTCCGCGAGGTGTACATCCACGGCCTGCTGCGCGACGGCGAAGGCCAGAAGATGTCGAAATCCAAGGGCAACGTGCTCGATCCACTCGATCTCATCGACGGCGTGGACATCGACACGCTGGTGGCCAAGCGCACCACCGGACTGATGCAGCCGCAGCTCAAGGCCCGCATCGAGCAGGCGACACGAAAGGAATTTCCCGAGGGCATCCCCGCCTTCGGCACCGACGCCCTGCGCTTCACTTTCGCCTCGCTGGCCACGACGGGACGCGACGTGCGTCTCGACCTCGGCCGGATCGAGGGCTATCGGAATTTCTGCAACAAGCTCTGGAACGCCTCGCGTTTCGTGATGATGAATACCGAGGGCGAGGATTGCGGGCCCGGCGGCGAGCTGGCCCTCGCGGACCGGTGGATCCGCTCGCGGCTCGGCGAGGCGACGCGCATCGCCCTGGAGTCCTTCGATGCCTACCGCCTCGACCTGGCGGCCCAGGCGATCTACGAGTTCACCTGGCACGAGTTCTGCGACTGGTACCTGGAGCTCGTGAAGCCAGCACTGCATTCCGAGCACGCCACCGAGGCGGAGAAACGCGCCACCCGCAGGACGCTGGCCGGGACGCTGGAGGCCTTGCTGCGCCTACTGCATCCCGTGATGCCGTTCATCACCGAAGCGCTGTGGCAGAAAGCGGCGCCGCTGGTCGGCGTCAACGGCGAAACGATCATGCGGCAACCCTACCCGGACGTCGCCGACTATCCGCGCGACACCCAGGCCGAAACCCAGATGGCCTGGGTGCAGGCGTTCGTCCTCGGCGTCCGCCAGGTCCGCGGTGAGATGAACATCGCGCCGGGCAAGCCGCTCAAGGTCCTGCTGCAGGATGCGGACGAAAGCGAGCTGGCCTGCCTGGCCGCCAACGAGACGCTGCTGCTGCGCCTCGCGCGACTCGAATCAATCGAGGTGCTGGCGCCCGCAGCGACGGCGCCGCCGGCCGCCACGGTGCTGCTTGGCAACACGAAGCTGCTCGTGCCGATGGCGGGCCTGATCGATGCGGAGGCCGAACTGGCGCGCCTCGACAAGCAGCGCGACAAGCTGCGCGCTGATCTCGCCAAGACGCAGGCCAAGCTGGACAAGCCCTCCTTCGTGGACAACGCGCCCGCGGCGGTGGTGGACAAGGAACGTCGGCGAGCGGCGGAACTCCTCGAGGGCATCGCCAATCTCGAACAGCAACTGGAGCGCGTCCGTGCCCTCGCCTGAATCGCCCGCGGTGCCGCTGCCCTCGCTCAGCGAGGACTTGGCCGGGATCAATGCCTCCTTGCGGCTGCTGCAGACGGTAATCCTCGGCAAGGATCGCCAGCTGCGGCTTTGCGCGTCCTGCCTGCTGGCCGGCGGACACCTGCTGATCGAGGACGTCCCCGGCGTCGGCAAGACCATTCTCGCTCACGGCATCGCCCATGCGCTCGGGCTCAGCTACCAGCGGATCCAGTTCACCAGCGACCTGCTGCCCGCGGATGTGGTGGGCGTGTCGATCTACCAGCGCGAAAGCGGCGATTTCCGTTTTCACCCGGGGCCGGTGTTCGCCCAGCTGGTGCTCGCCGACGAAATCAACCGCGCCACGCCCAAGGCACAGAGTGCGCTGCTCGAGGCCATGGAGGAGCACCAGGTCACTGTGGACGGCGTGAGCCACGTCCTACCCGAGCCGTTCTTCGTGGTCGCGACGCAAAATCCGGAGGACCAGGTCGGCACTTTCCCGCTGCCCGAATCCCAGCTCGACCGCTTCCTGATGCGCATCCGGCTCGGCTACCCGGAACCCGCGCTCGAGCGCAAGCTGCTGCGCGGCGAGGATCGGCGCGTACTGCTCGCCAGCCTGCCACCGGCCGGGGAACCGGGCATGCTGCTGCGCCTGCGGCAGGAAGTCGGCAAGGTGCATGTCTCCGACGCGCTGCTCGACTACGTCCAGGCGCTGGTGGCCTGGAGCCGGGAACGGCCGGGCTTCGGCGTCGGCCTGTCGCCCCGGGCCGCGATCGCCCTGCTGCGGAGTGCCCGTGCCTGGGCCCTGCTCGACGGGCGCAAATCAGTCATCCCCGAAGACGTGCAGGCCGTGACGCCGGCCGTGGTCGGACACCGGCTGCGGACCGAGGGCGACACCAGCGGTGGCGACCCCGGAGAACGCCTTGTCGCTGCGGTCGCCGTCCCCTGAGGCCGGCGTGCCGGCCGCCAGCCGGCTGCGGTCGCTGGTGGCGCGCTGGATACGAAGCCGGCAGGGCCCGGATGGCGACCCGATCGCCATGCATCGGCGCCGGATTTATATTCTGCCGACGGCACTCGGCGCAGGTTACGGCCTGAGCCTGTTCGGCATGCTGCTCGCCTCGATGAATTACAGCAACAGCATGGGCTTTGCGCTGACCTTCCTGCTCGCGGGCCTGGGACTCGTAGCCATGCACTGGTGCCACCAGAATCTGAGCGGCGCGGTCGCCCGCGGTTTCCACCTGCACCCCGCCTTCGCCGGCCAGCCGGCCCGGCTGGAGTTCACCCTCGAGAATCCCGGCCGGAGCGCACGCCTGGACCTGCAGGCCAGTTGTGCCTCGGTGTCCAGCGCAGCACTCGACCTTGCGCCCGGCGCATCGGGCGAGCTGCATGTCGACCTGCCGACGCAGCACCGTGGACGCCTCTCGATCGATCGCATCCGCGTTCACACCAGCTTTCCGTTCGGGCTGTTCCGCGCCTGGGCCTGGCTTCACCCGGAATGCGAGACGGTCGTCTACCCGGCCCCGGTCGAGCACGCGCCGCAGCCTCCCCGCGGCGGGACGGAGGACTCCGGCGGGCGCTGGAACGAGCACGAAGGCGAAGACGACTTCGCAGGCCTGCGGAGCTTCCGGCACGGCGATTCCCCGCGGCGCGTCGCTTGGAAAGCGGCGGCCCGCGGCGACGAATTGCCCGTCAAGCTGTTCGTCGGCAGTGCCCGAGGCAGCGTCTGGCTGGACTGGCTCAGCCTCGGCGGGATGCCGGTCGAGCCCCGGCTCGCCGTGTTGTGCCGCTGGGTGCTCGATGCCCATGCCGGCGGCGGCGCCTATGGCCTGCGCCTGCCCGGCACGGAGATTCCGCCGGGCATGGGCCCCGCCCATCGGCGCCGCTGCCTTGGCGCGCTGGCACTCTATCCCGGTGGCGCGGGAGCGGACGATGTCTGACCCGGCCGCGCTGCGTCTCGGCTGGATGCTGGCGGCCCTCGGGCTTGCGCTGGCGCCGACGGCACCTCGCCTGCCGCCGTGGATCACCGCCGCTTTCGCTATTGCGGTCCTGTGGCGGTTGGCAGTGCAGCACTTCGGCTGGCGATTGCCGCCGGTGTGGCTGCGCCTGGGCCTGGCGTTCGGCTGGGTGCGCGGGGTGCTGTTCACTTATCGGACCTTCAACGGCCTGGAAGCCGGTGGCGCACTGCTGG
>Ga0102938_10001051_pt1 | contig 21003 bp, 13 predicted proteins | sample SalPonR2_B_D2_MG_FD_84516 | JGI IMG/M metagenome (GOLD analysis project Ga0102938, IMG submission 84516) | Salt pond soil microbial communities from South San Francisco under conditions of wetland restoration - Salt Pond MetaG R2_B_D2_MG | ecosystem: Environmental > Aquatic > Marine >... | reverse complement strand
TCGAAACATTCGGATCAAGAAACTGTGAATCGTCGGTCTTCACGCACCGGCCCCGGTCGCCAACCGGGCTGTTGATTTCGGGTTCGCGGTGCGAACCCCGAAACGAATTGTTTCCGTTTTCTCGCAACAATGGCCATTCCAGGGGACGAGACCTTGATGTCGCCCGATTCTTCTGACTTCACGATTCGACGCGTGGCCATCATCGGCGTGGGGTTGCTCGGCGGCAGCGTGGCGAAATCGCTCCGGCGGGCCGACCCGCACATCCACGTCGTCGGCGTCAGCCGGAGTCCACAGACTCGTCGATCGGCGTTGGACGGCGGCGTCATCGACGAAGCCTGCGAATCGGTCGCCGGGATCGGCGGATCGTGCGACGTGGTGGTGGTCGCGACGCCCGTGGATCGCCTGGCAAGTCTGGTGATCGCCTCGGCGGCGGTGACCTCCGACGCCTGCCTGATCACTGACGTCGGCAGTACGAAACAGAGCATCGTTGACGCGGTGAAAACCGACCCCGTCGCCGCGTCAAAGTTTGTCGGAGCCCATCCGATTGCCGGCAGCGAGAAAACCGGAGTCGCTCATGCCACCGAAGACCTATTTGACGAAAAAGTCGTCATCATCACGCCGACCGATCTGACGACGGACCACCGTCATCGGCAAGCCGCACAGTTCTGGCGAATGACCGGTGCCCGATGCTTGACGATGACACCGGGCCAGCACGATTGCGAATTGGCGGCCGTCAGTCACACGCCGCATCTGATCTCGGCCTTGGTGGCCCAGCTCGCTTCGCCCGATTCCCTGCCGCTGGTCGGCAGCGGGTGGCGCGACATCACCCGTGTCGCCGCCGGGGATCCTGAGATGTGGACGGCGATCTGTCTGGAGAACCACGCGGCGATCCTGCGACAACTCACCCGTTGCACGGAGGATCTCCTACAAGTGGGCCGCATGATCCAAGCCGGCGACGGCGACGGCTTGCGAGATTGGTTCGACAAGTCAAAGACGATTCGCGACCAAGCCGACTCCTGAACCCGGCGGAAGAGATCCCCGGTGATGCCAACTTGTGCAGTCGCCCGGAAAACGGGCACCGGCGGAGCGTCCGGTGTTGCCGAGACCTCTCGGCGACAACGTTTTCTGAAAACGCTTAACGGCCGGCGGGCCTTTCTTAGCAGCCTTTAGCGGCCAGCTCGTTTTCCACTGCGTCGGCAAATCTGGCAATCCCGTCCGCCCCCGCTTCGTCGGCATGTCAGTTGCGATCGCTCCATTGCCGGACAAGGCGGTGCTGAAAGAATTCGCACGACAGGCAACTCGAAAGGGGAAACATGAACGACGCTCCCGATCGGGAAAGCGTCAACCGTCAAGGAAGAGTCCGCGTCACGGAAGAGTCAGATGTTAAGGAAGAACCAAACGGCGAAGCCATGAGCCGTTTGCGATCCCGTCTCCGTCGATGCGATCGCCACAGCAGGGATGCTGGTTCGGTAAGTCATTTTTTTCGATCGAAATCCCCTTCTGCAAGGAGCTCGAATGAGCACTGCGTTTGCTTCCCCACCCACTTCCACCAAATCATCTCCCAATCCGGCGACCGGCACCGGTGGCGGCGGCGGGGGCGGAATGACGCCGCGTCGTGCCGCGGTTTCGGCTGTAACGAGCAAGGTCCTGAATCCTCAAACGATCGAGTTCATTGACGTTCCCGCGGCGGAGTATTATTCCGCCAACGTCTTCACCAAATCGGTGATGAAAGACCGGCTGCCCAAAGCCGTCTATAAGCAAATCATCAACACGATCGATTCGGGACAGAAGCTGGCCCCCGAGAACGCCGACATGGTCGCCGCGGCGATGAAGGATTGGGCGATGGAAAAGGGCGCGACTCACTACGCGCACGTGTTTTATCCTCTGACCGGCGCCACGGCGGAAAAGCACGACAGCTTCTTTTCACCGACGTCCGACGGTGGCACGCTTTCGGAATTCAGCGGCAAGCAGCTTTGCCAAGGCGAACCCGACGGATCGAGTTTCCCCAGCGGCGGCATCCGCGTCACCTCTCAGGCTCGCGGTTACACCATTTGGGATGTGACCAGCCCGGCCTACATTCTGGAGAATCCCAACGGGAACACGTTGTGCATCCCGACGGCTTTCGTGTCTTGGACGGGCGAAGCCCTGGATAAGAAAACGCCGGTGTTGCGCTCGATGCAGGCGCTCAACAAACAAGCCCAGCGGATTTTGAAGATCTTCGGCCACTTTGACGGCGCGTTCGTCGCATCGACGGCCGGGCCGGAACAAGAATACTTCTTGGTCGATCGCCATTTCTATTACGCCCGCCCGGATCTGTTGAATGCGGGCCGCACGCTGTTCGGTTGCAAACCTCCGAAGGGTCAAGAATTCGACGACCATTATTTCGGCGCCATCCCGGAACGCGTCTTGGCGTTCATGTGCGAAGCCGAGCGGGAACTGTTCAAGCTGGGCATTCCGGTCAAGACGCGGCACAACGAAGTCGCGCCGGGACAGTTCGAAATCGCTCCCGTCTTTGAATCCGCCAACGTTGCGGCCGACCATCAACAACAAATGATGATCACGCTCAGCAAAACCGCGGAAAAGTACGGCATGGCTTGCCTGATGCACGAGAAGCCGTTCGCCGGCGTCAACGGTTCGGGCAAACACGTCAACTGGTCGCTGGGCAGTTCGTCGCAAGGGAACATGCTGGACCCCGGCGACACGCCGCATGACAACGCTCAATTCCTGGTGTTTTGCGCGGCCATCATTCGCGCCGTTTACAAGCACCAAGGGTTGCTGCGTTCCGTCGTCGCCAGCGCCGGAAACGATCACCGCTTGGGTGCCAACGAGGCTCCGCCGGCGATCATCTCGATCTTCTTGGGCGACCAACTCAACGACGTGTTCGAACAGATCAAGACGGGTGGCGCCAGCAGTTCGATCGAGAAAGGGACTTTGGAAGTCGGCGTGGATGTCTTGCCGCCGCTTCCCAAAGACGCGGGCGACCGGAACCGTACCAGCCCCTTTGCCTTCACCGGAAACCGTTTCGAATTTCGGGCCGTCGGTTCGAACCAGTCGATCTCCGGTCCTCTGGTCGCGATGAACACGATCATCGCCGAGTCGGTGGATTTTTGCGCGACGAAACTGGAGGAGGCCATCGCGGACGATCCCGACGCGCTCAACGGCGGCATCCAGAATTTGATTGCGGAGATCTTGGAGGAGTGTTCGCCGATCATTTTCAACGGCGACGGGTACTCCGAAGAATGGCACGCGGAAGCGGCGAAGCGTGGCTTGCTGAACTTGAAGACCACGGCCGATGCGTTGCCCGAATTGGCGTCGCCCGAGTTGGCCGCGATGTTCAGCAAGTACGGAGTTCTGTCCGAACGGGAACTGCACAGCCGCTTGGAGACCTACCAAGAACAGTACTGCATGACGGTCGACGTGGAAGCGAGTCTGTGCGTCAGCATGGCCAAGACGTTGATCTTCCCGGCCGCCGTTCGCTACCAGAACGAACTGGCCTCGACCTGTGCGAATTTGAAAGCCGTCGGCTACGATTTTGACACCGACACCTTGGACACCATGACCGCGTTGGTCAAAGGCTTGCAAGACGGCATCGCGGCTTTGGAGCATGCGATCGACGATGACACCGCCACCACAGCGGACGAAGAATGTCGTCACCGCTGCGACGTGGTGCTGCCGTCGATGCTGGCGGTCAGGGAAACCGTCGACAAGTTGGAGCAAATCGTCGCCGACGATTTGTGGCCCTTGCCGACTTATTCGGAAATGCTGTTCATCAAGTGATTTCGATGGACTCGGCTTGAATCGGTGCGTGGGGATGCACTTGGAATCGGTCGTCGGTCGGTCACCGATTTTTCCTTTCGATTCGTCGGAAGGAATTCATCGGGGTCGGCCGGCGTCCGAGACCAAACGCTCGATTCGGTGCTCAGGCCTCTTCCGGATCGGGGAATCCGCTTCGTATCATCTGGTGCGCCCGGGCCGCGTCGAAGTCGCGTTCCGGACGACACCCGTTGACGAAACGCTGCCCGCAAGAGGACCCCCCCGATGCCGCTTTGGCAAATTGACATCTACCCCGCCGACGACGAAGTCGACCGTGAGGCCCAGCGGACGAGCGAGGAAATTCACGAACTCGGCTTGGGGGACGTCTCGGTCACGTTTGCCCGCGGCTACTTGATTCAGGGAGATTTCAATCAAGTCGAAGCCAGTCGTTTGGCCGAAAGTCTGTTGGCCGACGCCGTCGCCGAGCGGTCGGTCGTCGCGATCGCCGGACAAGAAACGCTGTGCCAGCCGCCGACATCCGCGACGGATTCCGGCCGCCGGACGCTGGTCAACGTGCTGCCCAAACCCGGCGTCATGGACCCGGTCGCCGCGTCGACCCGGTCCGCCGTCCGAGACTGGGGACTCCACGTCGACGCCGTGCGGACGTTTCGCAAGTATTGGCTGAGCGAGTTAACCGAGGACCGCCTGGAAGCGGTCTGCCGAAAGGCGTTGTCCAACGATGCCATCGAACAAGTCGTGGTCGGGCCACTGGAACTGGATCAACTGGATGTCGGATCGGCTTACGATTTTCAGTTGGTGACGATCCCGATACGCCGCCTCGATGATGAAGGCTTGGCCCGACTATCGAAGGAAGGTCAACTGTACTTGACCTTGGTCGAGATGCAGACGATCCGCGATCACTTCGTCGAATCGGGACGCGACCCCACGGACATCGAACTGGAATCGGTCGCCCAAACGTGGTCGGAACACTGCAGCCACAAGACGCTGGCCGGACGGATTCATTATTGCGGTCCGGCGACCGACGGCACGCCCGGGGGCGATGAGCGGCAATTCGATAACATGTTGAAGGAGACGATCTTTGCCGCCACGCAAACGATCCGCGAAAACTTGGGCGACGACGACTGGTGCGTCAGCGTGTTCAAGGACAACGCCGGCGTCGTTACGTTTGATGACGAATACCACGTCTGTTTCAAAGTCGAAACCCATAACCATCCCTCCGCGTTGGAACCGTACGGGGGTGCCAACACGGGCATCGGGGGCGTGATCCGCGATCCCATGGGGACCGGCATGGGCGCCAAACCGGTGTGCAACACCGACGTGTTTTGCTTCGCACCACCGGACACGCCCGCCGATGCCTTGCCGCCGGGCGTTTTGCATCCACGCCGTGTCATGAAGGGCGTCGTCGCCGGCGTGCGGGATTACGGGAACCGCATGGGCATCCCGACCGTCAACGGAGCGGTGTACTTCGACGATCGCTACCTGGGCAATCCGCTAGTTTACTGCGGCAACGTCGGGATGATTCCGGTCGGGATGGAGGAAAAGGCCGTCGAACCGGACGACCTGATCGTCGCGATCGGCGGACGAACCGGACGCGACGGTATCCACGGCGCGACGTTCAGCAGTGCGGAACTGACCAGCGAATCGGAATCGCTTTCCGGCGGAGCCGTCCAGATCGGCAACGCGATCACCGAAAAAATGGTACTGGACGTCCTGTTGCAGGCCCGCGACCGCGGCCTGTTCCACGCGGTAACCGACTGCGGTGCCGGAGGCTTTTCCAGTGCCGTCGGCGAAATGGGCGAAGACGTGGGAGCGGAAGTCTGGCTGGAAAAATGTCCGCTGAAGTACGACGGGCTGAGTTACACCGAGATCTGGATCAGCGAAGCCCAAGAACGCATGGTCTTGGCGGTCCCGCCGGAATCCTGGGACGAACTTCGCGAACTCTGCGAAAGCGAAGGCGTCGAAGCTGCCGCCATCGGCCGATTCACGCCCACCCATCGTCTGACTTTGACCTATCACGGGGAAACCGTCGGCGACGTGTCGATGAAGTTTTTGCACGACGGTCGACCGCCGGTCATTCGTGACGCGACGTACGAATTGCCTCCGGCGCGAGCGATGGACGTCCCGACGATGACCGCCGATCGGGTCGGCGAAGCGTTGCTGAAAATCATGTCCAGCTACAACGTCGCCAGCAAGCACGCCATCATCCGCCAGTACGATCACGAGGTCCAAGGCGGCAGCGTGGTCAAACCTTTGGTCGGTCCGCGGTGCGACGGCCCCGGTGACGCGGCGGTGATTCGTCCGAGACTGGAAAGTCATCGCGGTTTAGTGATTTCGTGTGGCATGAATCCACACTACGGCGACTTCGACACGTATCACATGGCGGCCTCGGCGATCGACGAAGCGATGCGGAACGCGGTGGCCGTCGGTGCCGATCCGTCCAAAATCGCGATCCTGGATAACTTTTGCTGGGGCTACACCGACCGCGCCGAAACGCTCGGCTCGCTGGTCCGCAGCGCCATCGCTTGCCAAGATTTGGCGATCGCCCTGGGGACACCCTTCATCAGCGGCAAAGACAGCCTGAATAACGAATTCAGTTACTTCGACGAATCGGGCAACAAGCAAACGATCTCGATCCCGCCGAGCTTGTTGATCAGCGCGATGGGACAAATCGATGACGTTCGCAAGGCGGTCACGATGGACGCCAAAGAGGTCGGCAACGCGGTTTATTTGGTCGGTGAAACGAAGAACGAATTGGGCGGATCGCATTTCGGATTGGTGCAGGGTTTGCCAGGCGGACAAGTTCCCACGGTCGATCCGCAGCGATCCAAATCCACCTTCACGGCGGTTCATGCGTCGATCCGGGCGGGACAGCTGCGTGCCTGTCATGACTTAAGCGAAGGCGGTTTGGCCGTCGGGGCAGCCGAAATGGCGATGGCCGGCGGGCTGGGCATCAGCCTGAACTTGGACGCCACCGCCGGTGACGGGACCGAGCGTTCCGCGAAGCTGTCCGCCATCGAGATGCTGTTCAGCGAGTCCAACACCCGGTTCTTGTTGGAAGTCCGCCAGGGCCAGGAAGCCGAATTGGAAGCCGGGTTCGCCGTGGCCGGTGTTCCGCTGTTTCATTTGGGAAGTATCGAAATCGAACCACGCCTGCGGGTCGGCTGGGGATCGCAAACGGTCTTGGACGTGGATCTGGTCGCCGCCAAATCGGCCTGGCTGAAACCTTTGGATTTTTAGAGGCTGCCGGACAGAAAGAATCTCCCCGGGGCGATTCCCTTCACTTGTCCGTGTACCACACGCCTCGGCACCAGTGGTGGCGGCGGAGGTGGGTGAGGAATTCCAGCGGCAGGTCTGCTTTGTCGCTGACCGCGGTATTCGCCTTGACGTGATTCGTGTTTCGCATGCCGACGATGACGGTGCTGACCGCCGGGTGCGACAGCGCGAACTTGATCGCCACATCGGTCAGGGTGTAGTCGTCGGCCAGACCGAATTCGTCCAGATCGGACTTCACCGCCGCGACGCGATCGACGGTCCGCGACAAGCGATCGCCGGCGAAATAGCTGCCGCGAAAGTCGTCGGCCGTGAATTGGTGGTCCTTGGAAAACTTGCCGGTCAGCGAGCCTTCGTCCAGTGCGACTCGGACGATCACGCCGGTACCGGTTTCTTCGGCGACGGGCAAGATCTGTGCGGCGGCTTCTTGATCGAACAGGTTGAAAATGACTTGCACCACGTCGACCAAGCCGTCACGCATCAACTGCACGACACAGTTCTGGTCTTGTTCGGGCGTGCTGACACCGATCAGCTTGATCTTGCCTTCGTCCTTGAGCTGACGCAGCACCAGCAAGGGCTGCGGGTCGTCGTTCCAGGCCCGCGTCCAGGTGTGCAGTTGCAAGACATCCAAGCAGTCCACGCACAGATTCCCCAGACGCTGATCGACGTTTTCGCGGAGGTAAGCGGCGCTGTATCGGTCTTGCCAGCGACAGTAGGGGCTAGGCGGCCACGGCCCGGCGAGGGGTGGCGTTTTGGTCGCGACGATGACCGGTGCGTCGACGGCGGTCAGGGCTTCGGCGATCACGCGCTCGCTGCGTCCGTCCCCGTACCCAGGAGCGGTATCGATGATGTTCACGCCGCGGGCGACCGCTTCGTGCAAGGCGGCGATCGAATCGTCGTCGGACTGTTCGCCCCACTGACCGCCCAGCGGCCAGCCGCCGAATCCGATCTCGGAAACGCGGGGACCGCCACTGCTGAGTTTACGTGTTTTCATGAAGGATCAGGCATCTCGAATCAGTTTCATGGCGTCTGGATCGATCGGCAATTGTTGATCTTTATCTATCGGCGAAGAAAAACCGAGGGCCGGATCCGCGGATTCGCCACACAAATCCGCGTTCGCCTCAACCCGGTCTTCCCAACTGTCCGATGTAGAAGAAACAGAGCCAGCGGAACAACAGGCAAGGCAAGTATGCCATTCCGCGTCGCGACATTTCCGGCCCTCTAGCCGCATGGGTACTTTTCGGTGACACGTTTCCCGTCGATCCCCCAGCTTTCGATCATCGTTCCGGTCACCGATCAGGTCGCCGCCTTCGAGTCGAGCTTGGTCAGTGTTCTGGAAAACCGTCCCGAACACTGCGAAATCATCGTCGCGCACGATGGCAGCTACGACGACCCGTTCGACTTGAGCGACGAGGTCCGTTTCGTCGAATCGGCAAACTGTGATCTCGTGGAACTGATTCAGACCGGCGCCCGCCAAGCCCGCGGTCGGTTCCTGCACGTCATCGCCGAAGGCATCGCCGCGACCGGTGACTGGACGGCGCCGGCGATGGATTTGCTGGACGATCCGTCCGTGGGTTTCGTCGCTCCGGTGATCTCGCATCGCAACGGCGACGCGGTCGTGGCGTGCGGCTGGACCGACACGCCGCACCGTTTGTGTGACGCCGTCTGTGCCGGAAAACACCGGGTCGAGAAAGGTGAGGTCGTCCGCACGATCGGCAGTTATTTGCAGGCCAGTTTCTGGCGTCGCGATCTGCTGCGATCCATGGGCAGGGCTTTCCGAGGGACGAAAAGCGACGAAGCCTCCTACGCCTACGGCTTGCTGGCACGACACGTCGGCTGGAAAGGCGGCGTTGCCGTGGAAAGTCAGATGCTCTGCGACGACGACTTCCTGCCCTGGGATGAATCGACGCTGGATCGCGGACGACGGCTCCGCGCCATCCGACATCAGCTTCGCGGGGGCGGATGGGCCGCGGCCTTGTCGGCGGGCCTCCGCAGCGCGACCGCTTGTTTGACCGGACACGTCGGTTTGGGTGAAGCGATCGGTCAAGCGACCGCACCGCTGGCGACTCCCGACGTCGAGCTGCTCTTGTTCGTCGGCGAAGCCGTCTCGCCGGACGATTATGACGCCACGATCCGGTTGCCCGAACAAATCGCCGCCCGGCGCGCCGCGTAACGCCCGGCGACTATGCAATGATCGCGTCGATCGGATCGACGTGTTCGACGCCGACGAGTTTTTGATCCAGGCCGCCGTAGAAGTACGACAGGTGATTGGGATCCAAACCCATCTGATGCAGAATCGTGGCGTGCAGATTCTTGACGTGCAAAGGATTCTCGACCGCCTGGCTGCCCAGTTCATCGGTCGTCCCGTAACTGACGCCGCCTTTGATCCCTCCGCCGGCCATCCACATCGTGAAGCCGTACGAGTTGTGGTCGCGGCCTGAGCCTTTGGCGTATTCGGCGGTCGGTTGACGTCCGAATTCGCCACCCCAAACGACCAGCGTTTCGTCCAACATGCCGGTCCGTTTCAGGTCCGCGAGCAGCGCGGCGATCGGCTGATCCGTACGCCCGGCGTGGTAGTTGTGGTTCTTTTCCAGATCACCGTGCGCGTCCCAGTTGTCGTCGTTGTGGGATCCGCCGCTGTACAATTGCACGAACCGCACGCCTCGTTGAACCAAACGTCTCGCCAACAGACATTGCTTGCCGAAATCTCGGGTTTGTGCTTTGTCGACGCCGTACATCGCCAACGTTTTTTCGTCTTCGCCCGACAGGTCGACCGACTCCGGTGCACTGGTTTGCATGTTGTAGGCGAGTTCGTAGCTGGCGATCCGACTGGCCAAATCTTCGTTGCCCGGACGGGCGACCAGGTGACGCCGGTTGGCGTCTTGGATCGAATCGATCAGTTGCCGCTGCACTCCGCTGGGTAAGTCGGCCGGCGGGGCCAGATCCAAAATCGGCGCGCCTTCGCTGCGGAACACCGTGCCTTGATAAGTCGCCGGCATGTAACCGCTGGACCAGTTTTTTGCGCCGCTGATCGGGCCGCCGGTCGGATCGAGCATGACGACGAATCCGGGAAGGTTCTCGTTCTCGCTGCCCAGTCCGTAGGTCAGCCAAGACCCCAAGGCGGGACTGCCCGAAAGGATCTTTCCGCTGTTCATCATCAGCATCGCCGAGCCGTGGATCGGAGAATCCGCCGTCATCGAATGCAAAAACGCGATGTCATCGACGTGTCCGGCCAGCCGGGGAAACAAGGAACTGACCCACTTTCCGGATTCGCCGTGCTGCTTGAATTTCCATCGCGGCTCGACGATCCGCCCCCCGGCTTTGTGGCCGCCCCGGCCGAAGGTCTTGACGTCGACCGTTTTGCCGTCCATGCCGATCATGTTCGGCTTGTAATCGAACGTGTCGATGTGACTGGGACCGCCGTACATGAACAGAAAGATGACCGATTTCGCCTTGGGCGCGAAATGCGGCGGCTTCGCGGCCAGCGGATTACGAAACGGGGTCCCCGCGGCCGAGGCGGGCGGAGCAAAGAAACCGTCGCGGCCGAGCAACGCGGCCAACGCCGCCCCGCCGAAACCGGCACCGGCTTGCCAAACGAATTCGCGACGTGTGCGGCGACAAAAAGCGGCTCGTTGATTCATGGCTGAAATTGCGGAGGGCGGGGAGTGGCAGGTGATGACAAACCGATAATGAAAAACACGTCGGACTCGGATCAGTCCAAGAACAAAAACTCATTCCAATTCATCACGGACAAACAATACAGTTCGACCGCGCGACGGCGATCGACGTTGAAATCGCCGACCAACGACTCGATCAATTCGTTTCCGGCGACGACTTCCTCAGACGTCGCTCGGCGACCGACCACCGCGGGCACGACACGACGAACGACGGCGTCGTTGTCCAGCCGTGACGCCCCCACGGATTCGGCCAAAAGCCGAGCCTGCGTGTGGGCGAAGTCGCTGTTGAGTAGGGCCAGCGCCTGACCGGGTTGCAGCGTCATGAAACGGGCTTCACAGGTCCGATCGGGATCGGGAAAATCGAACGCGGTCAGCATCGGGACCAACAACGATCGTTTGACGTGGATGTAGATGCTGCGGCGATTCTGTTGCTCCGGCGTGGAGTCGCCCCAGCCCTGGCCGGGCTTGGATTGACCCTGCATCACTTCTGCGGACAATTCGGGATAGACGCTCGGTCCGTAAAGCTCGGGATTCAACGTCCCGTTGACCTTCAACATGCTGTCACGAATCTCTTCGGCGCTCAGTCGTCGCGGATCGAATCGCCAGAACAGATCGTTCCCCGGGTCGACCGATTCCGCATCGCCCCGAGACATCGACGACATCTGATAAGCCCTGCTGTTCATGATCAGTCGGTGCATTGATTTCAGTCGCCAACCACTATCGACAAAATACCCGGCCAACCAATCCAGCAATTCGGGGTGCGTCGGCGGTGTGCCGAGCTGGCCAAAGTTGTTGCTGCTACGGACGATGCCACGACCGAAATGGAATTGCCAAATTCGGTTCGCCATCACTCGTGACGTCAAGCGGTTTTCAGGATCGCAAATCCAGTCCGCCAAAATCCGTCGCCGTCCGGCGGTCTGGTACCGGGTCGGCGATTCCGGCGTCTCCGGCGGAGCCTGATCAAAGATATCGGGAAAAGCGATCCCGACTTCATCGGTCGGTGAATGCGGGCTGCCCCGAAACAGCAAAAAAGTCGGATCGGGCCGGGCATCGACGGTCGCCAGACCCAGAACCCGTTCACGCGGCGGAAGCCGGTCGCGTCGCGAAACGGCTTCCTTCAGTTCGCCTTTCAGCTCGGTGTACTGATTCCAATCCGCGTCACGCAAATGGTCTCGCAGCTTTTCTTTCAGAACTCGATCACGCTCTCGTTTGGTGCCTTCGGTGGCACGTTGATCCGGGGCGGGCATCTCGGCGATGCCACGTTGTTCGATCTCGATCAGCTGTTCCCGTAGCACGCGTTCTCGTTCATCGGCCGCCGCGTAAGCTTCGTTGATCTGGTCGGACGATACGTCGATCTGGTTGTTACCCGCTTGATTCCCGCGCGTCCCGTAGGTGGTCACGTCGCCGAAGAAGGCCAACAGGCTGTAGTAGTCTGTTTGCGGAATCGGGTCGATCTTGTGGTCGTGGCAACGGGCACAATTGATCGTCAGTCCCAGGAATCCTTGACCGACCGTGGTGATCAAGTCATCCATTTCGTCGTAGAAAGCCTGTTTCGGATCGGCGGGTTCGTCGTCCCAGATTCCCAGGCGATAAAACCCCGTCGCCGTCAAAGTTTCGATGGTGACGTCGTCCAGTTCGTCACCGGCCAACTGTTCACGAACGAATCGGTCGTAGGGCTTGTCTTCGTTCAGCGATCGAATGACGTAATCGCGATACTTCCACGCGTTGGGCTTGGGGTTATCCCGTTCGAAAGAATTCGTTTCGCCGTAGCGAACCAAGTCCAACCAATGACGCCCCCAGCGTTCGCCGTAGTGGGGCGACTGCAAAAGCTCGTCGACCAGTTTTTCGAACGCCAGCGGATCGGCGTCGTCGACGAACGATTGAATCTGTTCGGCGGTCGGCGGCAGACCGATCAGATCGTAATAAGCCCGTCGGATCAACGTCGCGCGTTCGGCGGGCGGATTCGGCTTCACCCCCGCGCGGGCCAAAGAGTCGAACAGGAACGCGTCGACGGGGTTCCGCGACCAGGCCGCTTCATCGACCTGCGGAATCTCCGGTGACGTCAGCGGTTCAAAGGCCCAGTGTTTCTGCCATGCGGCACCGTCTTCGATCCAACGCCGAAGGATCTGAACTTCTGCCTCGGGAACCGCGTCACCCTCCGGCGGCATGCGTTCGAACCAGTCATCCGCCGTCGCCGTGATCCGGGCGATCAGATGGCTGGCCGATGCGTCACCGGGCACGATCGCGGTTTCGCCCGAATCGGTCTCGGCCAAGGCCGCTTCGCGATCGACGAAGCTCAGGCCTCCCTCGACCACGTCCGGTCCGTGACAGGCGTAACAGCGTTTGGCCAAAATCGGTTGCACGTCTTTGGCAAAGTCGACCGACACCTGGGCAGTCGCGCGACCGGCCGAGGTGTCAGCATCGAGCTCGGGTTGCCCGGCGACAGCGGTCACCGCCGAGCAAAGCCAAAACAAGAGCCCCGCCGACGCCGACGATACCGCGACGCGTGCGAGAGATTCTTGGTGATAACGAACAATTCGCATGGATAAACGCTGTGTTGAACGACAGAGACTGAAACGCCCGGGACCGAAGGCAATCGATCAGTGCGAATGATCGAAATCGGGTTCCTTGCCTTCATACGCACGATAGAAATCGAAGATGGCTTTTTCCAAGGCTTTGGTGGTGGCCGGATCGGCGGATTGCTTGGCCTTCATGGCGTTGACCATCACGGCGTGGGCGGCCATCAGCGTCTTGCCATAACCTTCGGCGTCGGGTTTGATCCGCTGTGCCATGAAGTAGCTGGCAATGGTTTCCTGAATCCGCGAGGCGTGGTCTTCCTTGGTCGTCGTCCAGCGAACCATTTGGTTCACCGCTTGCGGGTCGACCTCGTCGCCGACCAATTCACCCAGCTGGATTTGGGCCTTGGAGATCGTTTGTTCATCTTCCAACATCTGCTGGAACCGGAGTTGATCCCCGTAGATGCCGCAGGGGACTTGGCAGTGGGCCGAGGCGACCGCGGCGGTCATCAAGAGTGCGAGCGAAGCAGTGGCAAAGCGAATCATTGTCGGTTTTCCCGTGAGTAAAGGAACGTGTGGTGAATCGTCGTTGATGACATTGTAGCAGTCAAACACCGGCCCTTTCAGCGTGCCGGTGGTTTCGGCCTCATTCGTCTCCCGTTTCGCCGCGTCCGCGTCGATTTCGCCGCGTCCGTTGCTCCCAAGCGTCGAACCGAGCCTTCATCTGACTGATGCGATCGACGTGCCGCTCGGACAGATCTCTCGTTTCCGACGGATCGTCGGCCAAGTTGAACAAGAACGGAGTCTCCTTACCGCCTTTGTTTTCGGCGACATATTTCCAGTCACCCTCGCGAACGCCCTTCCAAATCGTCGTGCCGCGGGGTTTCCGCCAGAACAGCGTTCTCGGCAAGTCGTCGCGACCGCTGACGACATGATCGACGATGTCCAGACCCTCGAAATCCGCGAAGCGATCGGCGGGAACGCCGCCCAGGTTGGCCATCGAACGAGTCAAGTCGAACGTGATGGAGGGCTGATCGGAAACTCGGCCGGCCGGCACGTGACCCGGCCAACGTAGGATCAGTGGGACGCGGATGCCGCCCTCGAAAGTACTGCCTTTGTAGCCCGAGTACGGCGAGTTGCGTCCGCTCTTGGTGCCTCCGTTGTCGCTGGCAAAAACGACCAACGTTTCATCGCGGATCGACCGACGATCCAGTTCGTCCAACAGGCGTCCGATCTGTTCGTCCATCCTTTCGATCATCGCGATGTAGGTCGCCGGCGGCGCGGCAGATTGTTTCCAGAGTGGCGAATCCAGCGGCAACGGATGCGGACGTCGATCGTCGGCGGACTGATACGGGGCGTGAGGCGTTGTAAAAGGCACGTACAAGAAAAACGGTCGCGGGTCCTCTTCGCCGACGAACTCGACGGCTTCGTCGATGATCCGATCGGTGAAGTAACCTTCGTCACGAATCGGTCGGCCGTCACGGAACAGGTTGTATCCGGCGACCGGATCCAGGTAGTGAAAATAATCCATTTCGCCACCGATGCAGTAGTACGTGGTGTCGAATCCGTGCAGGTGCGGCGCGAACTTCGGCTCATAACCGAGATGCCACTTGCCGGTCATGCCGGTCCGGTAACCGGCGTCCTTCAAAAGTCGCACGATCGTTTTCTGTTCGGTCGGCAAACCCAAATCGTTGGTTTCACGCAGCCGCATCGCGTCGTCGTACCGGCCCAGGTTCCCCGTCCCGATCGCGCACTCCAGGCCGCCGATCCATTGTTGGTAACGCCCGGTCAAGAAAGCCGCGCGGGTCGGGGTGCATTCGGGCCCGTTGGCATAGTGAGCCGTGAACTTGGTGCCTTGTCGCGCCAGTTCATCCAGTCGCGGAGTGCGAATGTCCTCACGTCCATAACAACCCAGATCGCCGTAGCCCAAATCGTCGGCCAACAGAAAGACGATATTGGGCCGCTCGGTGCGGTGCGGATCGGCCGCCGTGTCCTCTGCGGCAAAGACGGCCACCGACGGCACACCGCCCGCTGCCACCGTCCAGCCGATCAGGATCCCCAACAAGGTCCAGCTACGACGCCGACCTTTCACCAATACGTTCTCGCTCATGCCTCAAGACTCGGGTTTTTTGAACTTCGAAAAGGGGCCGACGTTTCGTAGCGACGACGTTCCCGGCGCGGAGGACGGCGACCCTTCGCAGGACGGGCCGGTTCGAATCGCCGTTTACCGCTGCCGTGGAACTTGGTAATTCCTGTTTTTTCGTGCCCGGCATTCGCCTCGCGTTGCCGGCCCCATGCTACACCATTTGCCGTGAAACTCGTCACATGAAACGTCTGATCGCTTGGCTGTTCGGCTGCTCGATGCTGCTCCTGCGGTGGACTTGTCGGAGTCGGTTTCATAACGATCCGCGGCCCAGCCTGCGACGGCGCGGAATCCGTTTCACCTACGCGGGGCTTCACGCCCAACAATTGGGCTGTGTGATGACGGCCGAACCCGGCTGTGCGGCTTTGGCGTCCCGCTCGACCGACGGCGACATGGTCGTGCCGACACTGGAGTTGTGTGGGTTCAAGACGATCCGCGGCAGCAGCGGTCGCGGCAGAAAAGGCGGCGCGGTCGCGCTGCAACAACTGATCCAGTACGTCCGTGAAACCGGTCCCGGGGCGATCACCGTCGACGGGCCGCGTGGCCCACGGGGCAAAGTCCAGCCGGGGATCGGGCTGTTGGCGGCCAAAGCCGACGCCTTGGTGGTCCCCGTGTTTCCGATGATGCACAGCCGCTGGATCGTCAAATCGTCTTGGGACCGTATGCAAATTCCGATGCCGTTTTGCCGCATCGACGTCTATTTCGGCGATCCCGTTCTCCCCGGGCCGGACGATACCGCTCAGGACATCGCCCGGGAAGTCGAACGGTCGCTGCTGGCGTTGGAATCCAAACACGACCCGGCCGAAGCCCGTTTTCAGTACAACGCGGCCGACGACACGCTCGGCGCCCCGGCAACGACCTCCGGCGATCCCGCGATCCCGCCGGCCAGCACGGCCCGCACCGCCGCGTGAACCCCCGCGTCGCGCGGAAGCGGTCATTCCGACGCCCGGTGCCCCTCGCGCCGCCCGCCGTCGCCGGACCATCGCGGGCCTTTCGTTTGAACGGCGACGCCGAAGCGTGCATAATCGGGGGTTCTCTCATCCTCCTCCGGCGACCGCTCCTCAGCCCCCGAGTCGTTTCGTGCTTGACCTTCAAGACATTTGCCGCCTCCGCGGCCGGCCCGCGGTGCTCCGTTGGCTGCTGGCCCTTTCGATTCCGATCTTCCCGGCGGTCGCCGGGACGCTGCCGGCCCAGTCGCCGGCCGAGATGTCCGCTCGCGGCCGGCCCCCGGGATCGCCCGCTCGTCCAACGCCCCCGGGGCAAAAGCCGGACGATCCGTCCCAAAAAGGCGAGGAAGAAAAGTCGGGCGAGAAGAAACCCGACGAACAACCCGAACCCAAAGTCATTCGGCGCGACGCCATCGAAGGCGAACAGGCCGACCCCGCGGAACTGAAAGCCACCGTCGGCGCCGACGGAAGGGTCGCTTTCCAATTTCGCAACCAACCCTGGGTCGACCTGATTCAGTGGCTTGCCGACATCTCCGAACAACCGTTGGACTGGCAAGAACTGCCGGCCGACAAAGTCAACCTCGCTTCGCCGGGTCGCTACACCGTCGACGAGACGCGCGACCTGTTCAATCGCCACTTGTTGGCCCGCGGCTACACGCTGTTAGAACTCGACGGCGGCATCACCGTCATGAAAACGGCCGACATCAATCCCGGCATGGTCCGGCGCGTGGAAGAAAAAGACTTGCCCACGCTTCAGCCGCATACCTTCGTTCGCGCCTTGATGGACGTGGGTTGGTTGTCGGCGGAGAAGTTGGCCGAGGAACTCAAACCGATGATCAGCGGCAACGGTCGCCTGACGGCGTTGACCACGACCAATCGCATCGAAGCGATGGACGCCGCGATCAACTTGCGGCAAATCGCCGAACTGTTGCAACAAGAACGCAACGTTTCCAGCCGCGACGCCTTGGCACCGGAATTTCGCTTGGTCCACATTCCGGCCGAAGAAGCCAAGGTGCTGCTGGAGAACTTCTTGGGCGTGGAAAAGAAGAGCGCCGCCCCGATGACGCCGCAGCAAATGCAAATGATGCAGCAAATGCAGCAGCGTGGCGGCGGACAACCTCCGGCGGCAAAGAAGGAATCTGAAATCTCCATCGTCGCCAACACACGCCAAAACAGCGTGCTGATCCGTGCCGAACGCGACAAGATCGCGATGGCGTCGGAGTTCATTCGTCGCATCGATGTCCCCAGCGATGCCCTGCTCTCGCTCGAAGACATCAAGTCCCGTGTCCAGGCGTTCCGCCTGCAATCACTCGACGCCGAAAAGCTGATCGAAATCGTCAGCGAAATGAACGTCTTGGCCCCCCAGACCCGCATCCGCGTCGACAAGGACAACTCCGCCGTCGTCGTCTCCGGCACCGCCGTGGATCGCTACATCGTCAAATCGCTGATCGATCAACTCGACGGCAGCGGCCGCCAATTCGAAGTCCTTCAGCTTCGACGACTGGCCGCCGAAGAGGTGGCCGAATCGATCTCCTTCTTGATGGGGCAGCAGGACGATAAAGAGGACAACAGTTCGTCCCGTCGTTATTCGTACTACGGCTACGGATTCGGAAACCAGGATGACGACAAGAAAGAAACCGACGAATTCCGCGTCGCCCCCAATGCCCGATACAACCAAGTCCTGTTGTGGGCCAGCGAAAACGAGATGCAGGAAGTCCGTTCGCTGCTGGTCAAGCTGGGGGAATTGCCGCCGCCGGGCGGCAGCCGACAGACCTTTCGGGTGATCGAAGCCGCTTCCACCCCCGAAACTTACGACTACTTGCAACGTCTGCAGGGACAATTCGAAAGCATGTCCGGCCAGACGTTGGAATTGCCCGACCCCGACGAATTCAAAGATCCCATCGAGCCGGCCGGCGAAAAAACACAGGACATTGCACCGGAGAGCGACGAGGCCAAAGCCGACGGAGACGAGGCCGGCGAAAAACCACTGCCGCCGGAGAACACCGAACTGACCGGCGACTCATCCGTCGATCCCGCGGTCGACGCCGACGCTCAGGGCGTTCAACTGACCACGACGCAGGACGCGCAGGAAAACGGCGCTTTATCGACCTCGCCGACCACCGATGCCCCGACCGCCGATCAAGATGAGGATCAAACGATTCGATCCGTGCAGGATTTTGACCGGCGGTTCCGCCGACGGATTCAAGAGAACGTCGACAAGGAAACCGAAGCGGCCGAGCGGACAAAGTCGCCGGTCAAAATCAGCTTGGATCGCGAAGGCAACTTGGTGATCAGCAGCGACGACACCCGAGCACTCGACACGCTGGAGGATTTGATGCTGCAAATCCGCCCGCCTCAACGCGAGTACGTTGTATTTCGTCTCCAACACGCTCGAGCCGGACTGATCAAAATCGACTTGGAGGAATACTTTGCCGAGGAAGACGAGGACGAGGATAGCGAAGCGGATCGCTTCTATCGCTACTTTTGGGGAAACGACGACAGCAACGAATCGTCCAAACCCGCGGGACTGGGCGGACGAAGTCAGCTGAAATTCGTCTACAACATTGAAACGAATACCTTGATCGTCTCCGGTGCATCAAGTGGTCAACTGCAAACGATTCGCGAGCTGATCGAATTGTGGGATGTTCCCGAGCCGACCGATGAAAAGCAGACGCGGTACACCAAATTGGTTCAAATCCGGTACGGCCGCGCGGAAAAGATCGCCGAGACGCTGAAAGAAGCCTACCGTGATCTGCTCAGCGGCAACGACAAGGCGTTCGCCAAGAAGCAGCCCGCCAAAGAGGGCAAGGAGGGCCGTGAGGAAAGTGAAAACGGCAAGAGTGACGCCGGGGGCGGCATGACGGACTCGCAAAGCGGCCAAGAAAGCGGTGGCGGGGATTACAAATTCAAAGGAAAGTTGTCCTTCGGAATCGACGAAATCGGAAACACCCTGTTGATCAGTGCCGAGGGCAAATCCTTGCTGAGTTTGATGGAAGAAATGGTCCGCCAGTTGGACGAAGCCGCCATGCCGGGCGGCGAAGTCGAAGTCATGCAAGTCGGCGGTAATTTGAGCGGCAAATCGCTTGAAGACGCGTTGAAGGCCCTCGGGCTGCAAACGGAACCGCAACGAGCATCGAGACCGCGAGGCTTCGAGCGTCGCGATCGCGTTGACCGCACACCGGGAGACGAGTAGGCCCCGGCAGCACAGCGCCAGGTGTGTTCGCCCTTCGGGCGACGGCCCGGGCTGTCGCATCTGTGGCACCCGATTCCCTGCGCTCGCAGGATCGACCACGGGCTCTCGCACACATCCCGCCGGGGACCCATTCCGCCGGGGACATGGCACGTCGCTCGCTTGCCCTGTCCCCGTCGGCTGTCCCGGTCGGCCTCGAAAACTTTTTTGGAAAGATGCGGGGAAAGGGTTGCCCCCCTAAGCTCGCATGGTGAGGTGTATTCGGATGACGGTTGTCCGAAACACAGTGCAATTCAGTAGGACAAAAGCAGATGTTTCGAATTTCAATGCTCGCGTCCGCCGTCGCGGTTGTGATGTCTTCTTTGCTGGCGTCCAGCCAGCCGCTGTCGATGACGGCTCAACAGCAATGCGAACGCTCAGGAGCCGGTTGGCCGAACTACTACGAGTGCGAGGTTATCGGTGACTCTTGCAATTACGACGAGAACGCACCTGGCGATCCGTGTCCCGGTCAACTCGATGACACGGACGACTACTGCGGCGTCGTGGTTCATGACGAGGAATGCGAGCCGAGTTCGTGGACAGACGACTGCGTCGGTTCCGCTCAAGCCAACTGCCCGACCGCCGTGCTCATCAAGTGCACGCTGTATGCCAGCGGAGCCGAGTGGGTAAAAGTGCCTAGTGGCGTCCCACTTGACGGCGATTGTGGCCGTCACTTGGCGTGCTTCTAAAAATCGACACGCATTCTGCAAGAGTCTAGGAAAACGTAGCATTTCGCTTGCCCGGCGTGTCCATCGAACGCCCTAAGCAGTCCCCATATCGAATCTCAATACTACAACGAACTTGCGGGCTACGCCAAACACGGTCGCCACATGCTTCACGGGAACGCCACCGATTGGGGGCAGGATCTGTTTCGTCTGGCCCGGTGGTGCAAGCAGCATCCTGAGCGTCGGCCGCTAAGCATCGCGACTGTCGGCTATCCGACAATCTTGGAGACCTATGGAATCGAAGCGGATAGCGTTCGTTTCGACATGCACGTTCACGCTTCGCTCGACGAGAGTTTTCAAAAAGGGCCGGTCGTCGCCAACGGGTGGCACGTGGTCAGCTTTGAGCATTTGTTGGATCCGCGAAGCCCTTATCACCGTTTGTTGTATCGAACACCGCAAGACTACATCGGTAACACGCACGACGTTCATTACCTGGAAGCCGAGGAAGCAAAGCGGTTCGAACAGAACGCACTACCTAAGTTGTGGCATCATTTGGAGCTGAAGCATGTCCACTAGTTTTCACCGAAAACTTCGTGACGGGGTCACGTTGATTGAAATCTTGGTCGTGATATCGATCGTGACGTTGGTGGTATCCATTTCACTGCCGGCAATCCACATGGCGCGGGAGAGCGTGAGGGATGTACAATGCGCGAATCAATTGCGCCAGTTGGGCCTGAGCTTGCAGACGTTCGAATCGGCACACGGGCAGTTTCCGACCGACG